>Ga0209777_10001165_pt1 | contig 39369 bp, 31 predicted proteins | sample FrelakmetHBP12HB_FD_187147 | JGI IMG/M metagenome (GOLD analysis project Ga0209777, IMG submission 187147) | Freshwater lake sediment microbial communities from the University of Notre Dame, USA, for methane emissions studies -HBP12 HB (SPAdes)... | ecosystem: Environmental > Aquatic >...
CATATCGCCTGAACATGGATGCGCCTCCGTGGCCTGGAGCCGGACGGGCACATAAAACCGCGGCTGTCGTCCTGGGTTGGACGATCGGCCGCGGAATTATACCGCCGCGGGGGTGGGTTTTTCAAGGGAAGGAAGCGGCGCCTACCGAGAGGCGCCTCCCTCTATCTCAAGAGCACCATACGGCGCGACGTCCTGTACTCCGGCGTCGTCAGTTGATAGTAGTAGGGCCCCGCCGCCATCCGGCGGCCCCGGTCGTCGTTGCCGTCCCAGACCACCGAGTTCGAACCTGAGCGTGTCGCTCCGTCCATGAGAGTGCGAACGAGCTGTCCACCTGCGTTGTAGATCTGCAGTTGAACGTGTTCACCCTCTCCGGGCATATCGAATCGGATCGTCGTGGTCCGATCGAAGGGATTCGGGTTGTTCTCGAGAGAGGACGAGCCCGCGGCAAGATCCGGGATGCTGCTCGTCAGACCCTCGCACTCATCCGGGATGCCGTTGTGGTTGACGTCCCTGCTGTGGCCCTGGGCGATGTCGAGGGAGTCGCCGACGCCGTTGCCGTTGCAGTCGTAGTCGCCGATGCGCAGGTAGTAGACGTCCTGCTCGCCGTTGAACGTCGCCGCCCAGGCGAGACTGGCGCCCACCCGGTCCGACGTCATGTGGTAGTAGTCTCCGATCTTCTGCTGATCGGGCCAGCCCACAAAACTGTCCCACGTCGTGCTGAGCTGCTGATTGGCCGCCCAGGTCATGCCGCCGTTCGTGGAGTAGGAGTAGAAGAGCGCGCTCACATTCTGCTGGCCCGTGTTTCTCGTGTCGTTCCAGACGACGTCGATCCGCCCGTTGGGCGCGACCGACATCGTGGCAAGCCACTGCCATGCGGAGGTTCCCGGATCGTCGTTCACGCGCACCGGGGGGCTCCAAATATGGCCGCCGTCGGTGCTGCGGGTGAAGTGGACGTCCAGGGGGTCGTTACCGGATGGCTTGACCGAACAGACCGCGTAGATGAAGCCCGCCGTCGGACCGTTGGACGGATCCACCGCGATCCAGGGTTGGCCGAGGAGTCCCACCGGGTTCGGCCCTCCGAAGGACTGAACGGTCCCGCCGAGATTCAGCGGAGTGGTGGTGAAGCTCGTCGCGGGATCCGCGGGATTCTGGGCGTCGGTCGATTTCGAGAACACGGTGTTCGCGTAGCTGGCGTCGACGCCCACGAGATCGAGATCGCCGTTGGGCGCCACGGCCATCGTCCCCCAGTGCGGGGAGGAGGGGATCGAGGACGGCGGCGTGAACGACTGCCCGCCGTTGGTGGAACGGGTGAAGATGCCCGACGACCCGGTCCAGAAGCTGTAGATGTTGTCGTGGCCGATGCCCCCGGTGGGGTCCATCATCAACCACTCCTTGTCACCGCCGTAGGCCGGGACCGGAGGTCCCCACGTGGCGCCGGTGTCGGTGGACTTGAAGAAGTCCATCGTGAAGTCGCTCTTCAAGCTCAGGTAGCCGATGCGCCCTTCGGTGTCCGGGCACAGGACGGGGTCGCTGCGGAATGTCCCCGGGGTCAGGACTCCCGGGAATGTCCACGTGCGTCCCTCGTCCGTGGTGTATGCATATCCGCCCTGGCGGAAGTTCGACTGCACATTGTCGAACTGCCGGAAGCCGATCACCATGTGCAGTGGATTGGTGGGATCCACGGCGAGGGATGGCTCGTTCGCGGCGTCACCGTGGATGTTGGCTCCGTTTGGATCGACGTTCACCTGCACGCTGGCGAAGCGGCCGAAACGGCGCAGCGGAGCGCGCGGAGCGCCGAGCACAGGCAGCGCGGGGGGGAGTGGAGCATCATCCAGGAACTCCATGCGATCTCGGGGCGGCGGCTGACTGCTGTGGCTGATCGCCGGACCGGAGTTCGATGCCGGCTGGCCGTTTGCCGGGTCCGCGGCCCAGGAAGCGCAGAGTCCGAGCGCAAGCGAAAGACCGACGAAGAGGATGATTCCAGGGAGCAGGCGCGTGGTCATTGGCTTCTCCTACCCAATTGAGGGATGGATTGATCACATCGATCGGGGAACGGGCTCGAACCCGGGCGCGGGTTTTGCGGCGTCACGCCCGGGTTGCAGCCATTCTACCACGCGGCTTGCAGAATCTACGTCGGTTACTGCGTGCGCACGAGCTTCAGCTTGAGCTCATCCTTCCCGTGGCGAAGCCGTGCCAGGTAGATTCCGGTGGCGACGGAACTCCCGTTGTCGTCGCGGCCATCCCAGATGACCGGGTGTTGGCCGGCGCTCACATTGTTTCGGACAAGCTCCCGGACCCTCCGCCCGGCGACGTCATAGATCGACAGATCGACGGCGCCGTCTGACGGGACCGAGTAGCAGAGCGACGCCTGCCCCGCGAAGGGATTCGCCCCCGCCGACCGGAGGTCCAGGGTCGGGATCGAACGGGTCTCCGCAGACATCACGTCAGGGTCGATCACCCAGATGCGATATTTGCCCCCTCTGTCGTTCTGGTTGAACACCACGAGCCCGTACCAACGGACAGAGGCGATCCCGTGATTTCATCATGCGATCGGCGGACCTACTTGCCGGAAAGAGCTTGAAGAGGAAAGAAGAGCGATCCGGATCAGAACACCAGGTAGTCTCCATCGCCGATGATTTGGGGTCTCGTGCCGTCTGCACGATTGAGATGGATTGACTTCACTCCGATCGGCGAACCCTTGGCGTAGACGATGTCCTGGTGCACGACATGGCTGGGCGACTTGAACGAGGTTGCGCTTACGGTCCCGCCGAGGAACTCACTTCTCCCATACGCCCAGTGAAAGCCCGCCTTCTCATCCTCGAGCACGTTGCCCCACACAACGGCGAGCGGGTTGCAGCCGAAGGCGAATTCGGCAACGTTGGCGCGGGCGCGATCCTCGGCAAAGAACGCACGCCAGCGGGTCGCGGCCGGGTCCGGCCCGCGCACGTCGACGATCAGGTTGCGCTCGACGATGAACTCGAGGGTCTCGCCATCCAGGGATACCGGAAGCTCGCCGCGGGTCTCGCTTTCTTCACCCGGAATCCCCCCCTCGTAGGGGCTCATGGCCGCCTCGCCGCTCGGGAGGTTGATCAGACGCAGGCCTTGGCGGTTTCGCGGGAGCTGCCCGTCGTCCACGTCCGGTTCCCGATGGCGGAGGTCGAAGCGACAGCGATGTCCGGTGGCGAAGACGACGTCGCCGGAGCGTGCGTCTTGGAAATACCGCACCAGGATTTCGCAGCGGCGCGCGACCTCGGTGTAATCGGCCGCCAGGGCGGTCTGCTCCATCCGTCGCGCGACGCCGGGGAGTGTGGCCACGCGGAAGTCCTTCACGGCCATCGTCCGCACCCCCAAGGGAGCCGTCGGCGAGAACTCGGTCAAGGCGAGCGCGAGGGTCACCCCATCCAGGATGGCATCCAACGTCCGCCCGCGATCGACGATCGTCGAGAGGGGAAGGTCCCCGTTATGCTGGCCGGTCGCGGGATAGCCGGCCAAGGGCAGGACCTCGAAACCAAGCTGCTGGCCCAGCCCGGCGAATGCCTCCCGCCACTCGGCCGCCATCTGCCGGCGTTCCTGCCATGCCGTCGAGTCCACCATGTCGCCGTGAGGGTGATCGGTGAGGACCAGCACGCGTTCACCCGGCTCCACGTGGAATACGTCCTGAAACATCTTCTCAAGATTCATCGGACCCCTGTCACCTGTCGCGGACGCACGCGAGTGCGGGCCGGCAGGATCACCTGAGGATCGCCCTTGGCCAGAGCGGTGAGTGGTACGACACGGACCTTGTCGGCAAGTCTGAAATCCCGAGTGCCGGGATACAAGATCACCAGGTGATCCAACCGAAGGTCCTCCAAGGCATTCCGTATCGACGGCGTCAGACGGGGGCCATCCTGCCGCTTTACCTCCACACCGATGCGCCTACCGTCCTTGAAGAGAAGCAGATCCAACTCCGCTCCCGTGTGGGTCGCCCAGAAGTACGCATCATCCGGCTCGATCAGCTTGATCGTTTGCTCGATCACGAACCCCTCCCAAGAAGCCCCGCACTTGGGATGCGAGAGCAGCTCTCTCTGCGTGTGGATCCCAAGAAGCTGGTGGAGCATGCCGCTGTCGCGGAAGTAGATCTTCGGGGACTTGACCTGGCGCTTCTTCAGATTCTCATGCCATGGCGGGAGCTGTCGCACAATGAACAGATCGTCAAGCAAGTCCAAGTACCTACGCACTGTCGGCTGACTCAATCCAAGAGAACGCGCAGGCTCGGCGGCATTCCAGATGTTTCCGTGATAGTGCGCAAGCATCGTCCAGAAACGCAGCATTGTTGCTGCAGGAACACGGATACCGAGTTGGGGCAGATCGCGCTCCAGATAGGTCTGAATGAATTGTTGCCTCCACCGGAAGCTGTTCTCTTCCGAGCGCGCCAGGTAGGCAAGCGGGAAGCCACCCCTGCGCCAGAGGCGCTCCTGGGCACTCGCTCCCAGCTCCATCATGCTGAGACCTGTGAGCGCTATGGCCTCCAAACGTCCCGCCAGTGATTCCGAGGACTGCCGGAGCAGTCCCGGGGATGCGCTGCCCAAGACCAGGAATCGGGTCGGCAGAGGTTTCCGGTCGGCAAGGACCCGCAAGACGGGAAAGAGGTCGGGCCGACGCTGCACCTCATCGATGACGACCACCCCGCGCAACGGTGCAAGCTCCGTCATCGGCTCGGCCAGTCGCGCCAGGCTCGCCGGATCTTCCAGGTCGAAGTAATGAGGGGAATCTGAAGGTACAATGAGGCGCGCCGTGGTCGTCTTGCCGGACTGTCGGGGACCAATCAGGGCCACGACGCGGCTGCGCTTGAGAGCCGCGCGGATCTTGGACAAGAGCTCCGGGCGAGCGATCATGGCTGCAGGCTACCATGAAATATGAACAGCTCAAGTTCTATTTTCATAGAGTCCATGACCGTCGCCGGGTCCCGCAGCACCCTTGCGGTTCCCGGGTGCTATTGTCTGATGACCTCGAGCCGAACCGGTGGGACAACGGGTACGTCCCGTAACATCAGAACAGCCTCTACCCGATAGGTGCCTGGGTGCGCCCGCATTCCAGCGGAGTCCGTGCAGTCCCAGTGCTTGACGAACTCGAGCCGGTCATGGGGCTGGATCGTTCGATCCGCGGGGTTGGGATCGAACGCTCTTCCACGCGACCAGGTCCAGATCGGCCCGGGGCGCATGCGCATCGGGTCCATGATGGAAAAGTCGTAGAGCTGCTCATTGCGGAAATGGATCGTGATCGGCTGGTCCGTCGGGTTGTCGACCTTGAGCCGCATCTCCCTCTCCGCGCTCGCGGGCCCCGACTGAGGCTGGACTTCCAAGCTCAGGACCAACGGCCCCGGGGGTGGCGGTGGGGCACCGACGACCAGCTCCGCCTGTCGCATCGGGACCAGCGGCTGGGACAGGATCATCGCGGCGACTCGGTAAAGGCCGGTGTCGACTACCGCGCCCTCGTTCGTCGTGCCGGGCCACGCGACCTGGAAGGTGTCGACCTCCCCAGCCTCCAACGTCAGGTCGGTTGGGACGGGGGAGAAATCCCGTCCGTAGGCCCAGTTCCAGAGCAGATGGTGTGGATCGGAGTTATGGTTGCCACCGCCCATGCCACCCATCCCTCCCATGCCACCCATCCCGCCCATGTCACCGTGCCCCATGTCGCCGTCCATCCTCTGCATCTCCATGATTGCGACGTCATGAATCTGCGCGCTCGGGAAGTGCAGCGTCACCGCGTTCGCCGAACGGTTCTGCAGACTCAACGTGATGGACCGCGGAGTCCCTTTCTCGGCGACGGCGGGGTTGACGGCGAGCGACGCGACGACGGCCGGAGGCACCGGAGCGCTCCCGAGGATTCGGTCGAGCAACCCGCGCAAGTTGTCCACGAGGAGCTTCAGCGAATCGGGGGCCAGCCGGTCCTCTGCTAGCACCCGCTTCGCATGGTCCGCGTCCGGGCGATAAAAGACTTCATAGAGCAGGTCCTCGATCGGACGGTCGCCCACGTAGCGGTCTTGAAGGTCGAAGAAACCCGCGGCCCTGAAGAAGCCGCGAACGCTGTCAAACACTGCGGTGCTGAGCTGTACGCGGACGGGCGGCCCATCGGCCATTCGAGATGCGACCGCCCATCCGTCTGCGCCGATCACGAGTTGCTCGTGGCCATCGCCTCCCCGCCCATGCACGATCAGGTTCACCATCGCGTTACGCGGGAAAACGTGCATCGGGAAATCCATGTGACCGTAACCGCCCGCGATCCGAACGGTATGCGCGCCGGATCCCGGCGCGGGTATGGTCGCTGTCCCGCGGAAGGTGCCGCGGCGGCCCGTCATCGTGCCGGCCCGATGGCCTTGCGGCGTGATTGTCACCACATCCCCCGCACCGCCTTGGACGTCGAACCCCGTCAAAGACCAGCTCTCATCCGGCGTCCTGCCCCAGACCTCGATATCGATCGGGGCTCCCTCCTGAACGGTCTCGGGGACGACAGCGCCCTGGATCTCCGGGAGTTCCTGATTGGCCGACGTGGGCTTGTTGTCGCCACAACCGCCAAACATGGACGCGGCAACAGCCAAGAGGACCAAGGCAATCGCCGGCAGAGCACGTGATCGCACGTAAGCTCTCTTCTGCATGAGGAACCTCCTGGTGCGGGTGATGATATGAGCGGCCACGGCGCTGTAACCCATTCCCGATCGTAGGCCTTCGGAATGGTCCGAACTACTCATCGTGGATGTTCGTCTCCGTGAAGGTCACTTCCTTTTCTCCGCCCTCGAAGCCGGTGAGGTGCACCATGGCCTTGATGGTCCCGGGTTCCGCCTTTGACAGGTCCGCCGCGCCAAAGAGTCCACCCTGCAGAACCAAGTTCATCCCACAGGAGGGGCATTTGCCGGGAGCCATCTGCGGAGCCGAATCATGCATTGAGCAGAAGTAGACGGCCTTCTCACCCTTCTTCAGGACATCCGCGACCAGCTTCACCTTGCGCGAGCTGCCGTTCTTCTCCTTGAACGTGACAGTCCCGCTCACCTTGTCCATCGGCAGCGGGTTCTGATCCTCGGAGTACATGTACACACGGATGCCATCGGGTGCGAAAACGGTCTCGAAGTGATGCGCCTTTGTCATCGAAACATTGCCGCCGTGAAGCTCGCAGCGCTCGTGCGAATGCACCTTCCCCTCACCATTGGGGGCGTGCATCTCCATGGCGCCGGAGGGCTTCTGCGTCTCGGCCATCGAGGCGCCGCTCAAGAAAAGCATCGTGATTCCCAGAGCGGGAATCAGGATTCGGTGTATCGATCTCATCCTCGGTCTCCTTTTGTTTCCGGTCCGCGCTTTCCAGCTACGAACCAACATCTTCTGATCCTTGCATATGCAATCTTCGGGCCAGAGTCGATCTCGTTTGGAGCATGTCTGTAACCCCTTTCCACTTCGTGGCGACGATGATTGCGAGGTGGTAGCGTCGCCTGCAACGTGGTTTGAGCCCGGAGACTATTCTTCATATCGCCGAGGTTTCGGAGACATGTCGACAGCCTTGAACTTCCCCGAAGAGGAGATCCCCGGCCGACTGGCCGGAATCCCCCCGTATTCATTTGCGCCCGTGTGCATTCGCCGCTTTCTTTGTCGGATCCCGTCTGCTGGCACGCCGGCTGCACTTGTATCTCGGCGGCAAGTCAGGAGAGAAGTTGAAATGAGAGCTGTCCCGTTTCCGAGGTCATGGATCACATCTCCCCGGGGAATGAATGCAGTGAGGATCGCAACGGCCGCTGCGGTGCTCTTCCTGTCGCCCGCACTGGGTCGCGACCGGGCGCTCGCCCAGCCTGGTGAGAGCCTTGACCAGGCGAGCGGCAATCCTCGAGGCAACGAGGCTGCGGCCCCCTCGGTCGACGAGTTGATCCAGGATGCGCTCGCGCACTCGCCGTCAGTGGCCGCCCTCCGCGCCCGGCTGGAAGCCGCGCGGCAAATGGCGCAGGTCCCCGGATTGCCCAATCCGGTCCTCGAGGTCATGACACAGGATGCGGGGTTCCCGAAGTGGACCGTTGGCGAGATGGAGATGTCGATGGTTCAGGTCGGTCTCACCCAGTCGTTCCCGCCGCACGGCCGCATCGGCGCGCAAAAGGCGATCGGGCAGGCCGAAGCGGACATGCGGGGGGCAGAGTCGGAGGCAGTCCGGCGCCAGGTCATTTCGCAGGTGCGCACGCTCTACGGCAAGCTTTACGCGCTCGATCGGGAACGGGAGGCCCTCAGTTCCGGCGCCGTCCTCCTGGAAACGCTCGCGCGGGCAGCCATGGACCGCTACAGCGCGAGCCGGACCGAGCAGGAGGCGGTGCTCAAGGCCCAGCTCTCGTCGTCTCGTCTGAGCGAGCGACGCACCGACCTCGAAACCGAACGAGCGAGCACCGTGGCCGCACTGAACCAGCTCCTCGATCGTCCGGGCGATGCGCCGATCGGCCGCGTCGGTCTTCTTCCTGAAGTGCAAGTGCCGGGTTCCGGTTGGGACAGCCTCGCCGTCAATCGTTCGCCGGACGTGCAGGCTCGTCGGGCCGCAGTGGAAGCGGCGGATCGGCGCGTGCGACTCGCCCGCACCGGGTACTGGCCCGAACTCATGGCGGGAGGCGACGTCGGATTCCGGGGCAAGCTCGACCCGGTCGTCACCTTTCGCCTCGGGATCGGTCTGCCGCTATGGGAGACGAAGCGTACCCGGTTCGAGGTGCAGGCGGCGGAGGCGGATCTGAAGATGGCCCAGGAGGATCAGCGCGAGACGGAGGCGATGGTGCGCTCGGCCGCCGCACGCCTTGGCGCGGAATGGCGGCGTTCAACGGAACAGACCCGGCTCTACCGCGAAGCGCTGGTTCCCCAGTCCCAGGCGGCGCTGGACGCGGCCCAATCCTCCTTCCTGGCCGACCGAGTCGATTTCTCCACGGTGATCGAGGATTTCCAGATGTGGCTCGAGGCCCGCGCGCAGATGGCGGCGCGGGAGGCCGAGCGATTCAGCACGTGGGCGAAGCTGGAGTCGCTCATCGAGGGGACGCAGGGACGATGAAAATGCAACGCAGCTCAACCGGGACAGGAAGGAGCGGTTCCATGTCCTTTCTCCAAGTCCACTGCCGCGGTCGTACGGTCAGGCTCGCGCTTCTGATCGTCCCCGCCCTTCTTGTCGTCGCGGCTCTCGCGATCGGGCTTGCCCTGGGCGACGGTTGCGCCAAGCAAAAGCAGGTCGCCGCCCAACGCTACCACTGCCCCATGCACCCGACCTACGTCTCGGATCGTCCCGGCGATTGCCCGATCTGCGGCATGCGTCTCGTGCCGATCGACGAGAAGGCCGGAGGGGAGAAGGGGAGCGACTCATCGGCAGTTGCGCCGGCAAGCAACGGCAGCGGACCCTCGTCTTCCTCCGAACGGAAGATCCTGTTCTACCGCAGCCCGATGGATCCAAGCGTCACATCTCCCGTTCCCGCCAAGGATGAGATGGGGATGGACTTCGTCCCGGTTTACAAAGATCAGGCGGCGCCCGAATCCGGAGTCCAGGGCTACGCTCCCGTGACCGTCTCGGAGCAGGGCATGAAGCTGGCCGGCATCCGCACGACGCCCGCGATCCGCGGCGTTCTCCACCGTTCGATTCGTGCGGTCGGCACCGTTCGAAGCGACGAGCGCCGGATCCATCAGGTCACCCTGAAGAGCGCGGGCTATGTCGAGCGCCTCTTCGTCGGAACCACTGGACAGCTCGTTCATGAAGGGGATCCGATCCTCTCGATCTACTCGCCCGACCTGCTGTCGGCACAGTCGGAGTACTTGCACGCCCGCCAGACCGTTCAGGATCTGCAGGTCTCCGGCATGGAGGAGGTTCGCCGAGGCGCCGAGGATCTCCTGAACTCCTCGAAAAGAAAGCTCGAGCTGCTCGATGTGCCGGAGACCTTGATCCGTGAGATCGAGCGCACGGGCACGCCGCAACGCGCGCTGACCTTCACGGCCCCCGTGTCGGGCTACGTCACCGCAAGGCCGGTTGTCGCGGGGATGATGGTCGAACCGGGAACGGAGCTTTATACGGTGACGGACCTGTCGAAGGTCTGGATCGAGGCGGACGTCTACGAGAACGAAGCCGCATACCTGAAGACCGGCCAGGAGGCGACCCTCACCCTTCCCTATGACTCGACCGTTCAAATGACCGGGAAGATCGCCCTCATCTACCCCGTCCTCGATCCCGGCAGCCGCACGCTCCGGGTCCGCTTCGAGACGGACAACCCCGGCCTCGTCCTGAAGCCGGGTATGTTCGCCAACGCCGAGCTTCAGATCCAGAGCGCCGACGGAATCATCGTCCCCGACAACGCGGTCCTCGATACCGGCGACCGCCAGCTCGTGTTCGTCGAGACCTCCCCCGGGCAGTTCGCTCCGCGTTCGGTGCGGGTCGGACTTCGGGGTGACGGCCAGGCGCTGCTACTCGAAGGCGTACAGGAAGGGGATCCGGTCGTCGTCCAGGCGAACTTCCTTCTCGATTCGGAATCCCGGATCCGTGCCGCTTTTTCCGGGAGCGCTAAATGATCAAGAAGATCATCGCCTTCTCGGCGCACAACAAGTACCTCGTGCTCCTCGCGGTCGTGGCGATGGTCGCGCTTGCCGTACACACTCTGAAGGTCATCCGACTGGATGCGCTGCCGGACCTGTCGGACACGCAGGTCATCATCTACTCCCGCTGGGACCGGTCCCCCGACATCATGGAGGATCAGGTCACCTACCCGATCGTGAGCGCGCTTCTCGGGGCGCCGAAGGTCAAGGCGGTGCGCGCCCTCTCGGACTTCGGCTTCTCCTATGTTTACGTGATCTTCCAGGACGGGACCGACATCTACTGGGCGCGGTCCCGAGTCCTCGAATACCTCTCGAAGATCCAGCCACAACTTCCCGAGGGAGTGCGGACGGAGCTGGGCCCCGACGCGACCGGACTCGGGTGGGTCTTTCAATACGCGTTGGTGGACCACACCGGAACCCATTCGCTCGACGAGCTGCGCTCCTACCAGGACTGGACCCTGCGCTACGCGATCCAATCGGTGCCGGGGGTTTCCGAAGTGGCCTCGATCGGCGGTTACCAGAAGCAGTACCAGGTCACCGTGGACCCCAACCGTCTCGCCGCCTACAACATTCCTTTGGACGCGGTGGTGAAGGCGGTTCGCAGTTCGAACAACGAGGTCGGCGGCCGCCTGCTCGAATGGGCCGGAACCGAGTACATGGTGCGCGGCCGCGGCTACGTGAAGGGGACCGAAGACCTCGAGAAGACGGTGGTCAAGGTATCCGACGCGGGCGTGCCGGTCCTGCTGCGCGACGTCGCTCGGGTCGAGACCGGCCCCGAGATGCGACGCGGCGTCGCCGACCTGGACGGGACCGGAGACCATGTGGGCGGGATTGTCGTCATGCGCGACCGGGAGAACGCGCTCAATGTCATCAACCGGGTGAAGGATCGGATCCGGGAGCTCGGCAACTCCCTGCCCCAGGGAGTCGAGATCGTCACGACCTACGACCGCTCCGATCTCATCCAGCGCGCCCTCGGCACGCTCAAGCACGAGCTGCTCGCCGAAATGATCATCGTCGCTCTCGTCATCCTCCTTTTCCTCTGGCACATTCCATCGGCGATCGTTCCGATCCTCACGATCCCGATCTCGGTGCTTCTCGCCTTCATCCCGATGTACTTCTTCGGCGTCTCGGTCAACATCATGTCGCTGGCGGGAATCGCGATCTCGATCGGTGTCCTCGTGGACGGCGCGATCGTGGAGGTCGAAAACGCGTATAACAAGCTCCACCTCTGGCAGGCGGGGGGACGGAAGGGCGACTTTCACAAGATCCGTCTCGAGGCGCTCCAGGAGGTCGGGCCGTCTGTGTTCTTCTCGTTGCTCGTCATCGCGGTGGCGTTCATTCCTGTTTTCGCTCTCGTCGATCAGGAGGGACGCCTCTTCAAGCCGCTCGCCTACTCGAAGAACCTGACGATGGCGATCGCTGCGATCCTCGCCATCACGCTGGATCCGGCGTTGCGCATGATGTTCACGCGCATGGATCCATTCCGCTTCCGCCCGCGCTGGCTGGCCCGCGCGGCCACGACCATGGCCGTCGGGACGTATCATTCCGAGGAACGCCATCCGATCAGCCGGGTCCTGTTCCGCATATATGAGCCCGCCTGCCGTTTCGTCCTGCGGCATCCCTGGAAGATCATCGCCGCCGCCCTCATCCTCGTTGGCCTGAGTCTGCCCGCTTATTTCCATCTTGGTTCGGAGTTCATGCCGCCCCTCAATGAGGGAACGATGCTCTACATGCCGACGACCCTGCCGGGGATATCGGTGACGCAGGCCCAGGCCCTTCTCCAGACGCAGGACCAGGTGCTGAAGTCGATCCCCGAGGTCGAACGGGTCTTCGGCAAGGCCGGCCGCGCGGATACCTCGACCGATCCGGCCCCCTTCTCCATGATGGAGACGACGATCGTCCTGAAGCCCCACGACGAGTGGCGGCCCGCACCCCGCTGGTACTCCAGTTGGATGCCCCACTGGCTGCAGCCCCTGTTCCGACCGATCTGGCCCGATCGGATCTCCTGGGATCAGCTCGTCAATGAGATGGATCGGGCGCTGCAGATTCCGGGCGTCACGAACGCGTGGACGATGCCGATCAAGGCACGCATCGACATGCTCACGACCGGCGTACGGACCCCCGTCGGGATCAAGGTCTTCGGTCCGGATCTCAAGGAGATCGAACGGATCGGCGGCGAGATCGAGGGAATCGTCCGCGAGGTGCCCGGGACGCGGAGCGTGTTCGCCGAGCGCGTCGCCGGAGGCTACTTCCTCGACTTCAACCCTCGCCGCGAGGAGATGGCCCGCTACGGCCTGACGATCGCCGACGTTCAGATGGTCGTCATGACCGCCGTCGGGGGAGAGAACATCTCGACGACGATCGAGGGAAGGCAACGCTATCCGATCAATGTCCGCTATCCGCGCGAGCTGCGGGATGACCTCGACAAGCTGGGACGCGTCCTCGTCCCGACACCGACCGGCGCTCAGATCCCGCTCGCGCAGGTCGCCGACCTCCGTCTGCTTCAAGGCCCGAGCATGCTGCGGGACGAAAACGGGTTCCTGGCCGGATACGTTTACGTGGACATGGCCGGTCGCGACATCGGCCGCTACGTGCAGGACGCGAAGAAGCTCGTCGAGAGCAAGGTCCACCTCCCGGCGGGCTACGTCCTTCAGTGGAGTGGGCAGTACGAGAACATGATCCGCGTGAAGGAGCGGCTGCGCGTCGTCATCCCGATCACCTTGGCTCTTATCTTCGTGCTCCTTTACGCGAACACCCGGTCGGCTTTCAAGTCCCTGCTGGTCATGCTGGCGGTCCCGTTCTCGGCGATCGGGGCGATCTGGCTCTTCCACTTCCTCCATTACAACGTCTCGATCGCGGCCTGGGTGGGGATGATCGCGCTTCTCGGGCTGGACGCGGAGACCGGCGTCTTCATGCTTCTCTTCCTCGACCTCTCCTATGGGGAGGCGAAGGAACGCGGCCTTCTGCGCAATGCCCATGACCTGGACGAGGCCATCGTGCATGGCGCCGTGAAGCGCGTCCGTCCGAAGATGATGACCGTGGCGGCCGCGTTCGTTGGACTTCTCCCGATCATGTGGTCGACCGGAGCCGGGGCCGACGTGATGAAGCGCATCGCCGCGCCGATGATCGGGGGATTGGTCACATCGTTCCTGCTCGAGCTGTTGGTGTACCCGGCCGTGTACAAGATCTGGAAGCGAAAGACGGAGCTGCGGCACATGGAGACGTGAGGCCGGGCCTGGCGGGACTCGCGTCGCAGTCCCGTACAGAACGGCCCTCGCGAAGCCCCCAGAGCCTCAGTCGCCGCGCGGGCGTCGGCGGATGCGTCGCGCGGCATCCCCCTTGCTCGGCCCCTCATGTCGCCGTAGACTCGATCTCGCGCAGATCGGCGTTGATTGGGGCAAGTCCCGCCGCCGTGGAGGCGACCGGTACGCGTGGACAGGACTTCTGCATGTTTCGAGATTGCGGAGAGGGGCCGGGTTGCGGATGCACAAGAACGGCATACAGCGGACGGCGCTGCCTGGTTGTCATCACCGCCATCCGGTGACGCAGGAGTAACATGACTCAACCCTATCTTGAAGTGACTTTCCGAAGAGGCAAGCCCCTTGCCGCCTACTATTATCTTCCCCGGCGACAGAGTGAGAAAAGCTATCGGAGCGTTCGGCACGAACCCGGCATTGTCGTCGACTTCGGTCGACGTGGGCACCCGATCGGTATCGAGATCACAGCACCGAACGAGGTCTCGCTTGCGGCGATGAACCGGGTGCTTCGCGAACTCGGCTTGCCCACTCTCAAACGTGCCGACCTTGCCCCCTTGCTGGCGGCCTGAGAGGCGACTCGAATGGCTATTCGGGTAGTGCGGCTGGGAAGCCCGAGAACACCCGGTGAGGGCCTGCGCCTGGGGACCGTACGCCGCCCACCGCGCGGCGTGCCCAAGGCTGAGCATGCGTCGCGCAATTTCTACGACGTGTGGCTTCCAGATCTTGCGCCTTCGGAGAGCTTGGTCAAGGAGGCACTTCATGCTCCCGATGAGCGGGCGTGGCGCGCCTTCGCGAAGCGATACCGTGCTGAAATGAAGCGACCTGAGGCCACGCGCCTCCTCGTGCTCCTGGCCGCTCTCTCCCACCAGACCAATCTCTCGGTGGGCTGTTACTGTGCGGAAGAAGCGCGCTGCCACCGTTCGGTGCTGAACGCGTTGTTGCTGGAACGCGGGGCGAACCTTGGCTGACAATGGGCAAGCCGATCGGAACAATTCAGAAAGCTCTCTCAGAACCCGGAGAGGATCCTCGCACCCCATGTGGCCCCGGGCATGCGCGTTCTGGAGGTCGGACCCGCCATGGGATTCTTCACGCTGCCCTGGGCAAGACTCGTCGGTCAAGGTGGGCGAGTGATCTGCGTCGATATCCAGGAGAATATGCTCAGTGGGCTAAAGCGCCGTGCGCGCCCACTCGTTATTCACCGGCGCCCCCCACCAGCCTCTCCGCGGCCCAGCGCAACATGCGTTCGGTCGCTTCCCAGCCGACGCACGAATCGGTGATGGAGACCCCATAGCGCAACTCCGCGGGGTCCTTGGGAAATGGCTGGTTGCCCTCTTGCAGGTAGCTCTCGATCATCGCACCGGCGATCGATCGTGTTCCGGACGCGCGCTGTTCCACGACGTTCCGAAAGACCTCTTCCTGGTGGTCATGCTGCTTCCCCGAGTTTGCATGGCTGCAGTCCACCATGACTACCGGGGGCAGGCCGGCTCGCGCGAGCATCGCTTCCACCTCGCGTATGCTTGCGGGATCATAGTTCGGTCCGGAGCGCCCGCCGCGCAGGACCACATGGCCATCCGGATTGCCGGTCGTCCGGATGATGCTGGTGACCCCGTCCTGATCGATGCCGAGAAAGCTGTGGGGCGACCGTGCCGCCAGCATGGCATCCACCGCAGTCTGCAGGCCGCCGTCGGTACCGTTCTTGAAGCCGACCGGCATGGACAGGCCGCTCGCCATTTCCCGATGAGTCTGCGATTCCGTGGTGCGGGCGCCGATCGCCACCCAGGTCACCAGGTCATCGATGTACTGGGGGACGATGGGATCCAGGAACTCGGTAGCGGCCGGCATGCCGGAACCTGTGATCTCGAGCAGGAGGCCGCGTGCCTCCTTCAATCCAGTCTCGATGTCGTAGGTGCCGTCCAGGCGCGGGTCGTTGATGAGACCTTTCCAGCCGATCGTCGTGCGCGGTTTTTCGAAGTAGACGCGCATGACGATCTCGATCTGGTCGATCAGCTCCCTCCGCAGCGCGCCGAGTTTGGCGCCGTACTCGAGGGCACCGTTTGGATCATGAATCGAGCAAGGTCCCACGACCACCAGAAGGCGGGGGTTCAGGCCCCGCAGGATGCGGACGACGCTTGCGCGGCTCGAAACGACCGTCTGGTTCGATTCGACAGAAGCGGGCAGCGACGCCTTGAGGGCGCCCGGCGTCAGAAGGCGGACGACCTCACCGACGTGCAAGTTCTGTGTTTGACGCATTTCCGTATTCATGGCGATCCAGAGAGGATAGCACGGCTGACCGCCGACGCCGAATGGCCGCCTGACGGCGACCGACTCACCGCGTGGGTTAGCTCGACAAGTAGGGGGTTGGTGTTTCTGTAGCGGCCGTACATACTCGTCACATGAGAACTACTCTGAACATCGATGACGTGCTGCTCAAACAGGCAGCGAGCTTGACTGGCGTCAAGGAGAAGACAGCCCTCGTACAGTTGGGCCTCCAGGCCCTGATTGCCAGCGCCAGCGCCAGACGGTTAGTAGATCTGGGCGGTACCGAGCCGAAGGCTGTGTCAATCACGAGGCGTCGTCTCTGACTCTGGAGGTATGGCGTGCTGCCACGCTGCGTCGTATCCCCCTTGCACGACCCCTCACTCCCGCCGTAGACTTGGTCTCGCGCAGTTCGGCGGTGATGAGGGTGAGTCCCGCGGCCGCGGAGGCGACCGATGCGCATGGACAAAACTTCTGCACATCTCGAGATTGCGCAGGGGGAGCCGGTCTTCCTTCTGCGTACAAGCCCCTCCGGGTGGTCCGGATCGCCACGCGTACCTATCAGCAGGAGATGAGAAGTGAACCGCTGTCGTGCCATTACCACATTTCTACTTCTTCTCTATCTGTGCTGCGCTAGCGACTCCACTGGAGAGATCATCGTGGCTGAATGCGGCACGCTCCGGACGGAAGGGGAGTGCCACTATTTCGATGGCTTCGACACAGGTTCCTACTCCATCCGCGATGTTCCCGGGGGTGTCCATCCGGACACAGTATTCGCGTGGGGTTGGACAGCCAACCCCACGACGTGTCCCCCAGGCCCGGGATGCCTCCGAGTCATTCTGCTCGGCGAATGCGTGACGCGGGACTGGGGGTGCGGGGTGATCTCAGATGACTGCGGTGACGACGAGTGCCGGTGCATCGCAATGGACAGCGGGGAGTTGGTTGCTCTTGTCGATGACCACGGATTTGTGCCAGGCGACAGAGTGCACCTTGTTGGCTATTCCTTGGAAGGATGGGCGACATTCTGCAGTTATCAATACCTGGTCTCCGCAGCTCTCCTGGAGAGCTGCCACCCCCCAATGACCCGGCCTACGTCATGGGGCCACGTGAAGTCGGTGTATCGATGACGCGGGGTTGCCAGCGTAGCCGAGCGGGTTACCGCCTCCGCATAGGTTGATCTGAAGAATGCCCAAACCACCCCGACACCACGTCTGCCCCGCCTGGATCGGCTGGCTCCTGGCAAGTCCGATCAGAAAGCTCCTCCAGAACCCGGAAGAGATCCTCGCACCCCATGTGACACCGGGCATGCGCGTTCTGGAGGTCGGGCCCGGCATGGGATTCTTCACGTTGCCCCTGGCAAGACTCGTCGGCCCGACTGGACGCGTGATCTGCGTCGACATCCAGGAGAAGATGCTCCGCGCGCTGAAGCGGCGTGCGCAACGTGCCGGCCTGGCCGACCGTGTCGAGGCACGAATCTGCGATGAGAAGAGTCTCCGCGTGAACGACCTTGCCCTTTCGATCGACCTCGTATTGGCATTTGCGGTCGTCCACGAGATTGGCGACGCGGATCGATTCTTTCGAGAGGCCCGGAGCGTCCTCAAACCTCACGGTCGAATCCTCTTCGCCGAACCGAAGGATCATGTTTCGGAGGAGGTCTTTCAGGAGTCTCTCTCCGCCGCGGAGCACCACAGCCTGCAGAAGCTTACTCCTCTGAAGATCGCCCGCAGCCGTGCGGCGCTTCTCGAGGTGTAACCGGCCAGGCCATCCGTCATTCACCGGCTTCCATCCGCCATTCGCCGATTAGTCATCTCCGGACCTCTGTGAAAGAGGGATTCTCTCCTCGAGGGCCGGCCGAACCAGCGAGTCGGCCGGAAACCAGTTGGCACAAAGGGGGAAGCCATGAACGAGTACCGGGCGGGGCACAACGTGGGCAAGTTGATCCTGGGGCTCACGGTTCTTGCCTTCGGCGTGATCTTTCTACTGGGCAACTTGAACCTCATCGAATCCCACCACTATCTGCGGTACTGGCCGGTCATCCTCATCGCATATGGCCTGGCCAAGCTCCTGAGTCCTCGCAGATCCGGTGGCAAGATGTTCGGATTCATCGTCGGGTCCGTGGGAGTTCTGCTCCTGCTCCAGGAGTTCGGGAAGATAACCTGGAGCATCTGGGACCTCTGGCCTCTGCTCCTCGTGCTGCTTGGTCTCAGCATCATCTGGGGCGCCTTCGGCCGCCATTCCCACCGGGTGCGTTTCCATCGGAGGCACAGGTACGCCGCCTCCTTTGGTGACGGGACGAACCGGCAGGTCGATCCGGACTCCACACTGGATGTCAGCAGCGTCTTCGGAGGAAACGAGCGGCTCGTCACGTCTCAGGACTTCCGCGGCGGCACGATCTCGACGATCATGGGCGGGTGCGACATCGACTTCAGGCAGGCTTCCATCACCGGAGGAGAGGCGGCCATCGATATCTCGGTCGTCTTCGGAGGGATCGAGATCCGCGTTCCGGAAGACTGGAAGGTCGTTCTGCGACTCAACGCGTTTCTGGGTGGGGTCGAGGACAGGACTCGCAAGCCGGTCGGCGATGGGGCCAAGACGCTCGTACTCACGGGGAGTGTCGTGTTCGGCGGTCTCGAGGTTCGCAACTGACCGTGGCCGACCTGAGTCAACCAGGCGACCGCCGGGTCCGCTAGGCCGGGCATGTCGCCGCTACCGACGACCCGAAGGCTCATCCTTCCGTACATGGCGGCCTGCGTCCCGCTGTCCGGGCTGCTGGCCGCCATGCTGCGCCTGACGCCCGGGGCGTCCTGGGCTGGCGCGTTGGCGGTGGCGATTCCGGCGGCCGTCATCTATGCGTTCGTCTGCCTCGCCACCAGGTACCCCGCCCGGGGGCTGCCCCCCGGCAGGATATCGGCGTCGCGGCTGCTCACGGCACATCTGACCGGAGCGCTATTTGCCACCGCGCTATGGCTCGGGATTCTCCGGCTGTGGGTCGAACTCCTGACGCACTTCCATCACTTCGAAGGGCTGGTCACCATCTTTCGCGGCCAGGTGCCGATTCTCGCCGGAACCGGGCTGCTCCTCTACCTGCTGGCCGTCACGTTTCATTCCATGCTGCACGCGGTCGAGCGGAGTCGAGAAGCGGAGCGTCGAGCCCTGGAGCTGGGCCTGGTCGCCCGCGAATCCGAGCTGACGCTCCTTCGTTCGCAGGTCGACCCGCATTTCCTCTTCAACGCGCTCAACTCGATCGCCGGACTCACGCACAGCGAGCCGGATGTCGCGCGCACGCTCTGTCTGCGACTCGGCGGCTTCCTCCGGACCGGCCTGCGCATCGGCAGGCAGGAACGCATCCCCTTCGCGGAGGAGCTGGCGCTCGCCCGCGACTTCCTGGGGATCGAGCAGGTCCGTTTCGGCGCGCGACTCCGCTACGAGGAGCAAATCGACGAGGCGTGCCTCGAACGCCTCGTTCCACCTCTCATCCTCCAGCCTCTTCTCGAGAATGCAGTGCGGCACGGAATCGCCGGACTCGTGGAGGGAGGCGATGTACAACTCCAGGCTCGAACGGCCGGATCCCTGCTCGCGATCACCATCGAGAACGCGCGCGACCCGGAGGCGCCGTCGCGACGCGGCGATGGGATGGGTCTCACGAACGTGCGCCGGCGACTTCACGCGCTGTATGGTGATCTCGGCGGCCTTTTTCTGAGGGAAGCGCCTGACCGCTATCGAGTCGAGCTCACGATTCCGGACACGGTCCCGCCTCCCGGAGACGGTTTGGGTGGGGAGGTTGATGCTTGATGCCCCAGGAGAGGAAAGCGGCGTCGCGGCCGCGGCTCGGGGTCCTCATCGTGGATGACGAGGAGCCTGCCCGGAAGCTCCTCCGCGATTACCTGGCCGGCGTGCCCGATCTCGACGTGCTCGGAGAGTGCGCCGACGGCTTCGAGGCGGTAAAGAAGGTGGCGGACCTCGACCCGGATCTCCTGCTGCTCGACATCCAGATGCCGAAGCTCGACGGCTTCGAGGTGCTCGAACTGATCGAGCGCGAGATATCGGTCATTTTCATCACCGCCTACGACGAGTACTCCATCCGGGCCTTCGACGTTCACGCCGTCGACTACCTTCTGAAGCCCTACTCGCGCGAGCGGCTCCTCGAGGCGATCGAGAGGGCGCGGCAGCGGGCAACGCTCCTGCGCTCGACGCCGGGCGCCGGAATCCTGCCCGAGACCGCGACCGCGCAGGCGATCCGACAGGCGAGGCAGCCGCTCGAACGCCTCCTCATGCGCGACGGCGCGCGCATCCACGTGATCCCGGTCGCGTCCGTCCACTACATCGAGGCTCAGGATGATTATGTCTGCGTGGTGACGAAGGAGCAGAGGCTTCTCAAGAAGCAGACGCTGAACGAAATGGAAGCATCTCTCGACCCGAGGCGGTTCGTCCGCATCCACCGGTCGTTCCTGCTGAACGTGGACTACCTGGCGAAGATCGAGCCGTACACCAAGGACACCCATGTGGCGATCCTGAGAAGCGACGCGAAGCTCCCCGTGAGCCGCAGTGGATACGAGCGGCTGCGAAGCCTTCTTCTTTGACGGCAGACGATCCTTCCTGACAGGACTCGATCCCGTTCTCTCGTTCCGAATGGATCACCATGCGGCCGGCTCCGGCGGCCCCGTCGCCGGGGTTGCTTTGTGCTACGCCACCCGGCTCCGTACCTCCGCCCAGATTTCCACTAGCCCTGCAACCCCCGCCGTGCTACACCTCTTCGCGCCGGCTCTGTGCGTGTGCTGTTCCCGATTGGTGCGGCCGGACGGGATCCGCGCTCGTGAAGCGGCGGGGGACCAGGCACTTAGGATCACTCATGATTGAACGCGCATTTCCCAGACGGATCGACTCCCTGGGGAGCATCATCGACTTCGTGGGTGGATTCTTTGCGTCCGAGGGTCTCCCGCGGGATCAGACCCTGGAAGTCGAACTGATCCTGGAGGAGCTGTTCACCAACATGGTGAAGTACGCGCGCGAAGGCCGCCGTCCGATCGCGATCGCACTGTCTCGAGAAGGCACGAGCGTCCGACTCGTCCTGCGCGACTTCGATGTCGAGAGGTTTGATGTGACCCGACCGGCCGCGGTCACCGACGAGGACGTGCCCATCCACGAGCGCACGCCGGGAGGGTTGGGGCTCCGGCTGGTTCAGCAGCTCGCCGACAGCCTCTCCTACGACTACTCCGATCGAACGAGCACCATCACGGTCGTCCGGAAACTGGAGGTCTGATGCTTGTCATAGAGTATGTGGGTCCGGGTTGCGTGACCCTGTCGGGTCGATTCGATGCGTCCGAGACGGACCACGCTCTTGCGGCCCTCTCCCGTATCTCGGAGTCCGCGGTCGCGGATTGCTCGGGTCTCGAGTACATCTCGAGCGCCGGCATCGGCGTCCTCGTCCATACGTGCCGCCGCCTCCATGACCTCGGCCACTCCTTCCGTCTATCGAATGTCACGCCGCGGGTCCGGAACGTTTTCCGCTATGCGGGGCTCTCCGGGCTTTTCGGGATCGAATAACAGGTGATGACGTGAGCCGCTCCCGCCCCGCATTTTCTCACCAACCTTTGCCCTCCCGCCGTGTAGTTCTGTCTGAGCGTGAGGAAGCGAGTCTAGCCACTCGGGCGCGGGACGGGGAGACGAGGGCATTCGACAAGCTGGTCGAATCGTACGCACGGATCGTCTACAACCTCGTCCTGCGAATGGTGGGAGATCGAGAGGACGCGAAGGACCTGACCCAGAACACGTTCCTCAAGGCGTGGCGGAGCATCGGGTCCTTCGATCCGGGGCGGAAGTTCTTTAGCTGGATCTACCGGATCGCTCTGAACGAGGCGATGAACCTCTTGCGGAGCAGGCGTCCCCGAGTCGATCTCGACGACCGAATGGCGGATCCGCGACCCTCACCGGCCGAACAAATCGATGCGCGTGATACCCAAGAATCGGTTCAGGCGGCGCTGGCGGAGCTGGGCGATTCGGAGCGGCAAATACTGGTGCTCCGGTACTTCGGGGAACTCTCATACGAGGAGATCGCGGATTTTCTCGAGATCCCCGAGAAAACGGTGAAGTCCAGGCTCTTCAGTGCGCGTCAGGAGATGGGAAGAATCCTGAAAAGGCAAGGTTACGGATGTCCATGACGATCGATGAGCTGCAACAGCTGATGCTCGACGTGCTCGATGGCACGGCGAGCGCGGAGGAGGAGGCCGCCCTCGCCTCGGCACTCGAGTCGGACCCGACCCTTCGCCAGCGATTCGAGGATGCACGCGTCGCGGGTTGCGCGATGGAGGGAGTCGGGCTCGCCGAGCTCCCACAGGGGTTGAGAGATGAGATCCGCGCTTCCATCCGATCCGAACGCCGCCGACCGGTTCAGGTTGCCGGTCGCCGCACGGGTTGGCGAGGCTTGCTTGTTGATCGTCCTCTCTTCTCCTTTGCCTCTGCGTTCGCCACGGGAGCGGCGGCCGGCATCCTTCTCTTCGCCCTTCTGACGGGCAAGGTGCCGATCGGCGGGACGACCCATCCGCCAATCCAGGGCGTGATGAGACCGCTAGAGGGATCTCCCACGACCGGAGCGTTCAGCCAGATGGATTTCGGTGACGCAACGGTTGGCGTGTGGGGGCAGGGACAGGAGCTGTGCATACGGATCGAATCAAAGACCCCGAAGCCGTCCGCGGGCCCGATCGAAATCGATTTCGATCCAACGACGATCGAGCCGACGTCTGCGCTGTGGAGCACGGGGACGGAGGGGCGAATCGAGATCGCGGCGGATGGACTTACAGTGACGCCGCGTGGCGCAGGGATCTGCGAATTGCGAATGCGAATCCGCTCAGGGAGCGCCGCGAGCGTGCAGATCCATCCGTCCGCCGAGGACGGAATGCGAAGACTGACTCTGATTACTACGAAATGATCCCAGGCTGCATCGGACCGATGAACCGCCCCAGGGACCAAGGGAACGCGACCGGGATTTGACCGAATGTTTCAGGAGCTAGAGGAGGAGGTTTCCAGATGAGCAAGCGTGCATTATTCATTTTCGGGGTCGTCGTCGTCGTGGCGATCGTGGCGATCTTCGCGACTCGAGGATTCCAGAAGAAGACCGACATCTCCGGAACGATCGGGGCTGCGAACCGCTACCAGTCGCAGCAGGTCGCCGCGGGGGACGTGGGACTGAAGGACCCGGAGGTCCAGGCGTTTCTGCAGAGCGACCTGTTCCATCGAATCCAAACCGACGCGGATTTCCGGAAGTTCGCACTGGACGAAGGCTTCCAGAAACTGACCGCGACCGCGGAGCTGGCGAAGCTCCTCAGCATGGAGGAATACGGCCGGCTCTCGAAAGACATCCAGTATCAGAAGCTCGAGTACTCGCAGGATTTCGCGAAGTGCCTCGCCGAGCCGGCCTTCAAGGGGGTCGCGGCGCGGCCGGAGTTCGGGAGGGTGATCGGCGTCCCCGGGAATCTGGCGGTCATGGGCTCGCGGGAGTTTGCGACCCTGGCGGCGACCCCGGAGTTCGGGCAGCTGGCGACGATGAAGGAGTTCCAGAGCCTGGCAGCCAGACCTGACTTTCAGAAGCTCATGATGAATGTCGCGCAGCAGAAGCTGGCCGATTGCGCGGTGATCAACAGGCTCGCAGCCGCGAACTACGCGCAGCTCGTCGCTTGCGTGGAGTACCAGAAGGTTCTCAAGATGGTGGCCTATGAGAAGCTGGCCGGATGCGAGCCGTTCCAGAAACTCCTCTCGACGGCGACCCTATCGAGGACTCTCAAGGATGAGGACTTCCAGCAGCTCCTCATGATGTCCGATTTCATGAAGCTCGAGAGCATGGAGGAGTTCTCCCGCGTCCTTCCGATGAAAGAGTTCGGGATGGTCGTGAAGATGGCCGAGTTCCAGAAGGTCCTCGCCGGGGATGCGCTTCAGAAGCTCTATTGCACCGCGGTCTATCGGAACATGATGATGAATCCGGGCTTCGTGAGTCTCGTCGCCAAGCCGGACGTCCAGCGGTGCCTGTTGACTCCCGGGTTCCAGAAGGCGGCGCTCCAGCACGAGTTCTGGGGAACGGTCAGCTCTGCGGGCAACCACTAGGAGCGCGACGGACCGGATCGCGCCATGAACAGGGTAGGCGTGGGCCGAATGCGCCCGCGCCTACTCGCCGCATGTCCGTGATCGGGGTCCTCGCCTTCTGGGACTCACACGCATGAAGCGAAGCCTCCGCGCCGCTCTGCTCGCCACCTTGGTGGCGTCGGTCTTCCTCGCGGCGGCCTTCCCGTCCGGGGCGGGCGCCGCGCTGCGGATGATCGAGACCAAGGACATGCGCCTCGTCTATCCAGAGATCCTCCTCGAGTACCTCGCTCCCTACACGGCCCGTTGTTTCGAGAACTCGATGCGCTGTCATCGTGCCCTCTGGCGGTACGAGTCTCGCGACAAGGTCAACGTGATCCTCGACGACGCGAGCGACTACGGGAACGCCGGGGTCTGGGCGAACCCGCGGAACGGGATGATTGTCCACATCGCGCCCTCGAACTTTGTCTACGAGACGGGCCCCTCGAACGAGCGAATGAACTTCACGATGAACCACGAGTGCGTGCATGTGGTGGCTCTCGACGGCGCCGCCGGTAGTGATCGGATCGCGCGGGCGGTATTCCGCGGCAAGGTCCGGGAATCGAGCGAGCATCCCGAGAGCATCCTCTGGTCGTGGCTCTGCCTCCCGAGGCGCGCCGCCCCGCGCTGGTATCACGAGGGGGCGGCGACGTTCTTCGAAACCTGGATGGCCGGCGGCCTCGGCCGCGCCCAGGGGCCGTATGACGAGATGGTCTTCCGCTCCATGGTGCGCGACGGAACGCCTTTCTACGACCCGTTGGGACTCGAATCGGAGGGGACGAAGGTCGACTTCCAGGTGGGCGCGAACGCCTACCTCTATGGGACGCGGTTCTTCTCGTATCTCGCGTGGGAATACTCGCCGGAACGGCTCCTCCGGTGGGTCGACCGGACCCCGGGATCGAAGCGTGGTTTCGCGGCGCAATTCCGGCGGGTGTACGGGAAGTCGTTGACGGAGTCGTGGGCCGAATGGGTCGACTGGGAGCACCGGTTCCAGCAGGCGAACCTCGACTCCGTGCGCAAGTACCCGACGACCCCCTGGCGCGACCTCTCGAAGCGGGCGCTCGGTTCGGTCTCCCGGGCGTACTTCGACCGCGAGACACGGACCTTGTACGTCGCGGTGCAGTATCCCGGCGTCGTGGCGCACCTGGCCGCGCTCTCGATCGACACCGGCGCTCTCCGGCAGGTGCGAGAGGTGAAGGGCCCGGCACTCTACTTCGTTTCCTCGCTCGCCTGGGATCCGGCATCGCGGACCCTCTTCTATACGACGGACAACAACGGATGGCGCGACCTCTGGCAGTGTGACCCCGTGACCGGTCGCGCCGACATGCTGATCAAGGACGCGAGGATCGGGGATCTCGCCTTCGATCGGGCAGACAGGTCGCTGTGGGGGGTCCGGCACTTCAACGGTTATTCGACGTTGGTCAGGCTGGCGCCTCCCTACAGCAACTGGACTCAAGTGACGACGTTCCCATACGGGCGCGACCTCTACGACATCGACGTATCTCCGGACGGGACGCTCCTCGCTGGGTCGGTCGTGGAGATCGACGGGAAACAATCGCTGCGGCTGTTTCGGAGCGAGTCGCTCGCGCGGAATGACACGACCTCACGCGCGCTCTTCGATTTCGGCAATGCGATTCCGACCGGCTTCGTCTTTTCGGAGGATGGCCGACGGCTCTACGGCAGCTCGTACTACACCGGGGTATCGAACATCTTTCGGTACGATCTGGACGCCGACTCGATGGACGTGGTGACGAATGCCGAGACCGGCTTCTTCCGTCCGGTTTCGCTCGGCGGGGATTCGCTGATCGTCTTCCGGTACGGCGGAGAGGGCTTCGTCCCGGCCCGGGTCGAGGCGAAGCCGCTCACGGACGTGAGCGCGATCACCTTTCTCGGGGCGCAGCTCGTCGAGAAGCACCCGATTCTCAAGAAATGGAAGGCCCCGCCCCCCTCGTCGGTGGATCTCGATTCGCTCGTGATCCATAGCGGTCCGTATCCGGGGATCCGCGCGATCGGACTCGCCGACGTCTATCCGATCGTGGAGGGCTACAAGGATCGCGCATCCCTGGGGCTCCGATTCGACCTGTCCGATCCGGTGCAGGTCAACCGGTTCGATGTCAGCGTGAGCCATACTCAGGACAGCCGCCTGCCGGCCGGCGAGCGCTGGCACGCGAAACTCGGGATTCAACGTTGGGACGTGAGCGCGTCGGCGCGATGGAACCCCGCTTCGTTCTACGATCTCGCGGGGCCGTTCAAGACAAGTCGGAAGGGCTACGGCGCCGCGCTGCAATGGGAGAAGTCCCTGTTGCAGGACGACCCGCGGACGATGGGCCTCACTCTCTCGTTGGACGGATGGGGCGGGCTCGAGCGGTTGCCGGACAACCAGAACGTCGCCACGTCCAGGGGATTCAGTCGTCTGGTGGCGGCAGGCGCAGATCTCTCCTACAAGAACCTCCGCGCCTCGATTGGCGCGGTCGACTACGAGAAGGGGGAGTCTTGGAAGCTGATCGCCCGACTGAACGGGGTCCGGTTCGATCGTGAGGGCAACGCGATCTGGCGGGGGTTCCCGCAAGGGGTCGGGACGTTCGACATCGGGGCTCCCGCCCTGCTCCCCAATGGCTCGCTATGGCTGCGGACGGCCGCGGGATACTCCCCGGGCGATCCGGCGGAGCCCTTCGCGAACTTCTTCTTCGGCGGGTTCGGGAACAACTACGTCGATTGCCAGGACCCGAAGCGTTATCGCGAGTGGTCGAGCTTTCCCGGAGCGGAGATCGATGGGGTCGCCGGGACGAACTTCACGCGTGCGATGATCGATCTGAACCTACCCGCCGTGCGTTTCCGAAGGGCAGGAACCCTGGACCTCTTCGCGACCTGGGTCCGGTTGTCGATCTTCGGCTCGGGGCTGGTCGTCGACTGGGATCGCGGCGCGTCGAGACGGAGGCTTGCAGATCTCGGGGCGCAGGCGGACTTCCGGTTCCAGCTCCTCATCCAACACCCACTGACGCTGTCGGTGGGATCCGCGTGGGCGCTCGAGGGCGGCCTTCCGCCGACCGACGAGTTCATGGCCTCGCTGAAGATCATGTGATGCAGGCGCTCCCTCTGCTCCTGGGATTCCTGCCGGTCCTCCTCTTCCTGGCGGGGCTCGTGCTGATGGACAGCTTCAAGCTCGTTTCGAGGCAGCTCGTGGCGCGATCGCTGGGAGCAGGATGCGTGTCCGCCGCGATCGCGTTCTGCTTCAACGGGTGGGCGCTGGGAGTGGTCGGGATCCAGCCCGGGCTCCTGCGGGGACTCGTCGCCCCCGCGGTCGAGGAAGCCCTCAAGGCGGCCCTCGTGATCTATCTCATCGGGCGGGCGAGGGTCGGATTCATGGTCGATGCGGCGATCCATGGGTTCGCCGTGGGGACCGGCTTCGCACTTGTCGAGAATGTCTACTACGCGCTCGCGCTGCGGGATCTGAGCCCCTGGCTCTGGGTCTTCCGCGGGCTGGGGACGGCCGTGATGCACGGCTCTGCGACGGCCCTGGTCGCGATCGTCTCGAAACGACTGACCGACCGCGCGGGCTCGAGCGCGCCGATTCTCTTCGTCCCCGGCCTGGCCCTCGCGATCGGTTCGCACGCCGGATTCAACGCCCTGGCTCCGTTTCCGCTCGTGGCCACGTTCGCCCCGCTTCTCGTGATGCCGCTCCTCCTCGTTCTCGTCTTCGAGCTGAGTGAGCGCGCGACGCGGGATTGGTTGGGGCGCGGGTTCGATCACGACGTCGAGATCCTCGAGTTGATCGAGAGCGGCGAGATCCGCCGCACTCCAACGGGGAGATATCTTGAATTGTTGCGCGGCCGCTTCCCCGGGACGGTCGTGGCGGATCTCCTCTGCATGCTCCAGATCCATCTCGAGCTGGCCGCGCGCGCAAAGGGGATGATTCTCGCCGGGAAGGCGGGGATCGAGATCCGGCCGGCGCCGGACGTGCGCGCGAAGATCAACGAGCTGCGATTCCTGCAGCATGCGGTCGGTCCGACCGGCAGACTGGCGGCGCGGCCCCTACTCCAGACGAGCAGACGGGACCTGTGGCAGATCTACATGCTTGGCCGGGGCGCCTGAGGCCGGGGCGGGATGCCGGTCCCGCGGCATTTGTACTTCACGATCATCATCTATTCAGTTCGCGTCCCGGGCTGCGGTATGCCCCGGCCTGTGACAAGGATTCTCGAAGGAAACTGACGGTCAGATTCCGGCTTGCCGTTCGGTTTCGGGGGGACTACCCTCCTTCCGACACGGTCCAGGCGTCTTCTCTGGAGGACCCGATGACCACCCGTCGAATCGCCCCCGGAGAGATCACGAGCATTCTGGCCGATCTCCAACGGGGTGACGTGAATACTCCGAAGGCTGAGAACCGTCCGCTCGAACTCGTTTTCGACGAGTTGCGACGGCCAGCGCCGGGCTTCATGCGTGTGGAGCGGGTCGATCAGACGCTCCAGCCCAGCGCCCTTGTGAACGAGGCCTACATGCCCCTGGTCAAGTCCGATGGCGCCCATTGGGGAAATAGTGCCCGCTTCCTCGGCATGGCGGCGCGGGCCATGCGCAGAGTGCTGATCGAGCACGTCTGCCGTTGCGGAAGGCTCAAGCGGAGCGGTGGTGGGCTGCGCGTGACGTTAGGTGAAGGCCTCGAGTTGGCCGAGACGCCGGATGTCCAGATCCTGGACCTGGAACGCGCGCTGACCCGGCTCAGCAAGATGGACGCCCCGATGGGGCAAGTCGCCGAGATGTGGTTCGCGAGAGAACTGCTGGACAAAGGCGTCAAATGAGCTCCGATCGTTTCGCCCGGGTGCAGGAAATCCTTCTGCGTTCGATCGACCTCCCTGAGGAGGAGCGCGTGGCCTATCTCAGTCGGGAGTGCCGCGGCGATCCCGAGTTGCGCGCGGAAGTCGAATCGCTGCTGGCGCACGAAGGGACTCCCACAGAGATGCTGGGTGGGGAAGCGGGGCAGTCCGGGGAAACGCAGCAGGCCATCCGTTCTTCCGGGATTCTCGACAGGTCCTTCTCGCACTACCGGATCCTGAGCAAGATCGGCTCCGGTGGTATGGGGGAGGTCTACCTCGCCCAAGATGAACGGCTCGAGCGCGAAGTTGCCCTGAAAATCCTACGCGCGGGGATACTGGCCGACGACGCGGCCCGAAAGCGATTCCGCAAGGAAGCGCTCGCCCTCTCCAAGCTCAATCACCCGAACATCGCCACCATCTACGACTTCGACACCCAGGAAGGAATGGACTTCCTCGTGATGGAGCACGTGGCGGGAGAGACGCTGAACGAGAAGCTCTCGGCCGGGCCGATGCCGGAGAGGGAGATCGCGCGTCTTGGATTGCAGATGGCGGAAGGCCTGGTGGCAGCGCACGGGCAGGGGATCATCCATCGGGACTTGAAGCCGGGGAACGTGCGCCTGACATCGGATGGCAGGCTCAAGCTCCTGGACTTTGGGTTGGCGAAGCTCGTGCGGCAACCTGGGGATGCGTCCACGACGGAGACACTGACCGAGGCCCATGGTTTGGTGGGGACGCTGCCGTACATGGCGCCGGAGCAGTTGCGCGGCGAGACGGTGGATGCGCGGACGGACATCTGGGCGGCAGGCGTGGTGCTCTACGAGATGGCGACGGGGCGCAAGGCGTTTCCGGAGGCCGACAGCGCGCGGTTGATCACGGCGATCCTGAGCGGGCCGCCGTCGATGCCCAGTGCAGTGCATCGCCGAGTGTCACCGGCTCTGGAGAGCATCATCGTCAAGTGCCTGGAGAAGGATCCGGAGCGGCGCTACCAGTCGGCGAAAGAGCTGGCGGTCGATCTGCGGCGGCTGGAGACGCCGTCGATTGTGGGAGTGGTGCGGCCCGCGCCGCAGGAGGGTCGGCAGCGCTGGATTGTGACAGGGGTGGCCTCATCGGTGGTGGCTCTGGTGGCGTTGGGATTCGCTCTGAACGTGGGAGGCCTTCGGGAGCGGCTGTTCAGCAGTGTTCCTCGGATCCGCTCGCTCGCCGTCCTGCCTCTCAAGAACCTCTCCGGTGATTCCACGCAGGAATACTTCTCCGACGGCATGACCGATGCGGTGATCAATGACCTGTGCAAGGTCGCCGCGCTGCGCGTGATCTCGACGACTTCAGTGATGCAGTACAAGGAGACCCACAAGTCCTTGACCGCAATCGCCCGCGAGCTGGGGGTGGACGCGGTCGTCGAAGGATCGGTCTTGCGTTCCGGAGGCCGGGTGCGGATCAACGCGGAGCTGATCCAGCCGGGGAAAGAGCGCCAGCTGTGGGCGGCGAGTTACGAGCGCGAGATGAAGGACGTGCTCACACTGCAGAACGAGGTGGCCGGCACCATCGCGGGCGCGGTGCGAACCAGGCTGACACCGGAAGACCGAACGCGTCTGGCGAGTGCGCGAACGGTCAATCCCGAGGCGTACGAGGAGTATCTCCTGGGCCAGCATCCAGAGACCACTACGGCAGGCGCTCAGAATTGGGAGAGGGTAAAGGCGCACTACCTTCGTGCGATCGAGATTGATCCGGAGTTTGCCTTGGCCTATGCGGCCCTGGGAAATACCTACGCCGACATGACGCTCTATTCGAAGCTTCCTCCCTTCGAGGCGGCCCCCCTTGGCCTGGAGGCTGCGACCAAGGCGGTCCAGCTCGACGGAGATCTCGCCGAGGCATATGCCAGCCTGGCCAATGTGAAGCTACAGCTGATGTGGGATTGGCCGGGTGCCGAGGCCGCGTTGAAACGAGCGCTCGAACTGAATCCCAACAGCACGGGCGTCCGCACCATCTATCGGTTCTTTCTCACCTGCATGGGGAGGCACGAAGAGGCGGTAGCCGTCTCCGTCAGCCTGCTCCAGGATCAGCCGAACTCCGACCGCTTCATGTTTGCCTGGGATCTGTTCTATGCACGCCGTTACGATGAGGCGATCACGGAGCTAAAGAAGTGTCTTCAGTCCGACCCCAAGGCAGGCAGTATGCGTGCCTGGCTGGCGTACAGCTATGCGGTCAAGGGCATGCGCGCGCAGGCTCTGGCAGAGTGTGACACGCTGGAGGCCCACCCGGACTGGAAGGATCCATTTTGGGAATGTATGCTGGGAGAGGTCTATGCCGTTTCAGGCGTGCGTGGCAAGGCGCTTGACGTCCTGGAACGGATGCGCGCGCAAGAGAAACACGGTTATGTGGATCCTGCGGAATACGCTTACGTCTATGCCGCTTTGGGTGACAAGGATCAGGCGTTCGCGGCGTTGGGGAAGGCAATCGATGTGCGTTCCGCGAATGTGCTTCAGATGGACATCGAGCCCGTCTTTGACGGCCTGCGCTCGGATCCCCGCTTCGGGGAGCTCCTACATCGGATGAATCTCCCGATGAGAAAGCCGTGATTTGGTGGCCGCCGGGCCGCGCCATTCGTCTTCGTTGTTCCGGCCGCGGGGCCTGTTGACCTTGAGCCACGGATAGCAGGACCTCTCAACCCGTGGTAGCCTCGCATGCGCTGGGACATTCCCATGGACCAGATGGAGGGCCGGGATCGGATGCTGGGCCGAACGCTGGGTCACTACCGGATCCTCGAGAAGATCGGCTCGGGCGGGATGGGGGAGGTCTACCTCGCCCACGATGAGCGGCTCGAGCGCGACGTTGCGCTGAAGATCCTTCGCGCGGGCACATTGGCCGACGACGCAGCCCGCAGGCACTTCCGTAAGGAGGCTCTGGCTCTCTCCAAGCTCAATCACCCGAACATTGCCACTGTCTTCGACTTCGACACGCAGGACGGCGTGGACTTTCTGGTGATGGAGTACGTTGCCGGCGGAGCGGTGAATGAGAAGTCGAGGGCGGGGCCGATGCCGGAGAGGGAGATCGCACGCGTTGGAGTGCAGATGGCGGAAGGCCTGGCGGCGGCGCACGGGCAGGGGATCGTCCATCGCGACCTGAAGCCAGGGAACGTGCGACTCACTTCCGACGGCCGGCTCAAGATCCTCGACTTTGGTTTGGCGAAGCTCGTACACCCCTCCACCGAGACGGCGGCAACGGAGACCCTGACCGAGGCCCACGACTTGGTGGGGACGCTTCCGTACATGGCGCCGGAGCAGTTGCGCGGCCAGGCGGTGGATGCACGGACGGACATCTGGGCGGCGGGTGTCGTGCTCTACGAGATGGCGACGGGACGGAGGGCGTTTCCGGAGGCCGAAAGTGCACGGTTGATCACGGCGATCCTGACCGAGGCGTTGCCGCTGCCGAGTGCGGTCCATCGCCGGGTTTCTTCGGACCTGGAAAGCATCATCGTCAAGTGCCTGGAGAAGGATCCGGAGCGGCGCTACCAGTCGGCGAAGGAGCTGGCGGTGGATCTCCGGAGACTGGAGACGCCGTCCACCACGCACGCCATGATCCCCGCACGACCGAAGAGACGGCGGGGTCGGATCGCGGCCTGGACGGCGGCGGCGCTGGCGGCCTTCGTGACCGCGTTTCTCGTGTTCAATGTAGGTGGCTGGCGCGAGCGGCTGTTCGCGCGTGGACCCAGGATCCGCTCGCTGGCGGTGTTGCCGCTGGCGAACACCTCGGGCGACTCTACCCAAGCCTACTTCTCTGACGGGATGACTAAGGGGCTGATCGAAAACCTGGGGAAGATTGCGGTCCTGCGCATCAGCTCCTGGGATCGAGTGACGGAGTACAGGGATTCCAGGAAGCCTCTCTCCGTAATCGCCCGCGAACTGAACGTCGATGCCGTCGTGACCGGCACGGTCGCGCGCGCCGACAACCGGGTACGGATCGACGCGCAGATGATACAGGGTGCCAGGGAACGCCAGCTCTGGTCGGGGAGCTACGAGCGCGACCTGGGCGATGTGCAGATCCTCCAGGGCGGCATCGCGCAGACCATCGGAAACGTGGTGCGGGCCCGGATGTCGCCGGTCGAGCGAGTCCGCCTGGCAGGCGCCAGAACGGTTGATCCCGCGGCCTACGAGTTCCTGCTACGAGGGCAAGCGCTCGATTCACCGTTCTCTGAGGAGCGCGCCGAGTACTACCGCCAGGCCATCCGTATCGATTCTACCTTCGCTCCGGCCTAAAGGGCCTGAGCGTGCGCGACATCGACATGATCTGCCTGAAGGTGGAACCGTACTGGGATGGTCTTCGCGACGATCCGCGTTTCGGCGATCTTCTCCGCCAGGTAGGCTTCACAACGGACACGCCTTGATCGGGGCCCGGAGCTGTTCCTGGGAAGCCCCGGCCCCCCAGGCACTCGGCGCTAGACTGCCTAGAACGGTACCTCCACCCCCATCCGCACCGCCATCGGCGGCTGCCACCCGGTGGGCTGCATGTAGCGTGGGTTCGGGTCGGTCTGGTTCCCCTGCGCATCCGCGCCGAAGTAGTGCATCTGATCATAGGTGACGGGTCGACGCTGGCTCGCGACATGTAGCCAATCGACCGTCAACTTCGGCTGGAATCGGCCTACCGCGGAGAACGGAGGCTGATAAGAGAGGCGGAAGTTCAGATCCCAGATGGAAGAGGTACGGCCGCTCATCCCCCTCTGGTGGAGGATAATGATCCAGTTCACGTCGTTGGGGTTTGGGTTCGTCCCGAACTCCGTCAGAGGAGTCCCGCTTTCCCAGATTCCGATCGCACCCAGGGTCAGATCTTCGCGAAGCCGGTAACTCCCGGCCAGCTTGAACACGTGCGTGCGGTCGCCGGGCAGCAGGCCTGTGCCATTGACCAACTGGGATGGAGAGTCGAAGAGAGCGGTCGCGTTGACGTCCTGATTGCCCAGAATCGTATCGAACAGGCCTTCGTAGTTGCCGTATGTCCGAGAGAGAACGTAGAACGCCAGGAGGGTCAATCGTTCGCTCATTTCCTGCTGGTAGCTGAGCTCGAGGGCACTGTACTCGCGCTTCATGCGGGGAAAGGCACTCATCTCTCCGCGCCCCGGATTGCCGAGCATGATTCCGGCACTGCCCACCCCATCTTCGAGCCCCTGGCGCAATGCCCGGTAGACTCCTCGTCCCCCGACCTTTGCCTTCGCGCCGGCTTGCCGCTCGTAGCCCAGCGTGAACTCGTCGAGGTACTGGCCTTCCAGGGCTCTCCTCGACTGGATTGCGCCACCAGACCAGTCACCGACTGCGCCGGAGGGATCGATCCGCGGATCATGATCGTAGCTGAGGAAAGCCCAGCGGCTGTCCGCGCTGTAGTACCAGGACAGACCGGCAGTGTCCAACTCCTGGTGGAAACGTCCGAGCGATCCGAAGACCTTCTGACTGCCAAGACGACCCGATTGATAGGTGAAGCCGGCACGGGGCTGCCATCCATCGAGAATGGTCTGGGCAACCTTTCTGTCGGAGGAGATCCAGTACTGTCCGTCCCAGCGTAACCCAGCGTTGATCCGGAGACGGTCTGTCGCACGCCAGGAATCCTGCGCGAATACGGAGGGGACGCGGTTGTTCACCTTGCCCTTGAATCTAAAATCAATCAGTCGGTACGTGCTGTCCGCAAGGAGCGTCAGGTTCTTGCCCGTCCAGTTGATGTCCAGGCCGTTGTCCTTGTACTCCAGGCCGGCTTTGAGTTCGTGATTGCCGGTGAACCATGTGCAATGGAGCTTCGCAAGGCTCACGGTGCTCTTCTGGTCCCACCGGATGGGCGCTCCGCCGGATACGACACCCGTCTTTACGTCCAAGAAGTACATCTCCGTCTGCCCACGACTTGTTTCGGGAGAGCCCTTGTCCCTGCGCGTCGACCATGAGAGCGAGGTCTGCATCAGTAGGTTGTCGCGGAGATCGTGCCGCCCATCCAGCATGAAGTTGAGGCTTCCTCCTGTGGCCTTGAAGAGGAATGGGTCGACATTGGCGGGCGGAACGGAGGGCACGCCTGCCCAGCCCAATTCTCCTCCCACCTCCCGCCTTCTGGATGGATCCCCGATCGCGCTGAACACGAACGTGTTCTTCTGGTTCGCGTGCCAGGTCAGCTTGCCGGCGAAGCTGTGTGTCGTGACCCAGTCTTGGTAGAAACCCCACCCGGGGATCTCGACATCTTCCTGCTGTCGCGTGGGGTTGTAGGCGACGTAGTACCAGAGCCGGTCGAGTTGGATAGGCCCGCCGACGCCGAATCCGACGTCGTAGCGTGCGAAGTCCCCCTTCTTCACGGCAGCCGGCAGGCTGCGGGGACTCGCCGAGAACCAGTTGTTCGTGAAGAACCCGAAGACCTGGCCGGTGACCTTGTTGCTGCCGGAATAGGTCACGACGTTGACCGTACCCCCGAGGGAACTGCGGTACTCGGCCTCGTAGCCACCCGTCTTGACCTGCACCTCCTCCACGAAGTTGTAGGGGAGGGCCGTGCCGACCTTGCCCCGGTACGAGTCGCTCACGTCGATGCCGTCGATGAAGTAGCGGTTCTCCAGTCCCGTCGAGCCGGCGAAGTTCACCGGGTCGCCGAGGTAACTCTGATTCGCCTGGGGAAGAATGGTCGCCACGCTCAAGTAGTTGCGTTCGACCGGCAGCGGAGCGTAGTCCGCCGCGACCAGGTTGGCGCCCATGATGGTCGAGGTCGGGTCGATCAGCGGGGCACGACCCGTGACCACGACTTCGTCTTGTCTATAGACCTGTTCCTGCATCCGCACGTCGCCGAGCGATGTGGTCTGGCCGAGCCGGATGCGCACGTCCTTGAAGACCTGCTCCTTGTGTGCCACGTGGGAGACCTTGACCGAGTATTCCCCGACCGGGAGGGCCATCACGACGAACAGTCCATCACGATTCGTCAGCGCTCCCCGCGTGCCCTGTAGCGAAGGTCCGGTCAACGCGACGCCGGCATAGGACACCGGCTTGCCCTGGGTGTCCAGCACGCGTCCCTCGAGCTGACCGGTCGTCTCCTGGGAAAAGGCGGGGAGGACCGAGAACGCGATCCCAAAGGCGCTCGCGGTGAGCAGAAGGATTGCCCTGCGCACGGAACCCTCCTCAATCTGGATTCCGGCGGGGCCGGATCCGGGTCTGACAGCGTGTGGCGGGGCAGCGCGGAGTGTTTGGGTCACCGCCCGTCGTGTCGATGGAGGCTCGCGGTCGGTCGCAGGGAAGAGAACTGGCTGAAATCGAGTCGGTGTTGGCGCGACCCTCGAGCAACGTCGCAACGAGAGTACATCGGGGCGCCTTGTGCAACAAGAGGATAGTTGCTGATGCGCGATACGGGTGAGTCGGCCGCGGCGGCGCCAGCGATCATCACGAGGAGAACCAGAATGATATCGAACGTTCGCATCGGGGCACCTCCAATGACTGGATGGCCATTGATCCGCGGACAGGGATCGCGTCCAAGCGCGACTTTCTTAACGTATTCAGTCCGCTGGATCAAGAACGCCGAGTACGAGCACAGGTCCGAGCGGATTGCGACTACTTCCGTTTCAGCTCCTCAGTCCTGTGCATCCGAAAGCCCCGTCCGGCTTGATGCGTTTGCGGTTACGACTCTTGTCTCACCGGGTTGGACGATTTGCGGGTGCCTCTCCGTCGCAGGAGGGACAAGCGAGTCCCGCCGAACATCCGGCTCAAAACCGCCAGTTCACCGACAGAAGCGGCGCCTGCGGGAGATCCTTGCGCACCCAATCACTCGCCCCCAGCAGGCCCGCAAGTCCGATCGGGTCCAACTGCAGTTCAAGCGAGGAGCGATGTGCGGGACCGGAATCCCGCCGCATCGAGCGGTAGGTCAGGGCATAGCCGGCCGTCGCGCCGACCATCGACGAAGTCAGGTAGATCGTTGCGTCCGCATTGTCGGAAGCCAGGAGGTACGCCAGCCCGAGCCCCGTCACGCCCCCTGCGATCGTCCCGAGCTCGATCAGGATCGCCTGTCCTCCGGTCAGTTCAGTGCGCTCGACGAGCCGATCTCCCACCACAAGCCCGGCCGCACACCCGCCGAGGACGCCGGCTGCGTAAGCCCTCTCGTCTTCGGTGTCGCTCCATTCCAGTACAACGGCGCCCGCGAATGCGCCGAGGATTCCGGCGGTGCGGAGCGCCTCCGCGTCTCCCCAGGAGTAGGGCAACGCCTTCGCCCGATGATAGGCCACCGCAACGCCGCCAATCCCTCCGGCAAGCAGCGATCCGGCGATCACATGGTCGTCTTCCGCGTCACAGAAAACGAGGAGGCCGCCTGCGGCCAGCATGCCGAAGTCCGACCCGTTGGCGACCATCCGCGCGGTGCCGGCGGTCATCTGCGTCTTGCGCGCCCAGTGAGAGCCGCCGATTCCTCCCGCAAGGCTGGAAGCCATCAACAAGCTCGCCAGCGCTCGACCACCCTCCTCATCGTCCGACCTGATGAGGTCATAGACCAACGCGCCGTAGGGAAGCCCGCGCAACGCGCTGGTGCGCACCATCTCCGCTTCACCATAGGTGACCATTCGGCGGGACGTTGTCGAGAACGGAATGTAGAAGGAGGCGCCGGCCGACAGCAGGCCCAACCCGACCCCGGCCTTGGGGTCTTCCACGCCCAGGATGTACGGCACCGCCCAGTCGTATAAGACAAGGCCCAACGCGGTGTGGTGCCAACAAGCAGCGTGCGCGACCCGATCGCACCCCCGGATCCGCCGACGGCGGCAAGCCCGTCCGTCACCTTCTGCCGGAGCTGCGCGGCTTCCTCCGATGTGAGCTGCCGCCGCTCCCGTACCAGTTCCTCCCCGCGGCGGTTCGTGACCTCGAGAAACCAGCTATCTTGGTCGGCGCGAAATAGTCTGGCTTCGGCTAGCCCGGGGTACTCGTCGAGTAGAAGGTGAAGGCGCTCGGCCATCGCCCGGGTCATCGTCTCGACGCGGCCGCCAGCGTCAAAGGGGACCTGCACATCCTGCGCGGCGGCGATCGTGGCGGTCGAGACGACGAGCACGACATGCAGCACCAGGATCCCGCAAAGGAAGGAGATACACGCATCGCGAGTACGGCCTGTCAACGTTTAGAACTCCGGCTTGCACTCCTGAGCGCGCTCAAGAAAGCGCACGAGGAGTTTCACGGCCGCCTCCAGATCCGCCTTGTGGATCATCTCGTTGGGCGAATGCACGTAACGGGTGGGCACGGATAGCGTGCATACCGGTCCCCGGCCGAAATGCTGCATCCCCATCGCATCCGTGCCGCCGAACGGCAGGATCTCCATCTGGTGCTTGATCTTGTTCTTCTCCGCAAGTTGCTTCATGAACCGGACAATCCCGTGGTTCGAGATGGACGCGCTGTCATTGATCTTGATGGCGACGCCGGCCCCGAGCATGCTCACCTGCTGATGTTCCGCCACGCCGGGCGTGTCAAACGCGGCGGTCACGTCGATTGCCACACCGAGATCGGGCTCAATCTCCCGGGCCGCTCCGCGGGAACCGCGCACGCCTACCTCCTCCTGCGCGCTCCCGACCGCATATACGTCCACTGAATGTCTTCCTAGACGGCGCGCGGCCTCCAGCACCACGTAACAGCCCACCCGGTTGTCAAAAGCCTTCGAGATATAGCAATCACCCTGTTCGATGAATCCCCGGTCGAGCACGATCGGATCACCGACGCTGACCAGTTTTCGGAGCGCTTTGTTCTCCAGCCCGGTGTCGATGAACAAGTTCTTGAGCTCAGAGGTCTTCAGCATCTCCTCAGGCTGCCCGAGAAAAGCTGGGGGCCCTTCGACCGTCCCGATCACTTCCGTCCGTCCGATGATGCGCACGCGCTGGGAATACAGCACCTTCGGGACATGTCCGCCGCGGGGGGCGAAACGGATGAAGCCTTTCTTGTCGATGTGGCTGACGATGAAACCGATCTCATCCATGTGTCCGACGATCATGACTTTGAGGGCCTTGAGGTTCTTCGCGGCGGTCTTCACGCCCCGCATGATGCCGATCACGTTGCCGAAGCCGTCCACCCGAACCTCATCGCAGCTCTTGCGCAACTCGCGCTCCATCAGCCGGATCATGGATTGTTCGCGTCCCGGGACAGCCGGGGTTTCACAGAGTTCTTTGAGCAGTGGCATTCCCGTCAACGACTTCATCACTTATCCTCCCTCAGCCAGATCGAGCCCGTAACCCGCAGCCATGGCCATGTTCCCGTTCGAGGACTGGCGCCTACTGCGACAGCACCCCTACGCTGCCCGGTAGGGTCGAGGACTGGCGCGGTGATTCCTAGGATTCCCCTTGTCTGTCTCCGGGGTTTCCCCCTTCGTGCCCGATTAGGGTGATCCGTGACTCCGTCTCCAGCCCCCGCCGCTTCGCACGCA
>Ga0209777_10001166_pt1 | contig 39347 bp, 41 predicted proteins | sample FrelakmetHBP12HB_FD_187147 | JGI IMG/M metagenome (GOLD analysis project Ga0209777, IMG submission 187147) | Freshwater lake sediment microbial communities from the University of Notre Dame, USA, for methane emissions studies -HBP12 HB (SPAdes)... | ecosystem: Environmental > Aquatic >...
CGATCTAGGGCAAGACCAAGTACTTTGAGGCAGCTTCGCCTGACAGGATAACAGACTACATCAATGAGAAAAAGAGTTCACTGTCTGAGCAGGAGTCTGAGATAAGAAAGATAATTCCTGAGCTCAAACTGAAGCAGACGCTGTCTAAGTACAAGCAGGAAGCGCTTATATTCAAGGGCATGAAAGGGGCTGAGACGGCATTCCTGGACATTCTTGCTACGTTAAAAAAGGGAGATGAATACTGTGTTTTTGTTGTGACTGACCTTGCGCCTGCCACGAGAAGATGGATGCTGAAATTCCATGGAATGAGGGCAGCTGCCGGCATTAAAGTAAAGATGCTTTTCAATGAGAGGGCGAAGCAGCTGGGAATAGAGAGGGCGGAATACCCCCTGACAGAGGTAAAGTATGTGCAACCGGGCCTGGCAACTCCTGCTGTGTTCAATGTCTATGGTGATAAAACAATAATCAGCCTAGGAAGCACAGAGGAATATCTTAACGTGCTGATTAAAAGCAAGGAACTTGCTGACAGCTGCAGGGCTTACTTTGATGTTTTGTGGAACTCAAACGTCAGGGTCTATGAGGGGTTCAGGAATGTGCAGCAGATTTTCTATGGTATGCTTGACATGATGAAGGAGGGCGATGAATATTATGTCATCGGCGCAAACTGGGGAGGTGAGAAGATTCCCGGCATCAAGGACTTCTTTGCAAATTACCACAGGAAGAGGATTGCCAAAGGGATTAAGGTGAACTTCCTCTGGAACTATGAGTGCAAAGGAAGTTTCGATGAATATCATACAATCAATGCAAGGATAGGTTTTCTGCCGCCAGGCATGAGCGCGCCCATGCAGATAAATATCTACAAGGACAGAATCAATATCATCCTCTGGAAAGAGCCGGGCTGCACAGGCTTTGGAATCCTAAACAAGTCAGTTGCAGACAGCTTCAGGCAGTATTGGAACAGCATGTGGAAGATTAAGGCAGAGTAACACTTATATATTTCTCTGCAAAAGCATCCCCTATGAAATTCAAATGCTCAGGCTGCGCAACCTGCTGCAAAACCCTTGGCCAGGGAGAGGAGCAGAAAAGGAAACAGGAAGGGTTTGTCAGGATTCTTGATGTGCAAGGCCTTCCGCTGTTTGGCTGGGAGCATGAAAAGCTGGAAAAGCTTGCTGCTGAGAAGGGCGTAAAAGCAGATTTCAGGCCAAGCGCAGTTATCTTTGACAAAACAGGCAAAGCATTCATAATAAGCTATGTTCTCAAGGGGCCGCTGTGCCCGTTCTTGAAAGACAACAGGTGCACTATCTACGAAGACAGGCCGCTGAGGTGCCGTGCTTATCCGCTTGAAGCAAACACTGCCGGCAGCAAAACACTGTGGAGCACGCACATCTGCCCTGAGCTAGCCGGGGAAACCAAAGGCGCTGACGTGCTCTATTCAGAAACAGCAGAAAATGCCCTTAAAGAGGCAGAGGAATACAAAAAGCTGAGGCAGCAGGCTGAGAAAGTTGCTGTAAAAAAACAGGGCAGTACTGACAGCATGCAGGATTTCACAAGCCTTATAAAAGGCTAATCTTTCTACTATTATTATGGGAAAGAATTTTTGGAGTGTTGTGAATGGTGTAATCTCTGAATCAGACATACTCCTTGAGATAATTGATGCAAGGCAAGTAGCTGAGACAAGAAACTGGGAGATTGAGCAGAAGGTGAAAAAAGAGGGGAAAACCCTAATTTATGTACTGAACAAGTGCGACCTGGCAAACAGGGATGAGCTTGAGAAAATCAAGAAAACCCTTAATCCTTCTGTCTTTATTTCATGCAAGGAATATCACGGCATAACACTCCTCAAGGAGAGAATTCTCATTGAGGGCAAGAGAATGGGCAAACCCAAGCCAAAGGTGGGGGTATTGGGCTATCCCAACATGGGCAAAAGCTCGGTTATTAATGCGCTTGGCGGAACAGGAAAGGCAAAGACCTCTGCCATATCCGGGTTTACCCGCGGAAAGCAATACATCAGGTCGCGGCCGTTCTATCTCATTGACACGCCGGGAGTCATTCCCTACGGCGAAAAGGACAGCGTGAAGAACGTAATGACCGGGATAAAGACAGAATCAAAAGACCCTGAAGGCGACCTACTTCTTGTAATGCATGCGCATCCCGGCATTATTGAGTCGCATTACAATGTTACTGTGGAAGAGGACAAGGAAGAGACTCTTGGAAAAATCGCTGTTAAGATTAATTGTGTGAGAAAAGGCAACCTTCCCAACACAGTAAGGGCGTCACAGATAATTCTTAAGCTGCTCAGGGAAGGAGACATTAGAACGTGACTGGCTGGGCGGCTACGTTAAACAAATCACAGAAATAAAAAAATGCCCCACCTGGGATTTGAACCCAGGTCATCGCCTTTCTCTGACAAAGGTCGCGAGAGGGCGATATGATTGGCCGTGCTACACTAGTGGGGCCTAAGACGAAGGATTAGTCTGGTGTTTTTAAAGTTTTTGATTCAAAAAAACGCCACGGCCCGGATTTGAACCGGGAGTCCCTTACGGGACAGGATTTCACTGCCTGCGTTCTGCAGGTTTCCAGTCCTGCGCATTACCAGGTTGTGCCACCGTGGCTCAGAAGTAAAGATTTTTAGAGTGTATATAAAACTTTTGCCATGCGGCAATGACTTCAACTAGCCTTGAACCTATAACCGTAATATATATATATGGCTCTCTTACTAAACGTATAGCGAGGTGAATTTAACATGGGAGAATCAAAATACTGGATTATGGGAATCTTGGCTCTTGGCCTGGTAATTGTAACTATTGTGCTGGCGGCAAATTCAAAGCCGAGCATTGTGGTTAATCCTGACCAGACTAAGGATACAATTACAGTAACCGGCACAACAGAGCTGACAGTTGACCCGGATGAGGTTGAAATTTACATTGTCGTGGAGACAACAGAGGTTACAGCAGCTAAGACAAAGGACACAAACGCAGAGATTGCGGAAAAGGTGATTTCAGCGCTCAAGAGGGCAGGGATAAAGTCGGACGACATTGAGACAACCAACTACTACCTCTACCCCAAGTATGAGTGGAATGAGGACCTGAAAAAATCCGAGCTTGTGGGTTATACTCTTAGCAACACAATGAAGGTCACCACAGACGACCTGGAAAAGACAGGGGACCTTATAGATGTGGCAGTTGAAGCTGGTGCAAACAGGGTTGACAACGTAAACTTCAAGCTGTCCAAGGAAATGGAAAAGACAGTCAAGGCAGACGCAATGACCAAGGCGGCAACAGCTGCAAAGGAAAAGGCAGACGCCCTGACAGACACGCTGGGAGTGAGCCTCGGAAAGATTAAGTCAATCTCCGAGTCAAACTATTACTACACGCCTTACAACGTCAGGTATGACGTTTCCATGGCCAAGGAGTCAGCAGGAGGGGCACCGGCAACCAACATACAGCCGCAGAAGCTTGATGTTTCAGCGTCAGTCAGTTTGGTTTATGAGATAAACTAAACTTATTTTTTTCTTTTTTTATTAGTTTTATAAGGCAATTCTAGAAATCAAAAATCAATCATTTCTATTTCAATATTCAAACCCTCAGGGATTTGCACCCTCATGACCAGCCTTAGCGCCCTTTCGTCAATGCCCAGGTCGATTAATCTCTTGTGGACACGCATCTCGTAGCGCTCCCAGGATGCCTTGCCTTCTCCGCTTGGGCTCCGCCTGGTCGTTAATTTAAGCCTTTTTGTAGGCAAAGGAATAGGGCCCCTCATAGTAACACCGGTCTTCTCCGCTATCTCGCGTATCCTCTGGCACACATCATTGACTTTATCAATTTCAGTGCTTGCTAGTTTGATTCTTGCTTTCTGCATTTTGGTTCACTATGGGGTTTTTCTCATGATAAGCCAATGTTCACCATGATCCCTTGAAAAAGGGAATGGAAAAAGGCATCTTACGCCTTTTTCACCAGGTCAATGCACATGCCGGCTGCAACTGTTGCGCCGGAGTCCCTGACCGCGAATCTCGCCAGGTGCGGGATGTCCTTGTGCCTCTCAATGACCAATGGGTGTACTGGCTTAACCTTCACTATTGCAGCATCGCCGTTCTTGATGAAGTCCGGCTTCTCCTTCAGGGTTGCGCCTGTAGTCGGGTCAAGCTGCTTTGTTATCTCCATGATTTGGCATGCTACCTGCGCTGTGTGTATGTGAAACACAGGCGTATAGCCGACAGTCATGACAGTTGGGTGGTTCAACACAACAATCTGTGCGGTGAACTCCACTGCAACTGATGGAGGGTTGTCTGTGTGCCCGAGAACATCTCCCCGGGTTATGTCCTTCTTGCCTATGCCCCTGACGTTAATGCCGACGTTGTCTCCAGGATATGCTTCCTGCATCTGTTCATGATGCATTTCTATTGTTTTAATCTCTCCTGGAACGCCCTTGCCCTCTCGTCCTGGAACAATTATGACCTTGTCGCCAACCTTCATGATGCCTGTCTCAACCCTGCCTACTGGAACAACGCCTATTCCCGTGATGTTGTAAACATCCTGGATTGGCATTCTCAGAGGAAGCTGTGTTGGCTTCTCAGGCTCCTTTAGGTTGTTGATAGCCTCAACCAGTGTTGGCCCTGTATACCAGGGCATCTTGTCGGTCTTCTTTACGACGTTGTCGCCTAGCAATGAGGCAAGAGCCACAAACTGTATCTTTGCCGGGTCATAGCCGACTGTCTTGAGCAGCTTGCTCACGTCTTCCTTGACCTTTTCAAAGACCTTCTGGTCATAGCCCTTCATGTCCATCTTGTTGATTGCGATAATCAGCTGCCCCACACCAAGGGTTTTTGCGAGAAACACGTGCTCCTTGGTCTGCGCCATGATACCGTCGTTTGCGGCAACAACCACAACTGCGGCATCTGCCTGGCTTGTTCCGGTAATCATGTTCTTGATGAAGTCCTTGTGCCCGGGTGCGTCGATTATTGTGAAATAGTACTTGTCAGTCTCGAACTTTTTGTGTGAAAGGTCGATTGTAACGCCTCGCTCCCTCTCCTCCTTCAGGTTGTCCATGACAAAGGCAAACTCAAATCCTGCCTTGCCAAGCTCCTGTGCCTTTTCCTTGAGCTTCTTAAGCGCCTGCTCGTCGACATTTCCGCTGTCGTAAAGCATCCTTCCGACTGTTGTAGACTTACCGTGATCCACGTGCCCGATGAACACAAGGTTCAGGTGTGGTTTTGTTTTTGCCATTTTTTACCTCCACTTCGATGTTTTACCGTTAATTTTAGTGACTAATCCGGGTTGTTTGGAATTAGCCACACTTTATAAATGTTATGGTTTTTTCTACCTGGTAGCCTTTGCCACTCCCATCTCGTCAACAGTGAGGCCTTTTCGCTCCCTAATCTGCTTGATTACCCTCTCCTGCATCTCTTCAGGAAGCCTTTCAAAGTTTTGGTCAACGAGTGAAAATGTGCCTCTTCCGTTTGTTGCTGACCTAAGCTCAGATGAGATTCCGAACATCTCTGCAACAGGCAGCTTTCCAATGACAACAACGTGGCTGCCATCCTGCTGCATGTCAAGGAGCTGTCCCCTTTTGTTGCTGATGAGCTTTGAGATTTCTCCCATGAACTCTTCAGGCGCTTCAAACCTCTGGGTTTGGATTGGCTCAAAGATAACTGGCCTGCTCATCATCATGGCGCCCCTGATACCGTCCCTGACTCCAGGATAAACCTGGGCCGGGCCCCTGTGGATTGCGTCTTCGTGCAACTTTGTATCAACAAGATTTACCCTGACGCCAAAGCACGGCTCCCTGACAATCGGGCCTGCGTTCATGACATCCTCAAACATGTCAATGACAAGTTCAATAACTTCGCCGATGTGGACTTCTCCCTTGGTCATGTCAACAAGGATGTTTCCCTTGTAGATGTCCTTAACGCCGCCTGCTTCCTTTGTATCCATGCCGGTTGCGCAAAGCTTGTCCCTGAGCACAAGGTCCTTTTTCTTTATCTTCATCTCAGGGATTTCATCGTCACGTATTGCCTTCTTTAGGGCTTCATTCATAGGTTCAACAACAAAGTAGAACTTGTTATGCTTGTTTGGTGTTTTTCCTTCAAACGCCTCAGGCGTCTCTTTCAGGATTGTTTCCCTGTAAACAACAATTGGCGGGCTTGTCTTTACGTCAACGCCCTTTTCAGTCCTGATTCGGTTTTCAATGACTTCCAGGTGCAGCTCTCCCATTCCTGAGATGAGGTGCTCTCCTGTTTCCTCGTTGATTTCAACCTTGAGTGTTGGGTCTTCCTTGACAACCTTTTTCAGGGTCTCGACGAGCTTTGGCAGGTCTGAAGCCTTCTTTGCCTCTATTGCCTTTGTAATAACCGGGTCAAAGAGGTGCTTAATCTGCTCAAACGGCTCGCTCTCCTCAAATGTGACTGTCTCGCCCGGATTTGCCTTCACGCCGGCAACGCCGATGATGTTTCCGCATGGGACATTGTCAACAATCTCCCTCTTTGCTCCATTATATATGAAGACCTGCTGTATCCTCAATGCCTTTTTTGCCATGTTGAGGTAGACGTTCTGCCCCTTGGCAATTGTCCCTGAGAACAATCTTCCGCAGCTTATCTCCCCTGCCTGCGGGTCAACTACTATCTTTGTTATTACGAATGCCAATGGACCTTTGGGGTCGCAGTTGACAAGTGCCTTTCCAAGCTCAGAATCCAGGTCGCCGTGCCACAGCTTTGGCACCCTGTACTTCTGGGCCTGCACCGGGTCTGGGAGGTGCTCGACAACGCTGTTAAGCAAAACCTCGTGGACTGGTGCTTTGTCCCTGAGTTCCTTCCAGGTGTCGTTCAGGTATGCGTCAATAATATCCTTGAATGTGATGCCCTTGGCCTGCATCCACTTGATGCTGAGCGCCCAGTTGTGGAAGCCTGAGCCAAAGCAGACAGAGCCGTCTGCCACATTGACCTGCCACGCCTCCTTGAATTCCGGCGGCGCAATCTCCCTGATATACTTGTTAACTCCTGCTATAATCTTGATAAACCTCTCCTGCATCTGCTCTGGCGTGAGCTGCAGCTCCTTGACAAGCCTGTCAACCTTGTTGATGAACAGGATGGGCTTTACCCTTTCCCTGAGCGCCTGCCTGAATACTGTCTCTGTCTGCGGCATTATGCCCTCGACAGCATCAACCAGGACAACAGAGCCGTCAACTGCCCTCATGGCCCTTGTGACGTCTCCGCTGAAGTCAACGTGGCCTGGCGTGTCAAGCAGGTTGATAAGGTATTCCTTGCCGCCAAGGGTGTGCACCATTGAAACCGCTGCTGTATCTATTGTAATGCCCCTCTGCTGCTCGTCCTCGTGAAAATCAAGGACGCACATCTTTCCTGCAAGGTCCTTTGACATCATGCCTGCTCCTGCAAGCAGGTTGTCGGAAAGGGTTGTCTTTCCGTGGTCAATGTGAGCGCAAATAGCGATGTTCCTAATCATTGTGGGCTGCTTCATCAGCCTCATAACCATATCTACCATCTTCTCGGACATTAAAAATCACCTTTTCTGCTTTCTTGAGTATTATTACATAGTGTGCGTTTCATGCACTGTCCTGTAGCTGTGCAGCTCTTCCTTCTTGAACCACAGCTTCAACTCTGCATCTGCCTCTTCCTTGCTGCCTGAGGCGTGGATGAGGTTCTTGATGGCAATGCCCTTCTTGTCAGCATAGTCGTAGCTGACGTGGGCAAAGTCTCCCCTGATTGTGCCCGGCGCAGCGCCCCTTGGCTCTGTGTCGCCGACCATCTTTCTCACCTGGGCGACTGCATGGACTCCCTCGATTGCCATGGCAACCACTGGACCCTCGGTTATCATTGCCTCAAGCCCGGGGTAAAACTTTTTGCCCACATGGGCCTTGTAGTGCTGCCTGGCAAACTTTTTGTCAATCCACACCATCTTCATACCTGCAATTTTCAGGCCGGCATTCTCAAACCTTTTTATGATTTCGCCGATAAGGCCGCGCTGGACCCCGTCAGGCTTTACCAACACAAGTGTTTTTTCTATCATTTTCAAGCACCCGCTTTTTTGAATCTCCTTGCCTCAGCAGTCCACTTAAGGTCCCTGGGCTTTCTCCTCAGTTTAAACAGGTTCTTCTCGCACTTGTTGGAGCAAAAGTTCAGAATCTTGCCGTCAGTCTGCACGAACATCTTGCCGAACCCCTTTATGATGTTTGCCCCGCAAAAGCTGCATTTTGCCATTTTATTTACCTCACGCAGTTCCCCTGCCGCCCTTGTTTATCTGCCTTGCCTCGATTTCTGTTTCCCTCAGCATAAGCATGTCACCGAGCTGCACAGGGCCCTTCACGTTCCTTCTCAATATCTTGTTCTGGTCCCTGCCTTCAAGGACCTTGCACCGAACCTGCACAGCCTCTCCCTGGGAGCCTGTCCTGCCGATAATCTCCTCAATCCTGGCAGGCACTGCGTCCGTGAACCTGACTGCTCCCTTCTTCAGCGTCTCATCGTCAACAACGGGCGCCTTCTTTTCATCGCCCTGTCCCTTCTTATTGATTGGCATTGTTCCTCATCTCACTTGATGCTTTCGCTTATCTGCTTTATCAGTGAGGCTGCCTCGCCCGGCTGCACAATTGCTATTGCCGCTGTGCCGACCTCAAGGCCTGCTGCTGCGCCAATCTCCTCCTTCTTGCCAACCTTAATGCATGGTATTCCCTTCTCCTTTGCCAGGAGCGGAAGGTGCATTGCAATTTCCGGAGGCTGGATGTCCTCTGCTATAACAACGAGCTTTGCAGTGCCCCTCTCAAGGCACTTTGTAACCTCGTTTGCGCCCTTCTTTATCTTTCCCGTTGCCTTTGCAACCTCAACTGCCTCAAAAACCTTGTCTGCCAATTCTTTTGATATTTCAGCCATTTTTATCTCCTCTTCCTCCTTGTTGCTTGATTATGCAGGTAACAAACAGAAACTCGTTACCTCGCTCGGGCTTTCGCCGTCATAAGTCATTGGTATAAGAGGGAGGAGATAGGGGGGGTTTATATAGGTTGCGGTAGATTCCAAAACCTGTCGAAACCTCCCCCAGTTTAGAAATGTTTATAAATCCCTGCCTTATTCACTTTTCCCATGCAAGGTACAATATCAAATTTCAGGAGAGGAAGGCACGTCCAGACAGGAAACCAGGTCGTTGTCATTGTCAATGGGGTGGACGACAGGAAGAAGGCAGCGCCGCTTGTCGGGAAAGAGGTTGTATTCAAGACCGAGACAGGCAATGAGATAAAGGGCAAGGTTGCCTCTGCACACGGCAACAAGGGCGCGCTCAGAGTTCTTTTTGAAAAAGGAATGCCGGGCCAGTCGCTCGGCAAGACTGTTGACCTCAAAATATGAAAAAGGCACAAGAGCAGCCAGGGAAAAAATCTTTTGGCAGGTGGATTCTGATAGGTGCAATGGTTGTCATTGCGCTGGTCATATGCCTCATAATCGTCGGAGTTGTTGTCACCCTGTTCACAGGTTCAGGCATATCCTACGGCACAGGCAATATAGCGCTCATACCAATCAACGGGGAAATTGTTTCTGAGGAAAGCAGCGGGCTGTTCTCTTCCCAGGCAGCTGCCAGCAGCACTATTATAGATGAGATTGAGAAGGCAGACAAGGATTCCGGGATAAAGGCAATAGTGCTGGAGATTGACTCTCCCGGCGGCGAAGTGGTTCCATCCGACGAGATTGCAGCTGCGGTAAAAAAGGCAAACAAGACAACTGTTGCCTGGATAAGGGGCACAGGCGCATCAGGGGCCTACTGGGTTGCCAGCGCTGCTGACCACATTGTGGCGCACAGGCTGTCCATAACCGGCTCTGTGGGTGTTACCGGCTCATACATTGAGTTCGCAGGCCTGCTTGAAAGGTTCAACATGACCTACCAGCAGCTGGCAGCAGGCAAATACAAGGAAGTTGGCTCTCCCTATGAGGAGCTTACATCTGAGCAGAGAGGGTTCCTCCTGAAAATCATTGACGCAATACAGAAGGACTTCCTGGATAATGTTGCGGCAAACCGGAACCTTACGCCTGAGCAGGTGAAGAACATAAGCACAGCTGCATTCTACCTGGGCAGCGATGCAAAGCAGCTGGGCCTTGTGGACGAGCTTGGGGGAAAGGAAGAGGTGCTTGCCTACCTGAAAAAGGAAATCAATGCAACGCCTGAGCTTGTGAGCTATGAGAAGAAAAAGGGCCTGCTGGACATGTTCCGCGCAATGGTGTCACAGAATTTCTATGCAATGGGAGCAAGCTTCAGGGAAGGCATGTTAAGCAGCCAGAGCCAGGAAGCGCAGATAAAAACCTAGTCCCCTGAGCCAAATATTAAAAACACGCCTGTTACTATGTAGATTATGTTCCAGAGCAGCTCAGGGATAAAGCCAAGCTTAAATGCAATGATTCCCATGTAGCTTAGCAGGCCAACCATGCCCAGCATAACTACAATAATGCCCAGGACAACGCTAATCCACCTGAGGGTTATCTCGTGCACAGAATCAATGAGCAGGAATATGCCGCCCGCAACAACAAGAATGTAAAGGATGAATGCCGGGATTGAGCTGGAGATGTCAAAGGACAATATCTTTATCTGGTTGAAAAGAGGAAGCAGGCCCAGCAGCCCGACAATTACTCCCAAAACGAGGCTTATGATGCCCCTTGTTGTCATCATATGGTTATTCCTTTGTGACTTATTTATTTAAACTTTGCGGTTTGAGCGTTTCAGAAACTTAAGTATGGTGTTAACGGTTTCATCAATTGTCAGCGCAGAGGTGTCAATCACAAAATCAAAATTTTTCTGGTCTGAATAATCAATCCCGTAGACCTTTTTCAGCCGCCTGACAAGCTTGCTGTGCCTTTCAAGCATATTTGCCTTTGTCTTCTGCAGTGTGGCATTCTCTGCCTCGCTGCTTCTGTGCGCATTGAAGATGCGCCTGGCACCAATGGACGGCTTTACATACAGGAATATCTTGGGGCACTTTGGCAGGAAATGGAAGCCCAGCCGCCAGTCCATTACAGCATTGCGCGCTTTTTTAGCCTCTGCCAAAAGCCTTTGCTCAATACGATTATCAATTTCAGGGTGCAGTTCCACATACCTGTCCCACTGGTGTATGGACATGCCTCTCTCCTTTCCCATGAGCCTCTGTATGCCGCCGGCAGAAAGGTGCCTGTAGCCGAGCTTTTTCGCCAGTACCTTTGCCACAGAGCTCTTGCCAGAGCCAGGGGAACCGGACAGCGTGATTATCATTGCCATCCCAAACCCAAAACCTTTATATAAATATATCCCTTTATACGGGCCATGAAGGCAAATCTTCTCGAGACCATTGGTGTGCTGCTGCTCAAAAAAGGGTATACGCTGAAGTGCCTTACCCGGACCTGCTTTGACATCCTTGCAAGAAAAGAGGACAAGATACTCCTGATAAAGGTGCTGGAGGATGCAAATGCAGTCAGCCAGGAATATGCACAGCAGATGAGGAACCTGTCATTCTACATTGATGCTTCGCCCATAATCATTGCGGAAAAGGCCGGCGCAAGGCTGGAAGATTATGTGATATATTCGCGCTTTGACATCTACACCCTAAACCTGGCAACATTCAGCAACTGCCTTGAAAACAGGTTTCCCTTTGCACGGCGGAGCCAGGCAGGCCTTACAGTTTCAGTCATTGGCAGGAAGATGCGTGAGATGAGGGAACAGCTGGGCTACTCGCTCAACTCACTCTCGAAAAAGCTGGGTGTTTCATCCAGGATGATATCAAAGTATGAGACTGAGGACGCCAAGGTCACGCTTAAGCGGGCCATGAGGATTTACGATGTCTTTGGCGCAGCGGTGTTTGACAAAATCAATGTATTCTCATCAAAGCCGAAGGCTGCAAACCCCTGCAGGTCTGATGTGAGCAGGAAATATGTGGAGCTGGGCTTTGACGCAGCAGAAACAAGGAATGTGCCTTTCAATGTGATTGCCAGGAAAGAGAAAGAAATAATACTAACCGGGCTGGGCGACAAGCCAAACCCGCAGGCAGCATCAATGTCAAAGCTGATAGACGCTGACAACCTTATGATATTCACAAAAAAGAAGCCAAAGGAAATCCCTGCCCTCACAAAGCAGGAGTTTCTGGAGTTTGAGAAGGCTAATGAGCTGATAAAATTCGTGAAGGAGTTCAGAAAATGAGGCATGCAATCGGTGTTGACATCGGCGGCACAAACATTAAGGCAGGGCTTGTTGCCGGGAACGGGCGGATTATAAAAAAATGCATTGTGAAAACAGAGGCAAAGCAGGGGCGGGCAAGGGTTCTTGCGAACATATTCAGGGCAATTGAAGCTGTGAACTCGGGCAATGTTATAGGCATTGGCGTCGGGTGCCCGGGTCCGTTCAGGGACATTAAAAAGGGAATAATAGGTAAAACTCCCAACCTGCCGCTGCACAATGTTAATCTTAAACAGGCGGTTGAAAAAAGGTTCAGGAAAAAAGTTGCAATTGACAATGATGCTAACTGCTTTGTCCTGGCTGAAGCAAAGCTGGGCGCTGCAAAAAAGTCAAATGTTGTTGTGGGGCTGACTCTTGGCACAGGTGTCGGAGGAGGCATTGTAATCTCTGGCAAAATCTTCCACGGCAGGGGCAATGCCGGCGAGCTTGGGCACATTTTCCTGAATGAGGATTTTGACTATTATCTTGCAGAGAGGGGCGTGCAGAGGCTCTGCGGCAGTCTCAGGGTTAGGGATTCAGTTGAGCTGTTTGAGCTGGCAAACAAAGGCAGCAGGGCTGCAAAGGAGGTATGGGCAAAGTTCGGCAGGATTCTTGGCGTGCTCATAGTGGACATTGTCCACACCCTTGACCCAGACATTGTGGTCATAGGCGGCGGCATAAGCAAATCGTGGAAGCACTTCAGCAGGGAAATGCAGCAGGAGATTAGCAGGAAAGCGATATTCCCTCCCTGCAGGGCTGTGAGGGCAAAGTCAGCTGACTCAGGCATCCTCGGGGCTGCACTGCTGGCTTTTAGACCATAACCTTTAAATACCGCCTATCCCTTCAAAGCCTAAAATTATCCTAAGGAGGTAACCAAAATGGAAAACATGGTTTACGGCGGAGATGACGACGAAGGCGGAGATGAAGACTGGTAGTTCTCATATTTTCATATAATCTATATTGTTTTTTATTCTCTTTTCCTTGCCTGCATAACAAATAAATTTATAAAGAGGCGCAGTTTCTTATTTTCCCAATTGGGCTCATAGCTCAGCCTGGTAGCAGCAACCGACTCTTAGCGGGACTCCGTCCCTCACTTTCAGACGGAGCCTGAAAGTAATCGGTAGGTCGGGGGTTCGAACCCCCCTGGGCCCATGAACAGAGTGAATGGACCAGGGACCAGTGGGACTTTGTTCCACGCTGCCCCTGGGCCCATACTTTTTCTTATGAAAAATGAGTTACTATTAAACAGTAATATTTATAAAACAAATTAAATTACTCCCTGCAAAATGGCTGCTGACCTGGAGTCTGCGAGGAACCTGATAAAAACTGCATACAGGTGGCTTGGAAGGAATTTTGATAATTGCATTGATTCCCTCGTAGCAGCCCAGCGAATAATCCAGCAGCATGCGAATTCTGAAGAGCCTGACAGCCACGCATGGAAATCTCTGCAGCAGCAGGTGCAGGACAGCTGCAGGATGATATCAGATTACCGTGCTCCGGAACAGGCAGATGGCAGCAGGTCCATACTTGACCTTTCCAACATACTCCTGGCGCAGGCGGACAGGCTCGCAAAAAAGCAGCCAATGAGCGCCCTGTTAAAGTACGAGTCTGTTGACAGGACCATTATGCATTATGTTGCTTCGCACCCACAAGACGAATACAAAGATTACCTTGTCAGGCTCAGCCAGAGGGCAATAGAAGGATGTCAGACTGCGAATCAATACCGCCTTATGCTTATTGAAAAATTCAGACCCAAAATGCCGCATTCAATGGAAACTCTCAGAAAGATGGAAACTAATGCACCTTGTGAGGCAATACTGTGGTATGGGGCATTAGAGGCATCCCTGCGTGGGCAGATGGGAAAAGAAGGCATTAGGATAATCGGCGCCGAGCCTGACCTGAAGATAGAAGGAGATATCAACATTTTCAGAGCAAAATACCTGCTCCCCCTAGAGGAACTAGCTGAAGGCAGGGAAAGGGCAGAACAAAACCAACATCTTCTCAGGCTTGCGTCACTTGGCTATGCCCGTCAGTAAACATTCTCCACAAATTCTCCTTCACGCGACCTGAGCATTTTCTGGCCAACCACGAAGCGCAGATACCTTGACACGTCCCTCATTGAGACAATGCCCACAATCCTGTTTTTCTCAGTCACCAGCACCCGCCTTATCCTGTACCTGAGCATAACGTCATTCGCCACAATAATGTCAACAGCCGAGTCAAGCGTGACCAGGTCCGGAGTCATGATATCTTCCACTGCAGTGAGCTGCGCGTTCTTCTGCCTTGCCACAACCCTGCGCACAATGTCCCTCTCTGTGATGATACCAACAATCTCGCCGTCCCTTTCAACAGGAAGGCTGCTCACGTTGTGCTCCTCCATAACCCTGGCTGCCACTTCCACCGGCATTTCGCCCGGCACAGAAATAACTTTCTTCATAACCTCCTTTAGCAGCATAACCGACACCCCCAACGTGGGGAAAGTGAATTTGGTATTTATGTCTTTCCCTCACCACAACCTTTAAATAAGAAATGATGTTATGTTGGGATAAAATGGAAGAAGAAAATCATCTCATCAAGGACAGGATTAAAAAGCTGGAAGAGCTAAGGAAGCTTGGCATTGAGCCCTACGAATACAGGTATGAGCCCACGCACAGGGCAAAGGAAATAGCAGAAAAATACTCCACGCTTGCAGCCGAGGAAAAGACCAAGGACAAGGTCAGGGTTGCGGGCAGGCTTATCACGTTTAGAAGGATGGGCAAGGCCACTTTCGCCAATCTGCAGGATTTCACAGGGAAAATCCAGCTCTATTTCAGGGAAGATGATATTGGAAAGCAATACGAACTTCTGAAGCTCCTTGACATGGGCGACATTATCGGCTGCGAAGGAATCATATTCAAGACAAAGACCGGGGAAGTCACTGTCTATGTTGAGAAATTCATGCTCCTGACAAAAAGCCTAAGGCCGCTCCCTGAGAAGTGGCACGGCCTGAAGGATGAGGAGCTGAGGCACAGGCAGAGGTATGTTGACCTCATTGTCAACCCTGAAGTCAGGGAAAAGTTTGTAATGAGGTCCAAAGTTGTAGAGGCAATGAGGGAGTTCCTGATTAAGGACGGCTTCCTTGAGGTTGAGACGCCCACATTGCAGCCAATCTACGGCGGCGGGGCTGCAAAGCCGTTTGTCACGCAGCACCACGCGCTGAAGATGAGCCTATACCTGAGGATATCTGATGAAATGTACCTGAAGAGGCTCATTGTGGGGGGCTTTGACAAGGTGTTTGAGATATGCAAGGACTTCAGGAATGAGGGCATTGACACCCACCATAATCCCGAGTTCACCATGATGGAGACCATGTCTGCCTATGACAACTATGAGGACAGCATGAAAAGGACAGAGCGCATGTTTGAGTTCATTGCAAAGAAGGTGCTAGGCACAACAGAGATTGAGTACCTGGGCCGCAAGCTTAGCCTTAAGGCGCCGTTCAAGAGGCTGAAGATGGCTGACGGGGTCAAGAAGGCAACAGGCGTTGACTTCCTGAAGCTGAAGGATGTTGAGGAGGCAAGGAAGGTTGCCCGAAAGTTCAATGTTGAAATCCGCGAGGACATGGGCATTGGCGCAATCATGGCTGCCATAAGCAGCGAGGTTGTGGAGCCAAAGATTGTTGAGCCCACTTTCCTTATGGAATATCCCAAGGAGGTCTCCCCTCTTTCAAAGCCAATGAAGGCAAACCCGGAGTTTGTCGAGAGGTTTGAAATACTCATCTGCGGCATGGAGTTCGGCAATGTCTATTCAGAGGGCAATGACCCTGCTGTGCTGCGGGAGAACTGGCAGCACCAGGAGGAGCTGCTCAAAAAGGGCAATGAGGAGGCGCAGAGGACTGACGAGGACTTCATTAACGCCATGGAATACGGCATGCCGCCAACAAGCGGAATTGGCATAGGCATTGACCGGCTGGCCATGCTCCTTACAAACACGGATTCTATAAGGGACGTAATATTCTTCCCGACCTTAAGGGAGAGGGAATAACCCTGCAAAATGCGAGGAACAGCAGATAGCAAAACTGTTGTGGGCCTTGTTGAGAAGATAAAAATCCTTGGCGACAATGCCGAGGCAGATGCTGACGCGAGGATTGACACAGGCGCCACAAAGTCTTCAATTGACGAGCACCTTGCAACAGACATAGGCCTGGGCCGCATAATAAAGACAACATTCATCAAGTCCGCCAGCGGAAGCTCAGTCAGGCCTGTTGTGAGGGTAAGGTTTGTTATTGCAGGCAGGGAGATTGAGGAGGAATTCACAATCGCAGACAGGCTGAAGATGAGGTATCCTGTGCTCATAGGCCAGAACGTGATAAAAAAGGGTTTCATTGTTGACCCAAGCAAGGGGGCGCCGGCTGAAGATGAAAGCAGCAATAATTAGCCAGCAGAGCCTCTCGTCCCAGTGGACAAGGGACGCAATGAAAAAATACTTTGATTCTGTTGACGACATCAACATCAAGGACATTGAAATCAACCTGGGGGTGAAGGGCAGTGAAATCCTTGTTAAGGGAGAGCCCCTTGGCAGGTATGACTGTATCTATGCAAAAGGGAGCTTCCGGTTTACGCACCTGCTTGAATCACTCACCTACATACTTGAAAAGCAGGCATTCATGCCCATAGGCTCAGCGGCATTCTCAATCGGCCATGACAAGCTCCTCACGCACATAAAGCTGCAGGAGCACCAGGTGCCAATGCCCATAACCTACATAACCTCAACTACCGAGGCGGCAAAGAAGCTGCTGGAGCAGCTCAATTATCCCATAATTGTTAAGCTGCCGAAAGGCACCCAGGGAAAGGGCGTCATGTATGCTGATTCCTACCCCTCTGCAAATTCCATCCTTGATGCCATGAGCGCGCTGAAACAGCCGTTCATAATCCAGGAGTATGTGGAGACAGATGGCACTGACATAAGGGCAATTGTGGTGGGTGACAGGGTTGTGGCTGCCTACTGCAGGAAGGCAAAGCCCGGAGAGAAGCGGGCGAATATACACCAGGGCGGGCACGGCGAGCCCTGCGAGCTTGACAGTGCTTCAAAGAGGATTGCTGTGAAGGCCGCTGCTGCAGTGGGCGCTGAAATCTGCGGCGTTGACCTGCTGGAAGCCATGAAGGGCAGGACACTGGTCATTGAGGTAAACCTCTCGCCAGGTTTGCAGGGAGTCACCAGCACAACCAAGATTGACGTGGCTGACCAGATTGCAAAGTTCCTGCACAGGCGCACCAGCGAGAGGATGAGCGCCAATAGGGAGAAGACAGCAGACGACATAGTCAATGAGGTGGGCATGGAGGAAAAGAACGGTGTCAATGATGTCATAACGCACCTCGACTTCAGGGGCGACAGGATTCTGCTGCCAGAGATGGTAACAAGGATGACAAAGTTCAGCGAGAAGGACGAATTTGTGCTTGAGATAAAGGAAGGGAAGCTGAAGATAAAAAAGCTATAATGGTTCTTAGTGAGTGAATAATGTTTTCGGATTGTTCTACTGAAAAACCACAAAGCATATAAAGATAATTCAACTCGGGGACATTTAGTTCTATTGGGGTGAAAATGGAGAATCTCAATCTTGAGATAAAAAGCAAAATCCTTAGTTTCCTTAAGACAGGCAGCTCCTCAAGCAGCGACATTGCCGGGAACATAGGCCACAACAGGCAGACTGTGGCAAAATACCTTGAGATAATGAAGACGCACAAGCTTCTCAGCTGCCATGAGGTTGCCCAGGCAAAGCTCTGGGGGCTCAGCGGGAAGCAGAAAGGCTACACCATACTTGTTGCTGACGAAGACAAATACATAGTTGAATTCATCAAGCTCACGCTGGAGCAGGCAGGCTACCGGGTTATTGAGGCATACTCAGGGCTGGATGCCCTTGACAAAATCAACAAGGAGGTGCCTGACCTGGTGATAGTTGACCAGCTGCTGCCCGGCATAAGCGGCTGCGAGATATGCAGGAACATGAAGGGCTGCGCCCACACCCAGCACATTCCTGTGGTTATGCTCTTCAGCAAGGACCACAGGGACAAATGCAGGGATGTGGCAGCGGACAACCTGATTTCAAAGCCCTTTGACCCTGCTGAGCTTGTGGCAAGGATTAACACCATTATCAGGCGGGGGGCAAAGGACCACATCCTTAACCCGCTTACAGGCCTGCCGGGCAAAGGCAGCCTGATGAGGGAACTGCGCAGGCAGTTGCTGAGAAAAGACCAATTTACAGTCTACAATTTCCACCTTTCCGGCCTGAGGAACTTCAAGATTGAATACAGCTTCAGGAAGGGTGATGAGATGCTCAATCTGTTTTCCAGGATTCTTGTTGAGAAAACAAAGGGTGATGCGAGGAGATTTGTCAGCCACCTGAGCAATGATGAGTTTGTTGTCATGACAAACACACCAAAGATAAAGGCAGAGGTATCATCTGCGCTCAGGAAGGTTATGCCATTCTTCTACGGCATGAAGCCAAAGGCAAAGATAATGCTGAAAATTAGGAGCACTTCTGCGTCGCAGCTAAGGCACCTGAAGGATGCCGAGGGCTTTTTAAGGAGAAACAGCATTCTCTGAGTTCCGGAAAAATTCCGGGCAGAAAAACAGATTCCTGAATCTTTTCCGCGAAGCCCAGAATTAAATTGTTTCCGGCGGAAGATATGCTCTTTTGCTGCCGCAGTTCTTAACTATTCCTCTTTCCTCTATCTGGCGTGGTGATGAACATGTATGCAAGCAATAATCTTGAAAACACGGCGTCGAGGCTCTACCAGAGCGTTGGGCATGCTGTAAGGAAACTTGTAGCCGCAGACTATGAGGGCAGTGCAGGAAAATACAAACCTCATAAGACCGCTTTCCTGATTGCAGGCGGGATTGCAGCTGTAAACGTGCTGGGCATTATCAATTTCCCTACGGTTATAGATCTCCTGGCCTACTGCGGAACCATCTACAATGGCGCAAGGGCATTGAAAGACAAGAAACAGGTAATATAAGCAGGTAATATAGGCTAAGGCTACTTGACCCTGTAATCTTTTGTGTTTATTACCTTTCTTTTTCCTGAAATTTTAGGTTTCTCCTGCTTAAGCGCCTTCTTCAGAATAAGCCTCTTGATGAAGAGGTATGCTGCAATGATTACGGCAATTACTATGAGAAGAGGGAGTATGGAGACTATGACGGCTATGACAATGGCAATCACTGCAATGATTCCCAGGAAAACCAGCAGTGCAACCAGCAGCGCCTTCCAGCCCGCGAATATCTTCAGCTTCATGGTTTCTGCTTAAAGTGAGATAATATTTAAACCTTTGGCTTGCCAGCTTGTTATCATTCTAGAATAGAAATACATATAAAGGAGAAGGCCAGAAAACCTTCTAAACCTATAAACTATTATTATAATCAACTGGGGGTGTTTTAGATGGGTGATGAGAAAATTACTTCTGAGAGAAGAGACCAGTACAAGAAATTTGTACCGGAAGATTTTCCTGACAATCTTGAGTTTAAGCTGGGCGAACGTATAATAAAATTCCGCAAAAAGCTACCTTTAAGATATGGAGAGAACCCTGGAACGGCTGCAGCTTTTTTCGAGGAAATTGGTGCAGAAGGTCCAAATATGGGGCATTTCAATATTGTGCAGCAGGGAAAAGGGCTTGGCTACATAAACACGGGCGATATGGACGTAGGCCAGAGGCTCACTCTCAGGCTCAAGAATACTATTTTTCAAAGGTATAAATCTGTTGTTATTGTTAAGCACGAAATACCAAGTTCAGTAGCTTTGGGCGGCACAAGCCTTGATTCCTTTATCAAAGCCTGGAACTCGGATCCCCTGTGCAACTTTGGGGGGGTGGCTGTTTTCTCGGGTTCTGTGCATGAGGCAACTGCCAGATATATAGTTGATAATAAATTATATCTGGAAGTATTGTATGCTCCTGAATTTACGGGCGAAGCCCGGGAAATTCTGGCAGCCAAAAAGGACCTGAGGCTGGTTGAGATGATGTCCCTTATTTATCCATCAGTGGACGTTCCGCTTGAGTTTAAGAGGGTGGCTGGAGGACTGCTTGTTCAGGGAAGGTTTGAGTCGCAAATTGCCACCGATGAGGATATTGATGTCGTCTCAAAAGCACAACCCTCAGAGCATGAGCGAAGAGCTGCAATTTTCAACTGGAATGTTGGCTGCTTTACAAGGTCTAATAGCGTGGTCATTGGCCAGGAATACCAGACACACGGCATTGGCTCAGGCCAGCAGAGCAGGATTGATTCTGCATATATGGCTATATACAAGGCTAATGGTGGCAATGGAAGGACTCATTTCTATGGTTCGAAGGATTGTGTGCTTGCCTCTGATGCATACATGCCAGAACCTGATGTTGTGGAGCTTGCGGCCAAAAGTGGTATTACTGCAATTATTTATCCGCTGGGTTCAATAAAAGACAAAGACGTAATTGCAAAAGCCGATGACCATAACATTTCAATGATTATTACCAGAAAGCCCGGCTCCACAGAAGGCGGCGAGAGGTGCTTTTTGCACAGGTGAAAAAATGAATGACTTGTCACACAGACTTAGCAGGGAATATGAAAAGATTGTGGCTTATAAAATCAGGGCTCTTGCTCTGACATTTGGTGATGTGTCCGGCGTTCCTGCGTATTCTAGGATTGTGCCTGCGCAGGTTGACCTAAGCACAAGGCTTGCAGAAGGCATTTGCCTGAAAATCCCAATAATCAGCGCACAGATGGATACAGTGACAAGGGCACCAATGGCAATTGCAATGGCAAAGAACGGAGGCATTGGCATTATTGACAAAAACCAGTCAATTGATGCGCAGGTAAATGAAGTGGAAATGGTCAAGGGCGAATCAACGAATGTAATTCATTCACCAATTACAGCAAAGCCATACGAGACAATTGGTGAGATAAAGAAGCGTTCAATAGCATTCATAAATGAGAACCCAAAAAAGTTCAGGCGCATGAAATTTGTTGGAATGCCGGTTGTAAACGATAATGGGATTGTTGTTGGAATCATAACCAGCAGGGATGTAAAATCCTGTAATAATGATAGTGAGCGCGTGGAAAAATATATGACAAAAAACTTGGTAAAAGCAAACCCGGGCGTTTCAGAAGAAAAGGCGCTTGACCTTATGAGGCACGCTAAAGTTGAAAAACTCCTCCTTGTTAATCGGGATGGCGGCCTTGCTGGCATGATTTGCCAAAAAGATACGGAAGTTAAGCAAACTTACAAGAATGCTGTGTATGACAATAACGGCAGGCTTCTTGCCGGAGCTGCAATTGGTGTTGGAAAACCCGCGTTTGAGAGGGCTGAAGCACTGGTATATGCCGGAGCCAACTTGATTGTGATTGATACTGCGCACGGGCACAACAAGGCTGTCATTGATGCCACCAGAAAGCTTAAGCCAATGCTTAAAACATGGGTAAAAAGTAAGCATCTTGATTATGTTGCCTTGTGTTCGGGTAATATATCCACAAAGGAAGCTGCTTATGCATTGTGCAGAGCTGGCGCTGATATTGTGAAAATAGGGCAGGGGCCAGGTTCAATATGCAGCACACGTGAAACTACTGGCTGCGGCACACCACAGATAACCGCGACTACGGAAGCATATGCTGGTGTGCGCATTTATTTTAAGGAAACAGGCAGGAGAGTGACCCTTATTACAGATGGCGGCATGACAAAACCTGGCGAGATGGTTAAGGCTTTTGTTGCAGGAGCAGACGCAGTTATGCTTGGAATGATGCTGGCAGGGACTGCTGAAAGCCCAGGAACAATTGAAATGTATGAAGGCAGGCAGCACAAAAGATATAGGGGCATGGGTTCAGAAGAAGCAATGAGCGAAGGCTTTGCAATTGACCGTTATTTTGCAGACCCAAATTTCCACAAGGCATCTGAAGGTGTTGTTGGCATGGTCACATACAAGGGGCCTGTTGCGCCGCTTCTTCTTGACTGGGTTGCCGGTATAAAGCAGGGCTTTGGCTATCTTGGCTGCAAGAACATTAAAGAAGTGCATGAGAAAGCACAGTTCTGGCAGCAGACTCAGGCAGGCTTCATAGAAGGAAAACCACACGACATACATGTTGTGAAGGATAGATAGGGGGATTATTATGCAGGGAAACTCACTTGTCATCGGAACGCTCTGGGGTGACACAGGCAAAGGAAATGTAATTGTCTATATTATCAACTCAGCAACAGACAAGTCCAAGAGAACAGTTGTTATAAGGTATAACGGCACGCACAATGCCGGCCATACTGTCTGGATGGGTGATAAAAAATATGTATCCCATATTCTCCCAAGCGGGCTAATCGCTTGCGCAGAGGGGGCAATAGGCCCTGATGTTGCCGTTTGCCCAAGGCAGTTTTCCAGCGAGTTAAATAGCCTTGAAAACAAGCTGGGCAGCCATATAAAAGCTGATAGCCTTAAAGTGGACAAGAGGGCACACATTATAATGCCCTGGCACATGTCCATTGAGGGGGCGCTTGAAGGCGAGAGCAGTAAATCAGGCCAGAGCATCGGAACAACTATGAAAGGCACCGGGCCTGTATATACTGATGCTGCAGCGCGCTATGCAGACTTCACTGCTGAAGACCTTGTTGCGCCTGATTTCAGGGCAAGGCTTGAGAAAGTGGTGCAAAAGAAGGCAAAGGAGCTGGAGATGCATGACATTCTAAAACCAAACCAGCTGGCGGTATATGTTGATAAAATTTATTATGAGTATAAGCCTCTTGCAGACAAAATGAGACCCTATGTGCTTGATACCACTCTTGCCAATTACATCACAGACGAGTTCCTGCTCAAGGGCAATAGGATTATTGGGGAGTGCGCAAACGGCTCCAAGCTGGACAGGATACATGGCACCAGGCCTTACATTACCAGCAGCACTATGACAACAGGCGCATTTATGGCAAATACCGGAATCCCGCTTGATTGGATTGAAAACATAATTGGCGTTGCCAAAGCCTACTGGACCAGGGTCGGCAATGGGCCGTTCCCAACTGAAATATTTGGAGAGGATGCCAAGGAAAAGGCCACAAGGTGGGATGAATTCGGAGCCACCACAGGAAGAATGCGCAGGGTTGGCTGGCCAGATTTTGTCTTGCTGAGGGATGACTGCCTCATAAACGGATTTACTGAGCTTGCTGTCACAAATACCGATAAGCTTGTTGACATGGATGTTAAAGTGTGCTGCGCCTACCTGCAGCACGGCAGTAAAGTGCTCAATTTCCCGCCGACGCATCTTGAGAATGTTGTTCCGCTCTATGCTGAAAAAACCTTCCGCTGGCCGGCGTTCAGCGACTCTAAGACAGAAGAGATGATAGAGCACGGCTGGGTTGCATTGCCAGAAGGCCTGCAGCAGTATATTGCAGCCATGGTTACGTATACAGGAACGCCAGTCTCCCTCATAGGCGTTGGGAAACAGCCGCATATGATGGTTGAAGCTGATCTTTTCGAACAGACCATGAAGCTGCTTCCGGGATGGAGGCAGAACCAGATTATGGCGCGCAAACAGATGGCAAGAGACTACTGCAGGAACATTCCCAGCTAGATAATTTATTATACCTCTTTCTCTTTTTTATCTGAATGAAGCTGTTACTTGTGCTTTCAAAGCAAAATATTCCACTGGCAAAGCAGGAAGCAGCCAATCTTCTGGAGCTGAAAAAGCCAAAACTGGATGAGAGTATTCTGGTCAGTGATACAAAATTCAAGGAATTATTCCCGCGGCTTGCATATACAGGGAAGGCGCTGCTTTATCTGTTTGACTGCAAGGCCAGCGAGCTGGCAAAGCAAATGAAAAGCTTTGACTGGGACAGCGTTTATGAGAAGAATTTCTGCCTGCGCATATCTGACAGCGATAAGTTTAAGGAAGCAGACCTTGCCGGCTACATCTGGGACAGGGTGAAAAAGCCAAAAGTCAATCTTGAGAATCCGGCAACTCGGTTTGAGCTGCACTTCACAGAAAAGAGAGTTTACTGCGGCAAATTGTTGTGGGAGAACAATGAGGATTTTGAGTCAAGAAGGGCGCATCTCAGGCCAGAGCTTCTGCCAACATCCCTTCATCCACGGCTGGCAAGGTGCCTTGTCAACCTGACTGGCTGCAAAGGGCAGGATACAATCATTGACCCGTTCTGCGGCACTGGTGGCATACTTATTGAAGCAGGCCTGATGAAGCTGAATGTTACTGGCTCAGACATAAGCCCGGCCATAGTTAAGAAATGCATTGAAAACCTGAAGTTTTTCAGGCTCAGGGTGGCTGTCAAAGAGCAGGATGCCCTGAAAATAAAGGAAAAATATGATTTTGTTGTGACTGACTTGCCCTATGGAAAGAATACAGGCAGGATGAACCTTGAAAAGCTATACTCTGGTTTCCTAAAAACACTTAAGAAAAACATGAAACAAAGGGCAGTTATTGTCTTCCCTGACAATGTTAAGTATAAACCTCTTGCAAAAACAGCAAAACTAAAGATAGAATCCGAGTTCTCCCACTACATACACAAAAGCATGACAAAGAAAATCGCTGTTTTATACTGACCTGCTGTGCGGTTCCAGGTGCTGCTTGTCCCAGTCGGGCTGGCAAAAGAATTTCCTACCGTGCTTATTCTTCAGCTCTGTCTGGTAATTCTCATCAATAGGGTCTTCATACTTCTTTACGGGCTGCTTTTCCCGTTTGACCTCTTTAATCCCACCATCCTCATCGGCATTCTCAACCTTCTGCTCAACTGCGCTTTCCTTTGCATTGTCTTTTACTTTTCTTTCTATGCTTTCTTCTTCCTCTTCTTCTTCACATGTGCAATCATTGCACTTGTTTGCGCAGGACATTTTTTTGCACCTTTTATCGTTAAAAAATAAAAGGCATGAGGAAACTCTTTCTCTGAGGGGTGAGTTGAAAGAAGGAGATCGAATCTCCTCATGCTAATAAATGAACATGATACTATTTAAATTTATGCCAACGCACACAATAGCATTGCGTGCGCCCAGCCAAGCGGTGTGTTTCCATTGCACACTGCTGAGCCGCCGTAGTAAAGCTCTGGAATGTCTTTTTCCTTGGTCATTACCTCCAGAGTTTTCTGAAGGTAAAACGCTGACTTCTGAGCATCTGTGTCCTTGTAAATGGTGGCCAGCCATGGAAAGCCGAAGCACCATTCTGCCTCAAGGCCATTGTGATAGTAGCGGTCGCCGGGATACCTTATGAGGCCGCGCTCCCTTACCAGGAGGGCTTCCACATTTGCCAGTATCTGCAGCTTCTGCTTTTCATTTACCACATTAAGCGGGTAGATGAGCGAAAGCAGCGCAAGGTCAACCGCCTTGGTGGCGGATTCCCTTGGCAAAAGCCCGTTAAGGGCCTTTTCGCCGTTTGTGATTATTGCCTTGGGCACGTCAACAATATTGCTGACTGCCTTAAGGCCGGCAACACAAGCCCCAATGGAGCTTGCATGCACTTCCTCATTCTCCTCCCAGATGCCATTGTCGGCATCTTTCCAGTACTCGATTGATTGCAAATAGTGCACGAGCTTCTGGAGGATTCTGAGGTCATTTGAGTCTCTAATGACCATGATTCCCTTTTTGTAAAGGTCTCCAACCTTGAACAGGAACAGGCCAACCGCGTCGTTCTGCTTGTTGCCCCACTCCTCGTTGAACTCATTGTATGTCACCGGGCAGTATCTTGCGTGTATATACTGCCAGGACGCACTTGGCTTGTGGGCAATGGCCCAGTCAATCTTTGCCTCGTGCTTCAGGAATATGTGAAACATGGCAGCAAAGGCCTTCCTTACTGCCTCAATATTGCCGGCGTGCTCCATGCCCATGGCTTCGTAGATGTTATCCCTCAGCCAGGCCTTATCATAGCCGGTGCCCCTTTTTGCCGCCAGGAACAACCCTGATGGCTGCTGCAGGGACTGCAGCTTCCTCAGTGTAATGTGCTTTAGGTTTATCACCAAAAAACACCCCCAACGAATATTTATAATCACTATGGAGTGGTATAACTAATATATAAATGTTTCGATTTTATTAGCACTTAGCAGTGGTTACAAATAAAGAATTAAGGCAAAAATCAGCGCTTTTTGAAGATGTGCAGTTCAGAACCAAAGTTCCTTAAGCCGAAAAAGTCCCACCTTGAGCCAAAAAGCGTCCTGTAATTGATATCCCTGGCAAAATCAAAAAACCTGTCCCTGTCATCAGGGTAATTGCTTTTTGTGAGCAGAGTGTATATTTCCGGAGGCACAGCAACCCTTTCCAAATGTTCGCCCAGGAATTTTGCATATTTGGAAGTGTCTGCAAAGTGCAGGACAATGCTGTTTGGCTGCAGGCCAGCAATGATATTGTGCCACACCTGCTCTGAGGTGACTTTTGGTGCGCCCTCTGGCCCGGAAACATTATTGTTTGCAAGGTCAACCAGCTCAATGCTGTGCTTGTCAATCAGAAGATTGTAGTCATTCATATCAGACGGCACGATGCTCTCTATCCTTTTGGATTTATAGGAAAATCCCACTTTGGTTTCTGCTGCGATTGACAGGTAGGAAGTAGGTGCATTGGATGCATCTAAAACTGCAAGCGACTTAAGGCCTGGCAAGGCAAACCATATATCCTCCTGTTCTCCCATGGCAGGGTAGATAGCAGACAGGCCGTCCGGCAATTCAGTTTTTAAGAATTCCCCTAAAAGCACGATTTTATATGCGTAAATCTTCCCTATAGCCTCAATTACCAAATGATTAGGTGTATACTGGTGCACACGATTCGCCACCATCGCAAGCGCTCCTGCAGTAGTCTCTATTCCCTCGGCAGTTTTTTTCGTAATCTCCTCTAATCGGCTTGCCATGCACCAGGGTAATCTAAAGAAGTATAAAAATGTTTTGTTTATAATTACTATTTAATGATAACATAATGGAATGATACCAATATGGACCCGGCGGGAATCGCACCCGCGGCCTCTGCTGTGCGAGAGCAGCGCTCTGCTACTGAGCTACGGGCCCGTGAAATGAAGGTTAGATAGCGGATTTATAAATCTATTTGTCCTTCCCAATGCGCCAGAGATTGGCAGCAAAGCCATGTTCTAATCCGGCTGCAACCAGATGATTTTATATACTCTTTATACTTTTTTTTGTCTATGAAATCAAAGCGTTTCTGGGAGGTTGATTTCCTGCGGGGCATTGCAGTTGTGATGATGATAATCTTCCATGCCCTGTTTGACCTTGCATACTTTGGCAAATATCATTTTAATGTTGTCTATGGCTTCTGGCTGCTGTTTGCAAGGCTTACTGCAATAATATTCCTTTTCCTGGTGGGCATCTCGCTCACGCTCAGCTATAACCGGCGCAGTGCGCGATTCAGCAGTTTCCTTGTGCGCGGCCTGAAAATATTCGGGTTTGGGCTGCTGATAACACTGGTAACCTGGCTGTTCTTCAGTGAGGAAACAATTATCTTTGGCGTGCTGCACTTAATCGGGTTATCAATAATAATCTCTTATCCTTTCATAAAAAGAAAATACCTCTCCCTTGCGGCTGGAATTGCAGCCATTGTTGCAGGCTATTGGCTGTCAACCAAGGCATTTGCCTTCACCTGGCTTATGTGGCTGGGCGTTGTGCCACAGAAACTTATCACATTTGACTATTTCCCATTGCTGCCCTGGTTTGGCGTTGTGCTGCTTGGAGTATTTGCCGGCAATGTGCTCTATCCCAAAGGCAGGAAAAGAATCCGGCTGCCTGAGCTCGGCAGGTTTGTTCCATTTAACATTGTATGCTTCCTCGGGAGAAACAGCCTTATAATATACCTTCTGCACCAGCCGGTGCTGATGGCAATAATGTATTTCTTCTTCTAGGCGTCAATACATAAGGGTCTTGTCCCTGGCAAGCGTGTGCTTGAGCACAAAGGGGAATACCAGTGTTGTGACAACAGCCATGAACACAATGGCAGAGTAAATCACAGGCGAGATGAGATTGCTCTGCCTGGCAATCTCTGCAATGACAAGCTCAATTGACCCCCGGCTGTTCATAGCCCAGCCTATTAGGTAAGACTGTTTCCAGGTCATAGATGTGAACGGCTTGGTGAGCAGCGCACCGAGGACCTTGCCAGCAATTGCAACTGCCAGCACCAGAAGCACCATGCCAATGTTCTGCCAGATGCTCACAAAGTCCATGTTAAGGCCTATGTTGATGAAGAAGAACGGCACAATGAAGCCGAAGACCATGAGGTCCAGCTCATTTACCTCATCCTTCTTCTCCTGCCTATAGCGCTTTTCCGACAGCTGTATTATGACGCCGGCAATGAATGCCCCGAACATAGGGCCAATGCCCAGCTTTAGGGAGATGACCGCAACAATTATTGCAAATATTATTGTGCCTGAGAATGTGGCAATCTTTGAATGCTCCTTGTGCAGCAGCGTGAGGAACTTCGGGAAGAACTTGTAGCTGAGGTAGGCAACAGCGACAAATATGATAATCTTGACAGGGAACATAAGCAACTCTGCAGCTGTGCCGTTGGCCATCAGGATAATGACCGCGAGGAACAGCATCTCAAATATGTCATCAAGAACTGAGGCTTCTATCATTATGGTGCCCAGCCTTGTGTTTAGGACCCGGTCTTCCAGCAGCACCTTGAGGTTTGCTCCTTCAGATGTAATTGCAAGGGCTGTACCCAGCACCAGCGCCGTGAGGTTGGGATAGCCAAGAATCTTCATCAGGCCGAATCCCATTGCAAGCGGCACGCAGGCGCACCAGACAGCAATTATCAGCGAATCCTTCTCTGACTTCCGGAACTTGCTCACGTTGATTCTCATTCCTGTCAGGAGCAGCAGGAAGATAATGCCTACGTCAGATATTACTTTAAGCTCCCCCAGGGAATTTTCAGGCAGGAGCTGCTTTACAAAGGGTATTCCAAGAAGAACTCCCGCAAGAATCTGGCCTATTATCCTTGGATACTTTAGCTTGTAGAATATTTCTGATAATATGAATGAGAGAATAAGGCATATCAGCATTAATGTAAGCGTATCTATCTCAAATGCCATGTAACACCCCTTTTTTTTAAATAAAGATACAATGTGTTATAAATATCTTTCTACGCAAACTATTTAAACGCAGCAGGAATTCTTCCAGCCATGCAAATCATCTCTGACCTGCACATACACGGCAGGTTTTCCAGGGCAACAAGCAAGGACCTGACAATCTCCAACCTTGAGAAGTGGGGCAGGCTGAAGGGAGTTGACCTTGTAGGCACAGGTGACTTTGCCCAGCCTGACTGGTATGCTGAAATAAGAAATAATCTTTCTGATGATGGCACAGGCATACTTAAGACAGCATCAGGCTTTCCATTTTTGCTGCAAACCGAGATTTCATTGATTTACTCGCAGGGAGGCAAGGGCAGGAGAGTGCACCTGGTGGTTCTTGCGCCTGGCTTTGAGGTTGCTGAGCAGGTTACAGATTATCTTAAGTCCATTGGCAGGGTTGACTATGACGGCAGGCCCATCTTCAACAAGAGCTGCATTGAGTTCACAGAAAAGATGATGGCAATAAGCCCGGACATTGAACTGATTCCAGCCCACATCTGGACTCCCTGGTTCAGCCTTTTCGGCTCAAACAGCGGCTTCAACACAATAAAAGAATGCTTTGGAGACCAGCTGAAGCACATCCATGCGCTTGAGACCGGCCTGTCAAGCGACCCGGCAATGAACTGGCGGCTGAGCCAGCTTGATGACTTTCGGATTGTCAGCTTTTCTGACCTGCACTCATTCTGGCCATGGAGGCTTGGCAGGGAGGCAACTGTGTTTGACTTTGAAAAGCTGACCTATGACAATGTGATAAGGGCATTGAGGACAGGAGAGGGGCTTAAGATGACAATTGAGGTTGACCCGGGCTACGGCAAATATCATTTTGACGGCCACAGGAACTGCGGGGTTTGCCTCAGCCCTGAGCAGTCAAGGCAGCTGAACAAAATCTGCCCCAAGTGCGGCAGGCCAATGACCATAGGCGTGCTTAACAGGGTTGAGGAGCTGGCTGACAGGAAGCTGGGCTTCAGGCCCAAGAATGCAAAGCCCTACCTTTCGCTCATGCCGCTTTCAGAGCTGATAAGCGCAGTCACAGGCAAGGCAGTTGCGTCAAAGGACACATGGAAAACCTACTATGAGGTTATGAAGGCAGGCAGTAGCGAGTGTGACATTCTAATTAATGTGCCTGAGGAAAAGCTGGCAGAGGCAGCAAAGCCTGAGCTTGTCAAGGCAATCATTGACAACAGGGCTGGCAGGATAGAGGTCAGGCCCGGCTATGACGGAGAATACGGCGTGCCACTGATTGGAGATGCAAGAGGGCAGAAATCAGAGCAGTTTGAGATAAAACACAGGCAGATGAGGCTTGGGGATTTCTGATTCCTACTCAACAACCAGCCTTTCTTCCTCTCCCTTCTCCCTGAAATTTCCAAACCAGAACTCGCCTTTCCTGTCAGCAGTGAATTCAAAGTAGGCTGCCTTGTGGGGCGGGACCTTCTCATCAATGTTGTATCCGCTGACCATGAAGTAAAATGTTTCATCTTCTGTGTTGGCAATGTCAACTTTAATGGTGTCTCCTTTTCTGGCATTTGCCATGTCGGGGAGGCGGTAGGGGCCTTCCTGAGCATTCTCCTTGCTGAGCCTTATTGTGCCGCTGCTGCAGCCTTGCAGCCTTGCAGGCCTGTCAATCTCGCAGACAATGGCAAACAGCACGGCTACAGATATCAGCAGGATAAGCACGATTGTCAAAGCCCTTAGTCTCATTTGCCCGCACTTCCATATCTAAAATAAAGATAATAAAAATAAAAAAGCAAGTCAGCAGTTGATGCCCACTATGCACGGCGGCCTGTTCACGTTCTCCACAGTCACCTTGACTGTCTGGTCAACAGCCTCCATGCCGTCAGAGGCACTAACAACCACATCATAGGTCCCGGCGTCCTCATAACCTGTCTGCCAGGTGCCGTTCGTGTCAAACGGCGGCGAGAACGTGAATGTTATCTTGTCGCCGTCTGCGTCAGTTGCGGTTGCCGGAATCACTATCTTGTCGCCCTCCTTTGCCTTTATGTCAGCAATCAGGGGCATGACTGGCGGGTGGTTCTTCCTGTTGACTGTGACAAAGAAGGTGGTCTCCACTTTATCAGTGCCGTCAGATGCCGTTACAGTCACCTCATATTCGCCCTTATCCCCTGCCTTTGTCTGCCACTCGCCGTCTGCGTCGAGGGGCTTGCTGTAGCTGACAGTCACCCTGTCCCCGTCCGGGTCACTAACCTCTGCTGTTGCCTGCACAGTCTGGCCTTCAGTCACTGTAATGTCTGCAATTGGCTTAATGACCGGCGGCCTGTTGATGTGCCTGACAATAACCTTTACTGTCTTTGTCACAACATTTACACTGTCAGTTGCAGAGACGCTTATGTTATATACGCCTGCATTGCCGTAGGTTGTCTCCCAGGTCCCGTCATCGCTGAAGGGCTTGCTGTAGGTTATTGTAACCTTCTCACCCTCCGGGTCAGTTGCCTCTGCTGTGATTTCTGCAGTCTGGCCTTCGTTTACTGTTATGTTCTCTGGGATAACAGTAAAGGCCGGCTTCTTGTTGACAGAATTGACTATTATGTTGACCTGCCTGGTGCTGCTCAGGCTTCCGTCGCTTGCAGTAACATCAAGAGTATACTTGCCTTCGTCACCCTTCTTGGTCTGCCACTGGCAGGTTCCATTGAGAGGCTTTTCGCATGTGAATTTAATCACGTCGCCCTCAGGGTCAGTCGCCTTTGGCTCAATTGTCACCAGCTCGCCCTCATTGACAACAACATCATACTTGAAATCCTCAAGCACAGGCGCCCTGTTGACATTCTGCACAATAATGTTCACCTTTGCCTGGCTGGACTCCTTGCCGTCAGATGCGGTTATTGTCACAACGTGTATGCCTGCATCATCATAGGTTGTCTTGTATTTTGCGCTGCTCATCCAGCCTGAATAAGTCAGGGTGACTTCGTCTTTGTTCGGGTCGCTGACTTTTACGAGCGGCTCAAGGTCAACCAGGTCGCCCTCTTTTACGGTTACATCCGCGAGCGCTTCAATCACCGGCGGCATGTTCTTTGCAGCCACTGTAATCTTGACGAGGAACGGTGCAGAGTAAAGCTTGCCGTCAGTTGCAGTGATATTAAGAGTGTATTCCCCGGCATCCCCTAACTTTGTCTGCCACTCGCCCTTGCTGTTCAGCGGCGAGCTGAAGATGAACGTCACCGGGTCGCCGTCAGGGTCAGTTGCCTTGAGGTTGGCGAATGAGACCAGGTCTCCTTCAATAAAGCTGGTCTTTATTCCGCCCTTTTTGGGAATGGTTGTTGTCGTGGCTGTTGCATTAATCGGTTCAACCACTGATTCAGGAATTTCAATGACAAAAGTTTTGTTTACTGGAGCTGCCTTTGGCGGCGTGAACCATTCGCAACCGGCAACAGAGACCAAAATTATCGTGCATATAAGCAAAGCAGTAGCATACCTCATTTTTTACCCCTCCATTTTATTCTCGTTGTGATAACAGATATATAGTCCTATGGATAAGTCCTCTTATTATATCACATATATATAAACTTTTTGGTGGAAACATTATTTTTCTATGGGTGAGTAAATAACTACCAATTGGTGATATAATCGACGTGAAAATGGAAATAATTCTGAAAAAAACGCTTTAGATTTTGCTTAACTCTTCCTTGTATATAGAAACAACATGCTTCCTGATTTTGTCTGGTATTGAAGGGCTTGGATGTATGCCAAGAAACTTTTTTCTCAGCTCTTCTTCCCTTTCTTTTGCCTCTTTAAGGAAGCGCTGCTTGAATTCATCAATTAGTTCTCCCTGCGCTCCGTTCTTGTAAGCAAGATAGAATGTCAGGAGCTGCTCATCTCTCTGCTCCTTTGGCTTTTCATAGGGCCTCTTGGGGTTTTCGTTGAACAGCGGGAATAATTCAGCGTATTTTTTCCTGAGCATGTTGTCCATGAAGCCGAACTGCCGCACATCAATGCCCACTGCAAGGCAGAATGCATAGAATTTTGCGCACATTGGGCAATTGCTGCACCATCTGCTCTTGTCAAGGTCCTTTGCAGAGCATGACATGATAAGCGGCAGGAATTGGCTGTAGCGGCTCTTAAGCAGCTGCATCTCCCCAAGATTATATAGGGGCTCAATCAGGCTCATCACCTGGTTGTTGCCTGAGGTGAACTTCAGCAGGCTTTTGTTTAAGCCCACCATGTAATCAGAAGCCTGGTCGCCGCAGGGATATGTTTTGAACCCGTCCCTGTTTTTGTAGGTGTCATTGTGGTTCTGCTCATTGCCGAACATGATATATTTGCTTGCAGTTGAATGGGCAACTGTTAAAAGCTGCATGGCAAACTGGAACATTGCATTGATTTCGTCAAAGCTGCTGTAGTTGCCGGGAATGCTTTCATCGTAATACACAGAATCAGTGTTGTCGGAGATCATGACTACTTTCTTGCTGAACTGCTTCATGAATTCCTGCATTATCTTCTTTTTGTATTCAAGCTCCTTAACATTGTAGTCCTGCATATCGCTTATGAAAATAGGGGTGACATCCATGCCAATTTCAGATGCAATCCCGAATGTAAGCAGGCAGTCCTTGCCAAAAGACATGCCAAGCAATGCCTTGTTTTCATCAGCATAATCAAAATCAAACAGCATAGCCTCGGTTTTATCATCAGCAAATGCCACTTTGTTTTTATTGAATGCAGCAATAAGCGCTTTTGTGCTCTGGTTCCTTGAATCAGCAACCTTTGGGATATCCCTGGCAACGCCTTCGTCCAGGAATTTCTTAAAGAAGGGCAGGCTTGTGCTGTAATTGAGGTTATCTGTAATCATCCTGAATGCAACAGTCCTTCCATAAGCTATATTGTCAAGCAGCGCCTTTTTGTTTTTCAGCCTGCTCCACATGCCGTTGTCATAGGCAACAGAGTAGGTTTTTCTGTTGCTTTCAATATTGTAGCCCTGCGTGCTTATGGCTGCCTTGATGCCCAAAGAATTCAAATCCTGCACCCTCTGTATCTGTCTTCGAATGTCTCTACCTTTTTTGCAACGACCATGTTTTTTTTGCTGTTGAGGACAATGTATGGGGCAATGGGCTTGATGAAGCGCCTTGACCAGGAAAAGGTGTAGGCGCCCAGGTTAAGTATGACCAGCAGGTCCCCTATCTTGCACTTGTCGCCGAAGTAGCTGTAGCCGAAGATGTCAGTGGGGTCGCAGAGCGAGCCGTAAATCCTCACCCTTTTGAAGTCAAATGAGGGCCTGGAGGAATTGAGGATTGGAACGAACTCCCAGCTGTAGAGGGCATCATCGCCGATTATGTTGGCGCCGGCGTCAACCACAACGCCCTTCTTTTTCATGGCCACAACCTTTGTCAGCACCATGGTTGAGTTTTTTACCAGGTACCTGCCCGGCTCGAAGTAGACTGTAAGCCTCCTTCTAAGGTATTTGAATATGTGCTTCTCAAGGCTGGCTGATATGCGCCTGGCAAACTCCACAAGCGGCATTGGCCTGTCAACATAGAACTCATGCACGTTAAAGCCCCTTGGCACCTTCTGCCCCATCTCTGACATGACATCCATCATCTGGCCAAAGGGCGTTGCCTTAAGGAACATGCCCTCCATCTCAGGCACAAAGCCCCCTCCAACGTCAAAGAATGAAAGGTCAAGCAGCTCCTTTCTCCTGACCTGCTTCAGGTAGTCCCCGATAAGCTTGATGTTGTTCTCATACCTGTCCGGCGTCTTGTTCCAGCTGCAGTGGAAATGGATGCCCTTAAGGACAAGGTGCTTGTTGCTGTTTATCCTTTTAATCACTGCAGCGAGCCTGTTGATTGCAATGCCGAATTTGGACCATTCAAGCGTTACCTTTTCGTCAGGGTTTATCCTTATACTGACGTTCAGCCTGTCCCTGAACATGGTTTTCCTTATGAGCCTTGCCAGCCTCTTGAGCTCGTCCTCATTGTCAATGTTGATAATAACCTTTTTGTAATTCTTCAGCGCCAGCAGCAGCTCCTCCTCGCTTTTTGCAGGGCCCGTGAATATTATCTTTTCAAAGCCGAGCTTAAGCGCCAGCTTCAGCTCAAATAAGCCTGCCACATCTGCGTTGTAGCCGCGCTTCTTGAGGAATTTGATGATGTAGGGCAGGTCATTGCACTTGAAGGCGTAGAAAAACTCAGCATCATGGATGTGCCTGTGCATTGTTTCCCTGAAGAAGTCAGCCCTTTCCCTCAGCCTGCTCTCGTCAAGGAAGAACTGGGGAGTCCCGAACCTGGCGGCGCTTTCCAGGAAGTAGTCCCGTTTCCCTATGAACTTCCGTAGGTATTCCTTAAGGCTGTCCACGTCAGTCCTTGGGACACCCTTGAGATAATCCTTGAATACCTTAGAAAGGTCACCTATTTGGAGCCCTGCCATCTTTTAACCTTGCACGCCCATTCCCATTGGCAATTATCTCCTTCTCTGTCATCCCATACCTCTTCATTGCGGCGAAGAGTATTGATGTGATGATGTCCTCATAGGTCATTCCCAATGTATAGCAGGCTTTTGGGAACCTGGAATTTTCCTTGGGGTCTGGCATAAGCCCAGGAATAGCATTGACATCTATGACATTTGGCACGCCGTTGGCATCAAGCCTGATGTCCATCCTTGTCATGTCCACGCAGCCAAGCACCCTGTAGGTGTCCAGGGCAACCTTCCTAATCTGCTCCTCAAGCTCCCTGCTTATCTTTGCAGGGCACACCACCGGGTCAATGGGGTTGCTGGGGCTGTCCCAATACCACTTGACTTCAAAGCTGTCAACCCTGTTGATGTCCTTGGGCAGGTAGTCAAATGTGATTTCAACTATGGGCAGCACTTTTGGATTGTCATTCCCAAGCAGGCCCACTGTGAATTCCCTGCCAGGCAGGTATTCCTCGGCAAGGATTGGCTCGTTGTAGACCTTCATCAGCTCCCTTACCCTCTCCCTCATCTCCTTTGCGTTTTTCGCAATGGAATTGTTCCTTATGCCCTTGCTTGAGCCCTCTGCATTCGGTTTGATAAATAGCGGGAACCTGAGCTCAGGGTCAATCTTCTCGCTGCCTGTTACAAACAGCTGGAACCTGGGCGTGGGTATGTTGTGGAAGCCGAGAATTTCCTTCTTCCTCCTCTTGTCCAGGGTTATTGCCTGGGTGCACGGGCCTGAGCCTGTGTAGGGTATGCCAAGCATCTCGAGCATTGCCGGGACATGCGATTCCCTTGATTCTCCCTTAAGGCCCTCTGCCTGGTTGAAAACAAATGAATAGTTGCCGTTCTTCAGCTTCTCAAACAGCTGGTCGTCTGCCTCAAGCAGGTCAACGTGCGGCGTTACCTTCAGGAGAGCGCCTTTAATTGCCAAAGGCACGCTGAGATCGTCAAACTCTGCGTAATAATCAACGGGTTTGTCCTTCTCAGGAGTGCGCTTCAGGTTGAATACTATTGCCATCTTGAATTCCTTATTTGCCTCAACCGCCTTCTTTTCAGCCTGGGGCTCTGGCCAGGTGACAAGCTTGCCCTCAAAGTTCTCAAGTATCATCTTGTCCTTTGTCTGGAACTTCAGGTATTCCGGCAGCAGAGGGATTTTGCCTCCGCCCGGCACGTCAACTGCAAAGTGCGGCACGCAGAGGCCTGATGTCTGCCCCCTTAATGCCTTGACGATTTCAAGGCCTTTTTCAGTTGAAACCCTGAAGTGTTCGGTTCCCTTGACAAGGTCTGCCTGGAATAAGTAATACGGCCTGACCCTTATCATAAGGAGCTTTTGGTTTAGCTCTTTCATAACTTCAGGATTATCATTGACTCCCTTGAGAAGCACGTTCTGGTTGTGCAGCGGGAATCCTGCATCAGCCAGCAGGTTGCATGCCTTTATGCTCTGCTCGGTAATCTCCATTGGGTGCTCGAAATGCACGTTAATATAGATTGGCTGGTATTTCTTCAGCATGGCGCAGAGCTCTGGCGTAACCCTCATGGGGTATGAGCATGGGATTCGCGTGCCAATCCTGATAATCTCCACGTGCGGAATCTTCCTGATGTTCTTCAGTATGAATTCAAGCTCCTCGTCGGCAAGCATGAACGGGTCACCGCCTGAGACAATGACATCCCTAATCTCTTTGTGCTCCAGAATGTAGTTCAGCGCGTTGAGTATGATTTCCCTGGTGATTGAAACTTCCCTTCCTACCTTTCTCTTCCTGGTGCAGAACCTGCAGTACATTGCGCACTTGTTGCTGACCTGCAGCAGCACCCTGTCAGGATACCTATGCACAAGGCACGGCACCGGGGTGTATTCCTCTTCTGAAAGAGGGTCCTCCTCGTTTACCTCATCCTGCAGCTCCTTTATGTCAGGAATGCACTGCTTCCAGATGGGGTCATCCTTTTCCTTGATTAGCCCAAGATAATAATCATTTACCCTCATGGGGTAAACCCTTTTGACCTTTTGAATGTCCTTTTCGGAACCTGGAAATTTCTCAAAGAATTCCTTCATATTCATTTAAACCTAACCTCCTCATATGTGTTTTTGTGACTAATATGAACATTATATCGTCGTGCAAATTTTTGCGGATGAGAACTCGCACTAATTGTGTTTGTTTCACCAGTTAGAAACCGGCTCACAGAGATATCTGGAGAGTTACTACGCATTGGTCTTTTTTCCCAGAACGCCTATGGGTAAAAAGTTCCCCCTCCAATTTACGTTTCGGTGAGTTTGATTTTTGTTTTTCATGTTTGTCGCCTAAAAGCAACATACAAACTATATGTGAGTTAGTATTTAAACTTTTTGTTTTTGAAATGTCTTGAAAATTCTGAAAAAGTTTTTTGGAATTAAATGTTTTTTCCACGACGGAGGTTTTTTGGGAAAGGTTTTTTTTGAAAAATAAAATGAAAAGAGAAAAAGAAAAAAAAAGGATATAATCACAAGTGCTGTGCCATTGCTTGCAGCATTTCATACGTCCTGTTTCTGCGATCTTCAGGTGTGCCTTCTCTTACCAGTTTTTTCTTTCCTTCAATAGTTTGGTATTCGTTTCCAGCCTTAAGAATGGCACTTCCTGTTACAAGTATTGAGTTTGTTGACTCCTGCACAGCTCTGTCCGGCGTGTAAAGCTGCTGCTGTCCTTCTCCATGAAGGCCGCTCCATTCAATGCCAGGCGTTACTTTTAGAAGTTTTGTGCCATATTCCTGCTCAAGAGCACCAGCAATATTTGCGGGGCAGACAATTCCATCCAAACCCCATTTGATTGCAAGCTCTGTTCTCCTCCTAACAAGATCTTTGTATGTTATTCCCAGACCTTGCTCTGATAAGTCGTTGTCTTTAAGGCTTGTGAGTACAGTAACACCTATTACATATGGTCTGGGAATTCCCTTCTTTGTCGCCTCGGCGGTTGAAGCTTCAATTGCCTTCTTGCACATGACCTCTCCTCCAGCTATGTGCAGGTTGAACATATACACTCCGGGCATGGTTACTGCTCTTGCCGCACCTTCTACGGTTTCAGGCGTGTCTTCAAATTTGCCGTCGATAAAAGCCCTTGCACCAGTTCTGTTAAGCTCAGCTACAATGTTTCTTCCCAAGATCATTCCATCTGTATGGTGTTCCTGTAGGCCGGCAGAATAAAACAGCTCAAATCCAATTTTGTACATTCCCACAAGGTCAGCCAGCTCAGGAATGAGTACGAGGGCCTGTTTGAGTGGAACATTCAATGCCAGGCAGAGTCTGCTGCTGGCAATCTTTTCTTTATCGTTTAAGATTATTCCGCTCATTTTGCTGCACCTCCGATTATCTGGTCGACCGGCACGTTATATTTCTCTAGAACCTGCGCCTCAAGTTCCTCTCGTCTGCCAATCTCTTCCAGGAAAGGACCAAACTTTTTCATGAATTTAACCGCATGGCTAATCTTTGTTCCGCCTGGCGCGAAGAAGGCAAGCAGGTCTTTGGTCCCATGCGCCCTTAGATATTCCTTTGACCATGCTTCAGGGTTCTTGAAGTATCTGGCTGCTTCCTCAGGGTTGCCTGAATGTGCCCTGAGGTAATCATCGTCTATAAACACAAATGACTCAAGGTTCAGCCCAACTCTTGCCATGTTTTCTCTGCCACCCTGGAGCCTGTCAACAACTGCAATGACTGTATCAATATTTGCCCCCCTTGATTGAAGCATTGGAAGCCAGCCAGTTTCCTGAGGGTTAGCAGGCGTG
>Ga0209777_10001167_pt1 | contig 39342 bp, 32 predicted proteins | sample FrelakmetHBP12HB_FD_187147 | JGI IMG/M metagenome (GOLD analysis project Ga0209777, IMG submission 187147) | Freshwater lake sediment microbial communities from the University of Notre Dame, USA, for methane emissions studies -HBP12 HB (SPAdes)... | ecosystem: Environmental > Aquatic >...
AGGCGTAGGCGTGGGTGTAGGCGTAGGTGTGGGTGTAGGTGTGGGTGTAGGTGTGGGTGTAGGTGTGGGTGTAGGCGTAGGTGTGGGTGTAGGGGTAGGTGTGGGTGTAGGTGTGGGTGTAGGTGTGGGTGTAGGTGTGGGTGTAGGCGTAGACGTGGGTGTAGGCGTAGGCGTAACCTCGCTATACTCATACGCCCCTATATCTGGCGCAGTGCCCTGATAGGCGTATGGGCCAGTCGAGTCGTTGAATCCTGTTATCACTCGTCCAGTGTTTCTGCATGGAGAACCTGATTGCAGGCTGTAGTTGCCGCTTCCTACAAACAGGGGGTTGACTGACAAGCCCATGCCGTGGGTATCGTAGCCAAGGGCCCGCCACTGGGTCATATTGTAGTCTGTAAAACCTGAGCCAGCATTATAGCGGAATCTGCCTGCATTGTAGCAGTTATAATCAAAGGTGGTGCCTGTCGAATAGATGTCCAGACCAACTGCCTTGTCTGCACCATAAAAAACGTTATTGTAGACTATCTGATTAGGAGCATAACCCGCAGCATCGCCAATTGGTGCCCATCCTTCGTCAACGTAGGCACTAAAGGTGTTGTTGTAGACGAATCCGTAGCCGTCTGGAGGATTGGTAGTCCAGCCGCTACCATCAGGCCCTACCTTTATGTAAGCATTTCGGGGATATTCGCTGGCTAGGCTTCCTATGCCTACGTTGTGCCACACATAATCTGGGCCTACTAGCACAGCGGACATGCTGATGAACGTGTTGGAACTCGCGGTCTGAGTAATTATATTATCCCAACATCTGACGTTGCAGCCTGCTCCATCAAGCTCCAGGCCGTCATCGCCAGTGTTCGATATGGCATTGCCGCAAATGTCAGAGTCAGCATAAAGACCATTTTCAATGTGTCCCGCCCCGCCGGAGAAGAAGTCCCAGATGCCGGCGTTGGAAACACCTCCGTCGCAGATGTTATTGGCAATGATGAACCCGCCTCGTGAACCTGCTATTGAGCCACCAGTTGTATATATTGCAGAGCAGTCTTCGACACTAGAATAGTTCCTCAAGAATGAGCAGTTGCGGATAACTACAAAGTCTCCCGTGTTGCTGTCTAGCTGGATTGCCGCTGGGCCTGACCACTGGCAGTTGACGGTGCAGTATTCAACCACAAAGTTGGTGCAGTTTATGAGGATAAAAGGTGTACCCGTCACGCTGCCTATCGTTGCTCCATGCCAGCGAATATAGTTGCAGTTGGTGAATGATATAAGCGTCTGCGAGCTGCTGCTGCTGTCATTGATAGTTACTGTCTCGTTGCCATAACTTGATATGGTTATCCAGTTGCTCGATGTCCCTGACTTGCTGCTTATGGAGATGCCGCCTGTACCTGCATAAGTGTAAGTACCACCACGGATATAGAGAGTATCCCCGGCACTTAGCCTGCCTATGCCGTAGTCAATGGTTAGCCAAGGTGACCCTATAGTGCCTGAGTTGTTGTTGCTTCCAGTAGTTGCTACATAGTAGGTATTCCCACTGCCAAGAGCAATAGTTACATTTCTGGTGGCTATGGTTCCTAGAACTGGATTGGTGCCTGAAACTCCGTCTGCATCACTAAATGTGACTCTCACATCATATGAAGTATTTTGTGTCAAGCCGACGATACTGCCTCTCCACTGGTTGCGGAATGGGTTAGTTACCATGTCTCCAGGTGCGCCATATTCCCGAACCTGCTGTCGTCTATCTGGGACAAGCGCCATGCCTGTTATCCACTGGCTACTCGAAGTCGCCTTATATTGCAAGGAAGCGCTGTTGTTGGAATTGGTATCACCACTGAAGTTAGCATACACGGAGATGCAGTTAAATGTGGACTTTAGAGTAAGACTACCAACAGTGGTCGCCGGATTAGGTCCGGGTGTAGGAGTGGGCGTAGGCGTAGGCGTGGGGGTGGGACTCACAGTAGGGGTAGGAGTCGGCGTCCCACCGACAGAAGTATATGAAGCATAGATACTTCCATACCAATCTCCAGCACTGGCAGTACCAAAACTACTTGGGAATGTTCCATAGGTATAAACCCTATAGACGTTGTTAGTACCAGAAGAGCCAGTATCATAAGCAAAGGTATCAGGCCCGCTTAGTTGCAAAGCCAACCAGTAAGTACCTGCAGACAAACTTACTGGGCCTATACTTAATGTGTTCCAACCAGTTGTAGCAACCACACTTGATGTCTGGGCAAGCAAAGTACTGGGACTCCCAGAAGTATCTGAGTAAATGGCCATCCGAACTTGATAAGAGTCGGAGTGGCTATAAAGGTATAAAGACATGGACGTGACATTACCTGCTGTTGACAAAGTAGCCTTGTACGCATCAATGACACCACTATCGTCAGCTGACAATGAATGAACTGAAGTATCACCAAGAGTTCCGTCAGCCCTAGCAGCCTCATAATCAAAAACCTGGGGCAGAGCCAAAGCGGCTACAACGAGCAGAGTTGAAGCCAACCCAATAAGTTTCTTATTCATAGCTGATTCCCAGTGAACCCTACGATTACCATGTACGCAAAGACGTTACCCGTCACGGTAGTTGCCAAATCAAGTTTGAGTCCAAATTGAACCGTTTAAGCCTGCGCTTCGTTCTTGTGCAACGAGAGCAAGGAGTTATACCCTCTATCACGGCACAATCATCTACTTTATAATCCTCTTTTCTAGGAAGTTCAATAGTCAATTGGTAACTCTGCCTAGTTAAATCGGCTATCCAAGAGTACTAGTTGCCCAAGGCATCCGTCATTTTCAAATCGTAACGAGCTTGATCCAGACAGCTTCTTATGGTCGGCGAATGTGTAAAGTGTATCCTTAGGTCTTCGACTGGCCCTATTGGTTGGGTGGTCTTTGATAGATGCCGAGAATATTAAAGCACAAGTGAGTTCGATTACTAGCAATCTTGGCCGGGGTTAACTCATGAAGGGAGAAAAAACAACGCAATTCGCTGTTTTAGAATGATTCCGCTGCTGCTTTTCTTGTCTCTGCATGTTTATTCAGCTTGTCGGGTCGAGTGTCTCTGATCTATGGATAATCCCTGACGCATCAAAGGTAAATTCGTAGAATGGCTATTCTTCCGCACCCACCCTTCTTAATTCGTATAGATCAGAGCCCAAGTTGTTTATCCCTCGGCGAATCGTAACAGCACAAGCAAATCTACACTGTTAGAGGATTCATGATTGAGCAAGGGTAGGGTCATGCCAAATGCACGAACGAACGCGACGATCATAGTTTTCAGTCTGGATAATTGAGGGCGTAGCCTATGGCCAAGGCCTATCTTCAACCAGTGGAAATAGAGAAACTGGAAGAAGTCGCTCAGTCTTTGAGAGATAGGCTTCTTAACTTAATTGAAAAACGGCTATTGGTCAAGAACCCCGAGGTTATCACAACTTTCCTACCTCTTTCCTTTCAATAGCGCGTTTCATTAGGAATAAGACGCTTGAGCACCAGCCATATCGTGCAGGTAATCTCATAGTTGGTACTATCGGCCACTCTGAAGGAGCATACAGTAAAAGAGGTTCAATCCGTAGGATTCTAAAACCATTAACTTCGAATAGAGTTCTCCATGCTTTTACTCTGAAACACCAGAATGCTTTACAAAATGATGGATAACAACCGAGGCCACTGGGCAAGATAAAATTCAATATTTTAACGATAGATTGCTTCTTGTTTCGCCTGTTGTTTGTATTTACGTCGAACTTCTGTTTTTCTAAAGCATTGGTTGAACAAGCTGCATTGCTAATAGGTCGCCTAAATATTTTCCTCAGTACCGACATAAATACGTTATAGTAGTGTGCGGGTATTGATAGCACAACCCACCACTCAGTAGGAACCGAAAACGCATAGATGCAGTCAACTTTTCCGATCCTTTTCATTTCATCAAAGGCGCGATTCAGGTCCTCAATATACACGATGACATGATTTGAGAATATCAGGTCAAATGTATTTGAATCGAATGGTGTCGCACAAATGCTACATTTGACAAAACTACTCTGGTAATGTGCCTTCATGTTCTCACTCATATAGATATCAGACACAATCACTTGCCCCAAGTCCTGCAAGTAAGGAACTTGAAATCCTTCACCAGCGCCGAACTCTAATATTTTTGTTTTAACATTAAACTTAGAATCTCCTCTAGGCAGGCGTCTGATAGAATCAACGATGATTTTAATCTCAAGGATCCGCTTACGTTGTCGATGCTTCTTCTCCCCATTCCTAGTTCTTGGCCACATATTGCATCTCCCTCACAATTTCCACTACCTCAAAGGCAGAATAACTTTGATAAACTGCACTATTAACCAATACTAGCAATAGAGTTTGTTTTGATTTTTGAGCTATCTCGTCGAACAATTGAGGGAACATATTGCGCATATCACTCATCAAGGTTGAATTGATTTCACTTTTACCCGCACCGATATATCCTACTAATCCCGGCATTTTATCATCCTAAATTAAGATATATTATGTAGGTTCTTTCCTCTTCGGCCAAGTCCCTTCTTATTATCTCATTCCCGCTATAAATGTTAGGTTAAATATGTTAGATGTCGGTATTTTATTGGTAGGAAATTGGTTTGTTTTTGGCAAGGGAAAAGAGACCCACCCGCTACCAAAAGTGACGTCCACAGGCATGACACGGTTGGGTAGCCTCCTGGGGCAGGCAGGCCGATCAGCCACCAGCTATAGAGGTCGGGCTATTCGGTGGGAGACTGGCACACCTGCCACTCCTCCGCCTCCTTCGGGCGGGCGTCTATCTTACTTATCTCTGCAAACCTATTCAGCTTTCGGGGTCATTAGTTCTCTGATTTAAGGGCAATCCCTGACACATCAAATGCAAATTCGTAAAATGGCTGTTCTTCCACACCCACTCTTTTCAATTCGTATAGATCAGAGCCCAAGTTGTTTATCCCTCGGCAAATTGTGAGAGCACAAGCAAAGCCTTCTTCTCTCACTATACTCTTGATGTCACTGTCAAATGCGCCTCCAGGGTAAGCAAACGAACGTATAGGCTCGTTGAGCTCTTCCTCGATTCTTTTCTTTGACCTAGCAATCTCCGCCCTTGCTCCCTCTTTCGATACCTTCGTGAGACGGGGATGTGTTACGGTATGAGCTCCGAAACTCACGCCATTCGCATGCATAATTCGCACGTCGTCCCAAGATAAGAACAGGTCGGCACCTAATTCGGGAGGTATCCTCACCCCCAAGTAATTCACAAGACTGTCTACCAAATAGTCCTTTTCTTCATCTGGCATGCCTTTAAGCCTCATCTTTATTTCCGAGATAGCTCTCAGTCTATTTGCCTTCGAACTCAGATTGTAGCTCCCTAGATCAGGCATTTCGAGTTTCGACGCTGCTGTGTTGTTAAGCATATAGGCCAGTTTATCTGTCCAAAACAGATTATTAGTTCCTATATGACCTGTTGCCAGAAATACTGTTGCTGGAGCGTTGTATTTTCTGAGGATAGGATAGGCTAAGGTATAGTTGTCTTTGTACCCGTCATCGAATGTAATAACGGTGCACCTTTGGGGCAGCTTTGTTCCACCTTGGGTGGCCTCTACGAAAGAGTTGAGCGACACGATGCGGAATCTGTTGCAGAGATATGCTACTTGTTTTTCAAAATCTTGAGGCGTTGTCCCACTACTGTTTTGGCTGAACTTTTCCATTATTCTATGGTACATAAGAATAGTTACCTTAGACTCACTTGGACTGCTGAAGAGATGGTAGAAGCGCAAAAAACCAGAGTAATAAGCAACATAGGCAGACGCGGACTTGACCCTCTTCCTTGTCAATTTGCAAAAGGCCGATTCGCCTAGATCCTCAATAAGAGACATGTAGATCGATTACCTCAACTGACTTTGTCATTTCCTCGCCCTGAAGCAAATTTGCCTTTTTAATCCTAGTTGTCTCAAGCAATAGACAGATAAGATATTTATTACATTTCGGCTATGGTAACTTATCGGTTGCTTTCATCAGGTGACGTCTGGTGCTGCGGGCTAAAGCTAAAATGTGTGGAGGCACAAAGCTCTTAATAAGAAGAAAAAACCAGGCTCTGCCAGTACCTGTCAAAAACAACTTAGGGTATACTCCCAACGCCTTGCAGAGATATTCCCGCGCAGTCTTCATCATCGCACAATTATAAGCGTCGACAGCCAAAACGAAGTAGACGTGGAAGTAGGCGATGGGTCGAAGATGGGAAAAAGTGGGACCGAGTTCATCATCGTGGAAAATGCTTTCCAAGATGATGATGTTGTTTGTCTCCATTTCGTTCAAATTCGGGGCGGCGCATAAGCCGCCGGAATGTACCCTGTATTTCATTAGAGGCTCTGCTATGTATGCCGCAGGATATTTCCTTGCCAAGTTGATATGGAAGCAACGATCCTCAGAGAATCTCATTTTCTCATTGAATCCCCCAATTGCTTGGATACAACAACGCCTCACCATCGTTGTTGATAGAGGGATGCGATATGTGAATAGCATTTCGCGAATAATCTGTTTACCATCTACAATAGACGACCGATTCAGAAAGCTGGATTTGATTAGTCCACATGTCCGGCGGTTTTCATCCATGCGGTACCATTGGCCATAGCTGAAACCCACCTCAGGGTGTGCATCTAAGACCTCGACACTCTTTTGCAACGCCTTGTCAAGGAGGATATCGTCAGAATCAACGAAAGCCACATAATCTCCCCTGGCTAATTCAATGCCCTTATTGCGAGCAGCGGACGGTCCCTTGTTCTCCTGCTGGAAGTATCTCACCGGGAAAGGGGATACTATATCTGAGGTATTATCTGTAGAGCCATCGTCGACCACGATGACCTCAAAGTCGCGAAATGTTTGAGCAAGAACGCTCTGAATAGTCTCAGCGATGAGATGAGCGCGGTTGTAAGTCGGAATTATTACACTTACCTTTGGCATGCTGTTCACTCTGTAACATGTTGGTGGGAGCACACAAGATGGCTCTTTATGTGGCGTAAGCCTAGCCTGAACCTTCTTGGCAGGAAGGACTTGGCATATATAAAGGCAGTCGATAAACCCTCCTTGTGAAGAAGGCTCCCAGGACGAACAACCAGGGCTTTCCCTAGATAGTGGCGGACCAGCTTCATATCCTTGCCATAGGCATAGCTTGCTATAATCCGATAATAGTTAGAATAAGCTCGGCTCCTCCAGGGCTCAAAGTAAGGACTTATGGCTGCATCCTCAAAAATCTCCTTCAGGATGAGATGATAAGCCCTTTCTGCTGCTTTGGGGTCGACGTTACGCGAAACGGAGCCAGGATGCACCCTGTAATTGACCAGCGGCTCTGCTATATAAGCTGCAGAGTATCTTTTGGCCAAGCGAACAATCAGGTCTAAATCCTCAGCAAAGTTCTGCATCACTTCTTTGAAACCCCCCACTTTGTCTAAGCAACTACGCCTTACCATGACTGCGGATAAGGTGGCACGGTAGGTTGAGAGCGTCTCCTTGACTAGCTCCTTACCATCTACGATACAGGAGCGATCCAGAAAGCTGGATTTCTTTAGCCCTACGATTCTTCCTTTTTCGTCCACTAAGTAAGCTTGGCCATAGCTAAACCCAGCTTCCGGATAGCTGTCCAAGATAAATATCCCCCTCTCCAGGGCACGTCTCAGTAAGACATCATCGGAGTCAAGGAAGGCAACATATTCCCCACTGGATAGCTCGATACCTTTGTTCCGAGCAGCAGGTGCCCCCAGGTTAACTTGTTGATGATATCTTACCGAGAAAGCAGAGACTATGTCGCAGGTATTATCAGTGGAACCATCGTCTATCACGATGACCTCAAAGTCACGATAGGTCTGATCCAGGACACTCCTGATGGTCTCACCGATGAGATGAGCCCGGTTATAGGTGGGAATAACTACACTTACCTTTGGCATCTCATTTACTCTGCAAGCTGCTTGTGGTACCACAGAAAATGGCTCTTTAAATCGTGTAAGCTTCGCCTTAACTTGCTTGGCAGCATAGACTTGAAATACATGTAGGCAGTCGACAAACCCTCCCTACGGAGAAGGCTCTGAGGATGGGCAACCAAGGCTTTCCCCAGATAGTGGCGGGACAGCTTCATATCCTTGCCATAGGCAAACTCGGCTATTAGTTGATAGTAGTTAGAATAGGCCTTGCTCCTCCAGGGCTGAAAGTAGGGGCTGATGTCCTCATCTTCAAATATCTCTTTGAGGATGAGTAGGTAAGCTCTTTCTGCTGACTTAGGGTCGACATTATGCGATAGAGAATCCAGGTGTCGCCGATTCTTGGCCAAGGGTTCTGCTATATAGGCCGCAGAGTATTTCTTGGCCAGGCGGACAGTGAGGTGAAAGTCTTCAGCAAAGTCCCTAATATACTCGTTGAATACGCCTGTTTCCTCCAGGCAGCGACGTCTTACCATTACTGTGATGATGGGGACATTGTAGATAGACAGCATCTCTTTTATTATCTCCTTGCCATCCACAACAGATGAGTGGTCCGAAACGCTGGATTTCATTATCCCATAGACGCGCCCGTTCTTATCCGTGACGTAGGCCTGACCATAGCTGAAACCTACCTCAGGATGCTCATCCAGCACCTTCAGTCCTTTCTCGAGCGCTTTGTCTAAGAGGATGTCGTCTGAACCGAGAAAAGTGATATATTCACCTCGGGCTATTTCTATTCCCTTGTTCAAGGCAGCCGATACACCTTGGTTATCTTGGCGAAGGTATCTGACAGGAAAACCGGCAATGATGTCAGCGGTGTTGTCAGTGGAGCCGTCGTCGATGACAATGATCTCATAATCTCTATAAGTCTGGGCGAGAACGCTCTGGATAGTCTCAGCGACAAGATGCGCCCGATTATATGTTGGAATTATGACACTTACCTTCGGCATATGGTCACCTTATGCTATCAACATTCCTCTGTAATTCAAGGGTCCCGCATATAACTACTATCGTACTGCCTTCATTGCTAGGCCAATAAGGGATACATATGTTTTTCTAAGTCTTGATGGCAGAGAGTCTTCAATTCGGCCAAACATTTGCAGGTCCTGCCGCTGTACTACCCGCAGCCCGAGCAGCAAAGCGCCATAAATAAGTAACCCCACTGGTATGGACAGAGCTATACTGGGTATCGTGCCCATATGAGTTTGGATAGTAAAAAGCGCTAGCCCCATAATGCAAGAAGCCAAGGTTATCTTCGCTGTATCGGCCCAGGGCCAGCCTGCTTTGATGTTCCTAGATACGAAAACTGAATATATAGGTACTATTAAGAGTCGTGGAATCGAACTACCTATGGCTGCCCCCAGCACGCCATATCTAGGAATCAGCCACAAGTCGAGGCCAATACTCAGACAAGCTAACACCGCGCCTGCCTTAAGGTCAAATGTGGGCTTGTTCAGTGCGTATATGACAGCGGTGCACGCACCACCGATAGCATACATGGAGAAGGGGACGAAGACTATCTGCATCAATACTATTGTGGGCTCATAGTCCGGCCCCCAAAGCATGTTAGCCAATGGTCGTGCAAGAGCAATTCCAGCGACAGCTAGTGGTAGACCCATAATCATCAAATAGCGGGCTGACGTGACATACATTGTTTTGATCTTATCAATGTCCCCTTTCCCAAACTGCTCACACATTGCGGGAAGCAGTACTCCAGCGAAAACTGAGGGCACCAGGCCCATGGCCATTGTCGGCAGTTGACAAGCCAGCCTGTAGAAACCGATTTGTTTCGCTGGGCACCACATGCCTAGGAACAAAACTTCAGCCTGATTCCAAAGAACGTAGGCTAAAACCGATACGGCAGTCAAGGTAAGAGCGTATTTCAGCGCACTTCTCTTGGTCTCGGGGGATAATGGAGCGGCTGATACTAGAGACTTCAGGGGTATTAGCCGGCGCAGAAGAAAGATGCCAATTAAGGCGCCTACTGCCCACCCTATCATGTTTGCAATCAACACAGGGCCGATTCCAAATCCAAGAACCGCTAAAATTATGACCATTATTGCGCGCAAGGGATTGCTACCCAGCAATACATAAGCTCCATAGTCATATCTTTGGAACCCGGCGAATATGGAAGTGAGCAGGTAGGTCAAGACATTTGGCAGGAGAGCAAAACCAAGGATAACAAAGTAAATTCCGTTAGCGCGATCTCCAAACAGGTGCCCGCTAAATCTAGAGAGGATCAGTAATATGACTAATACGGCCAGAGCAGCCAAACATCTGAGGAACAGCGTCGATCGAGCTAGTGCGTTTACTTCGCCTGTATTCTGCTTACCTATACCCTCGGCAATAAACCTTGTAGCCACGCCGCCCAAGCCTAGATTTGTAACCAAGGTGGCTAACCCCACTACCCACATTAGGTAAGAGTATATGCCATAGTGGTCAGGTCCGAGGCTACGCGCTAGGGCGATGCCTATTACCAAGTTCACGAGGAGATCTGCCGCACTATTGATGAAGTTGAAGAACGTATTCCTGGCTATGGTTCTAGCTATACCCATGGTTCATCTCACTCTGGAGTTCTGTCTACCTGGTGCTCTTGCGCCATGCAGTCGCAAACCAGCGAATCTCCTGTTTCCCTGGAGGGTGTCTTCATAGAGAGATTCGTATTGGCTGACCATGTTCTCCAAACTAAATTGGGTTGTTACTTTCTCTTTGCCTGCTTGCCCCATGGATCGGGCCAATGCTGGATGACGCAGTAAATGAATGATTGCGTCCGCCAGCGCTTCAGCATCCCTTGGTGGTACGAGAACACCGCTTTCCCCTTGGTATACCAATTCTCGGTTTCCTCCTACATCAGTAGCAACTACCGGTTTTCCCAGCGCCATAGCTTCAAGCAAAAAGTTGGAACACCCCTCAGTGTCTGAGGTCAGGACTGCTATGTCAAAAGCCGCAAGATAGGCACCCACATCTCGCTGGTCGCCGAAGAATAGCACTCTTGACCCAAGGCCCAAGTCGTTACCCATACTTTCGAGATGAGTGCGAAGCGGACCGTCACCCACCAAGGCAAACCTCGTATCTGGGATAACCCGACAGATGCGGGCTGCTGCGCTTAGAAACATAGCGTGATTCTTGACTGGGAACAAGGTCGCTACCATCCCCACTACCTTGCCGCCAGGTGGTACACCTAGCCTGTGCCTTATCTCGTAGACCTTCTCCTCAGCGGCATTCAGGCGGCGGAGATTGATCCCGTTGTAGATCACCTTTACTCGCATCGGGTCAACGCCTCGCTCAATAAGATAGCGCTTCCCTGCCTCACTATTGGTAACGGCCCAGTCAACAAACCGCGTAAGAAAATCCTCGGCATATAAATACATCCGGTATCGAAGCGGGGTACTCTTCCTTCTGCCCGGACCGGATCTCTCAGTAACGATCTTTACCGGTGTGCGACAAATAAGGGCAGGTAAGATGCTGAAGAATATAGCTGGTGTCATAAAGGGCTGAATCACGTCTACCTTCATCCGGCGGATAACAGCTAAGATCTTGAACAACACTAAAAAACCTAATACTCCCCTGCGTTTCAGGCCAATTAGCCTGACTCCAGGCAGCTGCTGAAACTCAGACTCTAGAGGCCCGCCTTTCTCAAGATTAAGGACAATGACCCTGAATTTTCTCTTGTTGAGCCCTTTGGCCAGCTCCAATAGCTGCTGCTCCGCTCCCCCTATGGGCAGTTCTGTTATGGGGAAGAGCACTGTCATTCGCCTGTTCATCAAGATTCTTCTCTCATACCTAACGTTACGTTGCCGAAATCAAGCCGGGCCGGACAAACCAGAGTCTTAAGTAGCCACGGTTTTCAGTAATCTCCGGACGCACAACACATTTGTTCACCAATCGCGTGGGCGCGAAATGAAACTATAACACTCAATCAATCTACCCTCACACTAGGCAATTCGTTGTGCTCATCCAATGGTATGTGCCGTCTCCAATCATAATTCTCCTTCATGACCGCTGCTGGTACTCCGGCGATAAGAAGGTGATCACCGTGGAATTTCTCTGTGACGACGCTTCCCAGGCCAACGATACAATGGTCTCCGATAGCCGATCCCGGAGCAAAGCGCACTGCGGAGCCAATGAAGCAATTGCTGCCTATAAAGATGGACTTATCAGGAACGCCTGCACCATGAGTCCAGAATTGGCTATCCCGCCCTGAAATTTGCGAGCTTTCACCAAGTTCGAACCCTCCCGTAGCATCAATGAAATGTCCAATGTTTATTGAAGCGTTCCTCCGTAATTTGCAGTATCTCAGAAGTCCTACATTTTTTTTGCGCTCTTCTTCATCAACCACCCATTGCCCACACCTAAAAGTATTCAAAACACTGATTGTTACACCATTTTCTATGAGCAAGCTAAATGGCCCTTGAAACACATTGCAAATCTTAATGGTAGCAGAACCAATCCTTGCTTCATCAATTGCTAGTATCGTTCCGAAGCCGATTTTGGCAGAGCGGGAGATTTTATATCCATTAACGATCCTGTGCAGTAGTATTCTGAGAAAATTCGAAGGGACCAAACTTATGATTAGAGAAATGATAAGTCTCAGTTTCCAGGAAATAACCCTATTTCTTCGGAGACCCATCTCGAACCTCCATCAAACCAGTTGGTCTGCTGCTGTCTAGCAATCACACACCACAAAGTTGTGGCGGTATTCACGTACTAGGACATCGTACCGTGCGAATTACCCAATATCTTCCTATCATTCAGCATCAGTTTGGCAGCGGCTAAGGAGAAGCTAACAAGAACCCAGAAAAGAGGTATATCGTTTAGACAATTGTGATAGTAAGCGTTTACAACATACGCTATTATGGCGCCGATGAGTCCGATAGAAAGCCCTTTGATAAAACGTCGGCTTGTCGCTCGGTAGGTATCACGAATGCCGAGTAACACCATGGCAAGTAGCCAGATATATACTATCAATGCTGGAACCCCATAGCACGCCGCAAGGAAAATGAAATCATTGTGGGGCTGTAGCTGCCCCAGGTCCTCACCCGCTCCCGACCGCTGCAAAGCTGCCGGGTCGATCTCACCGGCATATTGGAGTGAGACGGTCTTGAAGTTGTACGCTCCAATGCCAAAAAGGGGATGATCCTTGGCGATGGCAATGCCTGCATCCCGCAATACGACTCTGTCAGCGGCGCTGGAGTCTGTTGTTGATATTAGTCGAGTATCATGCGCTTGGCTGAACAGCAGAACAACAAAGCCCACTAGAAAAAGCACCAGTAGAATCTTAAGCCTGAGACGACTTTCCACCAGAATAGCCAGCGCCAGCAAACCGACTGCCACCCCTATAATTGCCGAGCGGGTGTAGGTAAAGTAGATACCCAGCAGAATTAGCACCAGTGATGCCATCATGAATGATCGCGTGCCACCCTTAATCCCCTTGTATAGGTATATGCCCACCATTACAGGGAGCACTGATGCAAGTACATAGCTCAGCTCAAGCGGAGACTCGGCTATCCCCGGAGACCTTGAAAATCTCACCACGTCAAAGCCGGTAAGAGTGTGTTGATTCATACCTAAGAAATTATAATGCTGCATTATTGCTATGGCAGCGGAAGCGGTCAAGCAGATAAGAGCTACACCACAGAGTATCTTCAGGTCTTTCACGCTTCTGACTACCGTTGGCAAAAGGAGAACAATCAATATGCCCGCCGCCATCTGACGGAAGTCCTTGAAGGTGTCTCCTATCCCTGAGTTAACCAAGTTGGATATAATACTTAACACTACCAGGATGAGGGCTGGGACGAGGATCCGTCTAGCCTTTGGTCCAATTTGGATTCCCTTCAAGCCACCAGATGTACTCACCACTATTACCCAAGCTAATATAACCAGCAGAAGACGCAGGCTGATCTCGAAGCTAGAGGACAGGTGAACCATATAATTGTTCAGGGTTAGAAAACTCACAAAAAGGGCACCCATAACCCAGACGGGCCTCTTCAGGCCAAGAAGGAAAAGAATAGCAATAGCGAGTGCAGCAGCCTGAGTAGGCGTTACCGGCCCGAACCTCCAAATAGCTAGCACAACTAGCAAAATGAATACAAAGGCCACGGGACCGTACGTAAGGCTAGTTCTATAAGCCCTAGCTTCCATTCAAGCTCACCATCTCAGTGTAACAGCCTCTCGTACACACCTAGGTATACTTGCTTCATATGACCCCATCTATATCCCTCGTATAGGGCCAGGGCACGAGAAACCATTGAAGCTGCCTTTGTTGGTTGGGAATATAGCTCAAGTATGCAGCGAGCCAGGTCAAGCTCATCGTCAGGCTTGTAGAATAATGCGGAGTCGTCGTCAAAGTACTCCTTCATTGTTGGCTGGGCTGTGACTACCACAGGCTTAGCCATTGCCACATATTCAAGCAACTTGGTAGGCAACATCAAGTCAGTAAGCATTGAAACCACTCCGACATCGGCTTCCGAAATCATGTGGGGTATAGCTTCATGTGGGACATGACCTGTGAAGCGCACATGACCTTCTACCCCGAGGTCACGAGCAAGTCTTATAAGCTCATCCTGATACTCGCCTTCTCCCGATATTTGGACTTCCAGTTCGGGGATTCGATTTAGAAGTATCGGAATTGATCTTATTATTGTCTGGATACCATAGCATCGAATGATCGAGCCATGTGTCATCAATCGAAAATGATCATCCTTCTTGGCATCCTCCCTGGTAGCTACGGGGTCGAATTTGCCTTCGTTGGGCACATTAAGGACAACCGTCATTTTTGATGCCGGCACGCCGTGGCTCTCAAGAACTCTCTTGGCCACAGTTTGGGTGACGATGACATGATCGGCGTAGGCTGTGCTGATCCGTTCACACCAACGTAATAATCTGATGGCCGGGTGGTCTGGACCCAACCGATAGATGAACGCGAAGTACTCGGGAACATTATCGAAGATATACAAAGTGATTTTTGTGCCCAGAAGCTTGGGGAAAACGGTAGAAAATACCAGAATGTCGGGCATATTGGTCACTTCAATGGCGGCGTATCCCTTTCGCAGTTTAAGAAATCCTAGGGTAATGCTGGCGAAGATGAAAAACATGGAGTATTCGATAAGCTGTCTCAGCGGACCCCGTCGCTTATGTTCCACAGGCATCCGGTAGACCCGAACGCCGTTTATCGTTTCTCTATATTTTTGACCCTTACGCTTCAAGCAAATAATGTCAACGTCATAGCCAGCATCAATCAAAGTTTCCAGGTCTCGACGTATGTGTGCGTGCTGAGGGTAATAATGGTGTGTTACACAGCAAATCCTAGTCATAATGGTCTTCTCCTGCTATTTAGGCGGACGATTTGGATACTTGTACCTGTGGTTAAGTAGATTCTTACCCCATACTACGGTTCGGCTTGATCTGCTCGTCAGCGCCTTTTCATATACATTGACGAGGCGCCTGCTTATTTCAGCCAAATCAAGGTACTGTACCCGCTCTCGTCCGTTGGTCCGCTTACCCCATTCTAGAGCCTTTTCCAGCTTCTGAGCTACATCTTGAGGGTCCTGCGAACACTGATAGCAGCCCGCGCACCCTTCTATGATCTGTGGTACATCTCCCACCGGAACCGAGACGATGGGCAAATTGCAGGCCATGGCCTCTTTGACCACATTTGGCGAGCCCTCGACATCGGAGACTAATAGCAACACGTCGCAGGCATTCATATACAGTGGCATGGCGCTATGGGGTTTGCCGGTTACAAGAACCAGCTCTGCGTTCGAAACCCTCTGTCGCAAGATGCTCACAGCCTCCTTGACAATGTCAAATCTTTTTTCCAATCTGAAATATTCCCCAGCCCACAGGATAAGCTTCTTGTCTGAGGGCAGTTCTAGCAGCTGCCGACATTCTTGTTGAGGTAGAGGCTTGAACAGGGTGAAGTCAATGCCGGCTGGAATGACCTCTGCTTCATCGCAGCGTAGCCTCCGTTTCATCTCCTGCGAGCGCACAATCACACGGTCCACTAGAGGAGTGATGAACTGGCATGGGACGGACTGCCAGCCTCTAAATACTTCAACACCGTGGTGAGTTAGGACAACCGGATAAAGGATCTGTGCCCTAGCTATGAATCCTGAAAAAACGTAGTGAGCGTGGATCACATCGTAGCGGTGCGTCAGTAACTTAGCCCAAAGTCGAGGGATACCCCAGAGGTAATTGATAGTATTCTTTCTTCCGTTGATAAAGAGCAAATCCACTTCTATCCCTTCGCGCCTCAAGGACTCGACTTCGCTTTCTATAAAAGTGCCAAACGCAGGCATATTCGGAGTTGGGTACATATTGGTGACAGCCAAGACCCTCATTCACTCATCTCCCTTTTCCCCAGCTTTACTCCCTACAGCGTCAATCAGAGTCTTCGGAGTCTTCATAGTCTTCGGAAGTACCGGACGAACCCAACTGTTTGGTCACCCATTTGCGATTCAACCACACGAAGGCGATTCCCAATCCAAGGAGGGCACCTACCCCTAAGCTGAGTCGAGCAGATACCTTGTTTGAAGTGTTGCTTTCGACGGCTGAGGGGACATCCAAGGGTGTTGAGGGCTTGCCTAGTGAAACAAGACTTAGAGATGCCTGACCGTCTTCACCGGTGACTGGCAACGCGCCTAACATTGATGATAATGCCGAGAGTTGCTTTTCCAGTGAATCTACTTCATTACTGGTGACTTCGTATCGCAGATTTAGATCTAGTTGCTCAGTATCGGACTGGGACTGCAAGACAGCCACTTGATATCTAGCTGCGGCAAGGGCTTTGCTGAGGCTGTCTATTTTTTGGAGTGTTTGGCTGTATGTCACTGTGCTGCTACTGTCACCGGTTAGCAAGGCCAATGAGCGTGTTGCGTTGCCTAGTTCAACCTCTAACGCGTCAGCCTCGGCCTTTGCAGTTATATAAGCAGGGTTGTTATTGACATCCTTATCCGCGAGCTGCTGTGTGATGTTGCCCAATTCACTTCTATCTTGAAGTATCTTCTCTTTGAGTGTCGTCATCTCTTGCACGACACTACTGTATTGGTTATAAAGATATTGTTGGAAAGCCTGTGGCACAAAGTCTGCTATGTAAACAGCCTCCTGAGCATCTTTGCTAGTCACCTTCAGTTGGATCTTTGGTCTCCCTTGACCTTGTGTCAAATAGGTTGCAGTTACTATTTTATCCAGGTCCTCGGCTTTTTCTGTATACTGTGGCGCCTGCTCTCCCAACTGCTTGCTTAGGAAATTGAGGAAAGGGAAGGAGTTGAGTATCGTCATGCATTGGTCAACTTCGGTTTTCAGCCTGTCTGAAGATAGGCTAGCATCGTCGCTGGTTACTAGACCGAGAGTTGTGACAGTCTCGTGAAGTACCGGCTTACTGACGACGGGGGGCCATCCCATAACCAGGCGGACGTTTATCGGGCTGGCCTGCCAATAACCAATCCCAACTGCGATCCCTAGAATAAGGCCTATTGCCAGTATCAGAATGGAGCGACGACGCAAAAGTGGTACCACGTCAATTTCCTCCCTTAAGCTCCCAAGCCATCTACTTCTGCGCAAGACTCACTGAACTCCCGAATGCAGCTACAAACGTATTCTACTTCTTCTAAAGTGAGTTCAGGGTACATTGGCAGGGAAAGTATCTGTTTTGTTATCTTCTCGGTAACAGGCAGCGAAAAACTTCTTTTACAGTAGTGTCGGCAGGCCTCCTGCAGATGGATGGGTATAGGGTAATGTATCCCCGTAGCTATGCCCTTGGCCTCTAGATTGTTTCGCATTTGGTCACGAAAGCGGCTTCTAATTACGTAAAGATGGTACACGTGTTTCGCCCAAGGCATTTCGATGGGCTTCACTAATGATGAGGGTAAGCCTTCCTCGTAGGTCTGAGCAATAGCGCGCCTCTTATTATTCCACTCGTCTAGATGAGGCAGCTTTACCCTGAGCACAGCGGCCTGGATCTCGTCAAGCCTGCTGTTGACGCCCATTAGTGTATGATTGTGCTTGGTGTCCTGGCCATGGTCTCGCAGCATCTTGCATTTCTTGGCTACATCAGGGTCTGGGGTTACGATTATTCCTGCCTCGCCATATGCTCCTAGATTCTTGCTGAAATAGAAGCTGAAGCATCCCACATTACCCAAGGAGCCGGTTCGGCGGCCCATGTATTCGGCGCCGTGGGCTTGGCAAGCATCCTCGACGATAACCAAATTGTGAGCGAGTGCTAGCTCTTGGATTGGGCCCATGTCGGCAGGATGCCCATAAAGATGGACGGGAATAATAGCCTTGGTCTTGGCTGTAATCCTGCTTTCTATTTGGGTTATATCAATGTTGTAAGTCTTAGGATCGATATCAACGAAAACGGGCATTGCTCCAACAAGAGCTATCGCTTCGACGGTTGCGATAAATGTATTGGGAACAGTGATAACCTCGTCCCCTTCCCTAATCCCGCATGCAAGCAGGGCCAGGTGGAGGGCTTCAGTTCCAGAACCGACGCCGATGGCGAATTCAGTGTTGCAGTAGCGCGCAAAATCCACTTCAAACTGCTGGACATTATAGCCCAAGAAGAGCTTCATGCTGCTCAGAACTCTAGTTATCTCAGTCAGCACTTCTTCTTCGACTATATGATACTGTCTCTTGAGGTCAACGAACTCTATTTGCATTCTGGAACCTCTCAATTAGATGGCCATATGGCTTGTCCCTTAGACCGCTAGTGCAAACAAGGTCTCCTATTGTTCCCACAAACCGAGCGGGGTTTCCATATACCACTCCTCTAGGTGGGACGTCCCGCGTCACGACGCTTCCAGCACCGATAAGTGCGTATTCGCCTACAGTTACGCGAGGGAGGATGCAGGAATTTACACCGACCTGAGCTCCGTTTTTGATATGAGGACCCTTCAAACACCTCGTGGCATCCAGACATCCTGGGTGAATATCGTTTGCAAGAGAGACACCAGGCGCTAAGAATACATTGTCTTCGATGATAGTGAACTGGGCTACATAGACATTGTTATGCACTTTGACGTTATTACCTATTTTGCAACCGTAATCAATGATTGAGTTACTCCAGATGCAGAAATTGTCTCCAATGAGGTTTTGCTCCCTGATTATTACATTGTGGCCTGTCTCCAAATTGCGGCCAATATCGCTACCACCGTAAATAATAGTGCCTTGGCGAATCCGGGCAGAGGGCCCGATGACAAGACGCTGAGTCACCTCACGCGAAGGCGCATACCCCAGAATCACGCCGCCATCTATGACTGCACGTGCCCCTAATTGAACCAGAGAGGAATTTCTAAGCTGCACTTTGTGGTTTTGCCTATGGACGTTTGCCATTATTACTCACCTCCCGACTTGCCACGGGCTAGCACTCCATTTGGAACTAACGTGCGAAACTTATGAGTGCCTCCGCCATTCATAAGTGATCTGTGTGCTGTCTCCAATATGTTGACCACTTTCAAGCCTGTCCAGCCGTCACTCCTAGGGTTCTTACCTTCTCTTATGCATGTCAGGAAGTCGCTGCACTCCACCTTCAGAGGCTCGGCGTTAGAAATGAAAGGGATAACAACGTCGCCGAAGCGATATCGAGGAGGCCAACCGGCGAAATTGTCGTTGTCAGTGGGAATGGTGACCCCCTTATCATAGATGCGTATTTTTTCCGAATCTGATATGTCATTGTAGACTGCCATTTTCTTGCTGCCAACGATGGTGACTCTGCGGACCTTACATGGATCAAGCCAACTCACATGTATGTGTGCCAATATTTCTTTGTTGAATTCTAGTTCCAAGTACGCAACATCGTGAACACCGGGATCAAAATGGGCTGCTCCCCTGGCGCTGACTGAGATAGGTTCCATATCGAGAACATAGAGGATGATACTGGCGTCGTGGGGAGCAAGATCCCAAATGACATTGACGTCAGGCCGGATCAGGCCTAGGTTGAGCCGGGCGGTATCGATATAATAGATCTCTCCGAGTTCACCACTTTTTATTAGGTTGCGCAGGTAGTCCACGGCGGGATGGTACATAAAGGTATGGCCAACCATTAATACTCTGTTCTGCTTCTTAGCCAGTCTAATGAGATCCAAAGCCTCTTTACTGCTCGCAGTCAGTGGTTTCTCCACCAAGACATGCTTGTCATGCAGCAATGCCTCACGTGCTAACTGATAGTGTGTGCCAACTGGAGTGGCAATAACTATAGCATCCACGCTACCGCCCAGAAGATCCGCGTAGTCTGAGGTTCTTGCCACATAGGGATACTGATCACGCACCTCCTTCAGCTTGTCTTTGTCCTTGTCACAGACTATGGTCAGTTTTGCCTCAGGCAGGGTGTTGAAGACCCTGACGTGTTTAGCACCCCAATATCCACATCCAACAATGCCCACATTAACCATTACGCACCCCCTCTTGGCTTTGATAACTTCCGTCCATTCTGAGAACACGAAGTGCTGTCTTCAATAATATTTTGCTGTCGAGAGCTAATGAACACCTCTCTATGTAATCTATGTCAATACGTACCATTTCGTCGAAAGGTACCCGATTTATTCCAGATACCTGCCATAGCCCAGTCATGCCAGATTGGACTAAAAGCCTTTTTTTATGCCAGTCTTTGTACATTTCCACGGCAAAAGGGATGTCAGGCCTTGGACCTACAAACGACATCTCTCCCTTCAACACATTGATGATCTGGGGAAGCTCATCCAAGTTGGTCTCTCGCAAAAAAGCACCAAATCTGGTTACCCGAGGATCGTCAATAATCTTGTAGAGGGCATTACCTTGTTGATCTACCTTGTACGGAGTTCCTTCATTTATGAACCTCCGCAAATACTCCTTATACTGAGTCTCATCATTGTCAATATGCATCGTCCGAAATTTGTACAGGATAAACCTGTGGCCATTCCTCCCTACTCGCTCCTGATAAAATATCGCGCTCCCTGAGGAATCAATACGTATGAGTACTGCTATCAGTACAATGAGAGGAGATACAACGATTAATATCAGCAGCGCTAGCAAACGGTCGAAGGTCCCTTTCCAGAAAAGGTAAGTTAGCACTGTTTGTGGTCTCATCTCTTTCACCAGATTAGTCATGTGTTTACCTTCTTCTTTGAATGGACAGAGCTAGGGAACTGCGCACCCGCCAAACTGCCGTCTATAAAGACAGCTTTATGAGTAACCAAGAGCTTGTTTCTGGTTAACTGCATGTACAGCTCCGCTGCTTGTCTTTTTTAGCGATTTACAATTAGCTGCTTATTCTTGTCCAGCACCTTCGCCGGTTCATAATTAGATAAGAATTGGTCGTACCACAGCCTCAGTATGATTAATCTCATTAGCATTACATGAGTAGGCGTTGATCGCCTTCTGCCCTTTCGCACATAGCGCACAACGCTTTCCCTGGCGGAATTTCCAAGTTTCGAAGACCATAATCTCGATGATGTGACAGAGGCATATAATTGACCGCGCAACGCGCGACGGGAGGATTTGTTGTCTAGACAAGATTCAAGAAACAGCTTCAGCTTGTCTGGGTCAAACAGCTCAAAGAATCCACTGTCATTTGAGTGATCATCAATCAACGTGCCTAGTACAAAGTCTTGAATTTCTCTATTTTGGTGGAATTGCTTGGACCAATCGGGCAAGTTGTCAGCTTTCGCTATGGGGAATTTGGCTAGCTCAGGAAAAGTTCTCGTGACGGTCGTACCCCACAGTTCCCTGTTCACCCTATATTTGGATGGAAGTTGCAAAACGAAGTCCAGAATCTCATTGTCCAATAGAGGATTGCGTTGTTCAATACATTTTCTTTTGTAGTAACCAAGGTGGTTATGATACCTGAATATTCTAAGCAGGTAGTAGTAGTAATCTTTTCTATTGTCATAATGGATAAGCCTGCACTCATTTGTGATTTTGTCAATTTCTTCTCGGTACAACCTGCTTAGCCTCTGGTAAACATTTGGCTTCAGAAGTCTTTCAAGCAAGGGATCCAGCCTGTCTGAACAAAATGCGTAGAGGGCTAGAGCTTCAGTTTCATTTGCAGCTGAATGACGATAGCCGAAGATGTGATCCCCACGAATTATCACCTGAAAACTCTTTCTTAATTCTTCAAATATCTCTAACCCGCCGGGGTAATTTCCTAATGCATCAACCATTCCTTCTGTTTCGTAAACCCATTCCCTGGCATTGCGTGGTAGCTCGTAAGGGGCCAACACAAAAAATCTATGCTCTATATTTAGACTTTGAGATATAGTTCTAGCAATTACCGCGTCACTGTCTTTCTTGTCACTGGTTTCTCCCCAGGTAACTGCACTCGTCTTGGATGCTCTATCAAGGGCACAACCTAGCAGTGCTCTTGAATCCAGTCCGCCACTAAGCAGAACCGCAACGTCACCTGTTTCGTCCACAGCTCGTTTCCCTACTTTTTTGAGAAGCGAAGATAATCGCTCAATGTAATAACTCTCACCTCTATCGATCGTGTTTTCATCGAACTGGAAGTCCCAGTATTTGTGCTGATCAACGGAGGCCGTCTTAGTCTCTATGGTGATGGTCGTAGCCGGTGTTAATATCCTTACATCCTGTAGTAGAGTGTGACTGCCTGTGCAACTCCCGTTGGTAAGGAAGCTCGCCAGTGCTACCTCGTTTATTGTTCGATCGAAATCTAAGTTCGGCAGTATTCCCTTAATCTCTGGTGAGAACTGGAAACCTCTTGCTGTCTTGACATATAGGAGTGGTCTAGAGGCAGTTCGATCGGTGGAAATGAGCAACAAGTCCTTTACCTCATCGTAGATCACCACCAGGAAAGAGCCATTCAATTCAGAAGCAAATCCTATTCCCCTCACCTTGTAGATTTCGACAATGTGTCTAAGCTGGGCATTAACGAGTGTCATGTCGGCTGTGTCAGGCAAATAGATCTCTCCCTCCAGAAATGCAGATATCCTACTCGCCTGATCGTAGAATGGCTGTGGATCTCGGTTGAAGATGTCAGCATGAACTCTAGCAATGGAAAGTCTAGGCCCAAAAGACCGTTTGCATATTTTGTAAGTTCCTTTGCGGTTTAAGATCTCACAGGCCTTAGACACAATCATATCTGTATTGACTGTACCTCCAAAGTCGACAGCGCCAACTATTCCCGGCATCTCAATCCCTCATTTCCTACAATTTCTCTCGCTTCTCTCCAATATGTCTCTATCTAGGTTATCTGGCTGGAAGGTTTCCTGCTCTCCAGGATCTAAGAAGCGCGGTTACTACCTCAGGGTCAAAACGTCTCCCCGAATCAGCAATAAGTTGTTCCATAATTATCCCTTGGTCGGACTCTCCCAATGGCCACAAACCGTAGGTCATGTAATCAAAAGCTTCTGCTACCGCAAGAATCCCGGCTTCTATTGGAATATCCTTGCCCTTCAAACCAGCAGGGTAACCGGTACCATCGAATCTCTCATATTTGTGGGATAGGACCGACAGAGCTGGCGCCAAGAAATCAAGCCTGGACAGTGCTTCTATCGCAGTCAATAAGCCTTGTTTAAACTTAGCTTGCTCCTGGATACTGAGTCCTTCGATTACACCCAAGAACTCTGATGGAGCGAAAGCAAGTCCCAGATCCTTCAGCAGAGCGGCATAATGCAGTAGATGCTGCTCATGCCTGGGAAGTTTGAGTCCGGTAGCAATCGTCAGAGCATACCTTGAAGTCCGTCTGGCGCTATCTACGTCAAAGAGACCCCCAGCCTGCGACAATCTGGAAATTTGCTTCATAAATACGAGGATCGACTCCAAGGTAACAAGGCGCTCCACATCCTGTTTGATACGCTCTTGATGTTGTCTTTCCAGGTCGCCATTGAAATCATCTGCCAAGAGCAGGGCGAGATTATTGAGCACCTCCAGCTCCCATACTTTGTGCTCTACGGTTTCTAGGCTCCTCCCCAGATCTGGCGGCGCCTTCTTTACGCTTGATGACAGTAAATCGCGAATCTTGTCAAGCTGAGCCCGGGCTGTCCTGCCACTTTTCTGTCTCTCAGATTGCAGATTGTTGATCCGATCTATACGACTACGCCATGTACTGGGTATCGATACGGCAAAAGTAGTTCCCTCTCCGCGTTTGCTCTTAACTCTAAGATTGCCGCCTAGACTTTCTATTATCAACATTGCTAAATGCAAATGAATCCTTTGTTCATCACCTATCAGGTCGGCCAGTGCAGATTGACTGATCCGTCTTAAGTCGCGAGTCGTTATATCATGCTTGGGGTTCACAATCTTCACCGAGATCGAGCCTTTCTTCACTTGAGAGGCACTTACAGACAGTTGGTTGCCAGGCGCACTCGACTCAACCTCGCCTTTGAAGAGATAGAATAGGCCTTGGACGAGCCTACGATGATCCACAATCGTGGGCTGGTTAAGTTCATGCTTTACATCTAGGGAGATACGCACTCCTCTGTCCTCAGCTAACACCTGCACCAGTCCCACCGGTAGACCGATAATCTCCCTTAGGCTCATGTGGGCCAAAGACATTCCGTCGCTTCCCCCATCTGGGCCTCCGAGAGTTTCAAGCTCATTCAGAATGCTCAGAAATTGCTCGGTTCTTTTTCTAATTAACTGCAGATTTCCAATTTGCCGGGAGTTGAGATTTTCAATTCTCGTTCTAAGTAATGAGTCAATAGCACTCTTTAAAGTCTTGATCCCAGGTCCTAGCGCGTTGGTTAAGAGGGCAACCCGAGATAGGACATCTTCCATTGCCCCGATGTCGTATCGATCTAGGAGTTTTCCATTTCTTGAATGTTTGCCGGGCTGTGTTCCAAAAGTATTCTTGCGCCGGTCAAAGAAATAACTACTAGTGGGCCAATTCTTGACGTGATTTCTCAGCTCGGCGCCTATGCTGTCCGCCTCCGCGTAAGACCATATTCTTCGTTTGTCATTGGTGACCACTGAAATAGATAGTTTGATAATCGGCGATTTCTCATGCCGGGTCTTTTTGCTTTTATGCTCGGCATGGCCTAGCAATTTGTCCATTGATTGATGGAGGGTCTGCATCTGATTTTCGAAGTCACTGATGATCCTTCTACATAAAGTCTCAGCTCTCCTTGGTGTAGTGATTATCTCAAGAGCATACTGGTCTAGCTGTGCCACAAGACAATCCTCGTCGCCGAATTGCTGCACCGCGTCTGACACGACATTAGCAATCAGTCGAACCGCGTGGTCGGCTTGTGATGATCCGTAGACGCGTCTAAAGGCGTCCACGGAATGTATGTCAACGTACATTAAGGCAAAGTCCTTTCCTTCGTTAATTAGACCAGAGACTTTGTTTTTTACGAAGGTGGACCTCTGTAACTTAGTTACGGGATCTGTATTGTTCTTCTTTTCTATACGTGCCAACTGTGTTTCTATTAAAGAACTAAAATCGGAAGAGTCTGAAGGCTTAGGAACATAATCGTGCGCGCCAGCAGCTATGCCCGCCACAATATCTTCATAATCGATTTTGGTGCCAGCCAGTATTACAGGAATGTCTCTCGTAACCTTATTCTCTTTCAGTAGACGGCAGAAATCTAAAGCGCCCGGATCAACGAGGTCTGCATCCAGGATAATTATGCTCGGCTTCTCTCTGCGCGCTTTACTCATACCTTGGGTCGCATTCTGAGCCGAAACGACATGCAAATTGGCACGCTTCAGGTATCCACCTAGGAGTTCAGCTGCCTCAGGGTTATCGTTAACGATGAGGATGGTTTTTGCCGTCGGCCCTGAATTGTCGGATTTGACGTTCATTTTTTCCATGTACTTGTTCGCGACTACGATACGACTCTAGTGTAGTTTAGCTTGTGTTTGTTATAAGATGGTTGGCGCTTGGTAAGAAAAGCGTTAGACTTGCCGGGTTAGAGAAGAGTTAGAATTTAGTTAGAGAAAGTTAGAGTGTGTGAAGCAAATTATTAAAAAATTGTAGGATTTGATAAGTTCCGGCCTTGACAAACTCCTATCTATTTAGGTAAAATTCCTATGCGATTTTGACCCAAAGTACTATAGAAGAAAGCCCAATTGTATGGGAATGGTTAGAAAATGGTGCTAATGACGCTTAGTCCGCTGGTTGCACGCATCGAATGAGATATCTAGTATGGCAACCTGAGGGCTCGTTGGGTTTCCCTCGCTAAGGCCAGTTGAGTTTATGTTCACTGGGCGGTGGTCGTGCTTCCCAGTATATTCTATCGCCGACCAATAGCGCCAACGAAGGAGAGTCGCAATTATGAACGAAAGAGTGCTATTCATCGACGATGACCCCGAGCTTGTGGATTTGGCTCAGACTTGGTTACGAAACGCTGGATTTGATGCTTGCGCGGCAAAAGACGGCAATGAGGGGCTCCAGCAGCTCTATTGCTATCGTCCTGACTTGGTTCTACTGGATATTGCAATGCCACGTATGGATGGATGGGAGGTTTGCCGTCGAATAAGAGAGATGTGTGAAATACCTGTCATTATGGTTAGCGTGAATGGGCAGAAAAGTGACTTGGTGAAGGCGTTCAACCTCGGGGTCGATGATTATATTACTAAACCTATTCACTTTCCGGAGCTAGTGGCTCGAGTCCAAGCCGTTCTCCGCCGGCATAGTACAAATGCCAAGCAAGATGAAAAGGCTGTTTTCCATAACGAAGAAATCGACTTGGAGTGGCGAAGCAGGCAGGTATGGGTCCGTGGGCAGCGAGTAACGCTATCGCCCACTGAGTTCCGGTTACTCTCCTGCTTGATTGAGAACCGCGGTTGGGTTGTCACCCACGAGGAATTATTAAGGAAAGTATGGGGCCCGAACTACTTGGGCGATAGAAGCTATGTGAAGCTATACGTCAGATATCTGCGCGAGAAAATAGAGGCTGAGCCCAGCAAGCCGAAGTGGATTTTAACAGAACGAGGTGTGGGGTATAGGTTTGCATCCTAGTAGTTATTGCTATCCCAGTCTACAGTCGTGAGAAGAATGTCAAATTACAAATCAGCGCGCAAAACATTGGACTTCGCAAGAGGAGTCCCCAAGAAGAAGGTAGTTCCATCAGTGGAGATTGCAGCTAGCCCTCTCTCAATACAGCGGCAATCCGCAGAGGATGTACCTCTATTAGCACTCAGGAAGCAAACAGAGGTGGTGTCTTTCGCTGCCGCGTTCGAGGCGAGTGGGCATGCCATGATGATTATTGGAGATGACCATGTGATAGTCGCCTTTAACAGTGCGTCGGAGAAGCTAACGGGATGGCGGAGCGACCAAGCTCTAGGTCACCGTTGCTGGGAGATATACCATTGCCATGGACGCAGAAACGCTGCTAGAGGTGGATGTCTATGCCCGTTGATGGGCAGAAAAGAACATTTTCGATCCTATTTCAAGCACACCTTCACTAACAGCGAGGGCAAAGAGATCTCAGTTTCCATGAGCCATGCTCCATTCGTTTCTGCAGTATGCGATGATGGTTACGAGATCGTTGTCGCCCACCACGATAGTGGCCGACAAAATACACCGCTAACGGGGCAAGAATTGGTTGGCATGGCGGCTCATGAGTTGATAACGCCTCTAAGTGTCGTCAAAGGTTACACCACTACACTGCTACAACTCGGCGATACTCTTGCGGACAGTGAGAAAAGGCGTTACCTGCATAACATGGAGCGCGTCATTGGTAAAGCGTGTAAGGCAGTAGACAACTTCCTAGACCTCTACCGTTTTGATACTGGCTACCTCGATCTTGATAGGCAATCTATCTCACTGCCTAGATTGATCCGGCGCATCGTGACGGACATGCAGGAGCAGACCCCCGAAAACGTAATCAAATTCACTTCGTCTACATCAGTCCCATTTGTCAAAATCGACTGCAAAAGGATTGAGCAAGTGCTTGCTAATCTTCTGGTGAACGCGACTAAATACTCGCCTTCGGGCAGTGACATAGAAGTCACCTTAGAATATGCTCGGAACAAAAATGGGTTGCGGGCAACCGGGGCAGATTTGTCTGTTGTGAAACCACCCTGCTTGATTGTTTCTGTTCGAGACTCAGGGATAGGTATACCGGAGAATGAGCTTGAGTATATTTTCGAAAAGTTTTACCGTGTCAAAAGTGGTATGACCCGTGGGAAATCAGGGGTAGGCTTGGGGCTCCATATCAGCAAGATCTTGATAGAGGCTCACGGCGGCCATATCTGGGCGAAAAGTGATGTCGGAAAAGGCAGCACGTTTAGTTTTTCATTGCCAGCGGACAATACAGATCAGGGTTGGCTGATTTTATTGAGGAGAAGCTGATATTCGTTTTCGGTAGTAAAATTGGAGCGTCAGCAAAGGCGAATGACCCATCCGCCGATGCTAACAAATTACCGCTCTCGTGTTGCTCCGCCGTGTTTTTGGCAATGTTCAATGGGCTGGTTTGCTGCCTCCAAGTCTCGTAAGCATCCATCTATGAATTGTGCTATAGCCTCAACGCAGTTCTATACCTCAAGGTTTCTATTATGTTCCTCATATACTTGCTCTGGTAGAAAAGCCTTTCAAAGAAGCTGTTGACGACAAGATAACTGGCTAAGAAACCCAATACTTTGTTTCTACCGAAAGTGCGACGAATCGCGTTCCTATGTACTTGCTGTCGGACTTTATTAAGATAGCGGAATAGCTCTATTCTTTCATTTCTGGGCAATTCAGGAGTTTCAAAAACGGGGTCGTTGCTGAAGCCTGAAGCATCATTCAGATATTGTTCTGGATCCTTGATAAAGAGGTTATTGTCTTTTACCCAGTCATAGAGTTCCGTACCTGGAGTCGGAATGAGGTTATAGAAATGCACCTCTTCAATGGGATATTTTTCACTAATTCTAACCTTATCCTCGACGTCCGCTCTGGTCTCGTAAGGCGTACCCACTACAAACAATAGCTTCACACCATATCCCAGATCACAGGATTCTTTGATGGCCTGTTCTATGGTTTCTATAGTCTCGCCCTTCTTTATTATCTCTAACATCCTGTTATTTCCACCATCTACTCCGAATGCTAAGTACCTGAATCCTGTCTCATACATTCTGGCAAGCATTTCCCTATTCACTCTGTCTGCTCGTATGCCATTTGAGCAGCGCAGGAACAAATGCTTAAGTCCGCGCCGTTCTATTTCGTCACAAATCTGGAAAACCCTGTCCTTAATGAAGTTGAAATTGTCGTCATCAAAATTGAATTGCCTGCGACCCTTGTCGTACCAATATTCTATTTCATCAACAACGTTCTTGGGGCTCCTTGGCCTAAAATGCGGTGAGATTATCCTGTTAGGGCAAAACGTACACTTGTGAGGACAACCTCTACTAGAGTATATAGTTGTTTCCCTGATGTACTTGTTGAGTTCGAACTTGTCGTATCGAGGCCACGGTATTTGGTCCAAATCTGAAATAAACTCTCTATCGCCGCCATAGACAATCTTTACGCCGTTTCTGGAAATCAGGCCTTTGATTTCTGCTTCAGGAAGCTGCCCTTGGCAGAGCTCCGTGAGTGTTACCTCGCCTTCGGAAACCACGCCGTAGTCGATGGCAGTACACTCCGTCAATACTTGGTCTCTCATTATCGTTACGTGAGGGCCTCCCACGACAATTTTTGTGGTTGGGTCAACCATCTTGATCTTCGACGCAAGGCCGTATATTGCCTTATGTCCAAACGAGATGAGGCTAATGCCAATGAGATCAGGACGGAAATCGTGTATCTTTTGTCCCAGATGCTTGAATTTATAACCGAGGTTCATGTCTAGGACATCATATTCAACCCCGTTTTCAAGCAAGGTCTGGGCCAAATATGCCTGACCTATATGAGGGCTGAGTCCACGCCATTCGGCAGAAGGGTGAGCAGGATTCACAAGCAACAGTCTTTTAAATGCCATTTATGTAACCTAGCCTTCCCCATCTTTTATCCAGTGCCTATTATCTTGTAGCCAATTCAAAGTATAAGTCACCAGCTCCAACACCTCATTTCCTCGCAATCGTCTACCTTATAAATAATTCCAGCGGGCAAGGAATTGCCGACCCGTCATCGATATCGACGATGGTCCACGTTGCTGCTATCTGCTAACAGTGCAGAGCATTGAAGATGCTGGCCGATTGATGGTAGTGAAAGCAACTCCAATTGCTCTCCGCTGGTAGCTCACTAAGCCACTTGGCGGCGGACCTTTCTTCGCAAAGCGTTGAACAACAAGGGCAATCCCGTCAAATAGGTAGTGGGACTTCGCTCACTTGCCGCGTCGAACTCTTGGAGCGTCATCCCAGTAGTATTAAGGAAACGGTCGAGATTGGGCGGTGGCAGGTTGTTCTCGATTTTGCTCAACTTTTCGGTGGCATCGGCGCGACTCATTTTCCCAGAGCGAATGAGCAGGCTGTATTTGGCCACTAATGGATCAACGCCGTTGCACTTCTTGCGATAGAGATATCTTGCTATGTCTGAGGCCCAGCAATCAGAGTGCTCCTGGCCAAAGACAAACCCGAATTCTTGTTCGAAAAGTTCAAAGATCTTTGCCTCATCCCAATCTATGTACTCTGGCAGCACGACAATGCGTCGGCGGCCAAGAACATGTGCCACGGCTTCACTTATTAGGTAATTACTCGAAAAGAAAGAGCAGCGTAGCCTTTCTCGGTAATGTTCACCTTTCAGCACATTTTTGAAGTACCATGGATCCCAGGGATTGAGATACTTAGGAGCAGGAGCCTCTGTACGGCTGGAACTCCCGACGATAATGAGAGGTATGTCATACTCGCGGGCAACGACGGCATGGGTATTAAATGATAGGAGTTCACATGGTCCGCAGAAGTTGCCCGTCTTTCTCATAAACACACCCGCGAGTTCTTCTGCCAATGGCTCTCGGCAGTATAGGTGCTGTACACCTAAGGTCTTCACAAGGCGCTCGATGCGTGCCTTGGATCCATCCGACATAAAACCGTTGTCCCGGGTGAAAGCTAGTACTTTCAGCCCGTAGACCTTATGGCAGAGATAGAGCATGTAAGAACTGTCCTTCCCTCCGCTTATGCCAACTAGAGCGTCATAGGGCTTGCGTTTTCGTTTGGCACTCTCGAAGATGTGTCGCAACTTTGCCTCAGATCGGGCCTGTTCCTTCGTACTGGCAACCCAAGGTCCCCAAGTTGACTCGAAATACCTGCAGAAGTTGCAAACCCCTTGTGCGTCAAAGGTAACCTTAGGATAATTCTCAGGCATGACACAGCGAACACACCGTCTCACTTCTTCCTTACTGACCTCATCGCTAATTACTTTTTTGTCCGCTCTCATGGCCTTGACCTCCTCGTTCAAACGCACTCCTGCAACCCATGCCTAGCCACTATTGAGACCCCTGCCCGAACTTGGTCTCCAGGCTTGACCGTTATCTTGAGATTATCTAGCTGTGGGATCGCTACATCTACCTGTGATCCAAACGCTATCATCCCGATTCTCTGTCCGATAGCCACCATATCGCCCTCTTTCAAATAGGACACTATTCTTCTCACCAGACGCGAGGCTATTTGGATCACGACTATCCTGAACTGGCCGTTGTCAACAATCGTGGTCACTCTTTCATTACGGGTCTCTGATTCCGGCCTTCTCAGGGACAGGAAACTCCCCTTTATGTGCTTTTGCAGGACTATCTTCCCACTCATTGGAGACCTGTTCACATGCACATTCAATATGTTCATGTCAATCCCTATCAGGTATGCTGTATTCGGAGGAGGTTCAGTTGCCATCACTTCATACAATTTGAATCTCCTCTTCCCCTTGGTCGAAGTGAGTGATGAGCCTCCTTCTATCTCATTGACGTATATAATCTTGCCATCGGCTGGGGATAGGATGACGTTCTCAGTTTCAGTAGGTATCCTTTCTGGATCCCTGTAAAATCTAACAGCTACGAAGATAAAAACTAGGATGAAGATAAGGCAGAGCTCTGTCAACAGCACGAAAATGATACTGAGATCAACCCAGAGGTAATCTATCAGTAGCGCGATACCACCGGCAGTGCCGCCGATTACGAATGAACCGGAAAAGACAATTCGCATATCCAGCCGCCACCTCCACCCGAGTAGCGGCAATGATGCTAGCGCGAGCGCTACACCTGAGCCCACTACCTCCAGTATCACCGCTAGAACCCCCTCCTTTTCCACAGATAGGGAATCATAAGAATCTCCATAACAAAGGGCAAGGGGTCTTTAAGCGACAACACTGCATCCTGTTTCTTCCCCTTCAGAGAATCGAGATAGTCCCTTATCCGCAGGTTCCCTTTGAGTATCTCCCCAATGACTGTGGGGATGTCGGTCGTGAGTCGAATCCACTTGATATTTTTCTTAAAGCCGTTTACCTTTACTCTTTCACCCAGCATGTCCTGATATAACAAATACGGCAGATCAACCCCGGCAGCTATTGCCAGGCTATGCCAACCCCAAGGCCGAGCATTTATTTCAAGTAATTTGTATATTCCATTTCTGGGGTCTAGCATGAATTCAACCTCGGAGAGACCGTAGTAGCCCATTGACGATAAAATCTTCTTAGCCGTCTCCTCCAGTTGAGGCATATCTACGGTCACGGCATAGGTCGTGGCATGACCAAAATCCATTGGATGTTGTCGGGGCCGTCGGGCAACCACTTTGCCCAAGAACTCACCGTCTTTACATAAAGAACCGACAGAAAAAAGGGAACTAGCACCCCCTGGAATCAATTCCTGTATCATTATTTCGAGGCCTTCTACCATGGCGAGAGATTCTTGAACCAGGTCCACAAGTTCTCGTTTTGTGTCGGCGCGGATCGCTTTCCTCTTCATCTTCCGATAGAATGGCTGTTTTATTGAGGGCTTGATGATAACAGGAAATTCCAGATTAAGTGTTTCTAGATCCTCAACACACGTTGGGTAGAACGTTCTGGGGACGGCAATGCCACATCTCTCGGCTAATTGATACGTTAACCTCTTCTCGTAGGCGAACTTAACTACATCCCAAGGCGGTGTTGGAATTCTATAGTGCTCTTCCAGTTGATCCTTATATTTAGCCAAGAAACGAACCGTCTCATCGTCGTTCGGATAAACGACCCAACCCTTGAAATCCTCCTTTTTGCTCAAATCGAGTAAAAAAGTAAGCAATGCCAATTCTTGCGTTACGCTGGGACATCTTATAAACTTCTTCGGATATTTTGAAAACCTGCTAATACACCATTCGTGATCCAGTAGGCACACCGGGACATGCCATCGCGCCAAGCTTCTTAGAATGGCCAATCCTTGGAAATCCCCCCCGATAATGACCGCTCCGACCTTCTTCATATATTAATGTACGCACCTTCTTGCTGATTTGACCGTGATGGATATTTCCTTCTGGTGGAAAAGAGAAGTTTCACCTCGGTAACTCTCTCAAATGCCTGAAAACCTGCCCGTTCACAGCCTTTGACTGAAGCTATATTATCCTCTCGAACATAAGTCAAAATGCGTTTAAAACCTTTGTTTCTGGCAATCTCTGCTAGCTCGACTAGGACCGAAGGATATACCTTCTTTCCCCTATACTTTTTAAAGGTGTATGAATTTTCCATCCAAAGGTCTTGCCGCTCCAATTTTGGCAACATGTTTCTAAAACCTCGGTCCAGCCCCTGACAGTTTTCCTGAGACATCATCCATTGCACAAAGCATAGCTCGTGGGTATCGGCGCTTCTAGCAACGTAGCAGTCCCGGAAACCGGAGTCATAGAATAGCTTCCGTCCAATCAGTTCATAAGTTGAATCTCTACCTTCCGATTTTGCCATATCCAGCATTTCCTGCATGTCTTTGTCTGAGGCTAGCTGCAATGAGTACTTCACCTCGCAGGGTACGGGAACGTTGTTCGTTTGCAGGTTCTTTTGCAGACCCCAAAGCGCATACCTGTGAAAAATCTGGCCCCTCAAGTGACTGAAAAACAGTATCGGACCCTCTATCCTGAACAGTAGAATCGCGTAGCGCATTTTTTGAGAAGAGCGGTCTAGCATGAACAAGCCCTACCTTTGATTTTAGCGGCGCACCTCAATTAGTCTCATCGCGAAATCCGCCAGCGTTATTGCATCTATGTCACCTGATATGGCCAAAGCGCTTTTGGCTTTTCCACTCCACCTCCAGAACCTGATGAGAGGGGCATTTGAGCTTTGTATTGCTTCAGAGATCCGTCTCTCATCCGATTGGTTGAAACTTGCCAGACTATCGAAGTAGATACCACAATTCTCAGGTTGCGCACCGACCGCAACAACAAACCCTTCGCCTTTAAGAAATGCGATGGCCTCTTCGGATGAATTTGGGCTCACCCCTATACAAGGGCAAACATGACTCTCCAGGATAAAATCTCTGACGTCTATGCTTTTGTACCCATCTGCCCAGTCGGTAGTAAGAACATTGACTTTGCAGTTCCTCATTAACACAGTCGCTTTGTCAGAGCAGTTTGCTCTAACTCTCCATTGACCATTACCTTCATTGTTTATCTCGAAATTAAACTTGTCTCTCTGCTTCCACCACTGAGCGATTTCACCCAACCTGGCAATCCAAACTGGAGGCTTGGCTTCCCGTGCCTTTTCCAGAATAGACCCCAAAGCGCTTGCGCAAAATATGATTCGCTCGGGATGAAGTTGAAGCACTAGAAGCTCACCTGAGGCATACGTTCTTTCGAACATCTCTTTCCAAATCTCAGCGATTTCTTGCTCCTTCGTTATGCCGAGCCTTTCCACCAAGGCCTCGTCATCAGGGATTGAAACAGGAATCTCCAACAATCCGTTAGTGGAACGTGGAAGGGAAAGATGTGTTGCAGCATCACAAGGTTTATAGAAGTCGAGGAGTCTATTGTACTCGCCCAAGCGGCTTCTCGAATATTTGCTTTCTTCAATCACAGGCCACTGGATTGTTTGGCTGCTGTCATAGGCAAACTTCAGCCGGATGAGCGCTTCGAGCGTAGAACTGTTGGTGCGAAGATAAGGGGCCCGAAAGCCCTTGAAAGGAATGCTATGCATCTCAAAGGCAGCCGATGCCTTTTGGAAATGGTTCATCTGTTCTTCGAGGGACAGCAACTTGTGGTCGGCGTGGACCTGGCCATGGACGGCAAGCTCAACACCTTTTTTACTCAGGTCTTTCATTAGGTTTGGGTGTCTTTTGAGTGTTACAGCGGTTACCGCAAAGGTAGGAGAGCAGCTGAACTTTTCGGTTATTTCTACATATTTGTTCAATCTATCTTCCATTTTCCGCGACGTAAGGCCGAAGCGATACAATATATTAGCAATCCTTCCAAAGGTCGGACGCACCCCTCTGGAAGCAGCCAACGGATTTTTTATTTTCATGATACGCTTCTTCTAACAGCCGCCTTTTCACACCGATTGATTAGAATTGGCAACTCTCCTCGTTTTTTTGACGAATAGAGCTTTCGGATGCTTTACAGTGTGCTTCCCCTGATCAACCTACCACATAGTCACCCGATAGCAACCGAAGAGACTTATTTCTTTGACTGGTGATGACTATGTGCCAGACTATTGAGACTGGCTTCACTGTGCTCGAAGAACCAGTCCTTTGTTACGTGACACATCTTCAGTCAGCCACCGCAACCCTAGCCACTTTGTAATATGGTGACTGCCTCCTGCTTGCCCTAGTTAATCGGTTTTTCAGTCGGGAAAATAAGGCTGTCAGGCCGGAAAGCTTGGCTAAGAAACCAAAAAAATCATCATTATTGCTAACACACACTCTGCGGAGCTCATATTTATCGGTGTCACAATCATTCACACCAGGGATCGTCGAAAGACCGCAACTGAACCCCACTTCTCTTAGAATCCTCTTCGTCTCTTCGTTGAAGTCTCCCACACGTCCATTGGGGTAAGCGAAGAAACGGACGGGTTCACCTAGGTGGCTCTCAATTTCCGATTTGGAAACTGAGATATCTTGCTTAGCCTGCTCACTGGACAGCTTTGACAGAATGCCGTGGCCATCGCTATGAGACGCGAAACTGATAAGCGGATGAGCGTTAAGCTCAATTATTTCGTTCCAAGATAGCGGTGCATAGTCATCGTCAGGGGAGATATTAAAATTGTTGCCGCACAACTTGCTTAGCTCTTCGACGATTATTTTTCTAATGTCATTATCCACGCTCTTGCACAACTCCTTGATTTTGTAGCATGTTCTAATTCTTTCCCTTCTGCTGTTTATGGGGTAGCGAAGGGAATGTCCGTCTATTTGAATGTCAATACTTCCATGATCGTTTATGTGCTCCATAGCATACTCTATTTTATCGAACCACAACAATTCCTGACTATTGATCCATCGCGTTGCAATGAATACAGTGGCAGGTATACCCCATGATTTGAGTACGGGCCAAGCGAGTGTGCAAATGCTTCTGTAACCATCATCAAAGGTGATGGCCGCGACACCGGCAGGTATTTGTTGACCTTGGCTTAGTAGTTCTATGACATCCGTCAATGGCAGCACCTTGCGGTGTTTGGCGAGATACTCAATCTGTTTGGAGAACTTGTCAATAGCTAGATGGTTACCGCCGTGATTTCTAATTTCCTCAGTTCGGTCTCTTGTAGTCACCCCATGATATGCTAAAATAGTGACCTTTTTACTATTCAGAAAGAACAGCAAGTTTATCAGACCAGAGTAATACGCTATCCGAAAGCCTATCCCCTTTATCGACATTCTGGACATTGTTTTGTACTTCTCAGCGGAATGAATTCCACCTTTGTGACACACTGCTTCAGATTCAAAGAGTCTGGTAGTCGAATCCCCTGCGTACTGCTTCGCTAGGGTCGAAAATACCTCTGACGTCTAACAACACGGGGCGATGATTTGATATTTGACGCAATTGTTCAAAGCCCAGCGCCTTAAAGCCCTTATGAGCTACTGTCACAATTATGCAGTCAACGCCTTTCACGCTTGTCAGGTCAGACACCGCCTCGATATCGAACTGTTCGGCTATGTTGTCAACCAGTGGATCGTATCCTAGCACGGTCAAACCATATTCTTTGAGGTCCTTTATTATTTCCTTTGCAGGTGACTCCCTGGTATCTGGCACATTCTCTTTGTAGGTTAATCCCATTATCAGCACTTTAGATCTTCTTATCACCTTTTCTGCATTGTTTATGGCTTTAATAGCAATCTCGGCGACATGATCTGCCATGAAGTCATTAATCGCCCTCCCTGCGAGGATCACCTGAGGATGGTAACCAACCTCTTTCGCCTTGTATACCAGATAGTAGGGGTCCACTGGAATACAATGTCCCCCCACCAGTCCCGGTGAAAAGGGCAGGAAATTCCACTTGGTTGATGCAGTCTTCAATACTTCCCTGGTATTTAGACCGAGCTTGTCAAAGATAAGTGCGAATTCATTCACTAGGGCTATGTTCAGATCTCGCTGAATGTTCTCTATCACCTTGGCAGCTTCAGCAGTCCTGATATCTATTGCCTTGAATACCTTGGGACAAATCTCGCTGTACAGCGCAAATACCAATTCAGATGTATCCTCATCCATTCCGCTCACGACTTTGGTAACTGTTTCTAATGTATGCTCCTCATCACCCGGATTCATCCTCTCGGGGCAATAGGCGATTTTGAAATCCCTTCCGCACTCTAATCCGGACTCCTCAAGGATTGGCCTCACCACTTCCTCTGTGACTCCTGGGTATACCGTTGATTCTAGGATCACCACTGCTCCCTTCTTGAGGTTCTGCCTGATGAGACGGCATGCGCTATTGATGTAAGACATATCGGGCTGCTTGGACTTGGTTACGGGGGTAGGAACAGCAATAATAATGAAATCAGCCTGACACAATTGCTGTGGATCTCCCGTAACCACGAGATTTTGTTGCTTGCCGCACAACTCGCTCACCCTCTGACTGTTTACGTCGAATCCAATTACTTTATGGCTCTTGGCAAATGCCTGCGCTAGAGGTAGTCCGACGTATCCAAGACCGAGCACAGCAACGATTGAACTCGATAGGCGTTTGGATTGTCGCTGAACTCCAAGATTATGTCGCCGGGAAACCATCGTTCCTCCAGCGTTCTTAGCACAAGTAGGCATTGACATCACTCCTTTCCGGATGACAAATCTTCTACTTCCAAATCAGATTTCGGTCAGCGGAAATTGTAGTTTGTCGGAGGATCTCAGTTATCCCTTCTCTGAGGCTGTACTTGGGTCTATAGCCAAAGGTTGACGCCTTTGAGATATCGGCCACACTATGTTCTACATCTCCCGCTCGCTTTTCCTGACAAATCGGGACAAAACTTCTCCCAGTAATATCCATAATCTCATTTGCCAAATCACTTATCGAGACACTCTTTCCCGTACCTATATTGAACACCCCGCTAGCATTGCTCTCCATTGCGAGGATGTTTGCCTCCACTACGTCTTCCACGAACGTGAAATCTCTCGTCTGGGTACCGTCCCCGAAGATAATGGGTGCCTCGCCGTTCAGTACTCTCTTTATGAATCTCGGGATCACAGCAGCATATTGACTGTGTGGGTCCTGGCGAGGCCCGTAAACATTAAAATATCTCAAACAGACAGTGGCAAGTCCGAAAGCACTACTGAAAACCCGACAATACTGTTCTCCGGCTAGCTTTGACACTGCATAAGGAGATAGAGGACTAGGCTTTGCGTGCTCCCTCCTGGGCAGGTCCGGAGTATCCCCATAAACTGAAGATGACGAGGCGTAAGCTACCTTCGCAACCATATTGTCTCTTGCTGCAATAAGGACATTTAGGGTGCCTATCACATTTACTAGAGTGCATGCGAGAGGGTTTTCCATGCTCCTTGGAACGCTAACCATGGCAGCCTGATGAAATACGTAATCAGTATCCTTGAAAAGCCCTTTCAGCAGTTCCAAATCTAGGATGCTTCCTTGCACGAATTCTAGTCGATGTGCGGCAATATCTGCAGCTATGTTTTGTATTCTACCCGTGGAGAGGTCATCTATGACTGAACAATGATTCCGCATAGCCAGTCTTCGAGCCAAATGAGATCCGATGAAGCCTGCCCCGCCTGTGATGACTACTTTTTTATTCTCCATATTCTTCCCCAGTCTCGTGTCTACTCCCTACTCAGCATTGACTTTCTATTCTGGTTCTGCAAGCCGCATCCTGTCTTTTGCAATTGTGCCGAAGCTGTCGTAGGAACTTCCGCGATAATAGCGACTCCATCGACACAGCACTCCATCAGGACCTCTATCTGCAAAAGTTTAACACCCCAAGGTTTGAAAAGGGTTTGAATTAAGTGTAAAGGAGGTTAGAATAGGCAGGAGAAAAATTCAACAGATATAACTAGTGCTTAGTTGCATAAATAGACGTTATATGGTATACTATCGTTATGGCGAGAGCAAGTGAGATTAATTTGACCGAAGAAGAACAAAATAAACTTGAGTCCTGGTTGCGCAAAGAGACCACTGAGCAGCGCTTCGTAGAGCGGGCCCGTATCGTGCTGGAGGCAGCAGCGGGAA
>Ga0209777_10001168_pt1 | contig 39338 bp, 32 predicted proteins | sample FrelakmetHBP12HB_FD_187147 | JGI IMG/M metagenome (GOLD analysis project Ga0209777, IMG submission 187147) | Freshwater lake sediment microbial communities from the University of Notre Dame, USA, for methane emissions studies -HBP12 HB (SPAdes)... | ecosystem: Environmental > Aquatic >...
TCTCTCCGCTCTCTTCGAGACCCTGCTCCTCCTGGCAACTTCTGCATGGATCATATACGAGGCCATCCAGCGCCTTTTCTTCGTCAATGTGAAAGTTCAAGCCTCCATCTGGTCATTTATCGTGATGGGAGCTTCCATCGTGATTGATTACACCCGTTCACGCATTCTTTACAAGGCAGCCCGCAAGTATAAAAGCCAGGCGCTCGAAGCTGACGCCCTGCACTTCAGCACCGATATCTGGTCTTCGGCTGTGGTTATTCTCGGATTGATCGGGTTGACCATTGCCGGCTATGTACCTGGGTTGGACTGGATGCATAGGGCAGATGCCATTGCTGCCTTGATCGTAGCCATTATCGTCATTTATATTAGCGGTGAGCTTGGCTGGCGGACGATTTCCGGCCTGCTGGATACTGCCCCCAGGGGATTGGCTGACGAAGTCGAAAAAGTAGCAGCTACCGTACCAGGTGTGGTCGATGCACATGCCATCCGCATTCGTCCATCCGGCGCACATACATTCATAGATATGCACATCACAATGGATGGCAGTTGTACCTTGAACGAGGCGCACGCTGCTACCGAGGTGATCGAGAAAGCCATCCATGCCATTATCTCACCTTCAGATATCACGGTCCATGTTGAGCCAGTGAAGATGCTGGAACCCCCGATAAAAAAACCAAAAAAGAAGACAGCTAAATAAAACAAAAGGCCGGGAACGGATTTGGTACTTGGCCTATTGTTTTCTGGTCATGATAGATTTAGAATCTGTTCCCACTCCGCCAGCCACACATCCATTTCGGTTTGCAGGGCAGCGTACTGATTGCCCCACTTGCGGACAATCACCGTGTCTTTGGGGGGATTTTCAAGTTTCCGACCGAGTTCGGCCATCTGGGTCTCCAGTGTGGCGATTTTGTTCTCCAATTCCTGAAGGCGGGCGATCCTGCGGCGTTCTTCTTTCGCAGCCGGGTCCACCGAGCGGCGTGCTGCGCGTTGGGTAACGATCTGGGCTGTTTCAGTGTTACGCAGCGCGGCCAAACGTTCGCGCTCCTCACGGCGCTGGCTATATGTTCCCACAAAAATGGTCAGTTGTGATTCATCTGGTTCGATTTCCCAAATTTGCGTCCCCAGGGCGTCGATCAGATAACGGTCATGTGTAACCAGGAGGATTGTGCCACTATAATCGTCGAGCACAGCTTCCAATACTTCCTGTGATGGAATATCCAGGTGGTTGGTGGGTTCATCAAGAAGTAATAGGTTGGTGTCCTGCAAAGCCAGTTTCGCCAGCGCCAATCGGCCGCGCTCACCGCCGGAGAGTACCGAAACTTTCTTGAAAGCATCATCCCCTGAGAACAGATATTTGCCCAGGTATTCACGTATCTGTCCCGGCAGCCATTGCGGCATGATTGAGTCGATTTCCTGGACAAGCGTATTTCCTGGATTCAAACCCTCGTGCGCTTGAGCAAAATAACCAATTTTCAGCGATGCTCCCAGCTTTACTTCGCCTTCAAGTGGTCCCAACTGGCCTAATGTGGTCTTCAGGAAGGTGGTTTTGCCAGCCCCGTTCGGGCCGATCAAAGCCGCACAGTCGCCCCGCCGTAGAACGATATCCGGCGCAGTGAACAGCAAACGCCCAGGGTAACCAACCCGCAGGTCTTTTGTTCGCAAGACAAGTTCGCCGGAACGGGCTGCCGAGCGCAGGTTCAGATGCAGACGCGGTAAGGTCCGCACAGGCGCACGCAGCGATCGAACGCGTCGTTCTGCTTCATCGGGCCCAAAAGGCGAAGTCCCGATGCTTACATCCTCGCTGGTCTCGATCCACTTCTTATTGACTACCGCCTCCATGCCAACCTGCTCGATGGCCTGGACGATGCGGCTCAGACGGCGCAGTTTGCCTTTGGCTTGGTTAACATTTTGACCGGAGATATTTTTCTTGATATATTCAACATCTTTTAGTAGTTTTTCTTTTTCTGCCTCGAATGTTTCGCGGCGATGCTCCCAGCGTTCCTCGCGTGTGCGTAAATAAGCCGAGTAATTACCAGAATAATGCTCTGTGACTCCGAAAGCCATCTCCAGAATGCCATTGGCAACCTGGTCAAGGAAGTAGCGGTCATGCGAAACCATGACCACCGCGCCCTCCCACTGGCTCAGGTAACCCTCCAGCCATTCGACTGCTGAGATATCCAGATGGTTAGTGGGCTCGTCAAGCAGTAGCAGGTCGGGTTCGGAGAGCAACAGACGCGCCAAGAAGGCTCGTGTACGCTGTCCGCCAGAGAGGTGATCCAGCGGCATGTGAAAATCGTCGGTTGCAAAACCCAGGCCGGTCAGGACCTGTTTGATGCGGGTGGGAAAGGTGTAACCACCGCGCCTCTCGAACTCGTGCTGGAGAGGACCATATCGTATCAATGCCTGCTCGCGTGAAGCCGGGCTGGACATCTCGGTTTCGAGTTTTTCCAGTTCCCCCTGCCGCGCGATCAGATCCGTAAAAACGGCAAAGCAGGCATCCCAGACGGTGCCTTCCATCTCGAACTCGGCTTCCTGAGGCAGATAACCAATGTGGACAGACTTAGCGCGCACTACCTTACCCCCCGAGGGTTCATCCAACCCGACCAGGATTCGCAGCAGCGTGGTCTTGCCACATCCGTTCGGTCCAACCAGCGCCAGGCGCGAGCCTTTAGGAATGGCAAATGTAACTCCGGAAAATAGGTCTACCGGGCCGAAGGATTTGGAAAGGTTGTTGGCAGTGATGAGGGACATGACTTGACCAAATTTAAAGAAACTAACACAGATAAATCCGCAGAATTATACCTTACACCTTAAGGATACAAAAAGCGAACGGAATTTACCCGTCCGCCTTTACCCTTCATTCCTTCTCTGTTCCCGGTATGTGGACCGGCGTCTCTTTACCTAGCTCCAACGTACGTTGGTAAGCAGCCCATATGGCTCGTGAGATCGCCGTACGGAAACCGGCTTTTTCAAGGTAATACAACGCCTCCGCTGAGGTTCCACCAGGTGAGGTGACCTGGTTTCGTAGCGCCGCAGGGTGTGTCTGGATATTCTGGTAATATGCCACGGAACCGGTCAGCGTCTTGACAACCAGCTGTTCAGCGATCCGGCGCGAAAAGCCCATGTGGACCCCAGCATCGATCATGGCTTCCATGAAAAGGAACACATACGCCGGGCCAGTTCCAGAGAGAGCCGTTGCCATATCCAGGTAATTTTCATCCTCAACAAAGATCTCCTCGCCCAGTGCACCCAGGAGACTGCGGGCAATTTCCTTCTGGGCATCAAGTACCTCTAGTGCAGCAGCCCAGACGGTGATCCCTTCACCGATCTGCGCCGGTGTGTTTGGCATGGCACGCACGACTGCGGGATTCTTTAGAGCCTCGACGATCTTCTGGATGGGTGCACCTGCTACGATCGATAGCACGAACGCTTCTGGTCGAACATCTTTCAATTCTTTGAGAACGCCACTCAATCTCTGCGGTTTGACTGAGAGCACCACTAGATCTGCTGATGAGGCAGCAGCATTGTTTTCGGTAAAAGGCTGAATGCCATATTTTTCTTTCAATTGGGCACCACGTTCAACCCGTGGACCGGAAGCCATAAGGTTTTTTGGTTCAGCAAGTTTCTTCCGTAAAAGCCCTGCGATCATGGCTTCAGCCATTGCTCCCGAGCCGATAAAAGCAATTCTATTATCTATCACTGTTGCTCCTTTCATTTGTATGCTCAACGCTGGTATGTGGACTCCGCATTACATAACGGAATACCTCTGGGCTTGGCACATAATGCAAATCTTTCCGTCTCAATTGGCTCAGGTGGTCGCATGTTTTGAATTATAAAACAAGTTGGCGGGCAATCTCCGCCGACTTGTTTACTCACTTCTTACTTTTGATCAAAGTTTATTTTCCTGTGAATTGCTGCAAGGCCAGCCGCAATCGCTCCTCCACATTCTCTGGCGCATCCTTCGGGATGGACTGGATGGCTGTCTGTGCCTCGACTATCGAGTAGCCCAGCGCTGTCAAAGCAGCCAGGACTTCTGAATCGGTATCTGACATGGAGGCAATTTTATCCAATCCGCTGACCGGTTTAAGCCGGTCATGCAGGGAAAGTACAATTTTTTGGGCTGTCTTTTTGCCGACCCCCGGTACACGGCTCAATAGATCCGGCTCGTCATTGAATACCGCTCGCTGAACAGTTTCCAGGTTCAGGGTCGAGAGTACCGCCAGCGCTGTGCGCGGTCCCACCCCGTCGACGCCTAACAAAGTGTTGAATAGTTCACGGTCCGCCTGGGACTCAAAACCGTATAGCTTCCAATCATCTTCACGTACGACAAGATGGGTAAAGAGAAAAATGGCTTCTCCGGCCTTTACCCTCTCTCGCAACGGTTTCGGAACAAAAACGCGCAGGCCCATGCCTCCGGTCTCAATGATGATGGCGTTTTCCTCGACCTGGGTAATTTCCCCGCGTAAAGTTGCTATCATAGTTCACCATATTTATGTGTGTTCAAGTGTGTAATCGCGATTGCCAGGGCATCCGCGGCATCATCGGGTTTTGGAATTTCCGGTAACGCCAGCAGTACCCGCACCATTTCCTGCACCTGCTTCTTCCCGGCGCTCCCATACCCAGCTACAGCTTGCTTGACTTCATTGGGTGTGTACTCAGCCATATCCAACCCAGCTTCACTGATCGCCAGCATCAGGACTCCTCGTGCTTGCCCTACAGCGATGGCAGTGGAAACATTGCGCTGAAAAAACAATTTCTCCACCGCACATGAATCCGGGCGGTATAGAAGCAAAATATCATTCAGTTTATGAAAGAGCATCGAAAGACGCTTGTGGGCTGCCATGCCGGCAGGGGTTTGGATGGTACCGAAGGCAACTGCTTCCAAGCTGCCATCCTCCCGGTCGCGCACCATACCGTAACCGGTCGTCGCAGTCCCCGGGTCAATCCCCAATACCAGCGCCATACTTATTCCGCCTCGAGTGCCGCCAGAGCCTCGTCGGAGATCTTCAGATTATTGAAAACGTTGGCCACATCGTCCAATTCTTCCAGCGCTTCGATCACCCGCAAGACCGACAGAGTCTGATCAACGGGTAATTCCATATCCTGCTTCGCGATCATTCGAAGTCCAGCATCGTCTGGCGTAACACCTGTTTTTTTCAAGGCATCATTGATCTTCTTGAAAGCCTCAACAGGGCCAAATATTTCGATGTTTTCGCCATCTTCCTGCACATCCTCTGCTCCGGCATCAACAGCAAGTTCGAAAGCCTTATCATAACTCAGTTGGCTGGCAGGGAATGAGAAATATGAGTTGCGGCTGAATTGCCAACCAACTGCCCCAGCTTCGGCCATGGTTCCACCGCTGCGACTAAGCAAATGGCGAATTTCCGCCACGGTTCGGTTGCGATTGTCAGTAACGCATTCCAGCATAAACGCCACACCATGCGGCCCAAAGCCTTCATAGGTGATCTCTTCAAATACCGTGCCGTCTTTATCATCGCCGGTGCCACGTTTGATTGCGCGCTCGATATTTTCCTTAGGCATGTTCCCGGCCCTGGCTTTTTCGATTGCCAGCGCCAGTTGGAAATTGCTATCCGCGTCGCCGCCGCCTTCGCGGGCTGCCATGGCGATCTCACGCGCCAAACGGGTAAACGCGGCACCCTTCTTGGCATCTGCAGCACCCTTCTTGCGGCGGATGGTTGCCCAGTGGCTGTGTCCAGACATATTAGTACTCTCCTATGACCACATTCGTGGGAATTTTCGCAATAGCCTGCGAATTATACCATAGCGATATTTACGCCACAAAGAACCCAATGGCCAACACTCCCGGACCACCGTGGACAACAATCGCAGGAGGCAGTTCGTAAATGGGTATAGAAGGGAGGTGCATTCTTAATTTCAGATCTTCCACCAGCCCTTCAGCTTCATCCATCGCATCCGCCTGCATCACACATAAATGCCCCCCAAGGTCTTTGGGACACTGATTCTCGACGATCTCGATCAGCCGCGCCATGGCCCGCTTTTTTGTCCGTTGCTGCTCGAAAGGTTCCACCTGCCCATCGCGCACGCACAGAATGGGTTTGACCTGAAGTAGTTCACCCATCAGGGCTTTTGCCCCTCCGATGCGGCCACCTTTCTGAAGATATTCCAGCGTATTGACTAGGAAATAGATGCGGCCACGCGGAATCCATTCGTTTAGACGGTTAACGATCTTCTCTGCACCAGCACCTTCTTTTGCCCATTCATGGGCTTGCAAGACGAGGCTGGCCAGGTTGCCGGCAATTGTTCGCGAATCCACTATATGAACATCAAGCTTTGGAAAGTCTTGAGCAGCCACTTCCGCTGAACGTACTGTTCCGCTGACCTTGGCTGAGGGCGCGATCACAACAACCCCTTCTCCATCCTTGAGTGCCTGCTCGAAAATGGGATGATAGAGTTGCGGAGGCGGTGCGGCGGTTGTAGGTAACTCCCTCGAAGCCTTAAGTTTTGTCAGGAAAGCTGCTGTGTCCAGCTCGGTATCGTCCCGGTAGGACTCCTCACCGAAGCAAACGATCTGTGGAATGAGAGGAATGCCAAGGGCATTAAGCATTTCGCGCGGCAGCCCGGACGTGGTATCGGCTACGATTTTAACCATTTACGCCTCCTTATTGGTTTCCAGGGATGGGCAAAATATCGCTGTTCCCTTCCTAAAGGTTCTTCTGGTACGTGCGGTGCAATTTATAGAAATCCACACCGAAATTCTCCATCTCACGTAGCATCTTTTCATTCTCAAGGCCAATTTGTACCACTTCGACATGGCGATAACGCGGATTCTCTACCACACTCTTGAACATCTCGCTGTAAAGAATGGCCGTCCCGCCTAGGCCGCGGTATTCCTCGATCATCCCCGCCCCGTTGATATTGAGCCAGTCGGTAGTCCGCAATTCATGCAGGATGGTGATCCAGCCAAAGGGGAAAAGCCTTCCCTTCGTTTTTTGGAGTGCCTTGGAAATATCAGGATAAGCCAGTAGGAATCCGACTGGTCGGTCGTCTTTCATCACGATTTTGATCAAATTCGGGTCAGCGAACCATAGCATCTGGTCAACCAGGGACTTTATTTCTTCGTCGGTAATCGGCGTACCATTGCTCGTTCCTTCCAGCGCCCCGTTGTATAGAGTTTTAAGGTGGTTCAGCGCGCCTCGCAGCTCATGTCGCGTGTGAAAGCGGGCAATCTTCAGTCCCCGCCGCTCCTGGATGCGGGCTGCCAGTTCGTGGATCCGTTCCGGGAACTTGATATCTTCGCCCATGTATCCGGAGACGATTTCATTGGCCTTCTCAAAACCCTGCGCTTCGATGAGTTCCAAATAATAAGGAGGATTATATGGTAATCCCAAGGCTGGGCGCCGCTCGAAACCTTTTACGAGCAGTCCCAGTCCATCCAGCGCCGTGAACCCTTTCGGACCAAGGATCTTGTTTAGTCCGCGTCTACGCGCCCAATCGTAAGCCACCTTGAATAGTCCGGCGGTAGATTCAGGATCTGATTCGCACTCGAACAAATAAAAGAAAGCTGTTTTTTCGTGGTTATGCTCGTTGTAAAGATGGTTGTCCAGCAAAGCTAAGCGTCCCACCGTGGCACCCTTCTTGTAAGCTAAAAAAAAGGCAGCCTCGGAATGTTTGTAAAAAGGGTACCGCCTCCGGTCCAGACGGGAACGCTCATCCCCTTCAAGTGGTGGAACCCACTGGGGGATATTCCGATAAATTTGGGTTGGCAAATTGAGAAAATCCCGAATTTGCTTCCGGTTGGTGTGGTCCACTTGAACAATGTTCATAAATAAGTGTTCCCCCCTCCCATCAAATGGGAGAGGGGACAGGGATAAGTCTGGTTATGCGGCCTTATTGGCCTTGTTCTGCGCAGCCCGGGCCGCCAACTGAGCCCGCAGGGACTTAATGTCACCGTCTACAAAGAAAAGCGCACCCAGGTACAGAAAGAAGCACAGCACCCAGGCCGAAACGCATATGGTCACGATGGCAAATTGAAGGCTGGAGAACGGACTGATGACTCTGGCAAAGTAAAGCGAAAGTGCCCCGGCAAGGGTCGGCGCCAGGGCCGCCCCGCTATTCTCGACAAAATATTCCGCCGCCTGGGTTGTGGAGCGGACCTCTGGGGCAGTGATATCAAAGATTGTTGAAAGAACGTTCGGCGACGAGAACGGCATGAACAATGCCGTGAGACACATCAAGATAAAGAAAGTTGAGGGGGCTGTAACGGGAGTGTTCATCGCAAAGAAAAGGAATATGGCTCCCAGGATAACACCACTGCTGGAGATGAGGATGCGCCCCTTGAGGGTTCGTTTGAAGAGCCAGTCGCCTAAAGCGCCGCCAACAAAATACCCTGCCGCCAGAATTAAGACTATGGGTCCCATGGTCAACAAAACCTGGGTATTATCGTATCCACGTTCTCGTATTAAATAACCAAAGAAGAAGAAAGTGATTACGTTCCAAGGGAAAACGCCTGCAAAACCTTGCATAAATACAAACCACATTGTGCGTTTCTTAAGGGCTACTTTAACTTCATTCCAACTGAAACGGAATTGACCTACATCTTGCATGCCCTCGAACTCTGGTTCAGACTGGCCGCGCGGCACATCCTTGATACCGAAAAAGATGATGACCGCCATCACTATCCCAAGCGAACCAGTGATCAGGAAGATCGAGCGCCAGCCTTCCAGGTGGAATATTTTTCCCTCGAGGAGTGGGGCGACCATCAGTGCCAGGATCATTCCCAATAAATAACCGAGGGGTTGTGCCAATTGGAGCAGGCCATATACCTTGCCGCGTATTTTGGGGCCAAAATAGTCAGCGATAAGGCTGTATAGCCCAGGGTAGGATGAGTCGTCAATCCCGGTAGAGGAACGCGTCGCAAGAAAAGAGGGGTAAGTAGGGGCGATTGAACTTAACCAGGTGGTAGCACCCCAAATGAACGAAGCCAGCGCAAGTAGTTTGGCACGTGCATAACGATCATAAAGATATCCCCAGATCGGGTAGAACAGAGTCCCCACTATCAGGGCTCCCGTATTGACCAATCCCCATTGGAGATCGTTAAGATGAAATGTTTTACTGACGGGGAGTTGCAATGAACCGATTAATAGTTTATCAGTCTGGTGCAGGAGTGTGAAAAAGAAAAACACGATCACAACAAAGACGGGGTATAAATTACGCTTCTTTTTCATGTGGACGGCCTCGACTTGGAAGGATTTTGTTAGCAAAGTTTACAATAGAAAAGGGGGAGAGTCAATTGCCTAATATTACGAACTTATAATGACAAACGTGTCCGGATTCCCGATCATGATCATCCCCGATACTAAAGAACACCAATTAAAATGGAGGGATTCATAACCAATTTGGGACAAATCGGTTATGAATGATGCAAGACAAATTGGTATTTTTTAAGATTCAAAATCGGAGTATGATTGTTTCTGTGAAACATTTTATTGAGCAGTCCAAAATACGTTCCATTAAAACGCAAACACGCTTAAAACGTTTGCGTACAATCCTCCCTTAAAAAGGGAGTTATTTTCATCCGAGGTTCCGATGAACAGTAAGAGTTTACAAATTGCTATTCTTTTCAATGAAGACGTGCAAATAACTAGAGGCGATCCGCAAGATTTACTGGCAGTTCAATATACGGTAACAGCAACACAGCATTTGTATGATGCATTGACCAGCCTGGGGTATCCGGTCACAAAAATAGCAGTCAGGGGTAATCTTGAGGAACTCGAAGATCTGCTTTGTTCGTTCTCCCCGATAAATACTTTTATATTCAATAACTGTGACGGCTTCAACGGCAATAATCTGGGTGCTGTGAGTGTGATTCGTCTCATCGAAAGGATGGGGTTCAAACACACCGGGGCGGCTGCCGATCACATCGAAATGTGCATCGATAAGCCCCGCTCAAAGGAACGTTTGATCCAATTTGGAGTCCCCACGCCACATTTTCAAGTCTTTGAGCATGCCGAAGGGGATTTCAATTTGAAGTTCCCGGTCATTATCAAGCCCTCGGTCGAAGATGCTAGCATGGGTATTGACTTGGATTCTGTCGTCAGCAACCGTGAATGTCTGTTCCATAAAATTGCTTATATTGTAGAAAAGTACGAACAACCCGCAATGGTTGAAGAATTTGTCTGTGGACGAGAACTTGCAGTTGCGATGTGGGGGAATGATGTGGTAGAGATTCTGCCAATTGCAGAAGAGGATTTCTCCTGGGTGGCAAACCCTCTGGAGCGGTTGCTCACCTTTGAGTCCAAATGGAAGATAGACTCACCTTACTACCAGAATATTCCCGCCCGTGTCCCGGCTGCCCTTAACCGGAAAGAAGCTCAAGCCGTCAAAAAAGCTGCTGTAGGTTCTTTCCGCGCAATGGGGCTGCGTGACTTTGGACGGGTGGATATACGCTTCGACAACGGAATCCCGTATGTGATCGATATCAACGAGCTGCCCGACCTTTCGCCCGAATCCGGGTTCTGGAATTCTGCACGGGCCACCGGAATCACCTATCCGCAAATGGTTGAACATATTCTAACAAATGCATTAATACGGGAAGGATGGAAATAAATGATTGCGGTTCCCAACGATCAAGATGGCGCCCAGATTCACGCCATCTCTACCAACACCAGTGTTTTCTCCCCTGAAGAAGTGGAGTGCGTGGACGAACTCTGGGATGAATACCTGGCTCAGGGTCCGGAACGCAGCGGCTATTACTTTCTTGTGGAAAAAGAGGACGAGCACGTCCTGGGTTACGCCTGTTACGGTCCCCGGTCACTCACTTCCGGGACATTTGACCTTTACTGGATCGCGGTTGACCCCAACGCTCGCCGCGGTGGGGTGGGACGTAAACTTCTGGCTGCAAGCGAGGATGCAGTCCGCAAACTCGGCGGGCGCTTGCTTGTTCTTGAGACATCCGGACTGCCAACCTACGTACCGACCCGCAATTTTTACCTTGCCACTGGCTACACGCTGGAAGCCACGCTGAAGGATTTCTATAGCCAAGGGGACGATTTGGTCGTTTTCACCAAACACCTATAGGGTCGGTAGGGCTAGGAACCTTGCTCAAAGACCCGGCTTGTGTACTATTGTTATAATTTCGACTGCTATGAATTCTCATCGGATCGAACATAAAGGCAAGCGTGTCTCCTTTGCGGATTTTTTGGGGTTTGGCAGCGATTTTAAAGCCCCGCGCCGGTAAAAACAAGAAGGGGTAGACAGCATTGGAAAATAGCCAATAAAATCGGTACTGCTGCTAAGCAATTTTCGCCATACCATCGAAATCGTGAAAACCTGGATTCAGTTCGCCAGTTGATCCAACGTTCGAATCAGGCTTTTATCAAACGGGCTGTGCTGGGTACTGGTAGCACGCCTCGGAATTCATAATCACTTTCGCCAAAATTACCAAAGATACTCTTCTGTCAGCATTTGATGACCTGGATGCGGCTCTGGACTGGTCGGTAGCTGGTTGACATACCGTAGGTGCTCAAACTGCGCTAGCCGGGAAACCTCCCGGCTTTATTCTTAAGAATGGTAAAATCTATCTCCGTGCTCCCATGACAACCACATCCCCTCCTGCTGAATTCACCCTCCCCCGCCACCATAAGGTAAACCGGCTCAATACAGTGCGCTGGATCCTTTCGCACACCCGGAGCTATTGGTGGCTCGTTCTCATCATGTTTTTCGGGGCTGTCGGTAACGCAGCATTGGCCGCCTACGTCCCGGTCTTGACCGGTGACGCCTTCAATGCCATGTTGAAGGTCCCGCCCGAGATAAAAGTTCTTCTCCCGCTTGCACTCATCATGGGCGGGTCGCAAATATTACGCGGTGTACTTCAATTGGGACGTAATTTCGGTGCTGAACTGATTGCCCAGCGTATTGAGCGTGATGTTCGCGATGAACTCTATGTTTCCTTACTTGGCAAGAGTATGACCTTCCATAACCTCCAACCGGTTGGTGATACGATGGCGCGTGCCACCAATGATGTGCGTGAGGTTAATTATATGTTCAGCCCCGGTATCAACCTGGTGGTTGGTTCGCTCGTCTTCCTGGCCATGCCGTTCTTCTTTGCCCCTCATTATCATTGGTCTCTCTTGCTCACCCCCATCCTTTTCTCGATCGCTTATTTCATCGCCCTGCGTTGGTATATGCGTACGCTAAATCCAATCACAGAAGACGTGCGTGACTCCTTTGGTCAGATGAATACGCATCTTTCTGAAGTGCTGGATGGGATCGAGACGATGAAAGGTGCCGCCCAGGAAGAAGCTGAGATTAAGCGGTTCAACATCAATTCTCACCACCTTCGCAATAATAACATTCGCCAGGGTGATGTGGAAGCCCGCTTCGTGCCTTTGCTATTATTTTACATAGCGCTCGCTGGCGGTCTGTTGCACGCCATCATGCTTTTTCGGCTTGGCATCCTGAATATCGGTGATGTTGTGGCCTATTTTGGCATTCTATTAATGCTCGAATTCCCTACCTGGACATCTATCTGGGCTTATTCTCTCATTTCGTCCGGTCTGGCAGGTAGCCAGAGGATTCTCGAGTTGATCAACCGCGAGACTAACTTGGACCAGAACTCGGCCGGTTACACCCAATCCATGCGCGGAGAGATTGAATTCCGTAACCTTACTTTCGCCTACCCCACTGGTGAAGCGGTACTTCGCGATATTTCCTTCTCTGTCAAGCCAGGCCAAACGGTGGCCATCGTTGGGCAGACGGGCACTGGTAAGACCTCGTTGGCAAAATTGGTCAATCGCACCTATGATGCTACAGGTGGACAGATCCTCGTGGACGGTGTGGATGTTCGCGACTGGAACTTGGCTTCCTTGCGCTCTCAGATATCCATCATTGAACAGGATGTATTCCTCTTCTCCCGCTCGGTTGCTGAAAATATAGCTTTTGGCAAGCCTAGAGCAACGAGGGATGAAATTGAAACTGCTGCCAAATCCGCCCAGGCGGATGAGTTCATCAACCAGTTCGAAAAAGGATACGATACTATCCTGGGTGAGCGCGGCGTAACTCTTTCGGGTGGGCAGCGCCAGCGCTTGGCGATCTCCCGTGCCTTTATGACCGATCCGCGTATCCTTATTTTGGACGACTCCACCAGCGCGATCGACTCTGCCACTGAGGATATGATCCAGCGGGCCATTGCCGCCGCGGCTCGCGGTCGGACCACCCTCATTATCACCCATCGCTTGTCTCAGATCCGTTGGGCTGACTTGATCATCGTTCTTCGCAAAGGGCGTATCTCTGCCATCGGGAATCACGATGAATTGATGAAAACATCTGAAGTATATTCTAGAATTTTTAGGGAATAAGGAAGGGGATTGAAGTGCGGTTGTTTCAGCACTTTCATTTGTCCATTCTCATCTCTCTGTTCTCTTTCAAAGGAAATTATGGGTTTCTACGAAGGCCTTAACGAAGAAAAATACGACCGCCAGTATAAAGACCGCGACCTGGCGAAACGGATCGTTGCCTATTTCACTGCCCAACGCAAACGGGTGGCAGTCATTGTTGTTGTGACCGTCATTCTGGCGGTCATTACCGCCGCACAACCGGTCATTATCAGCTATGGTCTTGACAAGCTTAGAACCCTGCCCAGCTTTGGCGCTAGCCTGCTGATCGGGGGCATTGTTCTTTTTATCGGCGTCGCTGACTGGGGGTTGAATTGGGCTCGCCGCAGGCTTACGGTCCGTACTGTGGGAGACGTTGTACTCAATCTCCGCGCCCTGGCTTTCCGCGCTGCTGTCGAACACGACCTTTCTTTCTACGACCAGTTCTCATCCGGGCGCATCGTCTCGCGCATAAATGCTGACACCAGCACCCTGGGCGAGTTGGTTACCATCATCACCGATGTTTCCGCCCAGATTCTCAATGCCATCCTCTTAGGGATAATTATCGTCCGAATTGAATGGCGTCTGTCGCTGGTCCTCTTCTCCTTCCTACCGTTCATTTTCCTCCTCGCGCTCCTCTTCCGGCGCATGGCCCGTAAGGTGACTAAAAGTGGCATGCAAGCGATGGCTGATGTTAACTCAGCTATCAAGGAGACAGTCAGTGGTATTGACATTGCCAAGAACTTTCGCCAGGAAGCCGGTATCTTCGAGACGTTCAACACTGCCAACCAGACATCCTATCGTGTCAATGTTTGGCGAGGGTTTATCCTGGCCTTGGTCTGGCCGGCGCTGAACACCCTGGTCGGGATTGCCACAGCCACATTGGTTTATGCTGGCGGACTGAGTGCTGCCCAGGGGGCAGTTACCATCGGTGCATGGTACCTCTTCATCATGAGCTTGGGTCGGTTCTTCGACCCTGTCATGAACTTGTCGGCTTTCTGGTCCAATATCCAATCCGGGCTGAGTGCCGCTGAGCGTATCTTTGCCTTGATGGATGCTGAGCCAAACGTGGTCCAGATCGATAATCAGGACGTACAGAAACTTAAAGGAGAGATTCGTTTTGAAAATGTCTCCTTCCGTTATGCGGAGAATGAACCAGTACTGGTGGATTTCACTATGACCATCCGCCCCGGCGAAAACCTTGCCATTGTGGGTCATACTGGTGCAGGAAAATCCTCACTGGCAAAGTTGATTGCGCGTTATTACGAGTTCCAAACCGGGCGTATCCTGATCGATGGGTCAGATATACGCACCTTTAACCTGCAACAATACCGACGGCAGTTGGGGTTGGTCTCACAGGTTCCCTTTCTTTTTTCAGGTACCGTGGCTGAAAACATCCGCTACGCCTGCCCTGATCCTGAATGTGTGACCAATATAGATATTCTGACCATGGCCCGCAAAATTGGCGATGGTGAATGGTTGGAAACATTACCGAACGGCCTCGAAACAGTTGTCGGCGAACGCGGCGCCATGCTCTCTATGGGACAACGCCAATTGGTTGCATTATTGCGCGTATTGATGCAAAAGCCCGCCATTTTCGTTCTGGACGAGGCCACCGCCAGCATCGACCCCTTCACAGAATGGCAGATTCAGCAGGCGTTAAGCATGATTCTGGCAGAGTCCACCAGCATCCTGATTGCCCACCGCTTGTCCACTGTCAAAGCTGCCGACCGGATTATTGTGCTCGAGAGAGGTAGGATTTTGGAAGAAGGCAGCCACAATGGTCTGCTCCAGCAAGGCGGGTACTATGCCACACTTTATAATACATACTTCCGCCATCAATCCCTGGCATACGTGGAACAGGCACGCAACCTGGTCACAAAATAACCAAATCCCCGGCATGAAGATGTTGGGGATTTTTCGTTCACCGGCTCTCATCAAGCGCAAGATCAAACTATTAACTCATCAATTTTAAAACCCAACAGTACCATTGTGTTTATCATCTAAAGGCGCGAGAATAATTGTGCCTTGTAATCTAAATAGTCAAAATCGCCCGGCAAATTGCCGGGCGATTTTTTATCCGATCTTGATGGAGCGCATCGATAAGGAGCCTCCCCATACTTTATCCGCAAAAAAGCTGACCGGTTCACCCGATTCCTTAGCTCCCAAGACATAAAGCAGGGGTTTGTAATGCTCAGCTGAATTGATTGCAAGTGCTGCGGTCCGCCCCTGCTTGTTATACTGGATAATTGGTTCGTGGTTATCGTCCAAGATCCACTGTTTGACCTTACCATCGAACTCCACCGCCCAGTCGAAGGCAACATCTTCAAAAACGACCATGCCCAGGTTGTGGACGATATTCCCACTACCAAGGATTAGGATCCCTTCATCACGTAAGGGGACGAGTTGCCGTCCCAGGTCATAGTGTGCCTGGGCTGTTTTATCCATGTCCAGGCTCAACTGGATGACCGGCATATCTGCCTCCGGAAACAAGCGGCTTAGCACAGACCAGGTTCCGTGATCCAGCCCCCAGGTTAAGGAAAGGGTGATTTCGCTTCCGCCAACGAGGCTCCCGATGCGCTGGGCCAATTCAGGTGAACCAAGTGCTGGGTACTTCATCGCGTAGAGTTCGGGCGGGAAGCCATAGAAGTCATAGATCGTGCGCGGTTTTTCCATCGCAGTAACCTGCGTTCCTTTGGTTTCCCAATGGGCCGAAACACTAAGGATGGCTTTTGGCTGCGGTAAGGCTTTTCCCGCTGTGATCCATGCACGGCTGAATTCGTTGTCTTCGATGGCATTCATTGGGCTTCCATGTCCGATGAAAATGATAGGCATTCGGTCCATATCCTACTCCTTAATGCGGCTGTTGGAAATACGCGGCAATGATACCTGAAAGATCTTCATTCGTGTGGGTTCTCAGAATGCGGAAGAAATCCTCCGAAGAAGCGCGTTTCCCTTCCATCTGCGCGGCATAATCTTTCAGGAAGATAAAAAAGGTTTCATCGCCCATCCGCCCGCGCAATGCTTCCAGGAATTGCGCCCCCCGCAGATAAACAGCATTGGCATAAGTCCGGAAATTACCCGCGTGATAAATGTCTGTGTCCACCCAGCCGGTCGGCGTGTAAGCATCCACGCGGAAGGTCCACCAAGAGTTTACATCCGGATAGTTTTTCTCATAAAACAGTTTTTCGCTATACGTTGCCAGGGCCTCATCCAGCCAGGGCTCCAGCGCCTGGTCGTTCCCCACCGATCCGAACCACCATTGGTGCGCGGTTTCATGAACGGCAATATCGATCATGTAATTGAGCACGGTCCCGTCGTAAATTTTATAATAATCGCGGCTTAAAAAGAACAGGCCGTCGTATTCCATTCCATCGTAAAATGGCGATTCGACAATGCTCAGGCTTGGGTATGGATACGCTCCATAGAGTGAGCCGAAGGTTATCAGCGCCTTGGCAACCTCATCCATCACAATCTTGGCTTGAGACTCATCTTCGACAAAATAGTAACCGGTAACGGTAACTCCGTTGGCAATGGTCGCAACCCTCTGGTAAGTGTTGCTGGCTGAAAAAACAAACGTGCGTGCATTTTGCAGGTGGTAGTGCCAGATTCCACCTGCCGTTTCCGCCGGCGCACTCGCCGCGAGCGTGACCGGCAATATTGGGTCAGCCAGAGCCAGCGTCACATCGAAGCTGGCTGTATCATAAACCAGATGCTCGCCTACCTCTGCGGGTGGATGCAGCAGCCAACCGCCCGAATAAGGCACAATGAACGGGTACCAGTCCACTAGGTTGGTTTGGAGTTCGTTGTAACCAAATATGTGGTGAATGTCCGTCTCGGGGAGTCTTAAGTCAAAATGCAAGGACAGGTTCAGGATTCCCCCTGGAACGAGTGCCAAGGTTAATGGGACCTCGAGACGGTCGCTGATTAATTTCAGTCCACTTGCTGCCTGTCCGTTGACCGCCAATCTTCCCAATGAGAAGCAATCCGCCCATAGGTTTGGCTCAACATCCATAACAAGTTCTGTTAGAGATTCCCCCGTATCATTTTTGTAAAGGATGGACTCGTCCACCGCCATGGAATGAGCGGTGTAATCCAGAACAGCGTTAAAGGTGTAGAGAGAAGGGACCGGGACAGGTGCAGGGATCAACGTGGATATGGGGACATCAGCGGTAGTCCCCGTGACAGCTGGAAAAGTGGCGGGGTTTATTGGAGTGTTTGCTGGTGGGCCAAAAGGCGTAGCCGAGGGAACAGCGTGCGGGTTGGGGGTTACGGTCGGACCGATGGCTGTAGGAAAGGATGGGAGGGGACCAGTGCAGGTAGTGAGAAGGCAGAGAATTAAAATAATAATGGAACGGTACCGGCTGAACATATTATCTTTTTTTCCAAACCAAGCCCCGGTGAGGTTGGAAAAGAAAAACCAGCAGGAAAATAGTAGTGGCCGTCAGCACGATGGCGGAACCCGAAACAATGTTGAAATAGTAGCTTAAATAAAGACCGGTCACCGCTGAGAAGGCGCCGATGACTGCTGAGACAACCATCCCATGCCAAAGGCGGCGGGTGAGCAGCGAGGCAGTTGCCGCGGGGGTGACCAACATCGCTACCATCAAAGCCACACCGACCGTCTGCATCGCTACCGAGACCGTCAACGCCATCAAAACGAGTAGGATATTGTTTAGCAACCCGGACGGGAGCCGCAGGGTTGCTGCCAGCACCGGGTCGAAAGACATGACAAGGAATTCTTTGTAAAAGAGGAAAATCGTCACTAGCACCACGCCGCCGAAGACGGATGTCAGTACCAGGTCGCGGGTCGAAACGCCCAGCACGTTGCCAAACAAGAAATGGCTCAAGTCAACACTGTAACTGCGGACGGTCGAGATCAGGGCGATTCCCAGGGCAAACATGCTTGCGAACATGATGCCGATGGCGGTATCTTCGCGGATCTGGGCATGTTTGGAAATGCGTCCGACTGCCAGCGCCATCAAAACTGCTGCACCGAGCGCCCACCAGAAAAGGGTATCCCGGCTGCTGCCCCCAATGAGGTAACCGAGTGCCACACCCGGTAGGACGGCATGTGCCAGGGCATCCCCGAAGAAGGCCATCCCGCGCAGGACAACGTACACACCCACGACCGCGCACACCACGCCGACAATCACCGACGCCACCAGGCCCCGCAACATGAAATCATAGGAGAATGGCTTCAGAAGGATGTTGAACAGGTTATTCATGCTCATCTTCCCCGTCACAGCAGGAATCGGCCAGGGCGGTCGTGCCGTCCGCAACCTTGATCAATTGGGCGTGACCCCCATAGGCTCGCAGCAGGTTCTCGCTTGTCAGCACATCCTGCGGTACCCCAAACCGAACCAACCTGTGGTTGAGCAGCATGACGCGGTCAAAATGGCTGGCAGCCTGTCCCAGGTCGTGTGTGGCGACCATAACCGTGATTTTCTGTTCTCGTAGTTTATCCAGGAGGGCCAGGATCGCTTCCTGAGAGGGGGTATCCAAGCCGTTAAGTGGCTCGTCCATCAGCACGAGTTCGGCTTCTTGAGCCAGGGCACGTGCCAGAAATGTCCGTTGCTGCTGGCCGCCGGAGAGTTCTCCGATCTGGCGGTTTTCCATGGGATCCATTCCCACCGCTTCGAGTGCCGCATGAACCGTATCCCAATCAGAACGCCGCGGCCAGCGAAAAAAGCCCACCTGCCCGATACGGCCCATCATCACCACGTCCGCCACGCTGGCCGGGAAACGCCAGTCCACCTGGCTGCGCTGGGGTACATATGCAATGCAAATGTGTCCGCGTGGGCCATTGCCCGAGATTTTCACCTCGCCTGACGTAGGCGGGAGCACTCCCGACACCACTTTGAACAGGGTACTTTTCCCGGCTCCATTCGGCCCCACCACCGCCACGCGTTCCCCCGTGTGCAGGTGAAAAGTAATGTCTTCCAGTGCCACCCGCCCATCATAATTGACTGATAGGTGCTGGACGTCCAGGATCGGCTGGTCAGGCTGGTGGTGAGTATGAGGATACATTATTTTAAAGCTCCCACGATCGCGTTGACATTATATCGCATGAAATCTAAGTAACTCGGCGCGGGACCCTCGGGGGCGGTCAGAGTGGCGTGGTAGATCCAGACTGCTTTGATACCTGTATCTGACGCAATCTGGTCTGCCAGCGTCTGGTTGACGGCTTCGCTCACGAACACCGCTTTGACTCCCATCTGGCGGATTTTATCTTCAAGCGCGGCTAGCTCCTGTGCCGATGGAGCGGCATCCGAGCTGAACGAACCGGTGATGGTTCCTTCCTGCGTAAAACCGTATTGCTCCGCGAAATAGCCAAGCACAGCATGGTCCGTTACCAGCAGGCGGTTTTGTAGTGGGATTTGCGCCACCTTGCTGCGGATCCAGGCATCCAGATCGCGTAGCGAGGTAGTATATGCTGTGGCATTCATCTGGTAATCGGCAGTATGTGCCGGGTCCGCCGCGGAAAGAGCCGCGGCAATGTTTTCCGCCCAGATGATCACGTTGTTCGGGTTCATCCAGGTATGCGGATCGCCGGTGGACTGGTTGCTGCCAGGCAGCGGTAGGAGGGTTATTCCCGCCGAAACTTCCACCAGTGTGGCTTTTGTCCCTGTACTTTCCAACAATGGTTGCAGAAAAGTCTCCAACCCGGCACCGCTTGCAAAAATGATCTGGGCTACCGTTACCTCGGCCGCATCCTGCGGGCGGGGCTGGTAGTCGTGAGGGTCAGTGCCGACTGGCATAAGGACGGTCAGGTCAATATTCCCCGCCCCCACCAGGTTGACAACATCACCCACGATACTGTTTGTTGCCAGGACTTTGAGCTTGCCGTCGGGGGCAGCAGGAGTTCCGCCACTACAGGAGGAAACAGACAAAGGTAATAGCATGATCATTAACAGAATTACTTTTCGAAACATGAAATCTCCAAAAGATAAAATCGGAATCCTGTTCATTCCGATTTCTTTATTGATCAGATGGATGGAAATATCGCCGTTACTTTTTCTCCAACTCAGCCGCATCGTCGGGACCGAGTTCCTTGCGGAGAAAAACGTAAGCCCCCGTGGCGCTTTCGTCCCTTGGTCCAACCATTTGACGTTGTGGTAAAACACTGATCACGTCCCAGCCTTCCAAACCGGCATCGTTCAGGTCGTAAATATGAATATCAGCTTCAGGGGCATCATTCCACATGAAATCGGCAGCAGATAGACGAATGACTTTATGCAGGAAGACTTTCTTACCTTTCTTAAGACGTTCCTTAGCAGACTCCACCAGCTTTTGGTTGTCAAAACGCAGGTCGGCCTCAATTTGTGCGCGCATCTTCTGGGTCTCGGGGGTTGCCAATATTTCCTTGGCAGTCTGTTTGATGTCATCCTCGTCACTTTGTTTGGCAATTAAAAGATATTCCAGACCGCGCCTGTCACCCAAGGCGACCAGTCCTTCAGCGGCATCCATCTTGTCCAACCAGTCTTCGCTCTCGTTCATAATTTCGAAAAGGCTTTCAACATCCTGCATGGAAACAAGATTATCAACAGCAGATTTCATTCTATCCTCCTCAATGCACTCGTACGAATAGGGTTGAGCAATGAGTGCGTTCCTCAATCCCACATTTGCATTTTACTGCAAATAAACTTCGAGCGGCCCACTTGGATTAATGATTGCCTGCAATTCTATATATGGGATGGTAACGATCTGTGGACCAGCTGCATAGGCTGCCACTTGATACGCGTCAAAAGTGATTACCAGCCCATCCACCGCGATGTTCCAGGTGCGGTAATTGTCTGGCAACGGGTCAGCGCCCGTCACTGCAGTGTCAAAGGCGATATTGCCTCCCGCCAACTCAGTCTTGCAATAATCCGCTAATACTTGCAGGTAGTTCGTCCCGGGCAGGAACAGCTGATCAAGATTGACGAGGTGACCGGATGCCAGGTCAAATGTGAATGTTCGACTTGTTTGACCTGGATGGGCAGCGCCATCAAAATAACTGTCAATCATAAATTTCAGGCTGAGAGTTTCGCCCCACGGAGAGATAAGGGAATATTTCAGGTCAAAATAACTGCCATTCGCGATCGTCGGGTAAGGCGCAGAAGCCATGCTTAGCTTGAAACCATCCACTTCCTGTTGAACCAGGGCCGCCACTTCCTGGTTGAACTCCTGTACGCGCGGGTCATTACTGCCTGTCAGGATCGGGACCAGTGCAGTAAGTGTGTAAACCGGTGACGCGCTCGTTTCACTAACAGTTGTATAGGTCAGCTTAAGCCCCTGGCTGATGGGTGGTTCTGTCGGCGTGAAAGTGGGGGCTACGGGAGTTGCAATGAGATTGCAGGACACGAGTCCGATTAGCGCCAAGGAGAATGGAAAACGGCCCAAAGATTCCCGAAGATTATTTTTCATACCTAATCTTTCCCTTGGAGAATATCAGCTGATTATTTCCGTGACTTTTCCTGCAACCGTTTTTTTCGATGCTCGAGTTCTTCCATCCAATGGCGATATTCATAACTCGGGATATCCAGCTCGCTGACCAATTCCTCTGCGCTTTGTGTCCATTTCAGCGCTTCGGTATATTCGCGGCGGTGGTGCTCGTAGTATTTCGCCAGTTCGATGTGTGCATAGACATGTCCGTCGGTTGCAGCCTTTTGCCATAATACCGCCGCAGACTCGATGTCGCCTCGTCGGCGTTGCAACGCGGAGAGTCTTTGTACAGCTGTTCCAAAGTCTGCTTCGTTCAAGCCCGCTTGCAAGCCGCGTTCATAAAGGCGGGCGGCCTCCTCCTTACGATCCAGGTCTTCGAACAACTTTCCCAGGGCGATGAAATCCAATCCATGTTGCACCTGTCCGTCAAACGGGGCGTGCAGGATGGATGCCATGTGGTTCATCAACGCAGCCAGTGCAACAATGTCCATTGCATTGTGATAGAACACGCCCTTCAGCGGAGCGGCATCACCTGTACGCAGGTAATCAAAATAGAGGTAAGGGATTACGTAACCCGGGACTTCATCAATGCTGCGCGGTGCTGCCAGGATGTTTTCTTCGAGATATTTCAGGGCGCGGCTTGGCAGACGGTCTCGCCAGAGCCGCCGGGCCAGGGGCAGCAGATCGAGATGCGCAAAATCCTTGAAGGGCACAGGAATGTTGTGCAACGAGTAACGTGTGACCAGCAGTGGCGCGTCAAATGCCTTGCCGTTAAAAGTGACCAGTGCGGAGCACGGAGCCAGGAAATCCATCAATCCTTCAAGAAGTGCGGCTTCCTCGGATGGGTCCCGCATAAAGAATTGTGCTAGGTGGAATGTATCCCCCTCAAATCGCCCCACGCCTACCAGGAAGGCGTATGTACCCGTCCCTCCCGCCAGGCCGGAGGTCTCGGTATCCAGGAAGGCAAAAGACTCGATCGGGATGTCGTTAAGACGTGTGTCACGCGCCCATTGTGCGATGGTTGCCAACGGCACGGATGTCCGCAGTGGAGTGCTCCCGTGGCGGTAATCTGGGGGATAATTCTTTTCGTATGAGAATGTTTCCCCCTGCCGGGTGGAAATAAAACGTCCCTCCACAACGGATTGAATTGGGACATCCATCCGTGTTTTCATTTTTCCCTGTTGGATGTCCGCCGCGCCAATTCTGACACCCAGTGATTTTAGTTTATCCGCAATGGTAGGTTTGGATGGTTCGGTCATCGGGTCGATTATATCCTTAACAATCCTGCCATCCTCGAGGAAATCTGGTAAAAGTGGTGTAAATTGGATAGAAGCATTTTCGACGAGGTAAATTATGGGTGAAAAAAATAACGGCGCAAAGGCTGATGTCCTTTCCTTCTGGGTCAAACTGGCCTATGGGACCGGCGATTGGAGCGAGGCCAGTTACGGGACCCTGCGCCAGATATTCTACGCCATCTTCCTGACTGACGTTGTTGGGTTGGATGCGCGGCTGGCCTCCTTTGCCGCCCTGGTGGGCATCATTTGGGATGCTGTCAACGATCCCCTGGTGGGAATTTTGACCGACCGGATGCGGAGTCGCTGGGGTCGCCGCCGGCCATTCCTTTTATTCTTTGCCATCCCTTTTGGGGCGAGTTTCCTTCTGTTGTGGTGGGCTCCGCCATGGCATAGCCAGATCGCCTTAGCCGCCACCGTCACACTCGCTTTCATGATCAGCGACACGTTCGAGACCTTGTGCGGCGTACCGTTTTCTTCGCTTCTACCCGAGCTGACTCCCGACTATGACGAACGCACCACGTTGACCAGTTTCCGCATCTTTTTCAACCTGCTGGCCTCCCTGGTGACAGCAGTTGCTGCTCCAGCCATTATTGGCGCAGCCTTGGCAGCTGGCTTGTCCCAGCAACAAGGTTACCTGATCGTTGCTGGGATTTTCGGCGGTCTGGCTGCCATCCCATTCCTGCTCATTTTTGCTGTTGTTCGTGAGCGCTACGGTGCCTCAGACCGGCCTCAGGAAACAGTCACCTTCGGCCAAACCGTCCGTACCGCCTGGGCGAATGTTCCCTTCCGTTTCGCCACGGTTATTTATATGCTGAACTGGATCACCTTCGACTTGGTGGCCCTGGTACTGCCTTTTTACCTGATCTACTGGATCGCCCGCGGCAAAATGCTGACTTCGGTATCATTGCTCGGCATTTCCCTTCCACTGGAATCTGCAGTTTTTGCTCTGCTGCTGGTCACTGCTACCTTCGCACTGCCATTTTGGTTGTGGCTTTCTCATCAGCTGGGCAAACATATTGCCTACATCATCGGGATGGTCTTTTGGGCTGGAGTGCAAATTGGAATTTTCCTTGTCCGCCCCGGTCAGATTCCGCTCGTGCTCTGGATGGCTTTCCTGGCTGGCCTATCCGTTTCAGCCGCTCATATTCTTCCGGATGCCATGTTCCCGGACGTCATCGAGTGGGACGAACTTCGCACCGGGCGCCGCCAGGAAGGGATTTACTACGGTGTTAAAAACTTTGTCCGCAAGTTGACCGGCGCGCTGGCAATTTTTATCGCACTGCAAGTATTGGGTTGGTTCGGTTACCGCACCCCTCCGGAAGGCGCCACAACCTTCATCCAATCTCCCGTTACATTGATGGCTATCCGCATTTTAATTGGGCCTCTGGGCGCAGTGTTGTTATTCTCAGCAGTCATCACCGCCTGGTTCTATCCACTTACCCGGGAACGCCATACCAGGATTCGAAGACTCCTCGAATACCGGAACAGTAGACCTCGTAAAAAAGAATAAAAACTGCTCGTTTCCCTATCCAGCTTTTTCCCCATCTTAAATTTTCTCTCAAAGAGTTGACTCCGGCAGGATTCTTCGCTATACTATGTAAGCGCTTTCAGTAAACGCTTACATACTCCTAATTCTTTTCCTTACCCATGCCATCTTCCCATCCCACAATTGCCGATGTTGCTCTACGAGCCGGTGTCTCCATAGCCACTGTCAGTCGTGTACTGAATGGTTCAGCCCCCGTGGACATTAAAACTGCAGATCGGGTCCATTCCGCCATCGGCGACCTTAACTACGTCCCGCATGCTGCCGCGCGCACACTTGCCAGCCGTCGGACAGACACCATAGGGCTGCTCCTGCCGGAGATCAGCGGGGCTTTTTTCCAACCCTTGCTGCGCGGCGTCGAGGCTGGGGTCAGCGAAGCTGGTTTTGATTTGCTGATTCATACCACCCAGTCTCATCCAAAAAACGCCCCGCACCGCCCACTCGGAGAGCACAACACGGATGGCCTGCTGGTCTTTACCGAAAGCCTGGATGTGAAGGAACTGACTCGCCTGTATACTGCCGGCTTTCCAGTTGTTTTACTTCACCAGGCACCGCCAAATTCCTTAAACATCCCTGTGGTCACCATTGAGAACCAATCCGGCGCACAGAAGATTGTGGAACACTTGATTCAGGTTCATCATTGCCGCCGGATCGTTTTTTTGCAAGGTCCCGAGGGGCATGAAGACTCGACTTGGCGCGAAAAAGGCTATCGAGTCGCCCTGAAGAAATACGATATTTCTTTTGATCCATCGCTGATTATTCGCGGAAACTTTGACCGTTTTGAAGCTCAGGCATCTGTCGAACATTTATTGACAGATGGTGTGGATTTCGACGCAGTTTTTACAGGGGATGACGAATCAGCAATTGGTGTTCTTATAGCGTTGCGTCAAGCCGGCCGGAAGGTTCCGGAAGAGATTGCCGTCGTTGGCTTTGATGATTCTTTATTTGCAAATACGCTCTTACCACCTCTGACTACCGTGCGTGCCCCTACAGAACAAGTCGGCATACAGGCCGTTCGAATGTTGGTTCGCATCATCCAGGGCAAGGAAGTTGGATCGCCTCTGGTACTTCCCACTGAATTGACCATCCGCCAATCGTGCGGATGCCATGCCTGATCTATCCAGGAGGTGCCTAGGGAATTTAGAATTCTCATACTAATTCCACACTCTTCAATTCGAATTTTCCGGAGGAAAAAACATGAAAACGAGAACATTATGGATGGTTACCAGCTTGCTTGTTATCGGCAGTTTATTGCTGGCATCCTGTGGAACCAAAACATCGTCCAGTAACGGGGACTATCTGACGATCAATTACGAACAATTGTCCACTTGGGTGCGCAATTTCAATCCTTTCTCGCCCTCTGCGCTTGGTTCGACTGCAACAGCCATTTATGAACCGATGATGATCTACAACAAGTCCACAGCAGAGCTCGTGCCATGGCTGGCAACAGCATATACTTGGAGCTCCGATAATACCACCCTGACTTTCCAGATTCGTCATAATGTTATGTGGTCAGACGGTCAACCTTTCACTGCCCAGGACATCATTTACACTTTCACTCTACTCAAGAACAATTCTGCCCTTTCAGGTACTGCTTCCAATATCTTGAACCAGTACATTGATAGTTATTCAGCGCCCGATGATTTTACTGTCGAATTCAAATTCAATACAGTATATACCCCCGCCCTGTACGATCTTGCCAACCAGCTTATTGTTCCGGAACATATCTGGAATAACGTTGCCGATCCTACCACCTGGACGAATGACAACCCGGTCGGCACCGGCCCCTTCACCCAGGTAACCAAATTCGACACCCAGATATACATCCTCGAAAAGAACCCACATTACTGGCAGGCTGGCAAACCTTACTTCCAGGGCATCCGCTATCCATCTTTTGCGGACAACGAAGCATCCAACCTCGCCCTCGCCAACGGTGATCTTGACTGGGCCGGTAATTTTGTCCCCGACATCGAGAATACCTTTGTCAACAAGGATTCCCAAAACTATCATTATTACTTCGTTGGTGCAGACTGCGTTCTGCTCTATATCAACCAGACCATAAAACCATTCGATGATCCAGCGGTCAGAAAAGCCATCAGCATGGGCGTCGACCGCCAGATGATCGTCCAGACTGCGGAGTTCAACTACATCCCCCCGGCCGATGCCACTGGTCTGGGAGATGCGTACAAGGCCTGGAAAGACCAGGCTGCCATTACAACTGGCACATGGGTCAATTACGATCCTGCGGCTGCCAATGCCGCCTTGGATGCAGCTGGCATAACAATGGGAGCAAACGAGACGCGCCTAGACCAGGACGGTAAGCCGATGAAGTATGAACTGATCGTCCCCTCCGGCTGGACGGATTGGATCTCAGCCGCCCAGATCATTGTCCAGAACATGCACGACCTTGGGATTGAGATCAACCTGACCACCCCGGATGAAACCACTGATCTCGATCGGGTTGAAAAAGGTGATTTCCAATGGGCGATGTATTCAGGCTCAGGAGGCCCAACCCCTTATAACTTCTACCGCGGGCAGATGAGCAGCATTACTGTCCAACCTGTCGGACAGGCTGCTGGTGAAAATTTCCTTCGCTATGTTAACCCTCAGGCAGACGTATTACTTGCAGAATTTGCCACTACCTCCGACATGACCCAACAAAAACAGATCATGGCCCAGATTGAGGCGCTCTTCGTCGATCAGGCTCCCGCCCTGCCGCTCTTCCCTGGACCAGATTGGTATGAGTACAATACCTCCCGGTTCACCGGATTCCCGAGCGCTGACAACCCCTATGCCCCGGGTGTACCCTGGCCCAATGGTCCCTATAACACGGCTCTGCTTGTCTTAACCACAGTAAAACCAAAGTAACATCCATCAAGAACCGGGGTTGTCTTGTCCATCATCAGGCAACCCCGGCATTTAGTTCCATCCATCGGAGAATAAGCGAATGAAATACATCCTGCGGCAGGTTGGTCTCTATCTCCTGGCTGCGTGGGGTTCCCTGACACTTAATTTCATCCTGCCGCGCAGCATGCCAGGAGATCCAGTCACCGCTCTGGTCGCCCGCATGCATGGCCGGGTCAATCCTGCACAGATTGAGGCCATCAAGGCTGCCTACGGTTTCACGAACGGCCCCATTCTGATTCAATATTTCCAGTATTTATCCCACGCGCTGCGAGGCGATTTTGGGATTTCCATTTCTTCCTATCCCGCCCATGTGTCCACTATTATCGCCACCAGTTTCATGTGGACCATTCTCCTTGGTGTGATCACCTTGGTCATCAGCTTTGTGCTCGGCACTGCCCTGGGAGTCGTCATTGCCTGGAGGCGCAGTGGTGTGATGGATTCGACTTTGCCAGGCCTGACCGGCTTCATTGGTTCTTTCCCCTATTTCTGGCTTGCAATGGTTGCTCTGTATTTCATGGGATTTAAATTAGGCTGGTTTCCAATGTCCCATGCCTACTCAGATTATCTTTCTCCCGGTTTTACCTGGGAGTACATTGCTAGTGTTATCCAGCATATGTTCTTACCCGCCGGAACGATTATCCTGGTCTCGGTTGGCGGCTGGATGATGGGAATGCGCAGCACAATGATTGCAGTTTTGAACGAGGATTACATCACCATGGCAGAGGCCAAGGGTCTCTCCCAACGCACCGTTATGTTTCAGTATGCAATGCGTAATGCCATTCTTCCAAACATCACGCAGTTTGGCATGTCAATCGGTTTCGTTATCGCCGGCCAGCTTCTAACAGAAATGGTCTTTTCCTATCCCGGCCTCGGGTTTTACCTGGTCCGCTCTGTCACCACAATGGATTTCCCCCTTATGCAAGCATTGTTCCTGATGATTACCCTGGCAGTCTTGGTTGCGAATTTTCTTGTGGATATTCTTTACGTCCAGCTTGACCCGCGCGTTAGGGTAAGTTGAGCAGAGAGAAGATGAGACGACAATGAATCCCAACGCCAAAATTCCATCCTGTGAGCCGGAAACAGGACAGCCGCATTTAGGTTCCCACGGCAAACCTATCTCCACTCAGTTGGATTTCCTTCTCCGCATGCTTACCCAACCCAAGGCGATTATCGGTTTGGTTATTCTTGGGATTTTTATCCTGACTGCACTCTTTGCTCCATTGATTGCACCAAACGACCCGAATAAATACGTCGGCTTGCCTCACCAACCCCCTTCCAGCACACACTGGCTCGGAACAACCGGACAGGGTCAGGATGTATTCACCCAACTCGTCTGGGGATCTCGTATCTCGCTCCTGATTGGTTTCTCGGTCGGAATTCTTAGCACAATCCTGGGACTGATGATCGGAATGGTCGCAGGGTATATACCCGGGGTGGTTGATGGCGTCCTGAACATGTTTACGAACGTCTTCCTGCTTATCCCCGGCCTTCCCCTTTTGATCACCTTGGCCTCCTTTCTTCCACAAGGGATGCTGACCGTCATGCTGGTGCTTACGTTCACCGGTTGGGCCTGGCCGGCGCGCGTTTTCCGATCCCAGGTACTCTGTTTGCGCGAAAAGGATTTCGTCTCCGCTTCCGTCGTTAGCGGTGAAGGCGTTCCGCGCATTGTCTTTTCTGAAATCCTCCCAAATATGCTCTCGCTGGTCATGTCCTCCCTCTTTGGTGCTGTGATCTATACAATTGGGGCAGATGCCGGGCTGGCTTTCCTCGGATTCGAAAACGTTAATATCGTATCCTGGGGCACCATGTTGTATTGGGCCTCGAACAGTTCCGCCCTGCTCCAGGAGGCCTGGTGGACCTTCGTACCGCCCGGCCTGTGCATTGCCCTGGTTTCCTTTGCCACCACTATGCTCATCTATTCCATGGATGAGGTGACCAATCCAAGGCTGAGAAGTGAAAAAGAGATTACCCGTGTCCTCAGAAAATACCATCTCGGTTCAAAACGCTCAACCCCTGTCGTCAATGAACCCCTCGCCCGTTAGTCCCCTTCTAAATATCCATGACCTACGGGTTGTCTACCTGACCACGCGCGGACCGGTGAAGGCGGTAGATGGCGTATCTTTTGCGATCCAACCAGGTGAGGTGGTTGGGCTGGCTGGCGAATCGGGGAGCGGAAAATCAACCATTGCTCATGCCATTTTGCGCATTCTGCATCCTCCGGCCTTGATTACTGGCGGACAGGCGCTTTTCGGCAATAGGGACATCATGAAAATGGATGATGCCGAACTGGGTCAGTTCCGCTGGAGTAATATTTCCATCGTTTTCCAGAGCGCAATGAATTCCCTCAATCCGGTGATGAAGATCCGCGACCAGCTTCTGGATGTGATGCTCCAACATGGTCTTTCGAAAGCCGATGCGAATAAACGCGCCTTGGATCTATTCAAACTCGTTGGGATCGATCCTCAGCGCCTGAATACCTACCCTCACCAGCTCTCGGGTGGAATGCGCCAGCGGGCCGTCATCGCCATTGCACTGGCACTTAATCCCCCCTTGCTGATTATGGATGAGCCGACCACAGCATTGGACGTGGTTGTCCAGAAGGATATTCTCCAGCAGATAGCCGTACTGAGGGAAAAAATGGGGTTTTCGATCCTGTTCATCACCCATGATCTTTCCCTGCTTGTGGAATTTTCAACTCATATTGCCATCATGTACGCTGGCGAAATCGTCGAGCAAGCACCTGCACGTGAACTCTTCAGCAACCCCCTGCACCCATATACTCTTGGATTGATGAATTCCTTCCCATCCATCAGTGGAGAAAAACACAAACTGACCGGCATTCCCGGTTCACCGCCTGACCTGGTAATGCCCCCCTCCGGCTGCCGTTTCCATCCCCGCTGCCCCAAGGTAATGCCAATTTGCTCCGAAACCACCCCGGTAACAAAATCCATTTCTCCAGGCCATCTGGTTGCCTGCCATTTGTATTAAGAGACGTCTATGGATCAACTTGAAATACCAGCCACAAATATTCTGGACGTACGCGGCCTGACCAAGCATTTCCCGGTGGGTACATTCTTGAAAACCAGGCAAATCCACGCAGTGGAGGATGTTTCATTCACTTTAAAGCGCGGCCAGGTGGTCGCTCTGGTGGGTGAATCGGGCAGCGGAAAAACTACTACCATCCGGATGGTCGCCCGTCTGATCCCGGTGACACATGGCGAGATCTTCTTTGAGAGTGCAAATATCCTGAACACTGAGCCGCACAAAGCATCCATGGATTACCGCAGTAAAGTCCAGTTGATATTCCAGGATCCATTTGCTTCGTTAAACGCCGTCCACACTATTGAGCATCACCTTGCCCGTCCGCTTATCATCCACAAAATAGCCACTGGCCGCCAGGAAATCCACGATCGCGTTTGCGATTTGCTTGAGACCGTTGACATCAAGCCCGCGGCAGAAATTGCCCACCGCTACCCGCATCAACTTTCCGGCGGACAGCGACAGCGCGTTGCCATAGCACGTGCGCTGGCTGTGGACCCGAAACTGATTCTGGCCGATGAACCTATTTCCATGTTGGATGTTTCCATTCGCATGGGTATTCTCAACCTGATCTCCAGGCTCAAAGAAGAACGCGGTATTTCCTACGTTTATATCACTCATGATCTAGCCTCCGCCCGCTATATTGGAGACCAGATCATGGTAATGTACGCTGGGCACGTGGTCGAAGGGGGTAACAGCGAGGAAATCATGGGAGGCGCAGTGCATCCCTATACCCAACTCTTGCTCTCTGCTGTCCCCGATCCTCGCTCCGGTCTGCGAACACTCAAGGGTACCGGTACACACGGTGAGGTGCCATCCTTGATTGATCCGCTGCCAGGTTGTCCATTTGCAGCCCGCTGTCCAAAAGTGATGAGTATTTGTCATCAAAGGATGCCAGAACAGACAGGGGTTACACTGGGTCATTGGGTGCGCTGCCATCTCTTTAGTTCATAAAAAGGTTTGTAAGGTATTCCTGAAACGGGAGTCGTTGCCCTGTTTTTCCAGCCTTGAATGCCAGATGAGGTAAAATCATTGCATGGTCTATATGGAAAATTAATAATGCGTACCCGTCGGAGAATCCTCGTCGAAGATCATTATCCACCCACGATAAATTTACAGGTTTCCGCCTAAAAAACAAGCGGTAAGGATGCCCATGAATTTAGCAGGCTTATGGCGTTACTGCATTGAAGACAATACCGACTTTGCACAATCCGGTTACGACGATTCCGCCTGGAAAACGATGTCCATCCCGTCCAATTGGTTCCTGGGCGGATTGGACCATCACGGCGTTGTCTGGTTCCGTCGTGAATTCCACTACCCATTGGGTGGGGATTACACCTCCGTTCATTTTGACGGCGTGGATTATTTCGCCGCTGTGTATCTCAACGGAGAGCTGATAGGTCGGCATACCGGTTATTTCGATCCCTTTTCCTTCGATGCGACCGGCTCACTCCGCTCCGGGAAGAACATTCTGGCAGTGCGCGTTGAGAGCCCGTATGAAACACCCGGGCTGAATGGCTGGTATTTAAGGAAACGCCTTATCAAAGGCGTGCTCAACCATCATGACTGCCGTCCCGGAGGCGGGTGGGAAGAGATCGGCCAATCCTATAACACAGGCGGGATTTGGAACCGCGTCTATCTCGAACAGCACGGAGCGATAACCATCGAACGCCTGCTCCTGCGCGCCGACCTAGACTCCCAACCCCCTGTTCTTTACGCGGAACTTTCCCTGGGCAACCGGTCAAGGAAACGGCGCATGCGGCTTGAACTCCGCTGTGCTCCGGAAAATTTCAAAGGCAGGCCAAAGGTAGCCAGGTTCACCCTTGAACTACCGGAAGGCGAGAGTGTCCACTCGTTCCAGATGCCCGTAAAAGATATCCAACTCTGGCAGCCCTGGGATCGGGGCTTTCCGCATCTATACGCGATCACAACATCATTGGTTACCGGCAAGGAGACCATCTCCCGCTCCAGCTTGTTTGGCTTTCGGACAGTCCGGGTGGAATCTGGCTTGCGCTGGTTCATCAACGGTCGGCCTTACTTTCCACGCGGCTCGAACTACCTGCCCTCCCAGTGGCTCTCCGAAACTCTTTTCCCTGAAGCAGCTGGCGCCAAGGAACACCCGTTTGGAGGTGGTCCGGGGGGTGACTTCTATTCCCGTGATGTGGATCTTGCTAAACAAGCCAATCTGAATATTCTGCGCGTCCATGCCCATGTCCTGCCGCCCGAATTCCACGCAGCCTGTGACCGGGTCGGGCTGCTCGTTTGGCAGGATTTTCCATTCCAATGGGGCTATTCGGACGAACCGGAATTTCACGCCGAGGCCGAACGCCAGATTCAGGCTATGGTTTCCGGGCTTTTCAACCACCCTTCCATTATTGCCTGGTGTTGCCATAATGAAAGCCCATGGGATGCTCCCTGGATGGCAGGTCAGGCGGGCGGGATTTATGACCCGGCACACAATCGCGACCTGGATGCACGCTTGGAAGCGGTTGTATGCAAACTTGATCCAACCCGCTATGTTCATCGCAACTCCGGCACTGGCGATGGGCATGTTTATCCGGGTTGGTATGTGGGCCATTGGCATGATTTCCGGAATATACCGGGTGCGCCTTTCGTCACCGAGTACGGGGCGCAGGGGTTGCCGGTCCGGCAAGACCTTGAGCGCATGCTGCCGCAGTTTGGTCCGGATGCCGGTTACGCTGAACTGGTCCGTTTCAAGGCCTGGCTCGACTCTCAGAAAAAGATCTCTGCGATTAAAAGATCCCTGATTAAGTTGGGTACCGCCTTTTGGAATTTTATCGAAAAATACCACTGGAGGTCGTTGCAGGAATGGGTGAAAGGCTGGGGCATGAAAATTGAACGTTCCGCCTACAAAACCATTCCATCTGTCGAGGCAACTCCACAGGAATTGCACCACGCCCGGCTGGTCTGGGAAACCTGGCGCTTCCACGACTTCCAGCCCGCTGAAACCTTCGATAATGGCATCTCCCTGGGTCTCTCACTTGACGAATTTATCGTCAATAGCCAGTCTTATCAGGCTCAATTAATTCAATTTGCTACAGAATGCTACCGGCGCTTCAGGGTTACCGCCGGATTACCCGGTTCTGGAACGGGCACGGGTGTACCCGTTATGTTCACCGGTAAGGTCACCGGCATCTTCCAGTTCGATTTCTGCGACCCCTGGCCCGCTGTGACCTGGTCGGTTGTGGATTACTGGCGCGCCCCCAAGCCCGCCTTTGATGCCCTGCGGCGTTCCATGCAGCCGGTTCTTCCGTCATTTCACCTGCCGGAAAAGATCGAATCTGGCAGGGCTGCCTCCGTATCATTCTGCGTCGTCAACGACTTGGAGCAGGCCTTCCCCGCGGCCACCTGCGAGTGGCGTCTGGAAGGCGTGTTGGGCAATATTGCCTTTGCCGCATTCCCCGTGGACATACCTGCCGAAGGCGTTTCGGGCGAGACCAGATTGACCTTGCCTTCGCTCAGGCCCGGGAAGTACAAGTTATCGGTAAGTGCCACATCCAGTGGAAATATTCTCGGTGAGAACTGGTACGACTTGACCGTCCAATAACCGCGCTCCCAGGGGAACGGAAACAAGGGCTGCGAAGAACACGAAGGAAATTCGTGTTTACTCTCACATTGGTGAATACAATGACTCTCCCAACCAAGATCGTTGTGATCGGCGCAGGCAGCGCCTCTTTTGGTGAAAATACCCTCTCTGCCCTTGTGCGCAGTAAAAAACTGCGCGGCAGCACCCTTGCCCTTGTGGACCATAATCCCGAAACGCTTGATACGGTAAAGCGTTTGGCTGACCGGCTCAACCGGGAGTGGGATTCTGGTCTCGTCATCACGGCCCACTCCCGCCATCAGGAAGCGCTCGAGGGTGCCGGTTTTGTTGTCTCGGCCATCGAAGTGGGCGCGCGCGAAGGCCTCTGGAGAAAAGACTTCGAGATCCCGCTCAAATACGGGGTCCGCCAGCCGTATGCCGAGAATGGCGGCCCGGGTGGCTTTGCCCACGCCGCTCGTAACATTGGTCCGGTCATGGCCATCGCTCACGATATGGAGCAAGTCTGCCCGGATGCCTGGTTCATCAATTTCACGAATCCGATGATCCGCATCTGTGATGCCATCAATCGTCATAGCCGCATTAAGGCTGTCGGTCTGTGCCATCAAATATATATTGGCTACACGATGGTGGGGATTGCTTTAGCCAAAGACCTGGGTATCCAGGTGCCGGAAGGCATCGTCGGTATGCACGCCGACCCCATGCAGGCTCCGCTCCACAACCAGGTCAGGACGCAGATCGTCCCCCGCCTCGATATCCGCGCCGCCGGCTTGAATCACTTCTCCTGGATCATCTCCATTCGCGATCGGCAGAACGGTGAAGACCTCTACCCTCTCTTCCGTAAGCGCTTCTTCGAACTGGATCCTGAATTTGAGCCCTTGACCCGCCGCGTCTTCTCTGCCTTTGACCTTTTCCCGGTTCCCGGTGACAGTCATCTGTGCGAATACCTGCCCTGGGTCACCGATCCGGCCACCCAGCCCTGGGAAAAGTACCATCTCCCCCTTTACAACTGGGATTTGAATGCCGCGATCCGTGAATTTCAACACGAGCGGCTCAAGACAATGGCCGATGGTGAAGCCACCATCGATGCTCTTCTGGATACCGATTCCGAGGGCGCCTTGGAGATGATCGAGAACGTTGCCGCAGCCGGTACTCATTATCACCTGGCTGCCAACCTGCCCAATGTCGGCCAGATTTCCAATTTGCCCCTCGGTGCCACGGTGGAAACCCCGGTGGTCGTCGACGGAGATGGCATCCACCCGGTCCACGTGGGAGCATTCCCCGAGCCGGTCGCTGAGATCCTGCGCCGTGAAATCACCGTTGCCCGCCTGAGCGTCGACGCGGCCGTGGAAGGCTCGCGGGAAAAAGCCTTGCAGTGTCTCCTCCTCGACCCGGTCGTGAATGATTTTGAACTGGCGCAGCAAGTTCTGGACGACTATTTGACCAGTTATAAAGAATATCTGCCGCAGTTCTGGAATTAACTACTCTTGGGTGATCCCATGGATGAGGCAAAGAAATGAGATATTTTCTCGGTGTGGACGCAGGGGGCACCAAGACGCACGCCTTGATCGCGGACGAGATCGGGCAGGCTGTCGGATTCGGCCTGGCTGGCCCTGGCAACTGGGAGTCCGTCGGTTATGACGGGCTTACCAGGAACTTGCTCGATATCACCGCCCAGGCGCTTGAAATGGCAAAGATTAACCTCTCACAGCTCACCGGGACGGGGTTGGGTTTGGCCGGGTACGACTGGCCCAGCCAGCGCCAGGCCCACCTGGACGCCATCCAGCCCTTGGAACTGCCCTGTCCGCTGGAGATCGTCAATGACACCACTCTTGGGATCCTTGCTGGTGCAAAAGAAGGCTGGGGCATCTCGGTCGTTTCAGGGACCGGCTGCAACTGCCGTGGCTGGGACCGGGACCGCCGCCGGGAAGGCCGTGTGGTGGGTGGTGCCGGTGATTGGTCTGGCGAAGCTGCCGGAGGGTTCGATATCCTGGCCCGCGCCATGCGCGCCGTTGCTTTTGAGTGGGTCAAACGCGGGCCTGCCACTGCCCTCACTCCCGCTTTTTTGCTCCAGACAGGCGCCAAAGACCTCGATGAACTGGTCGAGGGCGTCTACCTGGGCCGTTTTGACTTCAACCCGTCCATGATCATGCTTGTCTTCGAGATCGCCCGTCAGGGCGATCCGCAGGCTCTGGAAGTCATCCGCTGGGCTGGAAGCGAACTGGGGGGCATGGCCGTCAGCGTGATAAACCAGCTTGACATGCACGACGAGGTCTTTGATGTCGTCCTCATCGGTAGCCTGTACGATGGGCATCCATTAATGACCGAGAGCATGGGCGCCGTGATCCATGCGGTTGCACCGCGTGCACGTCTGGTGCGTCTTACCGTCCCACCGGTGGTCGGTGGGGTTCTGCTCGGGATGGAACAGGCCGGCCTGAACGGTTATCCGCTGCGTGATACGCTTATTCGAACGACGAAAGAAATTCTGCAGAAAGAATAGGTCAATCCCCCGTTGGAGACTTTTAAGTCCAGCGATCTTCCCCATTTTTTCGCTAACCAATATATGCTTTATTTAAGCAAATTTCGGCATTAATTCCTATATTTGGCGGGTACTCGGCGATAGAAAAATATGGATTTTGATATAGTCCTCCGGGTGTCAAAGAGGCAAATAAACACCCATCATACTCTTCTCAAGTAAACAACGAATTTGTGCTCGACTGACTTTTCCAAAATCCGACCTATAATAAATTTGCATTTATAAACACATTGGTAATGGGAAGGGTATAAATTTGTATACGGGGTATTAGGTCATCTATACTTCATACATATACTAATATGATACGAAGATCGTTCAAGAAAAGTAAAGAATACCAATCTTTCACCGGATAAGTTGTGTCTGTCATTGGGAAAGTGTCTTGTTTGGGATGCTATCTGGTAGTTCAACCTCCACTCGGCGCAGAGGCGGATAAAGGTAAAAGCCCACTGTTGTTGCCAGGACGAGGATCCCCATGATGATAAAGAACAATCCGATACCACGCCCTGGTCCAATCCCAATGATCCGACCCAAGCTATCCGCCAGCGGGCCCCCTTGGATCAGCAGCGGTTCAAAGACATGGTCAGCCAGCGGTCCGGCCAAAAGATAGGCAAACGGTATGGAGGACCAGGCAATCATCCGGCGCATCGCAAACACCCTCCCCTGCACATCCGGAGCAGTTTTCACCTGCCAGATCGCCTGGCTGCAGCCATTGATTAACGGCTGACCCAGGAAAAAGAAGAAAACAGCGACGATATAGATGACCACACGGGGAGGGATGCCCGCGCCCAACAATGTCAAGCCCTGGAGAAGGTTGAAACCAAGAATACCCAAAATGCGTTGCCTGGGTCCACCCCATATGCTCATGACTAGGCTGCCAACCAAAAAGCCAATACCACCAGCCGACATGATCAACCCGAGAACAGCGGGAGTGGAAAAGCTCAGTACCAGGGGAGTGAAAAGCACCTGAGCAAAACCCGTGGTGAAATTGTTGACGGCGAAATAAAGTAGCAATCCTAACAATCCAGGGCGGGCAATGATATAAGACCAGCCAAAGACAGCCTCGCGCAGCAAGGACCCCTTCCTGGCAGTACTTTCGGCAGTGACTTCGGGTTTAGGAAACCGGGTGATTAAAAGCGTAACCAGCGCGAAGAGATAAGTGATATAGTCAACCAGCAGGATCGTAAAAATTGGGAAAATTCCCATCATTACACCGGCGATTGCGGGTGAACCGATCTGTGCGACCGCATCCGCGATCTGCACCATCCCGCTGGCTCGACCTAGGTGCTCTTTGGGAACAAGTAGTGTAGTCGCGGCAGAATAAGCAGGCCACTGGAAAGCCGTGATGGTGGAACTTATGGACATCGCGAAATAAATTTCCCAGACTTGCAGTTGACCCGCAAACAGGAGTAAGCACATGCTCAGTGTACACATGGAAGCTCCTGCATCACTAAGGAACATCGCCCAACGTCGGTCCCATCTGTCCACTAGCGCGCCAGCAATGGGGGAAAACAAGATCCCAGGTAGGGTGGTAGCTAATGCAATCAGGGCGAACTGGGTGACAGACCCAGTCCGTTGATATACCCATACGCCTAGCGAAAATCCAGTCAGGCCAGTACCAGTCAGCGAAATCAACTGACCAAACCAGATCAGAAGAAACGTCCGAAAGCCAGGAGTAATAGGTTTTTGCGCCACGTCCTTTTATTCTTCTTTTATGTTTCCCACATCAAGGCTAAGAAAGGCAAGGTTGAAGAGGATTATTGATCTCTAAACTTATACCAGTATAGCAATATCATAATGTTAATACAATACTCATCCTGAAGAACGAGTAGCAGCTGGGTTGTTGAGGAAATGCCATTTACACGCACGAGAAGTTGCAGAGTATCGTACTATGCAGATGGAGCAAGGTTGCCCCTGGGATTGCTTCCGGACCCGCTATACAATTGGTTGCACCCTATGTTCAATTTCGACTTTTCCATCTCTTATTATCTCCTCATGACATTCGGGGAGTTTTTTTTACTCTTGCACAGCTATCGGGAGGAAAAGCCCAGAAAGAAAACACTTACGATCCCTGTGGAAAGCCTCCAACCATGTCAGTACGTAATTATCCACCGGAGAAATTTAATGAGTACGCGGGGTGTCGGGCCTTAAAAACATACAGCGCACCTCTATTGTTTGTGCCGAGTACCCACATAAACAGGGTGATTAGCCAGATTTTCACCTTTTAAACCATATCTGTAGGGCGGGTGGAGGTCGAACCCACATGGTAACGCGACCGGCGGATTTGGTCTCCGGCGGATTTCTGAAACGGTATAATATCGGTGTGCTCTCTTCTCAGATGGAAAGTCTCCAACTCCTGCGCCTGCTCACCGCCCGCCTGGAACGCCTCTCGGTCGATTCGCACTGGGCGCGCCGTGCCAGTGGCTTGCGCGGCAATATCCTCAAAGTGCTCGAACAGGCGGATGCCGGGGAGACGGTCGCTGCAGAACGACTCGCAATGCTCACAGAGTCTGCCTTCAGCATCTTGCGCCGGGCCGCCGGTGTTATTCCTGACCCGGAGGATTTAAACCGGAAGAAGGCAGATAAATGGATTGAATAAGAAATCGGGCTTTCTTCTATTTCTCGGATTTCTCCTGGCGGGTTGCTCCCCCCTTCTGGGCATCCCTTTACCCTCGTCCAT
>Ga0209777_10001170_pt1 | contig 39336 bp, 38 predicted proteins | sample FrelakmetHBP12HB_FD_187147 | JGI IMG/M metagenome (GOLD analysis project Ga0209777, IMG submission 187147) | Freshwater lake sediment microbial communities from the University of Notre Dame, USA, for methane emissions studies -HBP12 HB (SPAdes)... | ecosystem: Environmental > Aquatic >...
AATAAGTCCTACTCCACCTTCGGCAAGAGTTTCATACAAATTCACTTGCTTCTCTGTAACATAACCTTTATCCGCACAACCGTCATAGGTCGCTGACCTGACAAACCGGTTTCGCAAATCCATATTCCTTATTTTCGAAGGCTCGAACAGAATGCTTTTAATGGTTCCCATTGTTCTGATAAATTCGGCTCACATAACCGGAGCATCTCATCTTTAACAATCTCTTATAACCTCTCGCCGAGACGACCTTTGACTCCTACAATGTTCCGTCTATTCTTTTAGAATCATTAATTCAAAATCCATATTCCTTCCATTTTTCCTGCACCCTTTTTAGAATTACTTCATCAGGCTTCACAGGGATAGACATCGGCCTTTGTCGCTCCTCCCCTTCCATTTTCAAGGTAGCATCAATCCCCATTTTGGAACACATTACTATATCTGTCGACTTGGTTGAAATATCCCTATAAAATCGATGACTTGCTGCAGGATTTAACGCATATCCTCCAATTGAAGGGGTTAAAATCACATCAAAGGCTGGGTCTACTCTCGTGGATAGGGACCATATTACTTCGTCCAAATTACTTGGATCTATATCATCATCAACAATGATGACACAATTGGCTGAAGAAGCCACAAAAGGTAAACTAAATGCTTGATAAATAGCCGTCTTCCCCCATCCTGGATAACGTTTCTTTATAGCTATTATAGCAGTGTAGTTAAAACCAGTTTCAGGGAGCCAAGCATCCACGCAGCCAGTAACCCTTTCTCGAGCCATCCTTGTAAAATTCGCAATAGAGGGCATCATACGAATCTTCTCTCCATCTGAAAAAGGATGACCAACGTTTGTCATTAGATAAAGTGGATTTTTACGATGGGTTATACATTTCACCTTAAAGGTTGGAAGTTGCATTGCCTCTTCGAAGTACCCCATCCACTCCCCAAAGGGACCCTCTTCTTTTCTTTCTACTAATGAAATCTCCCCCTCAAGAATAATTTCTGAATTGGCCGGAACATCAATATCTACCGTTTCACATTTCACCAGTTGAACCGGCTCTCCACCCTGCAAAGCTGAAGCAAATTCGAACTCATTGTCTTTAAGAGGTATCTTGGTTCCAGCAGCAATATATATAGCTGGAGATGCTCCTAAGGCAACTGCGCAATCCATTGTTTTCTTCCCCTCTTTCAGAGCTCTACCAAAATGGATCCCTATATCTTGAAATATTTGGCACATTATTCCTGTTAAATCCTTACTATGAAGCATCATCCGGTATATACTGACATTAACACCAAATTTAGAGTCTTTTGTAATTACGGCAGGAAGCGTGATGTAGGCACCACCATCTTTTGGATGCCATTGGAAGATAGGAAATTTCCTTAAATCTATATCTTCTCCCTTAATAATTATTTCTTTACACGGTCCAATTTTTACAAGCTTTGGCGGCTTCCAATTCTTTTTATCCATGCACTCGATGAATAAATCCCTGTATTCCCGTTTTGTTTTCCCCCTTGAAAAACCGCATGCCATGCCAAATCTATCCCAGGTCCCAAAAATATTTGCGACAATTGGAATATCGTAACCCTTAACATTTTCAAAAATAACAGCCGGGCCCCCCTTTGTATTGAGTTCCCAGAGGATTGAATATATTTCATGACCATCCCCGATTTTTTTCTTAACCCTTACAAGATCACCAAACTCTTCGAGTTCTTCGAGAAATTGCCTAAGATCTTTCTCCACAGTAACCTCCTGCATTACATTGTTTAATTAAATTTATTATTAACCATTAGCATTGTACAATAAAGCAAGAATATTAAGGATTACCATTAAAGCTATAAGGAATTAGGAGGTCTTTCCAAATCCCAGTTCTTTTCTCTTCATTCATTGTTTTATTTTCCTACCCTCTTTAAGGGATTAATTTGAAAATGAATGATTTACCATCAAAATGCAATATCGGTGCGATACCGGTAGTATCGATACGTAATACCCGTCTTTTCTCTTCACTAACATTAAAAATCATTAGTCTAAGATTACGATTCATAATTCGTATAATACTTAAATTTATTTACTTCGAAAATCTTAATTAATATTCCCGATCATCTACCTTTCCATTGAGGTTGCCGCTTTTCAATGAAGGCTCTTCTCCCTTCCACCACATCCTCGGAGTTCATCACCGGAGTAAACAATTGCTCTATCAAATCGAATGCAGTTCGATTATCTATATCAGAGCATCGGTAATAGACTTCTTTCATGGCCCTCAGACATAACGGGCCCTTCTGGGTTAGCTTTTCAGCAATTTCATCAGCTGAGGTCATTAATTCTTCTCTTTTAACTATTCGGTTCACAAACCCTATTTCATATGCTCTTTTTGAACTAATCCGTTCACCAAGTAGAAGCATTTCCATAGCCAATCCACGAGGCAGATGATCCCTCATATAGGGTGCAAAAAGTGTGGGTATGCCAAGATTGGGTTCAGGTAATCCAAATTCAGCGTCTTCAGAAGCAATTCGAATATCGCATTCCATTGATAAATAAAAACCTGCACCTAAAACATGACCATGAACAGCAGCAATCAGGGGTTTCCAAATGCGATAGTTGGAAGGCCCCATTCGATGTTCCCCAAAGATCATAGATTTTTCTATGGTCCACCTTTCCTCTTTGCCTAATCCCATCTTTCCGACATCCGCCCCAGCACAAAATGACTTTCCGTTGCCACTCAAAATGCCTACCCAAACCTCGCTGTCATCCTTGAAATTCTTCCAGATTTCAGCTAATTCCTCCGTGGTTTGAAGGTCTATCGCATTAAGTTTTCCGGCTTGATTAAGTGTTATATAAGCAATTCTGCCTTTCTTCTCATACAAGACCCGTCCCATAATTCTTCTCCTCTGGTAAGCATACTCAATAGAGATTCCGATCAGTAGAAAAATATACCAGCCAAACCAATATTTCTATTGCCCTTTTCTGACTAAATATCAAATTTCCCCTTTTGTTAACATTTTGACATGCCTGTAGTTCTCCAGAATAATTTTGAGCAGATTTAGTGAACAATGTCCTAATTAACCTTAATGTGGTAACCCCTATCAAAATTTACTTCAGTTTGTTTGTTCTTTGCTAAAGATAAGACATTCCCCTTCCCGCCACTCTGACCCTCAATACAAATACTGGAAGCTTCTGATCCAACCGATACCCACGGGTGTAGCTCGTGAACTCTGTTCTTCGGTTTGTTAGATAAACTGCCCCGCCCGCTGCTAACCCCATCGATCATATCTCGGCAAACCCAGCCGTTTGTACCGCCCCCCTCCTAAAAGCTTTACCTCAAATCCTTTGTTGCCTTGCCTTTGTTTATCTTAATGTTGCGATAAGTCTTCCTAAGGCCATTACTTCCTTCATGCCCCTCTTGCACAAACCGCTCCCGGAAGACCCTCAATATCTGAGCCAAAGATTCCTGATGTAAGAAGTTTCTGTTCGCCTGCTGGGCCGATGGAAACAATCGCAGAGTCCTTTCCGAATCTCTCCAGTAATTTATGATGGACTGCATAATTTCCTAATCCTCTCAAGTCCTCAGAAGGAATGATCTCAAATCGATCTTCAGAAACATACAGGATATACAGACGCGAATCTCTGGGTTTGTTCTCAACGACAATGGCCTTGATTGCATTCTGGACCAGTTGGGTCGCAAAGGTACCTCCCGAATTGCTCTCTTTAATCCCTCCAGTCAAAGGACTCTTCCCTCCGACAGAGAGACGCCCCGAAGTGGGAACGCCCGTGCCTGCAAGAGGACCCGAGGCAAAGATAAGCTTGTTATACGGACCCAATGGATGACATGTAGGCGGAACCTCCTTTATCATCATCTTGGCAATCAAGCCTCTGTTTCCCAAGATCTCATACTCCTTTGGAACCTCTTCGGTCCACGTCCTAAGTCCCTCCATATCCACCCTTAGCATTCTCATACCTTCCCTCCAGAAGAAGCGCACCATTATGATTACAGTGTTCTATCTACATGCTTCTAACTTCGATCCCTACTATACAGCCTATTTTTTTCTATCAAAGAATATCGGAGAATTCCATATGGCCATTACTATCGGGTTTCGACCGTGGAATCATAGGTATTTCAAGAATATGTATTTTGGGAGGAAATACCTATGTCAATGAACTCCGAGAAAACACAAAGGTCGATGGACCTGAATCTTTCAGTAGTGCCCGATGATCCTATCTAAACATCCCTGTCCTCTTCTTTTCCAAGGTCATACAAGACTTGGTGGATGGAGATCATGGCTCTTTTAACATTTGCGTTTACACCTTCGAACTTGGTTTGCCCAACTTCCTCTAATAATCTTTTTACCTCCGTTATTTTGCTCGCATTTTTTTTATCTCCTCCTGCTCCATAACTTACCTCATATCGACTATCCTTTTGGCTTTTTCCTCAAATCTTTCTAATTTACCAAAGGGTACAAATTCTACATTAATCCTTACCATCAATTTTCTCTTCAGTTCTTCCATAAGGTTTACTCTTAAATCATTTATTCCTTTTAGCTCTATCCTATCCCTCAATTCAATCAGTACCCTAATCTCATCCATATCGTCTTTTTTCTCAAAAATAATGCGATATTCTCCGCCAAACCATTCAAACTGTCTAACAATATTTTCAATTACAACGGGATCAATCAGTACACCTCTTATTTTCAACAACTTATCCAATCGTTTTATAACAACACCATTATCCGTTTCTTCTAAGGATAAGTAATTTCTCCCACATTTGCACCCCCGCTTTTTTGATGACTTTACTAAATTCCCTGTCTTGAATCTTAAAAGCGGCATTCCCCTCCTGTACAGAGGTGTTAATACAAGTTCCCCCTCACCTCCAGGTTCTATCCTCTGGCCATTAGCAGGATTAATCAACTCAGGCACAAAAAAACCCTCCTGTATATGGTAAATACCTGAGGATTCCGGACATTCAAATGCAAACCCGCCCGTTTCAGTGGTACCTAACCTATCCCTTTGTATTACACCCCATAGCTCTTCGATCTTTCTTTTCATCAAAGGGGTAGCAGGCTCACCAGTATGTATCACCAATCTCATCCTAGTAGATTTAGATAATTCAATCCCCATGGTACGGGATGTCTCGCCTAAGTGGATAGCATAGGAAGGTACACTCATGAATACTGTCGCACCAAAATCCTTTATCAATTCAATTCTTCCTTGAGTATCTAAACCCCCCAGAGGAATAAATGTGGCCCCGATCCTTTCGAGGGCGGCGATATAAGCCCAAAAAGCTATAAATGGGCCGTAGCCAAAAGCAACAGCAACTACATCTTTTCTTCTAATACCCATCGCATAGAAGGCTTCTGCAGATAATTCCGAAAAGCTGTTCCAGTCTTCCATCGTATCTGCTATTTTAATTGGTTCCCCTGTGGTTCCTGAGGTTCTATGCCATCTCAATATTTCGTTTGGGTCACCACAAAAACAATTCTCCATAAGTATACTCGGCTTTTTCCGCTGCATGAACGATATCTTGTTTGGAAGTGAAGGGAAGCTTGATTAAATCCTCAAGGGTTTTAATATCCTGATAAGACACGCCGTAAGAGAGCAATCTGTTTCTGTAAAACGGACTGTTTTGCTGAATATACTTAAGTAAATAAATTAGCCTTTGGAACTGCAGATTCTCAAGTTCCTCACGGCTCATGCTTTCCATGGCGTTCCAATAGAGAGCTTGTTCAGTGTCTGACATTATAATTCTGACAAATTTGTGATCAAATATTGTAAATTTTACACAAAAAGAGTCGCAAACTTTCTTGAACCTTATCTTTCAACGTGCAGGTACATCCCTTTGATTGTTTTAATTTAATAACAGCTAATAATGAGCCATAGCATAGAAATCCAACAGCAAGGTAAGAGTCAAATAAAAGCACGTCCACCGTCTACCACTAATGTTTGACCTGTGATGAAATCGCTGGAAGGATCAATAAGGAAAAGGATAACCCCTATTAAATCGATTGGTAATTGCTCCCTTTTAATAGCCCTCAACTGCTTTACCTTATCAAACCTATCTTGCCCCATGGCCTCATAAGCAGATTCGGTTGATGTAAGGCCAGGAGCTATGGCATTTACTGTAATGTTGTATGGTCCCATGTCCATGGCCAATGCACGAGTGAGACCAATTATTCCAGCTTTTGATGCAATATAAGGGGAAAGCCCAGTTCCACTTGTCATGGCCAATGTAGAAGACAAATTAACAATCTTCCCATATTTGACAGTTTTCATATATTTAAAGGCTTCAAGAGAACATAGAAAAGCAGTTTTTAAGTTTGCTTCGATAACTAAATTCCAAAAGTCCACTGTAAGTTCTTCGATCGGTTTTGGAATGTAGTATCCTCCTGCGTTGTTTATTAAAACATCAATCTTTTGATTGCTCGCAAAAATTTCTTGGAAGACACGCATAACTTCATCGGGCTTTGTAATATCAGCATGATAGGAGTTAGCAGCCAAACCGGATCGTCTTATCAAATTTTCCGTCTCTTTAGCCAAATCAAAATCTTTATCAACAATGACAGAGATATCACCTCTTTTGCTTACTCCTAATGCTATTTCTCTTCCGATACCCCGGCCCCCTCCGGTAACAATTATCACTCGTTGCATAATCCTACCCCCAATTGCATGTTTTCGAATTATTTGGTAAAGTTGGCGAAAATTCTATATTAATAATTTTTCCCCCAACTAATCTACTTAACACTATACCCACCATCAATCACAAGAATGGTCCCTGTAATATAATCTGAAGCCTTTGATGCTAAAAATAAGGCAGTACCTTTTATGTCCCCGGCTTCTGCAATTATACCCATTGGTATCAATGACTCCATAGTCCCACGAACATTTGGGTCTTTGAGTCGTTTTGAAATGTTTGTGTAAAAGAATCCAGGAGCTATTGCATTAATACAGATTCCATCCTTCGCATACTCCAAGGCCATCTCTCTAGTTAAACTATTAATTGCTCCTTTTGCAGCGTGGTAGGCTGGAATCATAAGATTCGGGAACCCTCCAACAAAACTTAAAATAGACGATATGTTGATAATTTTACCAGATTTTTGTTTAACCATTATCTTTACTGCCTCTCTTGCACACAAAAATATACCAGTTAAATTAATACCAATAACTTTGTTCCATCTCTTTAAAGATAGCTCACTTAATTTTACATTGTCTCCAGAAATACCTGCGTTGTTAAAAAGTATATCAACCTTACCAAATTTCTTAAAGATTGACTCAAACATATCTAGAACTTCCTTCTCTTTGCTTACATCGCATCTAATGTGCATAGAATCTACGTTTAGTTTCTTTATATCGCTTGAAGTCATCCGCGCTGTTTTTTCATTTACGTCTACACATACAACACTTGCACCTGCTTCCCCCATAACTTCTGAAATCACCTTTCCAAGACCACTCCCTGCTCCTGTAACAACAGCTATTTTGTTACTCAAATCAAAAATTGAAATTATATTTTTTCTCATACTCAACATTTTTTCCCCTTAAATATTTTATATTCCATTTCTGGTGTTAGGGTTTACAAATCTCTTTAAATCAACAACCAATGTATAAACATAATAAAATGATTTCATCCTCACCATGCCCCTCCCCATGGAAGGGGAGGGGCATGGTGAGTGGCAAAAGTTTTATTCAATGGGTTTTTTTTTGTGCCTTTAAGTCTTAATCGATTTCGGCTATTACTTCTATAAACTTCTGATAACAAAAAAATTAAAAGTTAGTACATTTCCGAGACTATCATATTATCTAAAAGGGAATATCATTTTCTTATTTGCTAAATTTGGAGGCCAAACAAGAGCTCTTTGTCCATTTTGAACCTGAATTAATGAGCCGGTTTGATGAATATTAATACCAGCCTCGTTATATTTTAGGGGGCCTCCAACTGTATAGAAATCCGCTGAATGAAGAACTTCATTTAACTTCTCCCTATCTAAGGTCCCAGCTTTCTCTATTCCTTGCTGTAAAACCTGCCCTGCCATGTAGGAGTGCATGGCATCGGAGTTCGGTATGCGGTTGAATCGTTTTACGTATCTTTCCCCAACCTCCTTTGCACCTTTATAAGGCATATCTGGGTGCCAGAATGAATTTTCAACAATGTTCTCTGACAATGGTCCTAGGGCGTCGATGAATTCCTTTTTCATAATTGGGCCAATATTCATAAGGTAGAACTTTGGTTTGATTCCTAATTCATTCATCTGCCTGGTAAAGTATAGTGATGCTGGCATAAGGTTCACAAGTATTATTGCATCTGGATTTAAACTTTTAACCTTAACTAAAACGCTTGAGAATTCTTTGGCTGCTAAGGGATACATTTCTGACAATACAATATTAAATCCTTTTTCTTTCAATTTTTTTTCAGTAAATTCTTTTATAGATAGAGTAAAAATAAAATTCTCGTATAAAACAGCTACTCCTTTTATCTTATCCTTTATTGTGGCTAAATAATCCGGACCCGGCGTTGCCACTGTTTCTGTTAATATGCAAGTTTCAAATATATATTTAAATCCCCTCTCATAAAGTTTTTCGGTAGCTGCTGAACCCAATGGAGTAGGATATTTATGCTTTTCCATCACTACTGTTGCAGCGAACGTATTCCCGCTCCCCCATGGAGGTAGAAGTAAATCCACGTTGTCAACAGTAATTAATCTCTCATATAGTTTAGCGCAGGTAGAAGCATCGCTCTGATCATCATACATTATTAGTCTTACTGGCAATTTCTTTCCAATATTTTTCACAAATATACCGCCCCCCGCATTTACATCTTCGATCCATAATTGCATTCCACGGTAAGAATCCGACCCCTCAGTGGAAAATTTTCCTGTGGTCGCCACAGCAGCTCCAAAAACAATTTCTGACTTTTCGGCTGCTTCCACGCTAGAAGGTATTGATAAAATAAGAGCTACACAAAAAACTAAACCACCCATAAAAATATTTCTTAAAATACTTTTCATTTTTGTATCCTCCTCTCTTTATTTATATTGTGGGCTTAGCCCGTCAGATTCCTAAAAAGATTTTTCTTATTTCTTCCTCTTTCATTAATTCCGTACTTTTCCCAGAATGTGCTATCTTTCCCGTTTCCATGATATAATAATTGTGCGATATCTCTAAAGATTCTCTTACATTTTGTTCAACGAGGAGAACAGTAACCCCTTCTCGATTTATTTTCACTGTTATATCGAAAAGTGCTTCCGTTAACTTCGGCATCAGACCCAATGAGGGTTCATCCAAGATAAGTAACCTAGGATCAGCCATGAGCCCCCTCGAAATAGCTAACATTTGCTGTTCTCCTCCGCTCATCGTCCCAGCTAATTGCTTCCTTCTATCTTTCAAACGAGGGAAAAGTTCTAATACCCATTCATAATTTTTTTTCATTTTTTCTCTTGCCCGCTTTGAATACGCCCCAAGTTCCAAATTTTCCTGAACAGTAAGGCTGGGAAACAATCTTCTTCCTTCCATAACATGGGCTATGCCTAAACCCGCAATTTCATATGAATTTATTAAAGATATATTTTGAGCCTCAAAGAGAATTTTCCCTGATTTAATCTTTATAAGTCCACATATTGATCTTAAAGTAGTGGTTTTCCCTGCCCCATTTGCACCAATGATCGTGGTAATTTTCTTTTCGCAAATATCAATAGAAACGTCCCAAAGAATTTGTAGGTCTCCATAAGATGAATTTATCTGCTGTACGCTCAATATTACGGAATTATCCTGAGCATTCATATTATTTTTCTCTTTCGCCCAAAGTACACCTCATTTACATTTGGATCCAAACTAATATTTTTGGGCGTTCCCTCCGCTATCTTCACACCGTTATCAAGGACGATAATCCTTTCACAAACCTCCATCAATGCCTTCATTATATGTTCTATCCAAATTATTGTAATTCCCAACTCGTCTCTGATCCTGTTTATAAGTAACATTGAAGCCTCTAGTTCACTTGTAGGTAATCCAGACAAAATCTCATCAAGGAGAATCAGAACCGGATTCGTAGCTAGAGTTCTTGCCAATTCCACTTTCTTACGTTCAATAAGATTTAAATTTTTCGCTAACGCTTTCTCCTTACCTTGCAGGCCGACAAATCTAATCAATTCCCCTGCCTTCTCTTCTGCCATCTTCCTAGAAATGTTTTCCTTCCCTTTCCCAAAAAGAACTCCTACTGTTGTATTCTCTAAAACGCTAAATCCAAGAAACGGCCTAACAGTTTGATAAGTTCTCCCTATACCCAGTCTACAAATCAAATGCGCCTTATAGTTTGTAATGTCTATTCCGTTAAGTCTAAATGAACCGGATGTCCTTTTCATTGCCCCGCTTATGACATTAAACAAAGTTGTTTTACCCGCCCCATTTGGTCCCATTATTCCAATAATCTCTTTTTTCAAGACCTTAAAGCTCAGATCAACCAAAGCCCTTAGGCCCCCAAAATCCTTTGTAATCTTATCGCATTCAAAAATAAAGCTATTTTCTTTCATGCTCATTACTTTTTTGTGCTAAATAAAATATCTCCTTGTTATCTGATACTAAATATTCCAAGTCAGAATAACAGCCATTAATTATGTATATCTTCAATAATACTCTTCACCCTTGGATTTGCTAATAAAAAACTTATTGTTTAATCTCCTAAAAAGCTCAACCAAACCACCAGGAGCCCATATAACAATTAATATCAACAAAATACTATAAATTATCGCATGAAAATATGGTATTTTAACCCATAACATCTCGACAAGTATCCTCAAAAAACCTGCTCCAATAACTGGCCCCCATATTGTTCCGGATCCTCCAAAAATTGTCATTATAGCGCAATCCATAGAAATTGCTAAATCAAATGCTAGATATGGATCGATATAGCTCCAAAACCAGGCAATCGCTCCGCCCGAAACTCCAGGAAAAATTGAACTAAGAATAAATACCATTATCTTATATTTTGAAGTTGAGACACCAATTGATTCAGCAACTTCTTCATCCTGTAGAATTGACTTCAACCCGAGACCAAAATTAGATTTATCAATCCATACTATTACTAACACTGACAAAATTGCTAATCCCAAGAAAATATAATAAGGTATCAATAAGGTTGGAATCGGTGGAAGTGTGAAACCATACGAAGCACCTAATGACTCCGTATTGGCAATTACTATTTTAAATATTTCATTTAAACCTAATGTCATAATAGCGAAGTAGGCAATTCGGATCCTAGTGGTCATCAAAACAAGGCCAATTAATAGAGCGAACATCGCAGTAACTATACTGCTCATAATTAATGCCAAAAAAATATTAAACCCCAGTTTCATAATACATAAGGCGAATGTATATCCCCCTATACCAAAAAAGACGCCATGCCCAAGAGAAACATAACCAGCATAACCTGCAAGCATATTCCAACTATTGGCCAGGGTTATATACATAAATATCAATATTAAAAAAGAGATCATATATCTTGATGCAAAATGTGGCACTAAAACCAAAACTAATAGTCCTGATACTAAGCCCAACAAAAGGATAGTATAGCTTATATTATTTTGTTTCCTCACTAATAACCTCTGTAGAACCCAATTTTTCTGAAATGCTCTATTAACTAAACCTTCCCTATTAAATTCTGCTTTCTTCTAGAAAGTTAAATTACTCCCTTCCTCCGTATGTAACCTTTAGAAAGAAGCAAAATAAATATTAAAAGCACAAAATAATCAAGTACCTCCTTATATGCCTCACCTAAAAAGAAGGAACCTAATGATTCGAGAATACCAAGAAAAATTCCAGCATATAAAGTTCCTGTAACGTTCCCTAATCCCCCTAAGACCATTACAATAAAAGATTTGACTGTAAAAATTAACCCCATCGTCGGGGTAATAACATAAACCATCCCTACCAAGCTTCCACCTATCCCTGCCAATGCAGCTCCGAGCCCAAAACTCAAGAGTCCTATAGAATTCGGATTTATTCCTAACATTGCCCCTGCTTCCCTATCTTCACTTATCGCCCTGATTGCCTTACCTATGAAAGTACCTTTCATAAATAATTGCAGGAGTAAACACACAATTAATGCTACGAAAAAAACTATTACTTTATTAGCAGAAAGTGAAATGCCCCAGAGTTGTATCGGTTCCTCTAAATATGTGACAATCCTATAATCAGCTGTCCATAGGATAAGGGCTGCATTCTGAAGGAATAGTAATACTCCAAAAAAGACTATTAATGTGGCTTTTTCAACCTTCTCCACACTAGGATCGGCTTTTATAATAGGACGTACTATAATCATTTGAATCAAAATTCCAAAAAGGAAAAGCAATACTGCTGAAACAAAAACGCTGACAGCTGGGCCTACCCCAAATATACTAAACAACCAAAACGCAATGTATGCGCCAAGCATAAGAAACTCACCGTGCGCTACATTTAAAATCCTGGTTACCCCAAATACTAGATTTAAGCCGTTTGCTGTAAGAGCAAATAATGCACCCCATGTCAAACCGAATATAAGAAGCTGGGCAATTATTTGAAAATTAATAATCAATTAGCTTCTCCTGAAATTTCTTAATTCATTTTTTCGATACAGATAAAGAAAAAGTGAACGACTGCCGCCTACAAGGCGGTAGCTTCGTATCTTCGTCAATTACAAATTGACTATCATCGTGAATGGGTTCACCTTCTTATCTAGCAATGTACTCCTCGACCATCTTATCAGTGATGCTCCCAGAGCTTACCGCCAGATATCCTCTGACCCAAACATGCCTACCTCACAACTGTCTCCGAAGGTGGGGAAATTCCTGAAGGAAGACTCTTGAGCTGGTCCTTTTCAACCATTGCACAATCTTACCGACGTTTTGACGTGGAGGGTAGGAAATAAAGACGTGAATATGCTCACGTGTTACTTTACCAGACAGAATCTGCAAATCATGCTCCGTAGCAATTTGGCGTATCAGATCGCGCACACGGACAGCCACCGTCCCTATCAGTATCTTCTTGCGATACTTTGCTATCCATACCAGGTGAACCTTCAAATCATATTTCGTGTGCGCGCCTCTTCGCTACCTTCTCATGCGACCATATTACACGAATTTTCCCTTCGCCTCAAGGCGAGGGATTTCCACCATCCCCGAAGGAAACACTAAAAGCGATGTCTCCCCAATTCGTTCTGGATTTTTCTTTCTCTCAAAATTATCTCAGCGGCCAGCCTAGCCCCCGTCGCTGTAATGTTGCAAGCATGTTTTGAAAGTATATCGAAAAATTCCCCTGTTGCTCTTAATGCCTGCATCTCAGGCGCCCTTGGATCGTAGCGCCTTCCGTAAACACGCTCTTGTATGTCAAAACAGCTCCATAGACCGCCATACTCCGCTGCGAACTTGTCCCAAAGTTCCTGACATAACTCACGTGTCCGGCTAACATTGCTCGGGCGACCCTGTCCACCCTCCCGGGGCGTTCCAGCCTCCTCTAAGGAACTTCGGCCAAACTCTATACCAATAGCCATCATTCCACTTAAAAGAGCACCGCAAGGCCCCACACCCTTGCCCGCAACACCTAATGTGAACCCTGTGGCTGCTTTGAATGTCCAAAGATCGCCTATACCAAGATTTTCCTGTAGCGCCAGTAAGACCGTTTGGGAACAACCACGATACTTTAGCTGAGTATCGTAAGCTTGTTTCTCGATCCTATTTATCAACTCCCTATCTGTTTCTGTAAGATCATATGGCATATTTGGTTCCCCTTCTCTATTCAACGAGACTTCTTATAAATTATAAATTTAATAAATAAAAACAATTCCTACTGCTAACGCACGAGGCACCGCCTTGGGGTCTATACTCTTATAAATCGGATAGATATCCCAACCGACCTTGGTTACGAGGCGAAAAACATCAATTCCTACCCCTTCCATGGATGGGCGAGCCATCAGTGGGAATGGACAGCTATCACCTTCAAGAACCAAGCAATCTTTCTGGTTACACAGCGCTTTTAGGCAATTGAATTGACAAAGCCCCATGGCCAGATAGTAACCATTAGCGAAAGCTAAAGTCTCAACTTTACCGGCGATCTCAATACTTTTCTTCGTCCATTGAACCCCCATTTTCAGTTGTACAGAACGGTCCGCAAATTCTTCCACTGGTACGACATCCAAGGCAAATAAGATTGCCCAGCTGTATCGGCTCAATGCAGCACGCATGAATTCAGGCTGAGGTGCTCGAGGCGGGCAGTAGGGGTTTTTATCATAGAACGGACATAAAGGTATAAAACACTTAAGCCTTACTCTCTCATCTATCTCCACCAATTGTGCAGGTATAATCTCAGCCATCGAGGCACCCAAGTCCAGCGCCTTCTGCTTAAAAACCTCCAGGTCTTTTTGTAAGATTTCGTAAGGGACCTGCAATGAAATTAACCTTGTTTTCCCATCATTTTCCGTGATTTTAATCCTCCTTGTCTTTAAGAATTAATCGCAATCTCCACGAATCTTTTTAAGACTTCTCTCCGCAATTAAAAACTCCCATATACTATTACAAATGGCTGCTTTGGCTTCTCTTCCTTCCTATGGGATCTTCAAACCAAAGCTGCAGGCCTGATTGATTTCTTATTTCAATTAAAACTTCGGTTGTATATCCCACAGGGGGGGTGCTCCTCTTTCGGAAATTTCTACATCCAGTAATGTGAAACAACCGGGGCAATAATATTCATAGTATAAAACCAAAGCGTCCTCTTTTGCCGGATGTTGCCCCGGTAATTCGCTCGGCCAAACTTCCGCTCTGGGGACATGTTTTTTGTAATTTTCAGAAGCGCTACATATCACTCGTCCACACTTTAGACATTTGATTTTATTTTCCTTGTCGACTTCTAAATAATAATGAATTCTCATTTTTAATCTCCATCCCAGACTTTCCCTTTTTCTTTTCTCCTCGCTATAATATTTTCTCTTTTAAGTTTTGTAGCCTTTTCATCTACTGCTTCAAGTTGAGCATCTATGATCACACCAAATACTTCCTTTGCCATTTCCAGAGAGAAAATGTGTCTTTGAACATCAACCAATACTCGATCTGGCTCTCTGTCAAGAGGGTCTCCTGTTCCTCCCCCACCTGCGTTTAAAGAAAGGATTACGTCATTCTCAGTCACTCTCTGTGAGGCCTCAAATGGATTTACGTATCTAAATCTTCCTCCTTTGGTAATAATGTAATCCTTAAAATCCTCGATGTTATTTGGTTTTACCCCTTTCGCCATCTCTTCCTTTAGGTTTTTCAACCTGACAATTGCCGCTGGACCTGACCTTCCCAAAGAAGGTGGATAGGCTCCATCTAAAGATTGCCCCTCCTCAGCATATTTCCCTGTTCCTCGAAAGGCTATGGTCACTGAAGGTGTATTATGTGGGACTACTGCAAGGCTTACGCTTGCACCCCCTCGCCACCTACCTGGTGCAGCCGTATCCACTTCCTCTCGTCTCCACAGATAAAGGAAGGGATACATTAATTCATTCATTTCCACATCAGGAATACAAGATTCGATCGTCATCTGTAATGCACCGGTGTCACAACCGTCTCCTCGACCTTCATCGATCCCTGCACCGGTGCCCCTAGCCCAGCCATCACCAAACATTCCTGCTGAGACATAACCGTGTTGTGTTGTCCCCCCCCAAAAGGAACCCATCCAGCTCATTGTGCACCAAGGGGCATTGATGTCTCCCCAATATTTTTCGTTAGTATATAACATTTTTGCTATGATAGTAGTAACAACGTTTGATATGTGTCTCCCAGGCAGCGGGGGACACATGACACAGGGCGTAAGGAATCGAACATTGGTGAGGCTTCCTTCTGGTGCAATCAATTTTAATGGTCTCACCATGCCCGCATTACCGGGTATTTCCCAAAACAATTGACTTGCAATGGCAACGAAGATGCTCCCCCAGGTACCCCAGATCATGCAGTTTACAGGTCCTTCATTGGCTTCTGAAGATCCAGTAAAATCTAAGGTAAGCTGATCCCCCTCCTTTGTAGCCGTCAGCATTACCTTCCAAAGTTTCGGCCCAGGACCTATATCCCAATCGCCATAATTGACTGCTCGCCAGGTCCCATCACTGAGGCTTTTGAGTTTCGCCCTAGCCAATTCTTCTGAATGATCCATGTCTTGCTGCATTACAGCCTTTATCTTTTTCACGCCATAGCGAGCTATGAGTTGTTTTATTCTCTGCTTAGCAACATTGAGCCCGGCTATCCTTGCTCTCAGGTCTAAAGTATAGTATGAGGGGTCTCTGGTAGACCTCAGAACACCATTCAGAGCCGCCTTATTTAGTTTCCCTTTCTCCACAATTTTAATCCCCTGGACTCTATAACCTTCATGGAGTAAGGACCGTGAACTAGGGGGCATTCCACCTGGTTCAATGGCGCCAGTCTCTGCAGTGTGGGTAAGTGATCCAAGCCAACCGATTAATTCACCTTCGTGGAAAAGCGGGGTCCCTGTCCATTGATCACATGCGTGGATTCCCCCGATTAAAGGTTCATTATACATAAAAATATCTCCGTCAAAGACACCCGGAGCATCCCACTGGAGTTCCAAAATCTCCCGCATAAAGCCTTCGGTACCTATAACGTGGAGTAATAATCCACAAGCTAAACTGGCTGTTGAACCATAAGCGTCATACGCAGCAAAGAGAGCTTCGCCTCCCTCTGCAACAACAGGGGAGCCAGAAACACGCATAACAGCTTGGCGTCCCTCATTAATGATTGAATAGAGGCGATGGGATAGGATGTCAAATTCAACCGGGTCAAGCTTCTCATATTGTTTTATCTCGTTAAGTGAAGGAATCCGTCCCCCGCCTATATCTCTTCCAGCATTATCTCCCCAGCTTGGAAATTTATTCTCCGCCATCTCTAACCTCCTTCTGAGATCTTCAGATTTCTATATTCGTTAACCCTACCTAATTGACCTGAAAGAATAAACATCGTGGTAGTGGGGGCTTCTATGACTGCTGGACCGACGATTAAGTTACCAGGCTTTAGCCTCCCGAATTCATATGTGTTTACTGGAACGAACTTTTCTACCTCAGGTAAAAAGACATTCCTCTTTCCCTTTAGGGCGTAAGAGGGGTCCTCTTCTTCAAGCTTCATCTTGGGTATGGCCGGTAAAATAGCTGGCTTCACCGCATGCACAATAAAGGTCATAATTTCCATTCCTGCCTCAACAAAGGCTGCTCCCTCGCCGTATAAGCTACGGTAATGTTCTACAAAGGTATTACAAATTTGATCAACGTCCTGTTCGATGTAGGTTTTTGATGGAACTGGGATTGTCTCCACGTTTACCTGCCGACCAAACTTTATGCTCATCTCGCGACGCAGGACAATTTCTTCCTTTCCAAATCCAATCTTTTTCATTTCATCCAACGCTTCTTTTTCGAGTTCTCTAAAGGTCCCATTTACCACATTAACATCCACTGGTATTCTAAGATAGCGGTGGCGCTGAAATATTCGGATAATATCACCGCTCGATAATCCAAAGGCTGACCAGACAGCAGAGTTTTCAAACATATAAATCTCTTTAAAACCCAACTCCCTCCCATAGACGGCTCCATGAGTTGGACCGCCCCCCCCATAACAAAACAAAGCAAAATCGCGGGGGTCATAACCGCTCCTGGTAACTACCAGCCTCAGTAGGTCAGCCATATGAGCGTTTTGTAAATCAAAAATAGCTTTTGCTGTTTCGATCATACCTAGCCCGATCTTTTTGCCAAGTCCTTCAATGGCCTTAGAAGAGGCCTCTTTATTCAGCTTGATTCTTCCACCCAAATAATAGTCAGGGTTCAAAATGCCTAGAACAAGATCCGCATCAGTAACACTTGGCTGAGTCCCTCCCCTTCCGTAACAGATGGGACCAGGAAGTGCCCCAGCACTTAATGGCCCGACTCTTAAGTGGTTAGTTTCGTCTACCCAGGCAATTGTTCCTCCTCCAGCACCTATGGCACTTATATGGACCATTGGTATATTAACCCTATATCGCATGATCGGAGGCTCACGACCACGTATAGGCTCATATTCGGCTATAACGCTGACATCAAAACTGGTGCCTCCAACATCAGTGGTGATGACATTAGGTTTCTCTAATAACTCTGCCATCCTTTTGCTAGCAAGGACCCCCCCTACAGGTCCAGAGTTAATGGTACCTATTGGCATCATAGCATGGTAGGGCATAACACCCCCCCATACCTGGGCTGTCAACATCTCATGAGTAAATCCTTCTTCCCTTAGCCGCTCATAGAGACTCTTATACCACTGTATCATAATTGGCCCAATGTAAGTGTCAATCATCACAGAATTAAAACGCCCATATTCTCTTATCAAAGGTGCCACCTTGTGAGACATGTTAACAAAGATATTGGGTGCGACCTCGGAGATAATCTTGGTTGCCTCCTCTTCGTGCGTAGAATTTTCAACGGACCATATGAAGGCAACAGCTATTGCTTGAACCCCCTCACTCAACAATTCTTTGACTGCTGCCTTTACCTCCTCTCTATTAAGGGGAACGACAACCTTCCCAAAGCAATCAATTCGTTCTGTTACTCCTTTTATTAAGCGCTTCGGGATAAAAGGCTCAGGCTTCGTCAATACTGCTTGATGCCGTACTTCATCAGGATGTAATCCTTCTACTCTTCCGATAGCCCTTTGTATATATATGGTGTCCTCAAAGCCCTTAGTTGTAATCATTCCTGTTTTAACACCATTACGGTTAATTAAGGCATTCGTCCCGATCGTAGTACCCTGGCAGAAAGAAATAGTGTTACTGAGCAAAGTTTTTCTACTTATCTGTAAAGCCTTGGCAGCATTTTCAAGCGCATCCATTACACCGTCCTCCAGCTTCTTTGGAGTGGTCGGTGCCTTTCCAATAGTGATATGGCCTTTTTCATCTATGACACATACATCAGTATATGTCCCGCCTGTATCTACGCCTATTATATATTTGGCCATATTTCCTCCTTAGATGACTCAATTAAGAATTCCGCCCGCCTCAATTTGATTCTTGTATCCTAATGTAATTAATGCCCGGTTTGAAAAAGCACTTGCCAACTTGTCTCCAGAATGTGCAATGTTCAGACTCGGAGAAACCTAAAACACATATTCTTTCTACAGTCGAGCCAAATACAAGCAGCTGAACAGTTGGTTACATTAAGACCTCGCCTGCTTCCAATAGGTAATTATATCATCTGATTTGAGAACCCAACCGAAGTACTTGCATACATTATCCACTGTGCTCAAATGTGCCGCTTTATCAATGGACGCACAGCAGTCTTCGACCAAGAAAGTATAAAAACCTAGCATAAAACCATCCCGAAGCGTTGATTCACAGCATACATTGGTCAACGCACCAGTGACCATAATGCTTTGGATGTTTTTTGTCAATAATTTTTCCTGAAGATCAGTACCTATGAACGCGCTATAGGCATGTTTCGTCAACACTATTTCATTTCCAGCAGGAAAAATTTCATAGAATTCTGATCCCCAGCTTCCTTCACAGCAAATGTCATTTTCTCGACCGAGCTCCTTTTTTCGAGCAATCATTGGGCGAGATAGAAATTTCTCGTCCATGAATGACCTAATGTGGAAAATCGTTACACTCAACTTCCGGGCTGTTCCCACGAATCTATTTAGGGTCGGGACCATTTCTTGCATGTACAGGAGGTTTAGCTGTTGTTTTCCAAAGTGTCCCTGCGGATGGCAAAAGTCGTTTTGTATATCGATCACCAAGACCGCAGATTTTTTAGGCTGTATATATTCTTTAATGCCCGAGATCACGCGCTGACACCTTTTAGGCTACCCAACCCCAATTGAACCCTAGCTTCTTCTGGAGTAGCAATTTCAAGGTCTAACTCTTTAATGATCCGAACCGTCCGCGACACGAGTTGGGAATTGCTTTCGGCCAAAACTCCTTTGTGGTAGTAAACGTTATCCTCGAACCCTACGCGGGGATTTCCACCGAGAAGAATCCCCAGAGTGGTCAGGAGTGGTTGCATTCTTCCGACAACGGTGACATTGAATATGGTATTGGGAGGTAGGTATTCAATTAGGGAAACAAGGTTCTTATCGGTGGCTGGAAGGGCTCCCTGATGGGTCATGCCCAAAACCAAATTGATTATGTAATGCGGTTCAATGAGGTCCTTCTGGATAAGATTCTCTACATCTATGAACATGGAGTGGCTGTAGACCTCCAATTCTAGTTTGACTCCCAGATCCCTTAATATTTTGGCCCATTGCTCTATCTGGGATCGTGTATTCAAAAAAAGAGTTCCTTCTCCCCACCGGGTACGGACCATCGTACCCATATTGAGGGAGCCTATTTCCGGGTCGGCGAAAACAGATTGGATTCGTTGCTCCGGGGTAAGATTTGGACCACCGCCAGTGGTAAAAGATAGATTGATATCGCATTTCTCCCTAACCCTTTTTTTTATATTTCGATATATTTCGACATCAGGGGTAGGCTTCCCTTCCTTGTCGCGCGCATGAATGTGGACAATGCAAGCGCCAGCTTTGTAGCAATCAAAGGCGGCCTGTGCAATTTCATTAGGCTGCTCAGGCAAATTCGGATTTGCTTCTTTGCCATGAAAACCTCCAGTCAAGGCTGATGTTATCATCACCTTTCTCATAAATTCTCTCCATTTCTCATGATTAACTTAATGCTTCTTTTTCGTTCATTCAGTTCTGGAGGTACAACCTAGTTAGACTCAAGCTAATGCCATCGTTTCCTCTAAGCTAACTTCTACACGATTTGAATCCTAAAGTTTTTTATGTTTACCCTAATCCAACCCATAGGAAGACCAATTTTTTCTAACCTTTTCCAAAGCTTTTGGATCCGGTTGCACAGGTGTGCCGGTGGGACGCCGATTCTCTAATGCCATCTTCTTTGTGGCGTCGATTCCCATTTTGCCAACAAATCCAAATTCAGTAAATCCTGTTACGTCAGATTCACTCCGCCGTGAGGCAGCCGGGTTCAGTGGATATACTCCAACCTCAGGAATGATGATCACGTCTTTGGCTGGATCCATTCGTGTAGCAATAGCCCAATCCACCATGTCCTGGTTGTAAATGTCGATGTCAGTGTCTACAACAACAACGTAGTTAGCCGCGGCCATGCCTTGACCTGAACCAAGATAGGCCAGAATTGCCTGTTTACCCCAACCTGGGTAGCGTTTTTCTATTTGTACCACAGCTTTATACCCTCTCGAACTGATGGGAGCATAATAATCACGGAAACCGATCACCGCACGTTTGAGGTAGTTGTAATTATTTGCCTGAAGAAAAGGAATCTTGGGTAGGTCCCCGTCACTGCGTTCATGGCCCAGGGTACACATCTGGTATATCCAATCTTTCCGGTGAGTGATAGCAGTTACCCGGAAGACGGGTAATATCATGGGTTCCTCGAAATAGCCCATCCACTCTCCAAAAGATCCCTCAAGCTTCGCATGATCAGGATCTAAATCTAGTTCTCCCTCCAAGATTAACTCTGCATGGGCAGGGACGTCCAGATCGATGGTCTTGCATTTGACCATTTCAACTGCCTCGCCTCGCAATGCCCCTGCCAGCGCAAACTCGTCATCCATAAAGGAGTTCATTTTTGTAAATGAAACTATGTTGATGATTGGGTCTAGTCCTACAGCAATCGCTACTGGTATAGTCTTCATCTCGGCTGAACGTGCTCGCGCAATATGAATACCAATGTCCTGCGTAGCACAGCACATAATTCCTGTTGTCTTCTCGTCATGAATCATCACCCGGTACATGCCGTTATTTCTGCCAAATTTTGGATTAATGGGGTCTCTCGTAATAACATTAGGCAGGGTTATATAAGGACCGCCATCCAAGGGGTTCCACTTAAGGACGGGCAACTTCTTTAGATTAACTTCATTACCTTTAAGAACCACTTCCTGGCATGGGCCACTTTTTACAATTTTAGGTTCGATCCAGGTATTCTTGGAGGCCAAAGCTTCTGCCATACGATTGCGGAGTATAATGAAGTTCTTCTCCATCGTTTCGGCGGGCTCAAGCCCAAGAGCTATTGCATTCCGTTGAAGCGTTCCTTGAACATTAGCAACCACAGGCGTGTCGTTACCCCTAATCTTGAACATTATAGCTGGTCCACCACCCCTTGAGGAAAGCTCCCATCCGAGAGCGGATACTTCATAGCCATTTTCCATTTCTTTCTTGATTCGTACCAAGTCTCCAGTTTCTTCCAATTTTTTCAAAAATTCTCGTAAGTCTTTGAAAGCCATAGATTCCTCCTTTATGTCGAAATTTTGCTCAGTATCCTTTTAGAACAAATATCCTTTTGACGAAAGTATTTCAGTATCCAAGCAACGTAGAACTTTTTAGGTCTTTAAATCTAAAATGTTGCGGGCCTCATCTGGTGAGGCGATTTCATAACCCAACTCTTTAACTATCCTAACCGCTCTTTCAACCATCTGGGCATTGCTTCGAGCCAGGACACCTTTGGTGTAATATATATTATCTTCCAACCCAACTCTTACATGACCTCCTAAAATCACGGACAACGTTGTAAGGGTAACTTGTGCAGGCCCTACAGCAGTAACATTAAAGATAGATTCTGGTGGAAGATATTCAATGAGGGAAAGCAAATTTTTTGAAGTTGCTGGAAGGGCTCCCTGATGGGTCATTCCCAATACAAGGTTTATATAATATGGCTTATTTATTAATTCTTTATCTATCAAGTTCTGGACATCTACCATCATACTGTGGCTATATACTTCAAGTTCTGGTTTTATCCCTTTTCTCTTCAAAGTCTCTGCATAACTTTCAATCTGCGAACGGGTATTTAAGAAAAGAGTTCCTTCGCCCCATCTTGTTCTTACCATCGTCCCCATATTTAAAGATGCCATTTCAGGCGCTGCCTCTACGGATCTGATTCTCTGTTCTGGGGTAAGATTGGGACCTCCTCCTGTTGTATTCGCAATAATGATGTTACATTTTTCTCTGGTTTTTTCATTTATCTCCCTGTAAACTTCTGGGGCCGCAGTGGGCTTCCCATCTTTATCTCTCGCATGAATATGAGCTATCGCGGCACCCACTTTCCAACAATCATAAGCCGCCTGTGCTATCTCATCAGGTTGTTCGGGCAGATTGGGGTTTGCTTCTTTGCCATGGAATCCTCCAGTTAAGGCCACAGTAATAATTACCTTCTTTGTTTTCATGTGCTGTTCCTCCTTTAAGAAACCCCTGCTCCAACTTGATCCTCAATTAGGTTGTTAATATCTTTGATTCTCGCTTTATTCTCTCTAAATATATTTAGAGATAAGCTTCTGAACTACTACAATATCTAGAAACGCTCATCAATTCATATGCTTATGAATACGAAAGATTTAGGACACTACCAATCTCCCTAAAAGCGCATTTGCTAACATGGTTTTCTGGGTCTCCCTACTCCCAAGATATAACTCTGTTATCCAAGCATCTCGATAGAAATGTTCAACTTCCTGTTCTTTCAAATAGCCATATCCCCCAAAAATTTGGATTGCTTCTTTTGTAACCTCAACAGCAGTCTTACTTGCATCCATTTTTGCCATCAACGTTAATCTATTATCATATTCCCCTTTGTCAAACGACCAAGCGGCCTTATATGTAAGCAATCTTGCCCTCTCAATCTTTAAAGCCATGTCTGCAAGTTTATGTTGTATAGCTTGAAATTCAACGATCCTACGACCAAACTGCTCTCTCTTCTTCGCATATTCCATTGCCCTTTCAAAAGCTCCTTGTGCTATGCCCAAAGCCTGAGCTGCTATTTCAATTTTGCTTTCTTCAAAATATTTCATTACTTGATAGTACCCTCTATTTTTGCCACCGACCAAATTTTCGAATGGAACCTTAACATCTTTCAAAGATAAATCTGAAGTAGGTATCATCTTTATACCCATTTTTTCCTCACTCTCTATAATACTAAGCCCTTCAAGACCTTTCTCAACAATAATAATACTTTGTCCAGAATGAGAAGGTTTTATGTTTGTATCGGTCCTGCAAAGAATAATGAAAAAATTAGCAATCTTACTATTTATTACAAAATCCTTTTTCCCGTTTATCAGAAAGTAATCCCCATCTTTTATGGCAGAGGTAGAAATATTATCAATTCCTTCACTCCCTTCAACTTCTGAAAAACCACCTGATGAGATGGTTTCACCTTTAGTTATTGGAATAAGGTAGGTGTTTTTCTGGTCTTCCGACCCAAATCTAAGGATTAACTCAGAGGCAAAATCTACGAGGCTCAGTGCAATACCAATGCTAGAATCCCTTCTACAAAACTCCTCTATGATCAACACATTTTCAAAGACACCAAGGTTCTGCCCCCCAAACTTTTCAGGAAAATGAATTCCTATAAAACCTAATTTACAAGCTTTCTTCCAGATCTCAAATGGAAACTTACAGCTTTCATCTAGCTCCAAAACTAAATCTTTATCAAATTCTCCCTCTGAAAATTCTCTGGCAGCATTCCGTATCTGCTTTTGTTCTTCGGTCAATTCGAAATCCATTCGTTTCCTCCTATGCAATAATAAAACTTTTCTCGGCTTTTTCCGTCTGGCTTTTTTCTAGAAATTTCTATGCTATATACTCTCAATATTCAATAGTTTCTTTGCATTTATGCTCAGAATATTATCTAAACTTTCCTGCTTTAAACCGAGTCTTCTTAATTCAGTAATGATTCTTTTTCTCGGAATTAAAGGATAATCACTCCCAAACAATACTTTATGTGATAGTACTCCATTCATATATTTAACCACCATTTCGGGAATGTATTTGGGTGACCACCCAGCGATATTGAAAAATACATTTTGGTTCCTTTGGGCTACAGCTATTGCTTCAGCAAACCATGGAAATCCAAAATGGGCCATAATGATTCTTAAATTTGGAAAATCTACAGCCACATCATCAATAAATATCGGCTGTGAATATTTTATCTTTGTGCCCTTTTGGAATAATGTACCCATATGAAAAAGTATGGGTACATTTAATTCCGCTACTTTTTCATAAAGGGGATACATTAATCTCTCGTTAGGGTACACCTCAATTAAATTTGGGATAATTTTTACCCCTTTTAATCCGAGGTTTCTAACAGCCCTCTCCAATTCATCAATGGCCAATACACCTTTGTGGGGGTCTACACTAGCAAATCCTACGAACCTTTCGGGGTATTCATTGACTATTTTTGCGATGAGGTCATTTGGTACCTTAAAATGAGATACTGTTTCCGCATCAATAGCCACAATGATACTTTTATCTACTCCAGCCTCATCCATATCTCTAAGATTTTCCTCAATACTGACCTCAGTCTGTTTACCAAATATACCTGTTAATCCTCCTAACATCTCTAGTCTATAAGGATCCATAGATTCCTTAATTCTTACTTGTGAATGGGTATCAATTATCATAGATATAGCCTCCATAGAGGATCACAACACACTTTTAATTTAAAAGCCTTCCACATTCATAATATCCATTCTACTTCCTGATGTTTTACCTTAGTATTTCATTTCCTATAATAATTTTTTGTATTTCCGAAGTTCCGCCACCAATCTCCCCCAATTTTGCATCCCTTAGCATTCTTTCAATCGGAAATTTACACGTATAGCCCTCAATCCCAAGAATTTCCATTGAATCATTGGCAACCTGCACAGCGACTTCGGAACAAAGGAGCTTAGCCATCGAAGTAAATTTTAAGCTTTCATTACCTTCTTCCAACACCTCAACAAGCGCCCGATCGGCCATCAATCTTGAAGCCTCGACCTTTACTGCCATCTCTGCCAGTTTCATTTTCACCCACTGATAAGCCGATAACTGTCGACCAGACCGATGGCATTCCTTGGTATATCTAATAATTGTTTCTAAGGCACCCTCAGCGTTCCCGAGGGATTTGAAGCATACTACCGTTCTTTCTACATTCAAAATTGAAAGTGCCTGTTGCCACCCTCTGTTTTCCACTCCCCCGAGCAAATTTTCCTCTGGTATGCCACAATCGTCCAAAAAAACTTCACAGGTAGGGCTTCCTCGATTTCCACATTTCTTCATCTTATCCCCAAAACTTAATCCTTCAGTATTTCGCTCAACGATGAAGATTGACATGTTTGATTCAGAACCAACTTCTTCACGTGTTTTAGCAGCAATCAAAAAAATATCTGCCACAGGGCCATTTGTAATGAAAATCTTGCTTCCATTTAAAATGTAAGAGGACCCTATTCTTTTTGCTCTAGTTTTTATTGCGGAGGCATCAGAACCTGCATTCGGTTCAGTTAAGGCCCACGCACCCATCCACTTACCCTTAGCTAAATTAGGTAGATATTTACCCCGCTGTCTCTCAAGTCCTAATCTATAAAGGGAATAGCTACAAAAAACTGCATGCTGACCAAAAGATAAAGAAACTGAGACACTTTTTTTTGCTATTTCTTCCATCGTCAAAGCGCATAGTATAAAGTCTGGTCCTGATCCCCCGTATTCTTTAGGTATCATAATTCCCAATGATCCCATTCTAGCTAAAGCCTCAAAAATTCCTTTTGGAAAGTTATCCTCCCGATCTATCTCTGAGGCAATGGGAGAAATGTGCTTCTCTGCAAATTCCCGGATTTGGTTCTGGTAAGCAATTTGTTCATCATTCAATTTAAGCATTGACAACATTACCCCCTATCGACCCTTAAAGATCGGCGTTCTCTTTTCTAAAAAAGCCTTCACTCCTTCTTTAAAATCTTCTGTATTAACTAATATGCTTTGAGCATATACCTCGAATTCCATGCCTGCTCTTGTGCCTGTTTGTAACCCATCTAACACGACTGTCTTCGCTAAACCCAATGCTAAGGGTGCTTTCTTGAGAAGTCTGTTCGCATACTTTTTTACCTCCGAATCTAAATCTTCGTGTTTCACCACTCTATTAACCAAACCGATACGTTCCGCTTCTTTTGCATCTATTAATTCTCCTGTAAGAATCAATTCTTTTGCCTTTCCTAACCCAACTAACCTTACGAGCCTCTGGGTCCCTCCTGCATCAGGTATAATCCCTATGGAAGTCTCTGTAGAACCAAATTTGGCATTTTCGGAGGCTATTCTAATGTCACACGCCATTGCTAATTCACAACCACCACCTATTGCCAACCCGTTTATCGCTGCGATTACCGGCTTTTCTAATTTTTCAAGATCATTTAGAAACCCTTGTAGTTTATGAATAAATAAACGGAAGGTGGATGGGGATTCACTCATTTTGAATAATTGATCAATCAAAATTAGATCAGCTCCGGCAGAAAAGGCACGGCCTTTACCGGTTATAACAAAAACTTTAATTTCGTCATTTCTTCTTACCTCATCGAGTACAGCTATTCTCTCTTCAATCATGTTAGAAGTAACAGCATTTAATTTATCGGGGCGATTTAATGCCATGGTCGCAATGTTTCCTTCTACTTCAAAAATAACTTCTTTGTAGATCATAATTATTCCTCCTAGTCTTCATCTTCCCTTAAAGGTTGGCTCTCTCTTTTCAATAAATGCCTTTAACCCCTCTTTGACATCTTCCGTACTAATAAGCCGCCGAAATGCTTCTGATTCTAATCCCAGACCTTCTTTTATGCCCATTTCCCATGCAGCATTGATACATCGTTTAATTTCTTTAAGCGCCATCGGAGCCTGTCTTGTAAACGTCTTTGCGTACGATACGGCTTCGTTCAATAGATCTTTTGGATTGAATATCTTGTCCACTAATCCAATTTCTAATGCTTCCTCGGCACTCAACCGTAACCCTCGAAACAAAAGTTCAGTAGCCTTAGCCCTACCTAATAATCTGACTAATCTTTGCGTTCCTCCAGCCCCTGGAAGGAGTCCAAAAAGCACCTCGGTTAATCCAATCTTTCCCCCTTTAGCCATAAATCTGAAATCGCAGGCCAAGGCAATTTCACATCCGCCGCCCAAAGCGTGACCATTAATGGCAGCAATTACAGGTTTCAGTATATATGAGATTTTGTTAAAAACATCTTGAACTTTAATTTTATCAGTGGAAAGCGCCCTTCCTTGAGATATTGTCCCATCCATGCTTTTTACATCTGCCCCGGAAATAAAAGTTTTCTCATTGGCACTTGTGATAACCACTGCCTTAATTCCTGTATCTTCAGAGACTTGGTCAAAGATTTTATCCATCTCTTCGAGCAACTCTAAATTTATTGCATTCGTGGGAGGTCTATTGATCGTTATGATACCAACTCCATCTCTGTTATCAAGTTTTAGAAATTTATAAACCATATTTTCATCCTTTCAATAATTATTCTAATTTTTTAGGGAAAGGCCTCAACACCAATTTCCCTAAAGCAAGAACAGATATTAATGCTCCAACTAAAAGGGCCGGAAAATAACTTTTCGCAAGATCAAAAGCAGCGCCCCCGACAAAAGGCCCCACGGAAGCCCCAATTGAGCCACCAAGGGTAATGATACCGAATGCCTTTCCCATTGTTCCCTTCCTAAAATATTCTGCTGTTATTAAAGGGAAAAGCGTTATCGAACCTCCAAACGAGAATCCTAAACATATCCCGGATATATAAAAGGTTTCTAAGGTTTCCCCATACATAAATCCGAGAAGCGAAACAGTTTGGATGAAGAGAACAATGATCAAAGGATATCTCCTCCCAATCTTATCGGAGATTAACCCGACTAGAAGTTTCCCAAAAATTCCGCTTGCCGTGGTAACTCCCAAAACTTTTGCTGCAGTCATCTTAGAAATTCCCATGTCTAAAGAAAATATTGGAAGATGGAAAACAACTAAGTAATATGAGAAAGAGAAAGCAAAATAAGAAAAGATTATTGTCCAAAAAATGCTGTTATTCATGATTTCTTTCAAATAAAATTTCTTTGGCACTATCCCATAATTATTAGAGTTAATCTGAATTGTTGATGCTAGTTGTCTTTGTTGACCATTCAAGTCGAGGCTATTATCATTCGGAAGGTGTTTTATAAGAAACAGTATCGTTGGAACCAAAACAATCAATATGATAGAACTTAAGATAAGGAATGTACTTCTCCAGCCATATTGGAGAAGTAGATATGTACTAAGGGGAGCAATAAATAGGGGGCCGAAACTTGTTCCTGTGCTAGAAATACCGATGGATATGCCTCTTCTAATTTTAAACCAGCTTGCTACGACCAGATTATTGGGTACTAAACCTGTCCCACAGCTACCTATAGCTGTCCAGATCCCGTACAGGAAATATAAATTCCATAACTTATTACTATAACTCAGAAAGATAAATCCGGACCCCAATATAATGGTGCCGAACAATAGAATGTATTTAGTGTCATACCTGTCTGAGAGAAGACCAATGATTGGAGATCCTGCTGCGAACACCAACATATGCATTGACATTAGGAGAGAAAACATCGTTCTATTCATTCCGAAATCCTCTGCCATTGAGTTATAGAAGATGCCGAAAGACCATCTAATGCCATAAGAGAGAGAGAGAATTAGAAAAGTAACGGTAACAATGTACCATCCGTATAAAATCCTTTTTTGATCCTTATGGAGCATTCGTGGAACTCACATCAATTCCTGCAGAATATGTCGCCAATGATCAGACTGCCCTGTTTAATCGGTTGGATTCCAGGGTTTCGATGAAGGCGTCGATCTTGTTCCTAGTATCAACCTCCGAATACGAGGTGATATCGATGATATCACTTTCCAGAATGAGGGAAGGAATTTCTCTGTAAACCTTTTCCTTCTTTCCATCTTTTCCTATCATATACACCGGGATGGGTTTGTATATTTTGGCCAGTTGATGTAACTGCCAAATAAGGCCTACATGCCAAGATCGACATGAAAAGGCTTCATGCATGACCACCCCATCAATCTTATACTCTTCGATCCAGTTGATTAATCGTTCCACGTCGGGTTCTGATCCCGGTCGTTTCTTGGCCTTATCATACCAGAAAGTCCGATATCCAAGCCACCTCCATGCCAGATGCTCGATCGGATCTTTAGTTTCAGGAATATCCATCTCATAGAGTGGGGCAACCGTCCGATAGATGGTTTCAACAGGGAAAGAAGCTCCCTTGCTGTTGAAATAGTTGAAATCGTTCAGGGCATACCAGGCGGGCGCTCCGCCTCCCCACATGAGTCTGTACTTCTCTTCCTGGACTTCTCCCTCTCCCTTGGCGATCTTTTCCTCCAATTCCTTTTTGAGGTCCAAGAAGAAATCGTAAGCCTTTTGGGTGGCCATCATGAAGTTTATAGGCACCATCGTATTCATCGCATCGCCAGTTCCCATGGGGCAAGGTACTGCACGTCGGAGTTTATATGTTTCATCGATCAGGTTCCAGGTCCGATCGCTTAAGTCCACCAACTCTCCCAAGCGGTCATAATCCATTTTCTTTTTAGTGTACTCTTCGAGGAAAGCCACCAGTCCGCGCAATTGCTTGACAATATATTTGTGGTAGTAGCAACAGACATCCCGGTGATTCTGATCCCTTTGAAACAGCGGATAGGGAAGGTCAATGTTGTAGATAGGGACATCGGGCATAAATTGCTGACATGCCTGGTACCACTTCGATCTCGGATCGCAGATAATTTGGCCGCTGGATATCATGAAATCTGGCCTTGCCTGTCCGCCCCACGGAGAATCGGGAGGCATTTGACCTAACTCCTCTCTCCATTGGTCAAAACCAATCCCACAGAGGGCGTAAGTGCATAATGAACGGGAAAAACCCAGTGACTCTGCTCTCTGAAGAAATCTTTCCGCATCTCTCTTTGCCCCGCATATGCCGGCAAAATTCTCTGTCCATATGGGGATCACATCCATGGCTCGGAAGATCTCTTCATGATGGCAAACGATAAATGTATAGGCTAATTTTTGTTTTCTCTCTGCCCGCGCCCGAAGGGTACCGATAATAAATTCCTTGACCATGGGAGCGATGGAAGCAGCCGCTTGAGTTGCCGTCGGCCTCTTTTTGGATTTCACTTTTTGTTCCTCATTAATCATTTCCCACTTCCCGATTGTACGATTGCTTAGCTTGTACCTCCTAAATAGAGGCTTTGGATCTCCTTATTACTCAGAAGATTTTCTGCTGAATCTTCTAAAACGATTTCGCCATTCTGTATTACGTAACCCCTGTCGCCGGTATGCAATGCCATATCAGTATTCTGTTCAACCATCAGAACAGTAATGCCTCCCGTTCTTAACCTCTTAATTACATCCCTGATCTCTTGAACTATTAACGGAGCCAATCCCATTGACGGTTCGTCAAGCAACAACATATGAGGTTTAACCATAAGAGCCCTACCGATGGCTAACATCTGTTGTTCACCACCGCTGAGAGTACCCGCAACCTGCTTACTTCTTTCCAACAGTATTGGAAACAGATTATAAATGTTACTTGAATCCTCCATGATTTCCTTTTTTGAAGATTTTCTATACCTATGGTATGCACCTAATTCAAGATTCTCTCTTACACTGAGATTGGTAAAAATCTCCCTTCTTTCCAGTACTAGACTTATTCCCAATTTAACAACATCCTCTGCTTCTAAATTTGTAATATCTTGGTCCTTAAAAAGGATTTTACCTTTCTTGCTTTTTGGAGGAAGCAAGCCTAATATACATTTCATTAGCGTCGACTTGCCGGCACCATTTGCGCCAATAATAACTACGATCTCACTCGTATTTACCTTTAAAGACACCCCCTTTAGTGAAGGAATCTTCCCATAAAACGCACGTAGGTCTTTAACCTCAAGCATTTTTATGCTTTTCCTAAGTAAGAATTTATTACCTTCTCATCGTTCCTGACTTCAGATGGTGGGCCTTCTGAAATCTTCGATCCGAAATGGATAACAATGATTTTATCGGATATGTCCATCACCAATCCCATATCGTGCGAGATGAGAAAAATTGTAACTTCTTTCTCTACAATTCTTTTCAAAAGCTCTGCAAATCTTCGTGTCTCCGATCTGTTAAATCCTGAAGCAGGTTCGTCCATAAGTATTAACCTGGGATTGCTTGCTAAAGATCTCCCTATTTCAACCAAACGTTGCTCACCAAATGAGAGGTTTTTCACTAATTCATATGATTTCCCCGCCAGATTAAGAAATTCTAAAACTTCCAAACCCTTTCTTCGCACCTCTTTCTCCTCAAATGTACATACTGGCAATCGGAAGCCTGTGCAAAACATTTCGGATTTCGTTACTCGATGAAATCCCATCATCACGTTTTCTAGTACATTCATCTCGTCAAAAATCTGCGTTATTTGGAAAGTTCGAGCTATTCCTAATCCACAAACCTTATAAGGTGGTAGGTTAATTAGATTTCTTTCGTCAAAATACATACTCCCTGAATCAGGAGATATAATACCACTTATCATATTAAAAACAGTGGTTTTACCAGCCCCATTTGGTCCAATTAAGGTCGTTATTCCTCCTTTCTCCACTTCAAAGCTTAGATCCTGCGTTACTACCAATCCTCCGAAATTCTTATTTAAGCGTTGAATTTGCAATAAAGACACTCTACCCTCTTTCCTTTTTTTAAGTGTTCCTCCACCAACTAGCTACTTTATGGAAGTAGGATTTCTAAATCTCCCTGCGACCGAACTTATAGTCCCTACAATCCCTTTTGGAAGAAACAGGACAAAAATGATCATTAAAAGCCCGTATCCGATTAGATTATACGAATAGTCCAATGCTATTGATCCCGATGAAGAGGAAAATACAGAAGAAAAAAAGCGCAGAAATTCAGGCAAAAGATTAATTATTGCAGCTCCCAATATCCCACCCCATACACCACTCCTCAACCCCCCTAATACGACCATGCAAAGGAGGATAATAGAAAACTTCAAAGTAAAAGACCCCGCTCCAATTGATAAAGAATAATGGGAATAAAGGCTCCCCGCTAGTCCAGCATAAACTCCACTAAGAGCAAATACTTTTAACTTGTACTTAGTCGGATTAATGCCAATTGTTGAGGCCAAAGTTTCATTCAGTCGAATAGCAGAAAGGGCCCTCCCCATCCTCATTGAGATTATATTCTTTCCGAAAACAAGTAGGAGAACTACACTGGTCCAGACCAGATAGAAATATTTTGCCTCATTATCAAATACTATAGAGCCAATGACAGGGGGCTTCATTCCCCTAAAACCCCCGGTCCCACCAGTAAGCGCTCCCCATTCTGAGATTATTATAGAAAAGATTACCCCGTATCCTAATGTAACTAAAGCAAGGTGATGACCTTTCAACCTTAAGGCTGTAAAACCCAGGAATAAACCTGACAAACCTGCTAACCCCGCCGCGCACGGAAGTGCAAGCCAAAAGTTAAACCCAAGTTTAACGTTCAAAATAGCAGAGGCATAGGCGCCCATTCCATAAAAAGCTGCCTGCCCTAATGAAATTTGACCCGTATTCCCTAATAATATGTTCAGTCCCATAGCAATGATCGAATGTATGCCAATTATCACCCCTAAGTCTAAATGATACGGTTTCCCGTCAACTATAGGGAATAGTAAGAGAAACAGCAATCCGAAGAACGCGAAATATAATTTAGAATTTTTGACGATGTTCATTCAATCATTCTTGAAGACAAATATCCCTTCAGGTTTAAACATAAAAATAGTGAGCAATATCGCTAATGCGACCGCATCCCTGTAACTTGAGGTTATTAGTCCCGCCACATACATTTCTAGAACTCCCAATACTAAGCCTCCAAGTATTACAGCTACCTGACTCCTAATCCCTCCTAAAATAGCCGCAACAAATCCTTTTATAGTATACATAGGTCCCGCAGATCCCCCTACATATGTAATAGGACCGACGACAACTCCCGCTATCATAGCTATAACGAAACTTAGACCGAAGGCATATGCAACCATCTTATTTGGTTTAATACCAACTGCTCTCGCGGCTTGGCGGTTATTTGCAGCCCCCTTCATCGCTTTTCCCAAATAAGTGTGATTGAAAAATAAATATGTGAGGAGAACGATCAGACTCACAAGTCCGAAAACAAAAAAATTCTGAGTCCCGATATTTACATTCAGGAAATTAACTGGAGCGGTACTAAGAAACGGAGGGAAAAAAAGGTACTCCTTATCCCAGGCCAAAAAATAGAAGTTCTCAATAACGATTCCGGCTGCTATAGTAGAAATAATCACCAGCAAATGAGGACCATCGACTACGGGGCGAACTATTATTCGCTCGAATAGCAAACCGAATACCAAAGCAACAATAATAACTATTAGTAAAATAAAAACAAGATTTAAAGACATACTAGATAATGTCAGCGCAAGTAATCCTCCAAGAACAAAAATTTCACCATAAGCAAAATTAAATATGTCCGTTCCTTCGTGGACAATATAGAACCCAAGAGCTAGTAGAGAATAAATGGCTCCAATAGTTAATCCACTGACTAAGAATTGGAAATAATCTGTTATACTAAACATTTAAAGTATGTTTGGTTAACACCTGAATCCTGCGTGCTATGACCTTGGTTTGGCGTCGCCCTCACAAAGTGAGGTTTGTAAGTCCAAAAAATGTGAAATAGGCATTACAATTTAACCGCCCCGTAGGCATTGCTAAATGTAACCGTTATTTGTGAGTCATTTTGACGCAAAATGCGCGTTTCCCAAGGGTTTCTATTAAATGGAACTAACGGAAACTCATACAGGATTCAGTTAACTGCTAATTAATTTCTCCGTTTCTGATCGTTGCCACTACTTTAAAGCAAAAACTGGTCGGTCCCTCTAGCATCTTACTCAGCTTATCCGCTGATCTATACCGCTTACCACATCCTTTTAAACTTACGAAATTCTCGAATTTGATGCTGCTACTTTACCGTATGCCAAGCCCCATTTCGAATCTGAACTATTGATAATGCATCTTCAGTGAGTCCGTTATGGTCTGTGGGACTCATATTGTACTCCCCAATCACGCCCTTAAATCCTTTGGTGTTTTCGAGAGCATCTCTTATCCCTTTAGGGTCGTCTCCTGCAACTCGCATTGCCCTTGCAATAATTTGCAGGGCATCCCACCCATTCGCGTGGAAACTTGATGGTACAGTGTTAAACTTCGCCTTAATTACTTCGAATAATTCCTTTTCCTCGGGGAGGGGATCCCCATAGTTTAATCGAGCAATACCATATACTCCCTCTACTGCTTTTCCACCAAGCTTAATAAATCCGGTGTTAACCATTCCCCCGCAACCAATTATAGGTATATTCATTCCCAACTCTCTAAAATTTCTTACTGCAATGGCAGGAGTAGGGACAGTACCGGCTATATAAAGCACATCAGCGCCTTTATTCCTTATTCCAATAAGTTGTGGCTTAAGATCTACATCTCCCTTTTGATAACTTTTAGTCTCAACTACGTCTATATCTCCTTTTTCTTTCGAGACCTTTATCATCAAATCCTTCAGTTCAGTTCCATACTCATTTGAATCGTAAAGTACACCGACTTTTTTCTTCTTTAATACCTTTACGATGGCTCTATGAGTAGCTTGGCTATCAAGATAAGCACTAGGTGATACATTAAATACCCATTTCTTACCTTCTAATGCTGTAAGGCTGGGTGAGAAGTAGACTTGAGGGATTTTACGTTTCTCACATTCAATGGCAATAACATGACAGCACTCGTATCCCGTTGACCCGATTATTGCTGCAACTTTGTCTTCGGTAATAAGCTTTCTGGCTAAACTGCCAGCCTTTGCTGGATTTGTCTCATCATCCTCAATAATGAGTTCAAGTTTATTGCCCTTTATCCCACCTGATTTATTAATTTTATCAAGCAAAATTAGCATCACATCTTTTTCTTCCTGTCCTAAACTTCCGTATTTACCAGTGGTTGAGATAATCACTCCGATTTTGTATGCTGCCTCTGCTTGAATTGAAAACAAAACAGTCGAAAAAATTGTCAAAAAAGTGAGAGCAATAAGTGCCAATATCCTTTTTGTTTTCATCTCTTTACTCCTACTTTCCGTATATTTCTTTTAGAATGTTTTTTTGTACCTTCCCCATCTCATTAATAGGGAGGGACTCAGCAAAATAAACTGATTTGGGTTTCTTATAGCTTGCCAGACTCCTTTTGCAAAGCTCAATTATCTCCTCTTCCGTAGCGTTCGCCCTTTTTTTCAAGACAACGACTGCTCTTACCTCCTCCCCCCATTTCTTATTTGGAACTCCTATCACTGCTACACTTTCGACTGCCGGGTGAGTTTTTATGACTTCCTCTATCTCTGCCGGATAAATATTCTCTCCTCCACTTATAATCATATCCTTTTTACGTCCAACAATATAAAGGTAACCTTCTTCGTCACGTCTACCCAAATCTCCGGTAAAGAACCAGCCACCCTTTAAACTTTCTTGCGTCTCCTTAGGCAGGTTCCAATAGCCTTTAGTTATTTTATCTCCCTTAACAATTATCTCGCCTATACAACCAATTGGAACATCGTTTCCTTCATCATCTACCATTCTTACATGAACATTTATATATTCTTTTCCGGCTGACCCAAGCCTCTTTAACTGAGCCTCACTTCCCTCCAAAAAGTGCTCTTCCTTTTTTAGAAACGTAATACCTCCAGTTGTTTCACTTAATCCATAAGCGTGGTAAAATATATTGCCGAACGTTCTTATAGCTTTTTTTATTGTTTCAATTCCAGTTGGTGCGCCAGAATATTTAATGTCTTTTAGGCTATTTAAATTGTATCTTCCCACAAAAGGGTATTCAACAAGTGTTTCAACCATGGTAGGAACCATAAATGTTGTAGTAATTTTCTCCTTTTCTATCAATTCAAGTACTGCTTCTGGATCGAAGCTCTCTTTATGATAAAGAACTACGGTGGCCCCCAGGAAAAAAAATTGATGTAGCATTGGAACTGTGATGGCCACGTGAAAGAATGGTGCCAGTATAAGGCTTTTGTCCTCGCCATCAGTTTTATGGGCCACAATCAGATTAAATATAGTATCTAAAATATTTTTATGGGTGCATATGGCACCCTTAGGTAGACCTGTAGTACCACTGGTAAACGTTATAGTAATAATATCATTCTCATCTATATACATATCGCATTCAGTGGTATCTCCTGAAGTAACCAATTCTTCATAATTCAGCATAAGCTCTTCGAAAAACCGAACTGTAATGAATAAATCAATCCCAGAAAGATCGCCTCTTATTTTTCTTCCCATCTCCTTATATTCCGGTCCTATAATAAAAACTCGCGATCCTGAATTCTCTAGTTGATATCTCACCTCCCTTTCTTTCAGCCTGAAGTTTATCGGGACGGCGATTGATCCTATCTTTGCAAGGGAGAACAGAATCTCTATATATTCATGACAGTTCCTTAGAAGGATTGCGACTCTATCACCCTTTTTTACGCCCTTTTTTAATAAGGAATCGGCAAATTTATTTACTCTATTGTTGAACTCAAGAAAAGTGCACCTATAATCACCTTCTACAATCGCTTCCTTCTTTGGGTACCTTCGTGCATTCCTTGTAGGTATTTGACCTATATCCATCACTCTCCTCCGAGTCTCTATCTATTCAGGCCCCATTGGCTTAAAAAAGAAATCTGTTATTCTTCCTTCCCTTTCTTTTCTAAATGCCACCTTTACTCTCATACCTGGTCTAGCCAAAGTAACATCCTCCATCTCCACTGCTGCCAAAATAATAAAATCTGATCCGTCAAGCTTTACGTAAGCAATGACGAATGGGACCTTTCTATCGAACCCTGTTGGAGGAGAGTAATAGGTTATAGTGTAAGTTACTATTGTCCCTTGTCCGCTCATTTCAATCCATTCAGTACTAACGTAACATCTTGAACAATTGGCTCTTGGAGGACAGTAGACAATTCCACATTTAGGACATTTAGCTCCCATTATTTTCTTATTATCTCTTAACTCCCGAAAAAAACGGGATTGCTGCCCATAGCTGTATTTATAATATACTTTTATAATATCAGGAATCTCTAATGGGGCATCGATTTCCGTTTTCCCTTCAAACTCATTCTTAAAAATCTTTCTCAGGGATTCGATAGGGATTCCGTAACGAGCACTGTTACTCTCGAACCATTTCTCTTTATCAAATTTATCATCCTTCACGCTCAGTCCCTCCTTTCCAAAATTAAAACTACCGTCCAAGCACAAGCAGTACCCCCAACACTCTGAATCATCCCTCTTCTAGCATTCCTTATTTGTCTATCGCCTGCCTCCCCTTTCAGTTGCAAAACGATCTCTCTCGTTTGCATAACGCCACTTGCTCCTATTGCATGGCCGCATCCAATAAGTCCACCGCTCACATTGACAGGTAGGGCCCCTCCGATGTCCACGGTTCCTTCGTCAATCAATCTCCCCCCCTCTCCCTCATTACAAAATCCGCAATCCTCATAGGCAAGAATCTCCAACCCTGTGAAGGCATCGTGCAACTCAGCAAGATCGATTTCCTTTAAGGGATTGCTAATGCCAGCCATTTCATATGCCTTCTTAGCTGCAATTCTACTCGAAGTAAACTCTATTATATTGGGTCGATTCCCAGGTATAGACCAATCCAATGACGCACCCACCCCTGTAATCCAAACAGGTTTGTCAGTAATCTCCTTTGCCTTTTCTTCCGACGCCAGTATCAGAGCCGACGCGCCTTCAGAATAGAGGCAGTTGTCATAGAATTTGAACGGATAACATACCATCCTTGAACTGAGGACGTCCTCAACAGTTATCTCCTTTGGGCTTTGAGCTATTGGATTTTTGAGCGCATTTCTATGATTTTTTACTGACACCTTTGCCATTTGCAATTCTGTTGGAGTCCCATACTTCTCTCGGTGGGCAATTACAGAAAGAGCAAATGTTCCCGCAGCTGTGCGTCCAGTGGGTCCTTCATAGGTTGCATCTGCTGTATATCTTATTGTTTTGAGTATCTCAGGAGTGCTTGATTGCAGTTCATAATTGTAACAGTCTGAACACTTCTCAACCCCCAGAACTAATGCTATGTCATACATGCCTGAGGCAATTTCCGAGAAAGCAATTCTAACTGCTGACCCCCCTGTCGCTCCTCCTGTAGCAACCCTAACAGCAGGCCTCGGAGCCATACCGATATAGTCATGGATGTAAAGGTCAGGTTGAATTTGCCTTTGAAAAATATCGTTATAAACTCCATAAACGCAGCATTGGATATCTTCCCTTGAGAGCTTAGCATGAGTAAGGGCATCTTTGACGGCATCAAAAGCTAATTCGAAATATGTCTTTTCTATCCAACGGGACTTGAAACTTGTTGTTCCTGCACCAACAATTGCAACCTTTCTCATTTCTGTTCCCCCCTCTATATTTTCGTTTTATTAATGATATGTTTTTACTTTCAGAGTCCTATAC
>Ga0209777_10001171_pt1 | contig 39315 bp, 37 predicted proteins | sample FrelakmetHBP12HB_FD_187147 | JGI IMG/M metagenome (GOLD analysis project Ga0209777, IMG submission 187147) | Freshwater lake sediment microbial communities from the University of Notre Dame, USA, for methane emissions studies -HBP12 HB (SPAdes)... | ecosystem: Environmental > Aquatic >...
ATAGAGCAATTTCAAATTTTCTTCGGAGAGTTTGATCCTGGCTCAGAACGAACGCTGGCGGCGTGCTTCATACATGCAAGTCGAACGAGAAAGTTCGGGGAAACCTGAGCAAGTACAGTGGCGAACGGGTGCGTAACACGTGAGAAACATACCTCTATGTTGGGGATAAGCTTGCGAAAGCGGGTCTAATACCGGATGTGATCACCGGGGGACATCCCTTGGTGATTAAAGGTGGTTGAGTCTATGCCACCGCATAGAGATTGTCTCGCGGCCCATTAGCTTGATGGCGGGGTAACGGCCCACCATGGCTCCGATGGGTAGCCGACCTGAGAGGGTGTCCGGCCACACTGGGACTGAGATACGGCCCAGACTCCTACGGGAGGCAGCAGTAGGGAATATTGGTCAATGGGCGAAAGCCTGAACCAGCAACGCCGCGTGGATGACGAAGCATCTTGGTGTGTAAAATCCTGTCAGTGGGGACGAAACGCAGAGGTAGGAAATGGCCTCTGCTTGACTGTACCCGCAGAGGAAGTTCCGGCCAACTCCGTGCCAGCAGCCGCGGTAATACGGGGGGAACGAGCGTTGTTCGGATTTACTGGGCGTAAAGGGCACGCAGGTGGGAAAATAAGTCAGATGTGAAACCCCAAAGCTTAACTCTGGGACTGCATTTGATACTGTTTTTCTTGAGTACGAGAGAGGATGGCAGAATTCTTGGTGTAGCGGTGAAATGCGTAGATATCAAGAAGAATACCGGTGGCGAAGGCGGCCATCTGGCTCGATACTGACGCTCAGGTGCGAAGGTCGGGGGAGCAAACAGGATTAGATACCCTGGTAGTCCCGACAGTAAACGATGGGAACTAGGTGTTGGAGGTATCGACCCCTCCAGTGCCGCAGCTAACGCATTAAGTTCCCCGCCTGGGGAGTACGATCGCAAGATTGAAACTCAAAGGAATTGACGGGGGCCCGCACAAGCAGTGGAGTATGTGGTTTAATTCGACGCAACGCGAAGAACCTTACCTGGGTTTGACATGCAGGAGAAAGCATCAGAGATGATGCCCCGGCTTCGGTCGCTGCTGCACAGGTGCTGCATGGCTGTCGTCAGCTCGTGCCGTGAGGTGTTGGGTTAAGTCCCGCAACGAGCGCAACCCCTGTTCTTAGTTGCTATTCTGTAAAAAGAGGCACCCTAAGGAGACTGCCGGCGGTAAGCCGGAGGAAGGTGGGGATGACGTCAAGTCCTCATGGCCCTTACGTCCAGGGCTACACACGTACTACAATGGTCGGTACAGAAGGCTGCAAGACCGCAAGGTGGAGCCAATCCCGAAAACCGACCTCAGTTCAGATTGAAGTCTGCAACTCGACTTCATGAAGGTGGAATTGCTAGTAATCGCAGATCAGCACGCTGCGGTGAATACGTTCCCGGGCCTTGTACACACCGCCCGTCAAGCCATGGAAGCCGGAAGTACCCGAAGCCGTTTGCCTAACCGTAAGGAGGGCGGCGTCTAAGGTAAGATCGGTGACTGGGGCTAAGTCGTAACAAGGTAGCCGTAGCGGAAGCTGCGGCTGGATCACCTCCTTTCTAAGGAGTTTGGGTGTACTAGCGGTGCAATACGGCAATCGATACCGTCCTTCCAGCGCAAGCCGGAACACAGTATCAACTCGCATCGCTTTACAAACTCTGTCGACGTATCTCGGTTTGATCACACTTCGTAATCCCCTCTTGAGAGGGGACAAGGGGTGTGTTCAAACGTCAAAAGAAGCTTTCTTACGCACCCTATTTCTTGATATATAAACCCCCTGCCGCAAGGCCGGGGGTTTTTTGTTTGCTCAAAAGAATCATCGCGTATATTGTCCGGTGGAGGAAACGAATGAGACAAGCTATCATCTATCCCGGCGAAGATGGCTACTGGGTTGCGGAATGTCCCAGCTTGCCCGGGTGTATCAGCCAAGGTGAGACGAAAGAAAAGGCCATCGAGAATATCCGGGAGGCAATCCGTGGTTACGTGGCCGCTCTCGAGGAGGATAAACTTCCCGTTCCCGGTGAGCGGTTTGACGCTGTGATCATCGCCGTATGAGCAACCTTCCGCGTATCTCCGGACGTGAGTGCATTAAGGCGTTGGAGAAGGCGGGCTTCTATTTCAAGAGGCAGGAGGGAAGCCATGTCATCCTCCGACGCGATGATCCCTTCGCCCAACTCGTAGTACCAGACCACAAAGAACTCGACCGAGGTACTCTGCGGGCGATCCTTCGCCAGTCCGGTCTCGGCGTCGATGAATTCGTGAAGCTCCTGTGAGGACTCGAGCGTGTACTATGCCGTCATTCCCGCACGAGCGGGAATCCAGATTCCCCTCTTGAGAGGGGACCAAGGGGTGTGTTCTTGATATATAGACCCCTGCTGGTAACGGGGGGGGGGTACTTTGACAATGGTGCGGCACAAGATTATCATGTAGTTAAGTAGGTCAAAACCGCTTCGGTTTTGACACTTTGTGATTGCGCTCATTCGGGCTTTTGATTACCGTACATCATGTCCAAATTGCGTCGGTACTTTCAAGGGCATCCTGTGTCCTTTCTCACTAACGTTACTTTCGACCGACAGCCGTTGCTGGTGGAACGTATTGATTTGTTCAATCTTGCGGTCGAGACAACTTGGGGACGCGGGTGCCCCGGACGTTCGTCCGGGTTTCAGAAGAAACGGTGATAGACCAAGGCTGATATTCAGGATTGAGAAACTGGTCACAAATCATGCCGTAGTGGACCTGATGTGAAACGAGTCTCTTTCAATATTCCCAAGCATGCACATTTCTTGACGTTCTCATGCTACGAACGTCAACAATTGCTTGCAGATGACACACTCTGTCGGCATCTGCTCCTCTGTTGGGATAGCGCCCGTCGCAAGGGCGAATTCGCCATTTGGGCCTATGTGGTCATGCCGGAACACGTCCATCTTCTCATCTGGCCGAAGAGCGACGAATACAGAATGGCTTCAATTTTGCGGTTATTGAAAGAGCCATTTGCGAGATGGGTTGCTAAATACTGGGCTTACACGGCACCGCAGATGCTGGAGCGAATCAGAGTTCATCGAGGAGCTAGGGATGTACATCGCTTCTGGCAAGAGGGTGGCGGATACGATCGTAATCTACTAAGGTGGCAATCTATCAACGAAGCGATTGAGTACATTGAGTGGAACGCTATAAGACGCGGCTTGGTGTGTGAACCATCTGCTTGGCGCTGGTTGAGCGCCGGGTGTCGTCCGGATAATAGGGATGTGCTGCTAGCTATTGATCCGATTGACGTCGAAGAGACAGGCGGATGATTCTGAGAGACCCGGACGAACGTCCGGGCCACGCGCCAAGTAGGGTAGGCCAAAAATATCAATCATTCAAGGCGAAGGCAAACATATGAAGAATAGCATGAAAGCACTAAAGGCCTATATGAACCAGCAGGGTAAGCAGTCTGAAGCTGGCGCTGAGGAACCGACGCAGGAGGGCTACCATCGCGATCAGATCTTCGACGAGGACAAGCGATCAGACTACTTGTGGTGCCTGCATTGTGAACGCACATACAAGCGGGGAGAGTTTCGCTGGGAGGGGAGATTCCAGATGTGTCCTTATGAAGATTGCGACGGTAGCACCGTACTGGATGGAATCGACTGGGAGCGCTTTCGAGATGACTACTCTATCTATCCCGTGATCCCTGAGAAGGGCGTGCGCTATCCAATGTACGATCTCGGCGATGACGAGGAGGATGAGGAGTGTTGTCAGGACAACTTGTGGCGAAGTTTCGTGGCTCAGAACCGCTTCGGTTCTGACGCTTTGCAGCTGCAGAACTCAGGCAAGGACTCACCCATGATCTCTCGCATCTGGCATGGCTGGACTGCTCTGGAAGACGCTGATGCCTACGAGTCGCTTCTCAAGAGCGAGATTTTCGTTGGCATACAGAATCGTCGGATTGCCGGCTATCGTGGAATTCAACTGTTTCGGCGCAACGTTGCCGATGAGTTGGAGTTCATTACCGTCATGTGGTTTGATTCCATCGACGCCGTTCGGGCGTTTGCAGGCGAAGACTATGAAGTAGCGGTTGTTCCCGCGAAGGCCAGAGAGTTGCTTTCGCGCTTTGATGCCCGCTCACAACACTACGAAGTCAGAGCCGAACTGAAGGTTTGATGTCGCATTGGGTATGCCGAAACTCAAACCCTACTCGGCTTGTGACTCAATCGGTAATGTCTTGCGAAATCCGATTCTATCCGGAGCGTGAGAATCATCAAGTCCGGAAAGAGTTCCCCAGATGATGGTTTCGTCACCGTAGCGGTCATTGATGGTGTCAAGCGCGCTATGTAAGCCGGGGCGGGTCTTTGCGGGCCACAATACTTGCTGTGGGGTCTCCGGAGCTAATTGAAATACTCCTACTGCAAAAGACGTGGGCGTGTCCTTGCCTAACTCATTACCGATGATCTGCCAGACCTCGTCGAAGATTTCCTTACTCCCCTGAATGTCATGCCCCAGTTGCCGATTGCCACCGGCGCTTTCGTGATTATCAAATCCGACAGACGCAAATACACCGCGGGCTGTGAGTTTCGATGCTCGCAAACGTCTTCCCGTTCTTTCGACCAGCCGCATCAAAACCGCTCGGTGAAAAACTGAATCATGACACCGTTTCAACAGCATATGCGAGTGCCCAATCGACTTCGGCAGCGGTAGAATGTTATCGGAAACGCGCTGTGCCGTAGTTTCAACGCCGTTTACGTTAGCCCAGAGACCATATCCGCGAACGCCGAACATTCTCATCAGTTTGTGTGGCGAGTAGTCGGCAAGTTGATCGAGGGTGTAGATCCCGACGGAATTAAGTTTGCGTGCGGTTGGTTCGGCAATTCCCCAGGCTTCGGTAAGAGTGCGCGACTTTAGGTACTCGTGCAGATTGTCACTCTGGAGCACTAATAGTTTGCCCTTATCGCAAATATCCGAGGCGAACTTGGCCAACCACCTCGTTGACCCAATACCTACAGAATTACTCAGCCAGTCTCCCACCTCGCAAAACACTCTGGTTTTTATCTCCCCGGCAATGGCTGCCGCTCTTTCAAATGAAGGCGCATAACCCGTCAGGTTGACAAACGCCTCGTCAATCGAATATGGCTCAACGTCGTCCGAGTATTGCTTGAGAACGTCAAACACCTTCCGTGTGGTAGAGCGGTATTTTGGCGGGTCAACCTCCAGCAAGACGACTTCGGGGCAGAGCTTCCGGGCCTCGGATATCCGGCAACCGGTTTTGATCCCGATGGCCTTTGCTTCTTTGGACGATGCAATGATACATCCTCGAGTACCCATGGTTGCGCAAACTCCGACCGGTCTACCTCGCAGCGATGGATTGACCTGTTGTTCCACACTCGCGAAATAGGAATTCATGTCAAGATGCAGAACGATTCTCCGCATAGCTCACCACCAATAAGACGCACAATGCTAACCAACGCCTTGAAGGAGTCAATCGCATTTGGAGAGACCGGCAAACCGATTCTGTGCTCAGCCCGAGCGTAGCGCCGGGCGGGCTACGGTTCTGCGAGGCTGACAGTCATTCCTGCACATGCGGAATCCGTCGGACGGAACTCTAGTAAATGACCGTTACACCGCGCGCGGTCAGGGCCGGAATCTGGGTCCCTATCGCCTCCTGCGAAAGCGGATTGCCGCTGACGTAAAGCGTGTCGGTTCCCGCGAAGCTAAGGTTGCTGACAAGTATATTCAGATCGGAGACGTTGTCGTTTCTCAGATCGAGCAGGTGAATGCGATAGTTCAAAGCCAGGGCCGAGAGATCGCTGACATGATTGTCGCGCAGCAAGAGGATGCCTATGTTGACGTTGTTGGCCAGAGGCGTGATATCGGTGATGTCATTGGTGTTCAATTGGAGGTCGTAAATCTTGTGCAAATTGGTGAATGGCGTGAGATCAGATATTGTGTTATCCGACAGATAGATCGTGGTAAGATTGGAACAGAATTCAAGCCCGGAGAGAGATGAAATGCTGCTGGCATTGGCAGCGATAAATCCCAGAGTCATCACGTCGGAACGATGCAACTGCCCCGTCGGTACCCCGATCGCCGATCGGACGGCTTGGTCGAGATTAGGGTCCGCAAAAGACACGGCGACATTATCGAAGCAGGTGGCCGGACCACAAGTGGAAATGTTCGGGCAATTGTTGGCCTCATCACAGGTCTTCAGAGCGAAGTAATAGGTCGAGTCTTTTGCCAATCCGCGGACTTCAAAAGTCTCGGCGCTGCCGGCAACTTTAGGGGACGGCTCGCCAACTACCTGAGCTGTACTGTCCCAGTTGGCAAGCGTGATTGAGGACTTGCTGTAACGAATGTCGTAGGTCGAAGCCGTGCCCTGATCGGCATCGTCACCGGTGGCAGTCCATGCGAGCGTGACCGAGCTGTCTGATACAGTGGCCACGTGAAAATCTAAAATGACATAGGGCATGTTGCCGTCGTCTTCACCGTCTGAATTCCCTCCCTTTTTGGAGCACGAGGAGACAACGAGCAGGAGAAGACAGAGAGCCGACGTGGCAATGGTAGAATATCTCAAGAACATGGATAACCTCCTTAAAGTCAATCTGAAGACAACATAATTCATCTGCCGATACGATGCAAGTGTGGATTTGAACCTCGGATCGGCAATTGGAAATAAGTCCTGTAGGTCAGGAGCCCTGCGCTCCCGACACACATAATTGCCGTACTATTTCTTGATATACAAACCCCAACCGCTTTACAGTGAGCCTGTCGAACTGCAGGGGTTTTTTGTTTGACAGGGGGAGGCAAATGGATTATTCATGTAAATGATTATTTGAATACTCGCGGTTAGGAGCGGGCGAAGGTATGGACGTAGGGTGCTAGTATGGACGCGGTTTTGACATACGCGACTCAACTCTGTTCTGAGAGGTAAAGGCTCTGATGCAGAATCCAAACCGTCAAGAACTAGCCGTTTGAAGCGGGAGAAAACTTGGTTAGCTTTAATGAAGCGGCGAAAACTAAGTGTGAAGTCTGTAAATGCACAGTATCCACATCAAGTGCGTCAAGGCTGTCACCAAGGCAAATGGCTCACCTGAAAGTACGCCATGGCATTAGTGAGGATACTGCGGACATCCAAGTCCTTTGGGCGTTTGCAGTAACGATGATTGTCTTCAATAATCCACCTGATTCAGCTGACAGACAAATGTGGTGGATATGCTCTAAGTGTCTTTCGAACGAGTTCTTATCTGGTTGCTATCAGGAGAATATCCGAGCGTGCCAGCAAATTGAAAAAGAGCTAAGAGAATATGGGCAAGAGGAGCAAGAGGCACAACAGCAAATTGATGCGCGCAAGAAGACTAAGTTCTGGCAGTTATGGAAGAAGAGGGGCACGCCAAGGGCGCAGAAGGTTTTGCAAGTCTCGGAGCTTCCCCTGCAAGGAGAAGGCTTCCGCCACGTTCCGGACCAGATTGCTGCAGTGTACATGATGATTACAAGCCCCTCCCGGCAGGGAGAAGGCACAGCATGCGCCGCGGGGCATAAAGTGCCGACTTTTGGATGTCCAGAATGCAGAAAGAAAGCCGTTGGTCCATAGTTCGACATCTCCGTATGCTAAGCCACTTGGGGTTAGTTTCGTAGATCAGGAGCCCGGCGCTGCTGACGTCAAGTTAATCGGCGTCAGGTGCACGGGGAACTCCAAATCTGACCTACAGGACTTCACACAGTGATAACGACTTTTCCTCGGGCGTGTCCTTCTTCAAGATACCGGATAGCTTGAGGAACCTCAGTCAGGGTGTAGCGCCTATCAATTACGGGCGTTACTTTGCCGGCCTCCAAGAGCTCCTTTAGGAAAGCCAAGTCTTTCTGGTTCACTCTCGCCATCATCGAAACGATCTTTCTTCCCTTCTTTCTTGAAAACAGAGGTTTGAGAATCAGTTCTTGCAACATAGTTAGAATAAAGGCCGAACCACCCACAAACACATAGATCCCGGTGGGATTCAGGGCGCGCACAGGTTTCAGTAATGACCGGCCGGCATTATTGTCAAGGATCAGATCATATTTCTTTCCGCTCCGCCAGTAGTCTTCTTTCGTGTAATCGATCACATGGTCTGCGCCAATTGATCGAACCATCTCTAAGTTCCGCCCGCTACACACGCCGGTCACGTGTGCTCCCAGCGCTTTGGCGATCTGCACCGCAAATGTGCCTACGCCTCCCGACGCGCCGTTGATCAAGACTTGTTGTCCCGCCTGCAGCCGTCCGTGATCGCGAAGTGCCTGCAACGCAGTGAGCCCTGCGACTGGTACGGCCGCAGCTTGCTCAAATGTCATAGCTGCCGGCTTTAGCACTAATTTGTCTTCGCGAAAGCACCCGTATTCTGCAAATCCACCCAGGCCGGAGCCAAAGACTTCATCACCCACTCTGAACTGCGTAACTTTGCTGCCAACCGCTTCAACCCGGCCCGCTATGTCGGCCCCGAGTATTTGATGTTTCGGTTTCAGAAATCCAAAACCCATAAATCGGACCAGAAATGGCTTGCCACGCAGAATGTGCCAGTCAAGCGGGTTCACCGACGCCGCACGTATCTCTACTAAAGCTTGATTGTCTTTTGGAGCGGGCTTCTCGACTTCTTTCAGTTCCAGGATGTCGGGCGATCCATATTTTGTGCGTACGATTGCTTTCATCCGGGTATCCTTCTTTATCATATTTGTCATATATTATTTATCTTAATAAATGTTCTATTGAAACTCCAAGAGCTTTGGCAATTTATGTCAGAGAATGAGGATCGAACCATGGACCACAAAAAACTCGTGCAAGCCGGTTACAACGCCATCGTTGCCGAGTATTTGACTACGCGTTCGGAAACATCAGAAGATGTGCTGCTGCTTCAGGAACTGGTTACGCGGTTGCCAAGAGGAGCCACGGTCCTTGATGCCGGTTGCGGCGCTGGCGTGCCGGTGACGAAAATCTTGAGCGGGTTCTTCGATGTGACCGGAGTCGATTTCGCTCAGGCCCAAATAGAGATGGCTCGACAACTCGTGCCGAATGCCAAGTTCATCTGCCATGATATCGTCGACTTGGATCTGCCCGACGCTTCCTTCGATGCGATCTGCTCATATTATGCCATCATCCATATTCCGCGACAAGAGCACCCAAAGCTTCTGCGGAACTTCTATCGGATGCTGAAGCCAGGTGGTCTGGCGCTCCTTTGTCTTGGCGCAAACGACATTGAACACGACATCGAAGAGAACTATCACGGTTCCCCGATGTACTGGAGCCACTTTGACGCCGAAACTAACTTGAGGATGATAGGGGAGGCCGGCTTTGAGATTATCCTATCCAAGACCGTGACCGACAGCACCTGTCCTACCTCCAAACACCTCTTCGTACTGGCCGGCAAGAAGTGAGTTGCCCGACTTGCCACGATCCACCGGAAGCGATACCCTGTCGATCGACATTGAACCTCGGCGGTAATGGAATATCGTGGTCATGATCGTGTCGCGCAGGCCACCTTGACCTTGTGCAAGATATCAACGTTGCGCAGTGGTCGATCGATCAGGCCAAACCCGCCCGCCGAGCGAACATCATCGTCAGTCAAGCGAACTGTCGGATCATTAAGAAACAAGAATGGCACTGCGGAAGTGATCCCCTGTGCCTCCATCATCAGATCCAAGCCCGTCATATCTTCGAGCACCAGCTCCGCAATAACCAGCCGGACGCTTTTTCCCGCCAGCGCGCTCAGGGCCTGTGCGCCGGTACCGGCAGCGACGATTTCAAAGCCGGCCGTGCTCAAGGTTCGGGTCAACATCGACCTTTGCAAGTCATCTTCAAGAACAACCAGAACCACCCCCTTGGTTCGCTCAAACACTCTGTGCACGCGGCTCAAGAGAGACTCGGCATTGAAGGGTTTTGACAAATAGTCTGCGGCGCCCAGTTCGATGGCGTGGGAAACTTTGTCCTGATGCGAGCAACAGGAAGAGATAATGGCGGGAATGTGACTAAAGCGGAGATTTTCCCTGAGAAACTCCAGCACCGAGTATCCATCTTCATCCGGCATGCGCAGATCGGTGATGACAAGACTGATTTCGGAATCTGATTGCAGCAAGGCCTTTCCATCCTTCACGGTCGTAGCCATGCGAACTCTGAAACCGTCGCTCACGAGAATATGACTGGCCAGTTCCAGGGCCGACTGTTCATCGTCGATGATGAGAATGGTCCTGACGGCGACGCTATCCTGAGTGCGTTTGCGGTCGATGGAAGCCCGTCGACTCTTGTCGCTACCCTCCTTGCCGAGTTGGACAAGCAGCATCTTCCGATAGAAGGATTTCATCTTGCTTCCCGCTGTGGGCATTGTCGTTTGCTCCCGCTTTTGTTCGCGCCGAATGCTGCTGTATACGTCAACTGTGACCAGGCGGTGCGGCGTGTGGCAGTTTCCCCCTGCTATTCACCATATCGACTTCACCACTGTCAAATCCTGTCATAAACCCCAAAAACACTCCGAATTGTGAAAAACGCATCGAAATCAGGTAACTCATTGCAGTCGCATTAGTTATCCGATTTCCGTTGTCGTACTGCTCAAGGAAAGTCGCGTGGCGTACCCCTTTGGAGAACTATAATCCACACACCGACATACTCAACTCAAAACTGATCTTCGATTGTCTTGGTGATACTGCTGGCGACGTCACCTGTGTGCTTGGTCTCCTTGTTCTCGACCAGCAGCACGCAGCACTCGTCAGTAGAGTGCACTCGATGTCTGACCCCCTTCTTCACAATAAAGAGTTCGCCGACGTTCAATGCGAAGCTTTGTTCGTCCGCGATCTCCATGACGAGAGACCCGGTGAAGATATAGAATAGCTCATCTTCGCGGTCGTGCGTGTGCCAGGGAACATCGTCACCCTTCACCTTTGTGACCTTGACATAGACGTCATTCACCTCGCCGATGATTTTTGGCGAAAAATACGTCTGGATCTGCTGAAAAAGTTGATTGAGATCCTTCTTGTCACATGCAGCAGACTCAGGTCCGGCTTCCGCATCAGTCATTAGTCAATTCCATTTCGCTTCGTCAGGTCTTACGCACGGGTTGGACGTTTTGTTTCGGCACCCATCCCAAACGACCGTCCTCCGTTCGGCACCGGTACCAACCGCATGCCTCGTCAAGAATCGCGAGCCGTTCCCCCTTGGTCACAGTCAACTCGCTGGCATCATAGTCCCGCAATGCCATACCATTGTGGCCGCTACGTCGAATGTAGTCTGCGGGCACCCATCCGCTCTTGCCTTCAGCGGTGGCGCACCAGATCCAACCGCTCCATTCGGACTCGCGATCTTCAATAGTGACTTCATCCCCCACGCATAGCACAATCGGATCAGGATACGCTGACTGGTAGTCCGCGATCACGCGGCACAATTCCTGTTGATGCGACTCCACGGCTCCGTCACTTCCGCCGCAACACGATCATTACAATCGCCAGCACCACTATGACACCAAAAACGACAAACGGTAGATAAGGCGTTGCAGAGGGCTTTGCGGAGTCGTCCTTGAAGAAAAACAGAGCGGCCGCCAGCGCCAAGGCCACTCCGACGGCAAGCAGTGGGAGTATGATCTGGCTTGTGCCATAGTTGGTACGATACGGATCTACACCGCCACCCGAGTGGAGCGCACGCTTGTCGGTGCGGCGTTTGAATCGAATCCGGTAGTCATCAAATTTCTCAACCATTTCCCAACCGTTTTGCGCTTCCTCTTCCATCAGTCGACGCATGGCCTCGGCATTGTGGAACCTGGCAAGCGCGGAACGGACAATTTTGAATTCCCACCCGTTCAGGTCCTCGGCATTGTATTGAGTCATTCTCTGCTCCTCTTCCTCTTGCCGCCTTTTCTTGGCGGCGATCATTGCACCGTGTATCGCTGGATTCATCTCTCCTCCTTGTGTACAATATACGGCATTGAAACCGCCCAGTTGCGACAATCAGAGGTCCCCGTTTTGTCTTGACGGCATACTCCTCTGCCATTAGATTCGAAGGAAAGTAAGTTGAGTGCACAGGACGAAGTGAGTTAATCCAATGGCTCTCAGTATATCTCCGATGACGCGCGACGACCTCGATTTCGCGGTGGCGCTAACCGATGCCGAGAGCTGGGGCTATCTGCGCTCTGATTTCGAGCGGCTGATTAGTCTTGCCCCGGATGGCTGCTTTGTCGCGCGAAGAACTCTGCGTCGCGTCGGCATTATCACGACCACCCGGCATGGCGACTACGGATTCTTGGGTACTCTGATCGTCTTGAAGAACTGTCGCAACACCGGAATCGGTGAGGCGCTTTTTAGTCACGCCATGACTTATCTAAGCAAACGGGATATTACGACTATCGAACTGGATGGTGTTTTTCCGGCTGTGTCGCTCTATCGTCGACTTGGCTTTCAAGACAAATATCTTTCCCTTCGCTTCGTGAGACCGCCATCACCCTGCGATGCCCGGCCAAAGCAACAGTTGACAGTGACGACTGATGAGATTATGCGTTTTGACCGTGCGCATACGGGAATAGATCGCAGCGCCGTTCTCAATCGCTTCGCTAACGATTTTCATGATTCACTACTTGCGATAGGACACGGACATGTTTCCGCCTATGCTTTCGTCAAATCGCGTCCGGAAAACAAAATGGCGATCGGTCCACTTGTAGCCGAGAATTCTGACGTGGCAATCGCTCTACTTAAGACCATTCTGAACCGGTTCTCCGACAAGAGAATCCTGATCGGCGTTCCCGACGTGAAAACGGCGTTCGTGCAAACCCTGATCACGCATGGTTTTCTCTACAATGGTCCGTCGCTGAGAATGTACTCAGGAAAGCACCTGAATTTGGAGGACTCCGTCTACGGCATCATTTCTCCTGAAAAGGGGTGATTTTCAGGCTCATACAAGACCTCGGCGGCATTCGCGTGAATCTTAGTAGCTACTTATTCCCGCGATTCGTAACTTCTCTGCGAAGGGTGATAGAAGGTCCGAATGAAGAATCGTCTCTGTGCAATTCTAGTAATGCTGGTCGGCCTGTGTAGCTCGCACAGCTCTGCATTGAGTCGGATCGCATGGTAGCTGATGGTGTCTGTTTGGGAACGAATTTACGTCTTATCATCGCCTGGCCCAATCCGCAGAATCAGTCGAAGGGAGTTGTTATCTACACAGCCCGGCAGCCAGAGATATCTTGAGCATTAACGGCGTGTTTCATGGACCGACCGACTATGTCATGGCCAAGAACTCGGACGTATCAAAAAGCAGGTGATTACATCAAGAAAGGTGCTAACCGGACGTTCTAGTGTGGTGTCCCTAACGCTTCTTTACGGCAGTAGTCCCCTAATCCGTCATCCCTGCGAAGGCAGGGATCCAGGCTAATGTCAATACTGGATTCCCGCTTTCGCGGGAATGACGATTCTTGAAGATTCCTCTCATTTGTAAGGCTTTCTCTGTGACACCACACTAGTCTGCCGCCGGTCACGACGATCGCAAGTTACTTGATGGGAGTCGCTGCCAGAGTCACCAAGTGTTTTCATTCAGGTAGGTAGCGGTCGTGCCCGAACAACCGCTGCTGGTTCCGATTGCCGTGTTCGTGTTAGCCCAGATTTCACCGGAGTCGGGGTTGTAAGCCCAACCTCCGCGAATTCCAATTGTCACGCCTCGAGTAACGCCCAGCACTATCGAATCAGGCGCAGAACCTGGCCTCTGAAACGGATTCGGTGGTATTTGGTTGATCACAACCTTGCCTACGGAACGCAGCGTATCGATGGGTGGCCACAGTGGCGTCGTTTGCCCGGCCACCACCTGCTTGCTATACCACGTTGAGATTCCTCCTCGCAATCCGCCGAGCGCCGCTTTGCAAGCGCTGATTTTCGCGTCCGTAGCAAGATCCTGATACTTGGCGATAGCGATCGTGGCTATGATTCCCAAAATCACGATGATCAAGACTAATTCAATAAGGGTGAATCCTGCTAATGTGCGGAACTTGCGCAATGTTGCCTTCCCGTTTCTATTGAGCGCGTATCTAGACGCCTTCATGCAGGTAGCATCGACCGATTCTTGGAATTATTGAATGCACACCCGGTACCAATCAGATCAATTCGCGGAGCTTCTTAATAGACACCAATCAGATTCTCCTACCCATCTGGCTACCACTTGGCATATATTGCGTTATGCAGGAGGTAGCATGGACTCACAGGAATCAGCGATTCATTATGTCTGCACCCGGGACGAGGCTCGTGCGCTGGTCGATGCTCACAGCCGGTTTTGGGTCTCCAATTGCGGTTGCCGTGAAGGACGCGGCGGCTGCTCCCGGTCGCGCATGGACGTCTGTCTCATGTTCAATGTGGATGATCAGGGCAGCGGCTCAGACAAGAAAGAAATCACGCGCGCGCAGGTGGAGGAGATTCTTAAGGAGGCGGAAATCAAGTATCTGGTGACTCGACCGTTCCGCGACGATCAGAACAAGGCGGTGACCGATGGTATCTGCTTCTGCTGTGACGATTGCTGCGGATATTTCCTTGATCCAACTGACAAGTGCGATCGCGGAAAGCTCATCGAGATCACCGATCTCAATAACTGCACGCACTGTGGATTGTGCGTCGATGTGTGCTATTTTCTGACCCGCACGATAGTTGAAGACAAGATCAATGTTGACCGCGACTACTGCTTCGGCTGCGGCCTTTGCGTGGCCATTTGTCCGGAGAAGTGTATCGATATGGTTCTGCGTCAATGAGCGGTTATCGCCGGTTCTGTCAATAGGAGTTAGGAGTGCGGCCCCTGTTCGTCCTGAGTACCGGTTGACATCCTTGCGTCGAATTCTTATACTCGTATTAAGAACTAAGAGTGACATAACCATGAAAGGAATAGATCATGCAAGGCAAACCCGAAATAATCGCCACGCTTAACAACCTGCTCGCGGACGAGCTGACTGCAATCAACCAATATATGGTGCACTCCGAGATGTGCAGCAATTGGGGCTACGGTAAACTTCACGAAGCCATCGAGAAGCGCGCCGTCACTGAAATGCATCATGCCGAGAAGCTGATCGCCCGGATCATCTTTCTTGAAGGTCAACCGCAGGTGAGCAAGCTCAAGGACATCCACATCGGCGCGAATGTTGAAGCACAACTCAAGCATGATCTCGCGGCAGAGCAGGGTGCTGTGGTTGTCTACAACGCCGGTGTCAAACAGGCCGCTGCTGCCGATGACAACGCCACACGCGAGTTACTGGAGTCAATCCTCAAGGACGAGGAAGACCATCTCGACTGGATCGAAGCGCAGTTCGACCAGATCAGTCAGATGGGCATCCAAAATTATCTCGCGCAGCAGGTGTAGTCAGTAATTGACCTATTGGCCTGGGGCCACCTGCGATCTTCGCGATAGTGCGGTAGTGATTGACGACCGTGCCTTTGGCGAGCACCGTCACGGCTTGGGTTTTGTCGTCAAGTTGCATACTCGCCCTTCATCATCGATCAACAAGCGCTTGCCAATTCTGCACGAGCGTCAGCGGTACCGGTTTTGTCTGAGGTGAGATCACCAGGAAGCGCTGGCCGTCGGGAGAGACATCGTATGGCGAAACGTCACCCTGAATGATGTCGGCCATGACCATATGAGAAAGCGCTACTGGTGTGCTGACTTCCAAGTCCGGCTGGAATGTCACACCGGCGGACATAACGGTCCAGCCGGGTGCCAGATAGAACAATTCCTTGCCGTCGGCACGCCAGCGGGGATGCATGCCGCCTGCAGGCGAAACGCGCTTAACATGCGAGCCATCCGGAAACGATCTCACGTATATCTCAAAGGCCCCAGTTTCATTGGACGCGTAGGCCACCCAACGGCCGTCCGGCGAGAACTGCCCGGCTTGCTCGGAAGAACGGGTGGCAAGAAATGGTCTAATTTGGTGCGTGGCGAAATCAAAATATGCTACGTCGAACAGGTTCCCTCCGGAATCATAACGGTCGCAAAGAACGTACTTCCCGTCGTTTGACCAGTCCGTCAAGAGACAATATGCAAGACTATCCCTGAAAACTTTTCTTGATTGCCCTCCCGAGAGTGCGTATTCTTTAGTCCACCCGTCGCTATAGGCCAAGATCCGGTCGCCTGCCGGAGACCATGTAGGCCTGCTGACAACGAATCCGGATACCATCTCGTTGGTAACCCGTCTGGACAATCCCGAAGTCACATCAAAGACCCAGACATCATCATCCGGGTTACAGATGACACGCCGACCGTCAGGGGAAATCCGTGCATACCAATACCCGCCGACATCCCCGAGATTTCCCAGGAGATTTCCCTTTCGGTCCACCCATATCATCCGACACGCAATGTCGTTGCTCGCTTCGGTCGGGTTTACGACAAAAGCTGCCATCCCAGTCTGAGACACGCTGAAGGCTGGCCAGCCATTCGAAGATGGCACTCTTTCTGCCAACAGGTTCCGCGAACCAACGGTGGTTCCTGCCGACAAGTCTACCCGTTGGATGGTTAAGGACCGACCTGATTCGCGGAAAAGAACAAGCCTGTCCGGTGGAACCCACTCCGCACGCAGCACACCAGAGGTACCGCTTATCTCTCTTCCGAGCCCTGATTCATCCAGCGAGGAAAGATAGAGCGAATAGTTCTGAGAACTCAGCCAACGGGTATACAGAAAACGCTTGCCATCAGGTAAGAAACAGGGAAAGACCATCTCTTTGCCCTGAGGAATGTCAACGGGGTCGCCGCCGGTTTCAGCTACCTTCAAAATGCAATCACCCGTGCCGCAAAAGAGGATGCTGCCCGCACTTCCCCAGCAGCCGCCGTACGAGGCTGACCACAGGGCCCGACAGAGCTTCTGCACCTGTCCCCCCTCTGCCGGCACTCGTTTCAACCAGCCTCCAGCGTAAAACGCAATATTCCTGCTGTCGGGGGACCAGAAAGGATAGGTGGCATCATCGGTGCCAAGCAGGGGAACTGCGTCCGGCCGGTCAAACGAACGCACCCATAGCAGACGCTCGCCTTTCGACGACAGCGATACAAACACGATCTTGTTGCCGTCGGGAGCAAGTGCAACACCGTCCCGGAAGCAACCCACGGAATTCTCCGGCGGACTGACAGAAGTGTAAATGGGCTTTTGATTAGTTGGTTGTTCCCCTCTGCCGGAGTACCAAAAATAGGCAGCGACAGCGACCATGAGTGCAGCAACTGCCCACGGGATGGCAGTGCGCCACGAGCGGCTGCGTCTTTCTGGAATCTCAATCGACGCCATGGAATCGGAAGCATCGAGCAATGCATCGCCAATGTCACGCAGACGGCGGCTGATGTCCTTCTGAAGGCATCGATGCAATAGGGCTCGAATGTGCGACGGAGTCTGTGTTGGCAGCTTGTCCCAGTCTGGTTCGCCACGCAATATTGCCGCTAGCGTTTCGGATACAGTCTCGCCTTCAAAGGCGCGCCTGCCGGTGAGGCACTCAAAAAGGATGCAGCCGAACGCCCAAATGTCAGTACGTTTATCGACCGGCTTCCCCTTTGCCTGCTCTGGGCTCATGTAGGCAGCAGTACCGAGGATTACTCCGGCGCGGGTCATTTGCTCCGTGATTGTTGGAGATTGGGCGGCGTCTGTCGCCGGTACTTCCTCGCGGATGGCCTTGGCAAGACCAAAATCGAGGATCTTCACTTTTTCTTCCGGCGTGATCTTGATGTTCGCAGGTTTGAGGTCGCGGTGGATGATCCCCCTTTCGTGGGCCGCTTCCATACCTTGGGCGATCTGGTGGCAGATTTCCAGCGCTTCGTCTACCGGCATCGGTCCCCTGGCAATCCGCTGTGCCAACGTTTCCCCTGCTACGAATTCCATGATGAGCAGTGGCTTTCCGACCGCGCTTTCTAGTCCATGAATCGTGGCCAGGTTGGGATGGTTTAACGACGCCAATAACTTGGCTTCGCGTTCAAATCGCGCCAGGCGCTCTTGATCGCTACCGAACAAGTCGGGCAACACCTTGATGGCGACCTGACGGCTCAGATTGGTATCCTCCGCCAGATACACCTCCCCCATCCCACCGGCGCCGATCTTCTCGACGATCCGGTAGTGGCCGATGACCGTGTCTTTGGAGAGCATCGTCACTCCCCGGGTCTTGTCGTCATCAGGTGCCATACTTCTCCACCAGCTTTTGATAACGAGGAAGCTTTCGAAGCGGCTCCAGTTCCATGTTCAATTTGAAATCATTGACCGTGTAGTTTGTTTGCTGTAAAAGCAACTCTTCGAGTTCGTCGAGAGCTTTATCATAGTCCCCACATTTGACATAGATGATGGCCATGACCATGACCTGATCCGGTCCTCACCAGTGGCATTTGGCGATCGACAATAGCTCCTTTCCGCGGATCCCGAGTTCTATCGCCTGTTTGCACGACCCCAGATATGCCAATACACTGCCGAGAGCCGAGACGAGATACGGGTTGTCCGGAACGATCTTGAGCTCTTTGTCGATTGCCATCCGGGCTGAATCAAAATACACCGCCGTCAGTGCGGCATTGCCCGCATCGCGGTATCCATGAGCCAGCGACCGGTAAAACATGTCAGCTTCCATCTCTTTGCGATACTTTTCTCGGAAACGATCAAAGAACGAATTGTATTTTAGAGTACGACCGGCAAACAAAGAATCCAGAGAGAGACCATCAGTGTATGCAACCCATGGTAGCAAGACCTGGACAAACTCCAGTGTATCAACGTGGCTGAGTGCCTCCTGAACAACTTCTCGATTCTCATTCCAGTCGCCATACCGAGAAATGTATACCCATAGCTTTTCCAAGTAAGAGTAAGGCCGCTTCGGATCAAGGGCAATGGCCCGGTCAATCGATTGTTCAGCCTCAGAAAACATTCTTCTGAATCTGAAGAATTGGGAGCGCGACGAATGAATAGCGGGGTTCAGCGGGTCCAGTTCGGCAGCCTTGCTGAAGTTCTCATCCGCCTCATCGAATCTCCCCTGGCGAAAATGCACGAAAGCGATGTTGCTCACCAGATCGGCATCGCTATGGAGTTCCGAAAATGCCAGATTCAATTCCGTCATAGCCTGGTCATAATCGGTTTCGGTCAGATTGTAGTAGATGCCTGCGGCCATGTGGCCGTAAGACAGGTTGGGCTGGAGTTGTAAAGCTTTTTCGAAAGATTCGCGGGCGATCTTCCGGTATACCACCGTCGACGGAACTACGTAGTCGAGCAAGGTGTAGGCGCGAGACCTGAACGCATAGGCAAGGGCAAAGGAGGGATCGACCATCACTGCACTGTCCAGATTGGCTGCCGCGGCGGTCAATTCCGGAAGCGCCCAGTAATCGCGTCGCACGCCGCTGAGTCCCTTTAGATAGTAGTCGTATGCCTCTGAGTTGGTCGTCGGACGCGCCGCCAGCACCTTGCGGTTGGACTCCAGAAGCGTCAGACCGAGCTGGTCGACGATCTTGGTCGCGATATCTTCCTGTACTGCGAACACCTCCATTAACTCGCGCTCGTAGTTATCAGCCCACATGTGGCGGTCGTCCGATACCCGAATGAGTTGTGGCGTAATCCTGACCCTGGTCTGTCCCCCTGCTTTTGCCCACCGCACCGATCCCTCAAGGATGTAATTAACCCCAAGTTCCTTGCCGATCTGACCCAAGCTCTTGCCCGACTTTTTGTACTGCATGGCACTCGTGCGAGAAATCACTCCAAGACCATCGATTCCGACCAGCCGGGAAGTTATCTCCTCGGTCATGCCATCGGCGAAATACTCATCCTCGGGATTTCCCAGATTATCAAAAGGCAAGACCGCAATCATTGGCACGGCACTGGCAGTCTCAGTTTGAGTTGACTTCGGCCGTGGGAAGAAGATAAATGCTAAGGCCACCACAATGATAACAATCGTCGCACCGGCAACCAGTTTCAACTTTGATCTGGCAGGTTTGGGGGGAGGGCAGTATCCGGTCTGTTGCGAGTCATAAACAAGCCGTTTGAGATCGGCGATGATGTCTTCTGCTGTCTGATATCTCAGCTCTCGATCTTTCTCCATCAATTTATCGACGATTTGCTGAAGTCGCTGTGGGACGTCGGATTTGTACCGGCTAAGCGGCTCAGGGATATCTTGCACGATCGCCCTCAGAGTAGCACCTTCGCTGTCGCGTCGAAAGGGCGTACGCCCTGCGACCAATTCATACAGGACGATTCCGAAGGAAAACAGGTCCGAGCGGTGGTCTATCTCGCGTCCTGATACCTGTTCCGGTGACATGTACGATACGGTACCGAGAGTTGAACCGGTTTTTGTCAGCTTGTCGTCGCCTGCTACCGCAGCGAGGCCAAAATCCAGCAGGCGCGCTCTACCTTTTGTGTCAATGATGATGTTCGTGCTCTTGATATCTCTGTGGATCACTCCCGCCCGATGCGCCTCCCCAATACCCTGACAGATCTGGATGGCGTAGTCAACAATCACGTCGATGGGCAATTGTTTATCATGGGCGAAGTGATGAAGCGACTCCCCCTCCACATGCTCCATGACGATATACGGCCGACCGCCAAATTCACTCACTTCATGGATTGTGACGATATTCGGGTGATTCAGTTTGGCGGCTGCCTGCGCTTCACGCTTGAACCGCGTTCGGCAGTCAGCATCCTTACACAAATGTAAAGGAAGAAACTTGAGCGCAACCTTTCGATTGAGTTCGGTATCTTCGGCGAGATACACCTCTCCCATTCCACCGGCCCCGATCTTCTCGACGATCCGGTAGTGACCGATAACCGTGCCTTTGGAGAGCACCGTCATGGCTTGGGTCTTGTCGTCGTCAGGTTGCATCTATCCTCTCACGAGCTCGCCTGAAGACGAGCCAACCGTGCCTTTGCATCTTCTACCTCCTTGATACCCGGATCGGCGTCTTTCCAGATGTCCAGAAACTCCTCATATTTTTCGATCGCTCTCTTGTTCCAGCCGGACTTCTCATAGGCCAGGCCCAAAAGATAGTATGATTTTACCGCTGCAATGGGAGTGCTCGCCCGGTCGGCATCATATCTCAAGAGCCTCTTCTCTAACTCAGCCACTGCCTCTTCAACTCGCCCCAATTTGAGGTAAGTGTCAGACAAGAAAAAGCTAACGTCGGCACAAGGATAGGTCTTGTTCGCCTGCACAAAATCTGTTATTGCTGTGTCCAGGTTTCCCTTGGCAAATTCAATCCTTCCGACCATATACCAGTAATTATTATAAGAAAGGATGTTCCCCGGGTCTTTTTTTTCAATATCCTTTTTCAAACTGTTGGAAACCTCTTCACCCCCGGTGACATCTCCATTTTCTACCAGTAGATAGGCATAATGATCTTGCCAATAGAGAATAGCATTAGGATCATCTTTGCGCATGAGTTCCATACTCTTTCTAATCTCACTTAGAGCCAGGTTCAGATCTTTCTTTTCTTCATATATAATTGCCTTCAAGAAGTGTTTTACTCTCATTTCCCCGGTAATCTGTTCCATTTTATCTGCGGCAATGCCGTCGTCCAGTGCCTGAAGAGCTTGTTCGAATTTTCCCTGAAAGAGAGGAATATAAGCCAGACAAGTCCTCCCTTCCTGACGTGTGACCTGATCACTGGCAGTAGCAAGTACTTTGTAACAGCTCTCAGCTTTGGCATAATCGCGTTTGAAAAGATACATATGCCCCAGCATTGACAGAGACATGTAGAAATCCGGCTTTATCTCTAAAGATTTCTTGTAAGAGACAATCGCCTCGTCCAGCTTTCCATTGTAAGCGTAGAGATTACCTCTTGTATAGTAAGGCCTGGCTTCACCCGGCGCCAAAGAGATGTATTTATTGATTGCCCAAATGGATTTCTCAAAGTCCCCGCTCTTATCGTAGGCATAGGCGAGTGCGTTATAAGGACTCTTGTAAAGGGAATCTATCTCAATGGCTTTGCCATAACAACGAATCGCTTCTTCCAACTCTCCCAATTCGTAATGAATTGCACCCAGATTCATATATGCCAGTTTCTCATCCGGGTAACGTTTAACTATCTTTTGCAGCAATTCTATGTAGTGAGCAGTATTCTCCGATGCAAATGCCTCGAAGGCCTGAATATACATCTTCTCCTTGAGGCTCGCCTTCTCCGAGTATTTTGCTGCTTTGGCTAATAGTTCTTTATCCTCGCCTGTACCTCTGTCCCACGCAATCTTGAATAGCCCCAGATATGCCATTGCAAATGTAGAATCATACTCGAGAGCCTTCCTGTAGCTTTTCTCCGCCTCAGGGTAGTAAAGCTTGCCGGCATAGTCCCTCGCTTCCAGATAGCAACGATATGCTTCCTGCGAGTGAGTGGTGACGCTCGCCACGCTGGGAGTTTCTTCCTTCGCTCCCTGAGCCGGCAGGGAGAGGTCCCTTCTGAGTGCCGTGGTTAATCTGTCGACTAATGAAAATACATCCTCTTTTGGTTCCCCTGTGATATGTTGTGACTTCTTGACCTCCCCGTTTTTCACCTCGACCAACTGCGTGGTTACTACCATTCTGGGCTCGACTTGAAGTATGCTGCCCAAGAGCATCCACTTGGCCTGGGCTTTTTCGGCCACCTGAGTGGCAACGGCCTTGTCCACTCTTTTCACCCCTTCTTTGCCCATCAGCTTTAGAATATCATAAAGTCGCTGACTTGACACCACTCTCAGATATTGCGATTCCGTCAGATCAGTTATCAGAAGATTAGCGATAATCTCTCCGAGTCTGGAGGAATCAGCAGGATCAGCCATGTTATCAAAGTACATTATTGCCAGCCGATTTTCCCCGGCCACAGCTTCCTGGGTGGGCTCGATGACTAATCTCCACGGCTTAAGGATGAGAAGCAGGGCAACAATGATAACAAGAAAGGACGAAGGAATGGCGAATCGAAGCCGTTTCCTTGAAGGCTCTTGGTCGGGGGGCGGTGACATTATCTGGTGCTTCGCCGCAATTCCCCTTAGATCCGCTGCTAACTCATCGGCATGCTGGTATCGCAGATTCCTATCCTTGATGAGAGCCTTGCTGATGATTCGTTGTACTTCGGCACTAACCTCCGCTTTGTAACGTGCCAGTGGCTCCGGCTCAAGATCGATGATGTTTCGCGAGGTTGCGGCATCGCTGTCCCCCTTGAACGGTTGCCGCCCCGTAATCAATTCATAAAGAACAACACCAAGTGAGAACACATCAGTGCGATGATCAACCGTTTCACCCCCCAATTGTTCCGGTGACATGTAACCGACGGTACCGAGCGTCGAACCCGTTTTGGTCAAGTGGTCGACTCCTGCAACTGACGCTAAGCCAAAGTCGAGTATCCTTGCCCGACCATGTGAATCAATCAGGACGTTAGCTGGTTTGATATCTCGGTGCGTAACGCCCTTTTCATGCGCGGCCTGTAATCCCTCAGCGATTTGGATTCCGATTTCCAGCACTTGTGAAATAGACAACTCATGGTGTGAGGAATACTCGTGGAGTGACCGTCCTTCGATATGCTGCATCGCAAAGAATGGCCGCCCTTGAAACTCACCAACTTCATAAACTGTGACGATATTCGGATGATCGAGTTTGGCAGCGGCTTGCGCTTCACGCTCAAACCTTTTTCGACAAGCTTCGTCCTGGCACAGGTGCGGCGAAAGAAACTTCAGCGCCACGCTGCGGTCGAGCTTGGCATCCTCGGCGAGATACACCTCTCCCATGCCACCGGCCCCGATCTTCTCGACGATCCGGTAGTGACCGATAACCGTGCCTTTGGAGAGCACCGTCACGGCTTGGGTTTTATCGTCATCGGGTTGCATAGGCCATTCCACATAGCTCTGCCGTTCAGGTTACCCCTTCACCCTATTCGGCCCCGAGCATCCTCCTGTCGGCGGCTGGATCAAAGAGATCATCATTCTCCAATAGAGTAAATATTGCTTTTCCCATATCAATTACGCATCCAGTCCCATTTTCTTCAGCAGAGCGACAAACCGCTGATCTGAGATCAGACTACTGAAAATCGGTTCGATTCTTAATAATACCAGCTCTGGATCACGTTGTTGATATGCTCTGTCGAGCCACTCAAATGCCTGATCCAATTCGTCCAACCGTGCATAATCTTCCGCTATGGAAGTGGCAGAAATATAGCGTCGACCTGCATATTGCTTCAGCAAGTCAACATGCTTCCGCCAGTACGCATCCCACCCTGATTCCCTGTACGCCTCTTTCAGTGCTTCCGAATCATGTGACCCAAAAAGTCCAAATGCAGTCTCACCCTCCAAGTATTCTCTGATTGCTTCATCATGCATCCCGCGTCGCTCATAGATATTTCCCCGGAGGGGGTGGACATATCTACAATTCGGATCCATATTCAGAATCTCATGGCATTGCTCCTCCGCCAAAGCAAATTCGCATTCCTTGCAAAGAATCTTCACTAAAGCGGCTCTGATAATCAGAGAAAGCGGATCAAGTGTTTGAGCCTTCCGAATTTCTTCCATAGCTTGCGCTGTCCGCTTCATAGACTTTAGGTAAACGGCGTACCACTGGTGCGCAGTTGCATACCCGGGGTTCAACTCAATAGACCGCCTGAATTCACTCTCCGCTTTTGGCCAATCCCAATCATATGAAAATGTGATTACTGCCAGCGAGGCATACGCTTCGGCCAATAATCGGTCCTTCTCAATCGCTTTCAATGCCATTGCCCTTGCTTTCGGAAAAGCCTCGGCTGGAGATAGGACACCAGCCTGATGCAGCAGACTGTGGCAATCGGCCAAGCCAGTGTAAGCGAGTGCAAAATCCGGATCTTTATCAATTGCCTGTTCGAAGTATTCGATCGCCTTTTTGAGCTCCGTGGCCGTCCTTTTGTTCCAATAGAAACGACCCTGCAAATAGAGACTGTAGGCTTCAACGTTGCGTGCTCGACTTCTTACCAAATCATCCTTTTCATCTCCCAATAGCTTGATTCTCAGTCTATCTACAATTGCCAGGGATATCTCATCCTGAATTGCAAATACATCTTTCATTTCCTTGTCGTATCGGTCCGACCAGAGATGAGAACCGTCTCTTGCTGCGATCAGCTGGGCAGTTACTCGCAAATGGTTGCCTGCCTTGCGAACACTCCCTTCGAGCAGCGTTTCCACTCCAAGCTTTCGCCCGATTTCGCGGACATCCTCGTTCTTGCCCTTAAACGAAAAAGCAGAGGTTCGGGCAATAACACGCAGATTCTCCAATTGAGAAAGGGCATTGATTATTTCCTCGGCCATGCCGTCACAGAAATACTCTTGTTCCAGGTCAGAACTCAGATTCGCAAATGGGAGCACGGCAATGGAAGGCTGCTTCGTCAGGATCTGGAGTGTTGGTTGTCGGCACACCTCTTTCAGATCTACCAATAAGTCGTCCACGTGCTGATACCGAAGATTCTTGTCTTTGGCTAGCGCCTTGGTCACGATTCCCTGCAATCCTTCCGGCACTCCCGTTTTGTAGCGCTCCAATGGCTCAGGCTCTTGATCAGTGATATTGCGCAATGTCGCAATGTCATTGTCGCCTTTGAAGGGTTGCCGTTCTGTGATCAATTCGTAGAGAACAACCCCCAGGGAGAAAATGTCTGTGCGGTGGTCGACCTGTTCACCGCGGGCCTGTTCGGGGGACATGTAACCGACAGTGCCGAGAGTCGAACCGGTCTTTGTCAGGTGATCAATTCCAGCAACTGAGGCTAAGCCGAAATCAAGTATCCTTGCTCGGCCGTGCGAGTCGATCAGGACGTTTGCCGGTTTGATGTCTCGATGCGTAACCCCTTTTTCGTGTGCTGCCTGTAAGCCTTCAGCGATCTGGATGCCAATTTTCAGCACTTGCGGAATCGACAACTCCTGATGTGAGGCGTATTCTCGCAATGACCGCCCTTCAATATGCTGCATTGCAAAGAATGGTCGTCCTTGAAACTCGCCCACTTCATGCACCGTGACGATATTCGGATGATCGAGCCTGGCCGCCGCCTGTGCTTCACGCTTGAACCGTGTCCGGCAGTCGGCGTCTTGACAGAGATGAGGGGACAGGAACTTGAGCGCAACCTTGCGATTGAGTTCGGTGTCTTCGGCGAGATACACCTCTCCCATGCCACCGGCCCCGATCTTCTCGACGATCCGGTAGTGACCGATAACCGTGCCTTTGGAGAGCACCGTCACGGCTTGGGTTTTATCGTCATCGGGTTGCATCACGCTACCTCAGGACTTCTCCTTCAAACGCGCTAAGCGGGACTTAGCGTCATCGACTTCCTTAATCCCTGGATCGGCGTCTTTCCAGATAGTCAGAAATCTCTCAAGTGCGGTTCTGGCTTTCTCTTTCTGGCCGATCTCGTCATAGGCCCGCCCAAGCAGATAATATCCCCTCACTGAAGTCGGTCCACCGATGGCACGGTTCTCGTCGTATCTCAAGAGTTTCTTTTCGAGAATATCTATGGCTCGCTGTCTCTCCCCAAGCCCAAGATACGCTTCCGCCAGATCGTACCTCCCATTCACATTGGATGAGGCACTGTCGGCTTTGGCTAAGCACTCAACGGCTCTGGCATAGTCCTTTGTGTACAACGCTATGCCTCCGTTAGCGTCCCAGTACTCCTCAACCTTATAAGCTTCTCTCGACTGGGCATCTCTCTCCAATTGACCAATGAGGAGCTTTGCCGTAACTGTGTCACCTGTCTTGAACGAGAAAATCGCCTGCGAACTTAGGAGATGCCCTTCTTTGACAGCTTCTTCATAGGCTAATGCCAGGGCGAGTCTTACCATCGCCAACGCGGAGTCCGGCTGACCAAGTCGGTCGTACGCATCGGATTTAAGGGCATAAGGAACCCAGTTAGTGCTCTCCATGTCATCTACCTTGTTGGCAGCAATGCATTCGTCGGCAATCCGAAGTGCCTCGTGGAATCTTCCTCGGTATGCTGGTATATACATCAATGAGGCGCGCCACCAGCCTCGATCGGGCTTGCCGAGATTGGAGAAATAGATGCGAAAAGAGCTCTCTGCCTGCTGATACCGCCCCATAAACATTTGCATGTAGCCCCGTTTCTTGAGTGACTCCTGAAAGTCAGGCTTTATCGAGAGTGCTTTCTCATACGACACCAGAGCAGAATCAAGTTCGCCGGACGCCGCATACAGATCGCCCCGTGAATCATAAGGGTTAGCCTCATTTGGAGCCAATTGAATGTACTTATTGATGGCGTCGATTGCCTCCTTATGATGCCCCTGTCCGTCAAAAGCATACGATAGGTCATTGTATGCCATTCGAAAACTCGGGTCTAATGCAAGCGCACGGTTGTAACATAGAATAGCAGAATCATAGGTCCTGCTCCGCTGAATGTACATACCGCCGAGCGTATGCCACGTCTGCTTGTCATCGGGGTACCGTCCAAGGTAGTCTCGTACGGCACTAATAGACTTGTCAATGTCGCCCTGAATGTAATACTGCATGGACGTAATTTTCTGTCGATCTTGCTCACTGGTCCGGTCTATATACTTCATAGCTTGAGCGAAAGCCTTCTTCTGTTCCGGAGTGTTCATGTTTGACATATAGGCCAGCATCGCGTACGCTTCGGCGAACGTTGAATCATATTCGATGGCTTTCCGCATGGAGCGACGGCCATCCTCAGTGTAGTACTTGTTCAGGTATTCCATTCCTTCGAGATAATACCGGTATGCCTCCGGGGAGCGGGTCGTGACATCAGCGACCTTCGCCGATGACTCCGTCCTCATCGCCACCGGCAGGGCGTTGCTCTTCTTTATGTCTTCGGTGAGGCGGTCGATGACTGCGAACATATCCTCTCCGGGATTCCCCGTGACCTTCTGGCTAGAAATCACCTCACCGCTCGCGACGTCGATTAATTGCGATGTCAGTACGATCCTTGGTTCATGCTGCAGTATTGAGCCGGTCAGCATCCACTTGGCCTCGGCCTTTTGCGCAACTTGAGAGGCGGTCACCCGGTCGATTGTTTTAACATTCTCTTTTCCCATTTGCTTGAGCAGGTCATAGAGCCGCTGGCTTGAAACCACTCGAACGTGCTGCGACTGGGACAGCCCGGTGATGAGCAAGTTTGTGGCAATGTCGCCGAGTCGTTTGGTGTCCGACGGATCAGTGACATTGTCGAAATACATCACCGCCAAACGGTTCACGGCGGCGGTGGCTTCCTTGGTGGGCGCGAATTTTATCTCCCACGGTTTGAGGACCAGAGCCAACAGTGCAATAATCATCAGCGCCGATACCGGCAACCAGATTCGCCCCTTTTTCCTGACCGGTATTATCTGCGAGACAAAAGTCGGCTCAAGTGTTGATTTAAGATGCTTCAAGTCAGCGAGAAGATCATCAAGATGCTGGTAGCGTTCATCCCTTTTCTTGGCCAAGGCCTTGCCCACGATCCGCTCAAGATCAGCCGGGATGCTTGATCTGTACCGGGACAGAGGTTCCGGATGCTGATAGGCGATGTTATGCAGGGTGGCGGCATCGTTGTCGCCCTTAAACGGAAGCCTTCCGGACACCATCTCATACAGCACGACACCTAACGAGAAGATGTCCGAGCGGTAGTCGACTTCTTCGCCCTTGGCCTGCTCTGGCGACATGTAGCCAATGGTGCCAAGAGTGGAGCCGGTCTTTGTCAGGTGATCGGAACCCTGCACTGTAGCTAGACCAAAATCGAGTATTTTGGCGCGGCCATCGGCGTCGATCAAGATGTTCGCCGGTTTGACGTCGCGATGAACGATGCCGGATTGATGCGCCTTATGCAGGCCTTCGCAGATCTGAATAGCGAGTTCGATCACCCGCTCAATTGGCAGTTCTTTCGCCTTGATCAACTCTCGCAGCGATTCCCCTTCGACATGCTCCATCGCGAAGAACGGGCGGCCGTTGAATTCGCTGACTTCGTGAATCGTGACAATATTCGGGTGATTCAGTTTCGCCGCTGCTTGTGCCTCGCGTTTGAAACGAGCGCGGCAATCAGCGTCTTGACAGAGATGGGGGGAAAGAAACTTGAGCGCGACCTTGCGATTGAGTTCGGTGTCCTCAGCAAGATACACCTCTCCCATACCACCAGAACCGAGGTGGTCGACAATAACGTAGTGCCCGACCGAAGTTCCCTTGGTCAACTGCACAACGAGTCTGGTTTTTTCCCCTTCCGGCTTCTCTTCAGGCATTCCTCGACTCCGCTATCAGAAAGTCTAAGCCTCATGAAAATCTGTCTCAAGATATGATTTGTTGAGTATTCGGTCAAGAGGGTTTGTTCCTAAAACGTTAGCCTTCAGTCGGATCGACAGAGTAGCCGGCTTGGCGACACTGCCACAGGCGGCGCATATCTGCCCCGATTCGACCTGCATTTTGGACTCGAATGACTCCGAAATATCTCTTGCATAATTGCCAGAAAGTGCATATATAGCATGTTTGTATTGGTGAATTATGTTCGATACGTTGTCGGAAAAATTAGAAGGTGTATTTAAGACTCTCCGGGGTCATGGTAAGCTCACTGAGCAGAACATCAAGGACTCCCTCAAGGAAGTCCGGCGCGCGCTGCTGGAAGCCGATGTTAACTTTAAGGTAGTCAAGCAGTTTGTCGCCAATGTCGAGGCCAAGGCGAGCGGGCAGGAGACGCTCCGTTCGATATCGCCCGGAGAGCAGGTTGTCAAGGTCGTTCATGACGAATTGATCGCCGTATTGGGTGGCCAGAATGCGCCGATTTCCTTCCGCAGTACCCCCGGAAAACTGCTTGTTTGCGGTCTCCAAGGTTCCGGCAAGACAACTCTTTGCGCCAAAATCGCGCTTCACTACAAGAAAAAGAATTCCCGTCCACTGATGGTGGCTGCCGATATTTACCGGCCAGCCGCCGTGAAACAGCTTCAGGTGCTCGGCAAGCAAATCGACGTGCCGGTATTCCACGTCGACAAAAAACCGCCGCAGATATGCGAAGATGCGGTTGAGTACGCCCGCGCCAACAATCTGCACCCGGTGATCTTCGATACGGCCGGTCGGCTGCATATCGACACCGAGCTTATGGATGAACTCAAGAATATCAGGAGCAAGATCAATCCCGATGAAATCCTACTGGTCGCCGATGCGATGACCGGTCAGGATGCGGTCAATGTCGCCACCCAGTTTAATGAGACTCTTGACCTTACCGGCGTGGCACTAACCAAGCTGGACGGTGATGCCCGAGGTGGCGCTGCTTTGTCGATCCGACAAGTTACAGGCAAACCGCTCAAGCTGGTCAGTGTCGGAGAGAAGCTTTCTGATCTTGAGATATTTTATCCCGAGCGGATGGCATCCCGGATTCTCGGCATGGGGGACATAGTCTCGCTGGTCGAAAAGGCGCAAGAGACAATCGATGTCAAAGAGGCGGAGAAGCTCGAAAAGAAGCTGCGCAAGGACACGCTGACGCTGGAGGACTTCTATCAGCAACTGCAGCAGCTTAAGAAAATGGGGTCGCTGGAATCGATTCTGCGGATGATTCCCGGAGTCTCCAGCGCCATTCGTGACGTACAAATTGATGAATCGAGCATGAAGCGCGTTGAGGCGATTATCCTGTCGATGACCCCCGATGAGCGCTCCAAGCCAACCATACTCAATGGTTCGCGACGCGCGCGCATTGCCGCCGGTTCCGGTACTTCCGTTCAGGAGGTCAACCGGCTATTGCGACAGTTTGAGCAGATGCAGAAGATGATCAAGCAGATGCGCGGCGGGAAGTTCAACAAGAAGATGATGCCCGGGCTGTTTCCCGGTTAGTGCGAATACAAACAACAGTTTGCTTTACTCTTATGGAGGAATACATTGGCGGTAACGATTAGACTAAGGCGCATGGGAGCCAAAAAGCGCCCGATGTATCGGTTCGTGGCGATTGACTCACGTCGCGCCCGCGAAGGACGCTTTGTTGACATGCTCGGCCATTACAATCCGATTGTCAGGCCGGCGACGGTCTCGATTGACGAGGAGAAGGTATTCCACTGGTTGAAAGAAGGCGCGACGCCCTCCGAAACCGTGCATACGCTCTTTTCTCAGATCGGGATCAACGAAAAGTGGGAGTTGCTCAAATCGGGCAAGGATGCATCCGGCGTGGAAATCAAGACCATGATATTGGAGCGCAAGAAGAGATCGCGTAAGGCGAAGAAGGCTTCCGTGACCGAAGAGGAAAAAGCGGCGAAATAGTAAAAACGTGAGTGGGGAATCGCGTTGATCGGCAGAAGCCGTGACCCGATTCCAAATGACTGGAAATGCTTTCGAGGCACGCGTTTAGGGATGAACACTGAAAAACGGGAGAAGAATCTGTGAAGGAATTTGTCGAAACCATCATCAAGGCACTTGTGGACAATCCTGAGGCAGTAGTACTTAACGAGATCGAAGGAGAGCGAACAACAGTTTTCGAGGTACGGGTCGGTCCCGGCGACATGGGCAAGGTGATCGGCAAAGGCGGCCAGACCGCCAAGGCCATACGCACCATTCTAATGGCGATCTCAGCCAAGAAAGGCAAGCGGGCTCAGTTGGAGATTTTGGAATAGATCAGGAACTGTACGCCATCGGCAAGATCGTTCGAGTCCGCGGCATTGAAGGTGAAGTTGTCGTCCAGCCGCTGACCGATTTTGTTGATCGTTTCCATGATCTAAGTGAAGTCTTCCTTGAGGGCGAGACGGCTAACCTTTTTACTGTCAAGTCAGTAAGGATTCATCAAAACAGTGTTCTGATGCGGTTCGAGGGGATAGATTCCCGCACCGCTGCGAAGGAGTTAGTCGGCAGGTTTGTCTCGGTTACGAAGGCCGATTTGGTTGACCTACCGGAGAGTACATTCTTTCAGTTCGACATCATCGGCATGCAGGTTTGCTCCGAGGATGGTCGATTGCTCGGCACAATCGCCGAAATCATCCCGATGCCGGCAAATGACCTCTGGCGAGTGGAAGGTCAAGTTGAGTTTCTACTTCCGGCAATCGCGCAGGTCATTGTGAAGGTCGACAAGAAGGAACGCAAAGTGATAGTTCGCTTGATGGAAGGTTTGATCGAAAGTCAATAGTAGAAAAATGAAGATCACGATACTGACCATATTCCCGGAGTTTTTCGCGTCACCGCTTGAGCAGTCGCTGCTTAAGAAGGCGATCGATTCCGGCACCATTGAGATTGAGATGGTCGATATCCGGAATTATGCGCATGACAAACACAAGACGGTTGATGACACTCCGTTTGGCGGCGGCGGTGGCATGGTGATGAAAATCGAACCACTGTACGATTGCCTGAATGATGTTGTCAGCAGGAGCCTGCCGCACAATCGACGCATCATGTTGACCTCGGCTTCGGGGCGGAAGTTTGATCAGAAAACGGCGGTGGAGTATTCGTTGCTTGATCATCTGATCATCATCTGCGGCAGATACAAAGGCGTGGATGAACGCATCACGCAGTTCTTTGAGATTGAGGAAATCTCAATCGGTGATTATATCATCAATGGGGGCGAGACTGCGTCGCTGGTAGTGCTGGAGTCGGTGTTCCGATTGATTCCGGGCGCCATCAGCAGTATTGAATCGGCCATGAGCGACTCGTTCAGCGAGGAGCTGCTGGGTGCGCCGGTATACACTCGTCCCGCCGAATTTCTGGGCACTAAGGTGCCACAGGTGCTGATTGAAGGGAACCACGCTCGGCAGCAGCAATACCAGCGCTGGGCGGCGCTGCAACGGACAATGAATAATCGTCCCGATCTGCTCTGGCATTCAGAGTTGACGGATGAAGATAGATCGATGATGCAGCATATTGCTGCGGGTAATGAATTTGACAATTGCTTTTAGGAGGATACAATGAATCTGGTAGACAAATTCGAAGAAAAATACTTGAAGGAGCAGAAGGTGAATTTTGCTCCGGGTGATACAATTGCCGTGCACCAGACAATCGAGGAAGGGGACAAGACCCGTATTCAGGTTTTCCAGGGGGTGGTGATCGGCAAGCGTGGTAGCGGCACTGGCACGACGTTTACCGTCCGCAAGATGACCGCCGGTATTGCCGTCGAGAAAATCTATCCGGTGCATTCGCCGAGCATTGCCAAGATCGAAAGAATTCGCGAAGGCAAAGTGCATCGCGCCAAGTTGAATTATCTTCGTCAGCGCGCCGGCAAGTCGGCCCGTATCGACGAGAAACGCAGAGACCAGAAAGAAGACAAGTAGTCTCGATTTCCCGCGAATCTGATTGTAGGGCGACCGGCGAGTCGCCCTTTTCTTCTTATGCCAGTTCTTGTGTCAGCTACATCCGGTCTTTCCTTAATAAAAGGGAGCGTAGCGCTACGCACAGCTCTTGACAGGCCATTTGGCCTGTCAAGAGCATCTTAATTGACCGCTACTACTTCGAGTCTATTTTAGCAGCAGCATCTTGCGTGTCTCGGTGTACGCTTCGGACTTTAAGCGATAGAAGTATATACCAGATGAAACTTTGGCTCCGCTTGCATCGCACCCGTCCCACTCTACGCGTTTGTACCCGGCCGATAAATACTCCGATATAAGGGTTCTGACTTGGCGACCCGTTACGTCAAGAACTCGCAGTTCTACGAACCCGGGTCTTTGAAGGTCAAACTCAATTGACGTTGAGGGATTGAATGGGTTTGGATAATTCTGTCCAAGCTTAGTGGCTTGCGGCAATTCACCGTGCCGCAAGTCTTCCACGGATAGCACGACGCCATCGACTTCATTAACGATTATTAGATTGAGTCCGAGGGTGTCGCTATGGACATTAATAATGTACGGACATGAACTGAGGCAGCAAACCCGATAATCTCCTGCAATAACTTGGGCAAAGGAATAATCGCCATTTGCATCGGTTGTGTCCAAATATATGACCTTTTGTGCTACCTTCAAACTCACGGGGAAATTGGCTGCGAGTTCGCCATCGGCACTTCGCGTATCCGGCCGGCGGGCACTGCCTGATACAGAGTAACATGCGTTCACCGTCACTGATGCAGGAGGGTTACTCTGGAGTCCGGAGCCGCAAGTGTTCTTGGCCCTCACCGAATAGCTAAAGATCCCAGCGCTGCCCTTCGTGTAGGTTTTCGACAAGACGTTGCCGACATCAAGCCAGGAACCACCGTTCTCGCTGATCTCGTAAGAAGTCGCTCCCGAGACTTGACCCCAACTGAGGGTGTCCTGAGCGTTCACGCAGACTGGATTCGGTGAAATGCTCGGTGTGCCAAGTTGGCCGGGAACACCAATCACCGTCACTGATGCGGGGTTACTCTGAGGTCCAGTACCACAACTGTTTTTAGCTCTGACCGAATAGCTGTAGCCTCCCGAGCTTGCCTTGGAGGTACACCACGACAGCGCGTTGCCAATATCAACCCAGCCTCCGCCGTTCTCCCTGATTTCATACGAAGTAGCTCCCGACACTTGGCCCCAACTGATACAATACTGAGTGTTCACGCAGACTGGATTCGGTGAAATGCTCGGCGTGCTTACTTGGCCGGGAACAGGGTTCACCGTCACGCAAGCCGAAGGACTCGCGGAACCGGTGCCGCAGCTGTTCTTGGCACGAACCATGTAACAGTAGTTACCGGCGTTCCCCTGAGAGTAACACTTCTGCATCGTATTGCCAACGTTAGTCCAAGACGACCCACCATTGCTGCTGATCTCGTACGAGGTCGCTCCCGTCACCGCACCCCAGCTGATACAATACTGTTGATTAACACATGCGGGATTCGGCGAGATACTCAACGTACCGACTGAACCAGGGAGCGCGATAATCGTTACTGAGGATGATGAATTACTGGAGGTACCAGGGCCACAGTAGTTTCTTGCTCGAACGCGATAACTGTAATTTCCCGAACTCCCCTTAGAATAGCACTTCGATGTTACGTTTTTGACATCAGTCCAGGAACCTCCATTTTCACTAATATCGTATGAAGTCGCCCCCGAAACGGAGTTCCAATAAACACAATACTGATTGTTAATGCAGACTGAACTGGGAGATACGGATGGAGTGCCCACCTGACCCGGAGAAGAAATCGGAGAAAAAGTAACGTATCGATCCGGGCTGGTCGAGAAGGAAGTGGCAATCCAGTTGCCAACGGGAAGAGGGTAATTAACTAAAATTGGCAGTGGAATCTCATACTCCAAACCGAGAACACTCACTTGACCTGTGAGATAGAGTGATGCTTTCAGAGTGCCGTTCCAGGACCAGTTCTTATGTATGCCCGAGACTGTTGTCGAGGGACATGATATAGAAACGGTCCTCCGCTGGCCATCTGAGTAGAATGAGCCAGTTGATGAGGAGATCGATGATGGTGTCAGAGTCTGTCTGACTGCGGCGCTACCTTCAACGCAGACCTCCCCGGAAACGAGCGAGAAGTCCACTCCCGCACATATTAACTCTTGACGAATAAAGTCGTCTTCAAGCACAACAGGATTTGGGAAGTATGGATTCCACGTAGCTTGGTCAGACAAAATGAAATCTCGATATCCTATGTAAGGAATGGGGATGTTAAACGTCTGACCAAGAACGACGATCCAGGCTGATACGCCAGCTTCGACTCCGAAGTTCATTGAAGCGTTTCCAGTAGAACCGGAGAAGTAAAGTTCACTGGTTCCCAAATCCAGTTTACCTCGACCAGTCTCGGAGACTTTTAAGGCATCACCTCCCGCTCCGAGTTGCGCTCGTGCACACACTTTAATACCAATACTGACGCATTTATCGCCTGTATCAAAACCTACTGAACCCACACCGTAATTTTTTTCGAGTGTTCCATGAGAACTGGTTAGAACTTGGCCGTATGCTGCTGGAAATAATGCGAAAATCGCTATCGCCAGAGTCAGCCAGAAAAATCCAAGTGCAAAGTCTTTATGAATCATGATCTTTCTCCCTGCTTTTAACAGCCTCCGAGTGCAATGACATTTCGACAACTACATCAAATGCAGTGACTTTTCAATAATCACCGTAAGAAATTGTAGTTGGTGAATTTCAGTATGACTCTGGTTTCGTCTGTGAAATGATGGACTCTGATTTCTGTGGGTAGCCAATATCCGTTAATGCGATTCTCATAATCGAAGTCGATTTCGGCGAATCTTTGACCCATCATCGAGAAATCTAAGTGGTTAACTCGCATACTATCCCGATCAACCCAAACTGAGATTTCTTTGGTCCCCTGCGCGTCTCTGCCGCTGATGAGATAGTGAGGACTGCCTCCTCGCATAACCGAGTCGATAGTATCATCGCAAGTTTCCAGTTCCCTAAGAAAAATGCCCAGGTCTACCATCACAGTTGGTGTGGGTAGTTCAGACTCCCCATTTTTCTTCTCAACCCGAACTCGTTTTAGTCCTTCGCCGGGCTTGAAATCTGCAAATCCATAGTTTGTCGGGTACGAATCTTGACCTTTTCCTAAGGCGTTCCCCCCCGCTGATGCTGCATTATCTGAAATAATTTGTACAATGCTTACTCGGTACTTGACAGCCGGTATCTGGATGGTCTTTACGCTGCTCAAAACCTTTGTGGCTAATGCGTTCGATGCGCCAAAACATGATTGGACCGGACAAAGGATGACTGTCGCATAGATCCAAAGAGCCACAACTACAACCGTGTAAATCGATAGTCTTGAATACATCATACCTCCGATGTGGATTATTAGTTAGGCCTAAATTAACTTCCAAATGGACAGACTTCCATTGAGTCGTTGTCAATAGTTGTGTAAATAGTTTCGCAGATCAAAACCCCTTGTGGTTTTAACGGGTCTCTGCGCTTTTCATAAGCCCCAAATCTTTCTTCGTCGCCCATTTTCCGATGTCTGGAATCTGGTGCTTATGACTCGTCAACCTGTTTTCTTGACAGCAGTATACTATCAACTCCATGCTCTGTCAATCAAGATTTTATGACTTTTCGGGATTTCTTGGCTGATGCAGGTCGTCAAACGAGAGAGATATCGGTGTGTTTAACGTACGTCAAAGCGACGGAGAGAGCCAAGAAAGCGCTTGATTTTGGCCTGTGGCAACGGTAGTTTCGCGGAGAAGCTATTTGGAGGAATTCATGAGTGTTCAGATAGGTGATAGCAAAATCAGTATATATGACGTACGCAAAGTCGCCCGTCATAACGAAGAAATAGAGTTGACACCGGCGGCTGTCGACCGGATCAATCATTGCCGGAAATTCGTTGATAAGAAAGTTGCCGAACAGGAAGTAATGTACGGCATCAACACCGGTATCGGTGATCTGGCCAAGATGGCGTTGCCGGCGGAGAAGCTCGAAGTATTTCAGAAGCTGTTGGTTTTCTCGCATGCCGCCGGCTATGGCGATCCCATGGCAATTGAGTTTGTGCGCGCGGCGTGGACATCGCGCATCAATGTGCTCTCAAAAGGGCACTCCGGGTGCAATCTGCGCGTGGTCGAAACGATGATGAATATGCTCAACAAGGGAGTCATTCCGGTTTCGTGTGAAAAGGGTTCGGTCGGCGCGTGCGGTGATCTATCACCGCTATCGCAAATGTCGCTTGTGATGATCGGGGTTGGTGAGGCGTTTTATCAGGGGCAACGGATGAGCGCAGAAGATGCCATGAAGAAAGCCGGAATTTCGATCATCAAATTCGAAGCGCGCGATGGTCTCGCTACGATTAACGGTTCGAATGTCATCTCCGGCGCGGGCTCGCTTATGATGTGCGATGCAATCGACATCGTGAAGAATTCCGAAATTGCGGCGGCGATGACTCTGGAAGCACTCAACACGAATCCTCAGGCACTGGATGAACGGATTCATAAGATCAGAGGGTTTGCCGGAGCAGTAAGATCGGCGCAGCATATCCGCGAAATCATGAAGGATTCGGAGATTATGAAGCGCACCGGCAAAAACGTGCAGGATGCCTATGCGTTGCGTTCGACGCCGCAAGTCGTCGGCGCGGTTTGGGACTGCCTTGATTTTGCCAGAAAGCAATTTGAAATTGAGATCAATGGTGTCGGCGATAACCCGATCTTCTTCCCGGATGAAGGTATCGTCCTGACCGGCGCGAATTTCCAGGGGACGCCGATTTCCTATCCGCTTGATTTTGTCGGCTCCGGACTGGCGATGGTAACGGTCATTTCCGAACGTCGTCTCAATCGACTGCTCAACAAGGCGCTATCGATGGGATTGCCGGCCTATTTGACCAAAGGCGCGGGGATGATGTCGGGAATGATGCTGATGCAGTACACGGCGGGGGCACTGGTATGCGAGAATCGCATTCTGTCGGCGCCGGCGTCTATCGGCTCGATTCCGGCAGCGGCCGATCAGGAAGACTTCGTTTCGATGGGAATGACGACACTACTGAAAACGCGGGACATCATCAAGAATGCATTCGCGGGCATGGCGATGGAGATGATCGCAGGAGCGCAAGCTTTTGATTTTCTCAAGCCGTTGAAGCCGGGCAAAGGCTCGTTGGCGGCGTACGAAGTCATCCGCAAGCATGTGCCGTATCTGGACGATGACCGTCCATTGCATAACGATATCAATGCGATGGCGGCGGTGGTGAGGAGTGGTGAAGTGTTGGCGGCTGTGGAGTCGGCGGTCGGTGAGTTGAAGTAGAATACGAGTGGTGCCTGAGAACCACCGCGAGTAGAAATAACGTAGGTCAAGCCCTCTCGGGGCTTGACACAATTTGTCAGGCCTCAAGAAGGCCTGACCTACAATACTTGCGAGGCAGGGTTTCCGCACGGCGTCAGGAACCCTTTCCTGACGCGTCTCATGAGCTATCTGCCGTCAGGATGGGGATCCTGACGGCGCATCATACGGAGCACTTTGTTTGTGCACTACGCTAGTGGCGCACTGCCGTGCGCCGCTACAATGGCTCCTCCATGTGGCAAAGGCAAAGCCCGTGGGCGGCGACCCACGGGCTTGTTGGGTGAGTGGAGGGATTATGACCAAACCCGCTTACAGAGAGTAATCGGAGTAAAGGAAAGGTCCAACTTTACTGGCCGTAGGAGCCTATCAAGATAAGCCTTGCCAGTTCCTTCACACAGAGTAAGACGCGGAAACCGGCATTCTGTTCAATGGCCAAGGCCGCTTTTACGCGCAAAATAGTTGTTGACTTGGCCGCATCCGCGCTTAGTTTCTCTTGCTGCGCCGGACACTGAATAGCCGGTACCCCAATTTTTGGGCCCGTAGCTCAGTTGGTTAGAGCGCGCGCCTGATAAGCGCGAGGTCGGCAGTCCGATTCTGCCCGGGCCCATGTTTTGTATCCTCCGGCGAGTGCGAAATCGGCAGTTCGTCAGTGATGACGAGTTTTGACAATTGCACTTGACATTTGCACAAATCCGACGATATTTAACATGTACTACTAGTCTAGTGTCTCATAATTAATATAACATATATGTTGTTTTCTTGATTGGGGGTGCTATGTTTGTGCATGAGATATGCTCAGGCAGTTGTTTTGACGGTCGCGCAGCGTGAGGAGTTGCGCGGC
>Ga0209777_10001172_pt1 | contig 39307 bp, 42 predicted proteins | sample FrelakmetHBP12HB_FD_187147 | JGI IMG/M metagenome (GOLD analysis project Ga0209777, IMG submission 187147) | Freshwater lake sediment microbial communities from the University of Notre Dame, USA, for methane emissions studies -HBP12 HB (SPAdes)... | ecosystem: Environmental > Aquatic >...
CCATCAGGTCGGTTCGCGCGGTATTGACGGCAATCCCCCTGAAACTGTTAGTTCCGAGCTTTTTATCCTGCTCGATAAACATATCGACAATTTTACCGCCCGCTTGACCAAAACCTATGAAAAACACCCGCATCTAATTGACACCTTCCAATGGGCTGACAGATAATTACTTTCTTTTAATTCTTTTAAGTCGTTTTGCTGTTATAACCGTTTATTTCGACAATACAAAAACTTTCTTATAATTTCTCCGAGGGTATAATATCAATTTACCGTAATTATACGGAGCCTTTTTCATTTCGCCCTGAAAAATACTATAGAATACGAATTATGAAAATCGGAATAATCGGTGGGGGATTAACAGGACTTGTTGCTGCCAACAGACTTGTGCAGGAGCATGAGGTTGATCTTTTTGAGAGAATGCCCTACTTCGGTGGTTGCCTTTCATCCTATTACGTGAACAATTATTGGATAGAGAGGTATTATCACCATTGTTTTTCAGGTGACAACAATCTTTTTGCATTGATAACCGAGATGGGCCTTTTTGACAAACTCGAATGGAGAACTGGTACAACAGGATATTTTGCCAATAACAAGATCTATTCCCTGAGCACTCCCCTGCAGATCCTGCTCTATCCGGAACTCTCACTTATTGATAAAGTAAAACTTGCCAGACTCACATTCAAAGCAAAGAAAACAGCTTTTAAAACTCTTGATGACATCCCGGCTGAGAAGTATATTATAAAACATCTCGGAAAAAACATATATTCGTCATTTTTTGAACCACTCTTAAAGAGTAAATTCGGGGACAGGAGAAAGGAAGTTTCTGCGGCGTGGTTATTCAGCCGGATTGCAATTCGTTCAGACCGTGGTGTTTCCGGAGAACATCTGGGATACCTGAGTGGGGGATTTCATCAACTTATCGATGCACTCGAAAAATCAATTTCTCTAAACGGGGGGGTGATCCAGAAACAAACCCCAATCACTTCTATTTCTCGCAAGAACGGAGCGTGGGAGGCAAATGGTATCCGTTACGATACAATTATTTCCACAATCCTCCCCCAGGAACTTGAGAGAATTGGTGGTCCGGCTCTGCCCCCTATCCCGTATCAGGGTGCTGCGTGCATGACACTCGCCCTTGAACGTGAGGTGACGGGAGGTATTTACTGGCTTAACATAAAAGATGCAGCTCCTTACGGTGCGGTAGTTGCCCACACGAATTTTATTCCGTTTAAGAGATATGGCGAACATATTGTGTACCTGGCATCCTACTTTTCCGGCACAGTTCCACCGCGCCTTGACTCCCGGATGCTTGAGGATTTTTGCACCCGGTTTTCTGTTACAAAGGATGAGATCCACTGGTACAAAATGGCAGTCGATCCCTGGGCGGGTCCTGTGTACACAACGGGATACCGCAGTCTCATCCCTTCGTATGAACAACAGGGATTATTTATGGCAGGAATGTTTTCCCGGACAAATTACCCGGAAAGAAGTATGGAGGGATCCATACGTGCAGGTTCCGACGTAGCAGAGTGCATCAGGACCCGGAGTACCCATGGACGAACCTGACGTGACTGTAATCATTCCTGTCTTTAATGACCTTCGCTCACTCAAGATTGCTATCCCCCTATCTATTGAACTGCTGTCCCGGATAACGAACGGGTTTGAACTGATTATCGCAGAAGATGGGAGCTCTGACGGAAGCGCTGAACTCGTGCGCCAGTACCAACAGCATGATACCCGGATTCATCTCCTTCACAGTGATGAACGACAGGGGCGGGGTAAAGCGCTCAACCGGGCGATTTATGAGGCCAAAGCGAACATCGTTTGTTATTATGATGTTGATCTCGCAACAGATATGCACCATCTTCCTGAGCTCATAGGTGCAATCCGTGAACGGGCAGATATTGCAACCGGATCACGGCTGATGCCGGGAAGTGATAGCGTGCGTACTGGTGGTCGCGAGATAGCGAGTCGTTCATATAATTTTCTTGTCAGATTTTTTCTGGGAAGCAGAATCTGCGATCACCAGTGTGGTTTTAAGGCATTCAATAAAGAACATATCCTCCCTATACTCCCCACCATACACGCTACCCACTGGTTCTGGGATACTGAGATACTTGTCCGCACCCAGCGCAATGGATTTCGCGTTCATGAGTTTCCGGTACGCTGGCGGGCAGGAAAAGGAACAACAGTGAAAATGAAAGATGTTTTCGAGATGGGATCTTCGGTGTTGAGGTTGTGGTGGCAGATTTATGTATCGGAAAATTAGCGCAATTGTTATACCGACGCTGATAGCGGCCGGCATCCTCGGTTACATGCTCTACACGGTCTGGGGGCAGCTGCTGGATGCTTTCCGGCACATCGTCCTCTCGTACCTGATCGTCGCGATCCTTATCTGCCTCATGGCATGGTTGCTCAGGGGCTGGAGGTACCACCAAATCCTTGCGGGGATGGACAGCCCGGTGAATATCCGGATTGCAACCGCATGTATTTTTATCAGTCAGACCGTCAATCTTATCGTCCCGTTCCGGCTCGGGGACTTTGGCAGGGTTTTTATCCTCAACCACGAGAACCAGACGCAATACTCGGACGGGATCGCGTCCATTGTCGTGGAACGCGTCTTTGATATTGTCACCGTTGCACTACTCGGGCTTTTCACCTTTCCCTTCGTCCTCAATGTTGATCCGGCCTACTTTTTAATAATCGTCCTGATACTTGGCCTTGGAGCACTTTTCTTCCTATTCCTGTTTTTTGTCAAAAGGCTGCAGTCTCAAAACAAGTATATCCAAATCATTCTTACCGTGCTGCATGAGATGCGCAAGGCATCCTTAACCCCGCGTTCGATTGTGATCCTCGGATGCACTTCTATCGTAATCTGGATCCTGGATGTGCTGGTCTGCCTGTCTGTAGTAATGATGTTCGGGCAGGACGTCTCCTTCCCAACTGTCGTATTTGCGATCGTTATCGGTAACCTCATCAAGGCAGTCCCTATAACCCCCGGAGGACTCGGGACGTACGAGTACCTTGTCGCAAAGACACTGAACCTTGGCGGCATGCCAGATATCTACGCAAACCTGGTCGCAATTATCGACCACTTGATTAAAAACCTTGTAACCCTCGCGGGCGGGATCGTCTCGATCTATTACTTCGGGGACTGGGTCATCCCCAGCATCCGGACTGCCCTTGAATCAAAATCGGGAGGAGGAGATAAGTCCTGACCCAAGAGCAGCAGATTTTTTCCGTGATAAGCTGGCTCGTTGTCCTTACCCTGCTCCAGCTTTCTTTCTACCCGTCGCTGAAAAAAACATTTAATATTTTTGCATTTCCGGTCTCTTTCTCCGCATCACTCCTTGTATTCACCATTTTTTCCTGGTACTGCGGACTTCTCCATCTACCTGTACAGATTGCCCTCCTGCCATTTCTGGCACTTTTTTGTTACCATCTCTATTACCACCACTATTCCCTGGATGAACTCAGGTCAGAATGGCGCTGGGAGATGTTATTTCTCATATGTTTTTTCCTCATGCTTGACGTACGGTTTGTCAATCCTACCATATTATATGCAGAAAAATTCATGGACCACGCGTTTCTTGCATCAGTGATGCGAAATCCGGTAGTACCACCACTTGACCCCTGGTTTGCCGGAGGGTCCCTGAATGTCTATTATTATCTTGGATACTGGATGTTCGGGTGTCTTGGTATTGTCACGGGGGTACCATCGAGTATTGTATTCAACCTCGCTCTGCCAACGATCTTCAGTCTTGCTGCGATTAACCTATATACCATAGGGACTCTGGTACTGGAAAAATTCCGGTGGTTACCACTCATTGTTCTTTTTATCCCAAATCCATCATTCTTTTATCAGATTGCACAGGGAAAAGCAATGAATGTGGTTTTATGGGACAGTACACGGACGATCACCAATACCATCAACGAATACCCCCTTTTCTCATTCATCTGGGGGGATGTCCATGCCCATGTGGTCTCACTATTCAACCAGGTATTTTTGATCTTCCTGCTTCTCTATGCCTTTAAACGGTGGGAATCTCTCGAAAACCGGGCAAAATGGCTTGTCAGTATTTTTTGCGCGCTCAGTCTTGGCTCCATGCCGTTGTTCAATACCTGGGACGTTTTGGTTTATGCCCCTATCATGCTCCTGTTCGGGGTTCTGATCATCCGAAGAGTCAGGAAAAAAACACATAGTATTTCATCATACTGGCACCTGATAGCTGTCCCGCCACTTGCCATCATGTGCTATCTGCCGTTTTACCTCCAGTTGAAGACAATCACCGGTGGTATCTCAATTGTTCATACCCCCTCAAATCCCCTTGAGTTCCTGCTGGTGAACGGACTGTTCATTGCCATTTTTTTTGCGTTTCTCTGGCGCGACATGGTGAAGCGACCGTATCTTCTCCTTGCGGTGATCCCGTTTATTCTTACAGGTTATATTGCCGCTGCAATTGCGGTAATCCCGCTTATCTATTTCAGCGCACGAAAACACCACGATCCTTCTGAGATCCTTGTCGGTATCGGACTGATAATTTTGATCCTCTGTGAGATTTTCTATCTCAAAGATAACATGGGCGATACCTACTTCCGGATGAATACTGTCTTCAAGTGTTATCTTCCTATATGGATCCTGCTTGGTATTGCATCAGCTTCAATGGTCGGGAAATGGCTGTCTGAAAGCAGGTGGATACCGGTTATTTCAGCCCGGAATACGGCCATCATTACAGCTTCAGTGATTGGCATTCTCTTCGTACTCCCGTTTGCCATCCCGTTCAATCTGAACTATGGAACAGGGACACTCGATGGACTTGCGTATCTCAAAGACTCGCATGCCGGGGATGCCGGGGGAGTAACCTATCTGCGGACACTGCAAGGTGACGACCGGATTGTTGAAGCTGAAGGGGGTGACTATACGTATTATTCGCGGGTTTCCTCCTTCACCGGGATTCCTGCAATTATTGGTATGCCATTTCATGAGTTCATGTGGCGTGGTGATGATACAGGCTGGTTCAGCAACCGACTGGCTGATGTAAAATCAATCTATGAAAACCCTGAAAAGACTGTTGAGCTCATGAAAAAATACCATGCCACCCTTCTCTACCTTGGTGACAGTGAGCGCGAGCGCTATCGGGTAAATATTTCAACAAACGGTCTTGAGAAAATATATTCGGCAGATGGAGCGGAAATATACCGGCTTACGGGATGATGAGATTCGGATACCAGTAAATAAAACGGATTGGTTATTTTTTAGTTCCGTCCAGTCCTTCACAAACCTTTATTTCCGCTCCTGATGAAATGATATGGCTGCATCATTGCTGACTGATGAGTAATGAAGGAGCATTCTACTCCTGAATGAGGTGAGTTATGGCAAAAGGTTATGTTAAAACGCAGGCTCCGGACGAGCTTCAGAACAAGGCGCTTGAAGCCCTTGAAGTTGCACGGGATACAGGTAAGATCAAGAAAGGATCCAATGAAGCAACAAAAGCCATTGAGCGCAGCATCGCTCTGCTCGTACTGATTGGGGCAGATGTGGAACCTGAAGAGATTGTTATGCACCTTGGACCGCTCTGCGATGAAAAGAAAGTCCCGTATATCTTCATCAACAAGCAGAACGACATTGGCGCTGCAAGCGGTCTCGACGTGGGCTCAGCTGCTGCTGCAATTGTAAAACCCGGCAAGGCAAAAGAAACGATTGATGATCTTACCAGGCAGCTGACCGCGCTGAAGGCGTGAGGATTCTACTATGGCAGACGATGCAACGCCAGCCGAAGTGATTGAGGTTGTTGGCTCGACCGGCATGCACGGCGAGGCAATGCAGGTAAAGTGCCGTATCCTCGACGGTAACAATAAGGGACGGATTATTACCCGCAACACGGTTGGTCCAATCCGTGAAGGAGATATTGTAATGCTCCTTGAGACTGAACGCGAAGCAAAGAAAATGTCGAGGCGGTGAAGGGAATGGTTGAACAACATCTGTGCAGCTTCTGTGGCATTCAGCTTGAACCGGGTACCGGTAAGATGTATGTCAGAAAGGACGGAACCATCTTTTACTTCTGCAGCACCAAGTGCCAGAACAACTACAAGCTCGGAAGGGTGCCCCGCCGGGTCCCGTGGACTGCTGCAGGGAAGAAGGCTGCAAACAAGGAGTGAGATCGAAGATGGACCGCACCTTTGTTATGGTTAAACCCGATGGGGTTCAGCGCGGTCTTGTAGGTGAGATCGTTTCCCGGCTTGAAGTAAAAGGATTGAAACTCATTGCAGCACGGTTTGAGAAACTTCCCGAAACGCGTGTGACAGAACAATACCGGGAGCATCTCGCAAAACCATTTTTTCCTTCCCTTAAACACTACATCATGGGGGGACCTTGTTTTCTCATGGTCTGGGAAGGCAGGAGTGTGGTCTCGATCGCCCGTAAGGTAATCGGTGCGACCAATCCACAGGAAGCGGAACCCGGTACGATACGGGGAGATTTCGGTATTGACATCGGCCGGAACGTCATTCATGGCTCCGACTCTCCGGAGAGTGCAGCCCGTGAGATTACAATCCACTTCACGCAAAATGAACTGGTTACCTATACGCGGATTGATGAATCCGTCGTCTACGAATACTAAAATCTCTCTTTTTGTTTTTTCCCGCCGTCAAAGGCTACCAAAATGTCTATTACCCTTTGACACTGCACTATGGTTAATGGCAGGTGATGTCCTCAGTTTTGCGCTGTTGTCCTTATCTTCTATCATTATTATTGTCAACCCACTCGGCGCAACCCTTATGTACGTCTCCCTCACGACGACATTGGACCGCCCTGCCCGTGATGTTATTGCAAAAGACGCCTGCCGGTTTGCACTTTTAATCCTGCTCTTTGTCGCGGTGCTTGGTGCGTGGATACTCCAGCTCTTCGGCATCGGTCTTGAGGCATTCCGAATTGCCGGTGGAATTTTGCTTTTCGGTATTGGCATGGAGATGGTGTACGCAAAAACATCACGGACAAAACTTACTGCGACCGAGAAATACGAGTCAAGAGAACCGGATGATATATCAATCATGCCCCTTGCCATCCCCATGATCGCAGGACCGGGTGCAATTACCACTACAATTGTGCTTATGAACGAGGCTGTCGTCATAACGCCGTTTGCCATAGGGATTGTATTCTTCTCGATTGTGGTATCCATCGTGATAACGTATTTTATGATGCGAAATTCAGATTATATCATGAGCAAGATAGGACAGCGGGAATACCGGGCAATCAATCGTCTGATGGGGATGTTGCTCATTGCAATCGCGGTGCAGTTTGTGATAAACGGCATCAGGATGGCATTCCCGCTGTTTGCCGGTGGGCAATGATGGGGAAGGGGGAGGGTTCATCGTTTGGATTCATGGTGATCCTGAGGGGTATCACTGCAGCAGGCGCCAACAGGGAAGCAATGCTCCGTGGTTTTTCAGGCCCTGGTGCACCATACCTTTTGCTAATAAAAGCAGTACTGACCGTCAGAAGTGCAATTTTAATCTTTCAGGGGAATGCAGCAACCAATGTCCATACACGAAAGCCAAATCCGGAATAGTAGTCATATCATCAGAGTGTGCAGTGCACAGATCACGAGTACCTGGGAAGATCCGGAAAAGACGCTTACTCGGGCAGAAACTTTCACCCGGCATGCTGCTGATTGTGGCGCAAAACTGATCTGTTTTCCTGAACAGTTTGCAACAGGCTGGGACCCACAACCCCACAAAAATATCCAGGATATTCACGGTAGTATTATATCTTCCCTTCAAGCATTCGCAAAAGAGTACAGGATTGGTATCCTTGGATCATTGCGGGAAGCACATGATCCGCTTCCAAAAAACACTGCCGTCGCCATCGGCAGGGATGGGAGGATTCTTGCAAGCTATGCAAAGATGCACCTGTTCTCTTTTAGCCACGAACATGAAGGAAACTCCCCGGGCACGGATCTGGGTATATTTACCTTTGATTCGCTTACCTGCGGTATAGCAATCTGTTATGACCTCCGATTTCCTGAACTCTTCAGGATTTATGCACAAAAGGGTGTGCATGCAGTTTTTGTTCCGTCAGCCTGGCCTCAAAGCCGCATCAGGCACTGGGAGTTGTTCATCACGGCACGGGCTGCAGAAAACCAGATGTATGTTCTGGGAGTAAATACCACTGGAAAGACTCCGGTTGATCTGTACTCAGGCGCATCGATGACGGCAGATCCCCACGGGACGATTATCAGTCATGCTAATGAGGCAGAACAACTGCTCTTCTCAGATATTGATCCGGGAGAGGTGGAGAAGACAAAACGTGCATTCCCGGTAGAAAAAGACCGAAAGGATGCACTTTATCACTCACTTCTTACGAAGAGAAAGTAGTAAGAAAAAAAGGGAATATTCTGTCCCTTCTTTCATGAAATGATGGTAAAAATTCCTGGAGAATGCCGTTTATCCTCAGAGAAAACGCACGCCTATATGTAATCAAAAGACCAATACTATTCCATGTACCATCTCGTGTGCGTCAATTGTGGAGCCACCTATCCCGCTGACGAGATCCTGTATAATTGCAAAAAATGCGGTCATCTCCTTGCCGTGAAATACCCTTTGGACGAAATCACCGTAACAAAAGCGATGTGGGAGAAGCGACCGCTCTCGGTATGGCGGTACCGTGAACTGCTCCCGGTACGGATAGATCCCATCACGCTGCAGGAGGGAGGAACTCCTCTCTATCACTTAAAAAAGCTTGGGCAGGAAATGGGTCTTACACATCTCTATGCAAAACACGAGGGTATGAACCCCTCCGGTTCATTCAAGGACCGGGGAATGACCGTAGGGGTCTCCATGGCACTTCAGCTGGGAAAAAAGAGTGTTGCATGCGCGAGCACGGGGAATACCTCAGCAAGCCTTGCGATCTATGCGGCAAAAGCAGGGATCCCGGCTGTTGTGCTCCTCCCTGCAGGAAAAGTGGCGGTGGGTAAGGTAGCACAGGCACTCATGCATGGCGCTAAGGTGATCTCAATCCGTGGCAACTTTGATCGTGCTCTTGAGATGGTGCATGATCTCTGCCTGTCCCACGGACTGTACCTATTAAATTCAATCAACCCCTATCGCCTGGAAGGACAAAAGACCATTGGTTTTGAGGTACTCGACCAGCTTGGTGAAGTCCCGGACCGGTTTGTTCTCCCCGTTGGAAATGCAGGCAATATATCAGCGGTCTACAAGGGATTTGTGGAGCTGCAGGAACTGGGTTTCATGGACCGGTTACCGATGATGACCGGCATCCAGGCCGAAGGGTCAAGTCCGGTTGTGCGGGCAATCCGTGAAAATCTTCCCGAAGTGATCCCTGAGCTGAATCCTGAGACCGTAGCGACAGCGATCCGGATCGGGGCGCCAGTCAATGCAGAAAAGGCCCTCACTGCTATCAGGAAGACCGGCGGACTTGCCGAGTCCGTCACCGATGCGGAGATCCTGCAGATGCAGCGGGATCTCGCCCGAAAAGAAGGGATAGGTGTTGAGCCGGCATCTGCTGCTTCAGTTGCAGGTGTACGAAAACTGGTGGAACAAGGTATGATTGACCGGAATGAGCGGATCGTCTGCGTTGTTACCGGGCATCTGCTCAAGGACCCGGATACGGTGATAAAACAATGCGAACCCCCTACAGAGATCAACGCAGATCTGCTATCGCTGCTCTCTGCACTGCACTTATAATCGCACTGGCAGCTATCCCCTCCGTGGGAGCGCTCTCAGCTGATTATCTGATTTTCCCTAACGGGACAGCGTACAGGGCATCGATTGAGATCGTGGACTCGTCACGGTATGAGTTTGTCGATGCCGGCATGCTCGGTGAACCCACACCACTTACGGTAGGAGAAGTACAGCTGTCAGGGAATTGTTCTCCCTGCCGGTTCAACAAGACCGGTCCTTCATTTACGAGCAATGTCATGGCATTGACATTTGAACGAGGAAATTATACTGTGTCGTATGTCTCGCCCATTCGTGATAATCACCTTCAGGCGTCCTTCAGGAGTCCCTATCACGTCAATATTACCCTCCCGCAGGAATTCGATGTACAAAACCCGCTGCTTGCCGGAATAAGCCCTGGCGCCAATATTACACGATACCCGGATAATACATCCCTGATAGAGTGGGATAAGACGCTGTCAGTAGATCTCAGGTTCTATGACCAGGATCGCGAGGCTCTCCTGTATTTTTTCCTGCAATTCATGGGGATCATCGCTGTCGTGATGCTGTTGCCGTTCCTGATAACTATGAAAAAGAAAGAGTGATGAGAAGACGTCCTGGGATCAGGGCATGAGGAGCAGAGGGGTAGCCCCTCAATATCCAGAATCCGGACTTTACACCAATCCTGCCTCACACCAGCGTCTTCTGGGGATTATTGAGATGCTTTTTTGCAGCGGGCGTGACTTCCCTTCCCTGAGGGGTGCGTTTTAAAAACCCGATCTGGATCAGGTACGGTTCATATACATCCTCGATTGTCCGTACCTCTTCCCCGACCGAGATCGCAATGGTCTTCGCACCTACAGGACCCCCATCAAAATCTTTGGCAATAACTAAAAGAATGCGACGGTCCAGTTCATCAAGTCCAAGCTCATCGATCTGCATCATCTGGAGCGCCCTCGAGGTAATCTCACGAGTGATAGTGCCATCCCCTTTGACAATGGCAAAATCCCTTACGCGCCGCAGCAGGCGATTGACAATCCTTGGTGTTCCCCGGCTTCTCCGGGCTATCTCATCAGCGCCATCAGCAGTTATCGGGATCTTCAGGATGGATGCGCTCCGCATGACGATCTTTACGAGTTCTCTACACGAATACAAATCGAGCCGCGACAGGATGCCGAAACGGTCCCGGAACGGGGCACCCAAGAGCCCTTGTTTTGTTGTTGCCCCGATGAGAGTAAAATGTTCAAGGTTCAGCTTTATCGAGCGTGCACTCGGCCCTTCACCAATCATCACGTCGATGAAGAAATCCTCCATTGCAGGATACAGCACCTCCTCGATAACCGGGTTTATCCGGTGGATTTCATCGATAAACAAAATATCACCCCGTTTTAAGGGGGTGAGAAGTGCAGCAATATCCCCTGGTTTTTCAAGCACAGGGCCGGTCGTAGCCCTGATATCAGCACCCATCTCGTGGGCTATGATATGCGCAAGGGTGGTCTTGCCGAGGCCTGGCGGGCCGGAAAACAGGAGATGGTCTAAGGGTTCATCACGTTTCTGAGCAGCTTCAATCGCGATCTTCAAGGTCTCTTTGACCTGCACCTGCCCGACGAATTCATCCAACCGGGCCGGCCTGATGGTAAGATCTTCTCCTTCCTCCATGAGTGGCTCGGGTGAGATAATCCTCTCGGTCATGGCATCAGCGTTCCTTCATTTTTACGAGTGCGGCTTTGATAAGCTCCTGCACCGTGGGGGTTTTCATTACCAGGGCCGCAGCATTGACTGCATCCCGTGATTCTTTTTCTAAAAACCCGAGCGAGACAAGTGCGCTTACTGCGTCGTGAACAGCCGGGCTGGCCCTGCCGACGTCCCCCGCAATCATCGTCTCGCTGACTTTCTTCATCTTGTCCCGGAGTTCAAGGATCAGCCGTTTCGCACTCTTGCTTCCAATTCCGGAGATCCTGGTTAGTGCCTTTTCATCCTCGTTCAGGATCGCCATGGCAAAATCCTCGATTCCGATCTGGGAAAGGAGGTTCATGGCAATCTGGGGACCTATCCCACTCACCCCGATCAGGATCCTGAACATCTCCAGTTCGCTCTGGTGCATGAAACCGTAGAGTGTTATCGCATCTTCACGGACCGCCATATACGTCAAGAGTTTTACCTGTTCTGTAGTGTGCACCAGCAGCTGAAGTGCGGGCTGGGTTACCTGCACCTGGTACCCGATGCCCCCGACATCGATTACCACCCATCTGTCACCCGCCAAGACCGGTTTTCCACAGAGATGTGCGATCATTGTACTATCTCAGGATATGGATATGACATAAGGCAATCGAAAGGGCATCAGCTGCATCATCAGGAGCAGGAATTTCGTCCAACCGGAGAAGTCTTTTAATCATCTCCTGCATCTGGCGTTTATCTGCATGCCCGGATCCGGTGATCGCCTGCTTTACCTGGTTCGGGGTGTATTCCGCGATCGGGATAGTCCGCTGTTCAGCGGCGAGAAGGATGATCCCGCGTACTTCACTTACACCCATGGCCGAGGAGATATTCTTTGCGAAGAATAATTTTTCAAGAGAAACATGAGAAGGCTGGTATTTCTCAAAAAGTGCTTCGATTGCAATATATATTTTTAATAATCTCTCTGAAGCACGGAGATCCTTGCCGGATGTTTCTATACATCCATAACAGACTATCCGTATGTCCCCATTAGTTACTTCAATTACTCCGTACCCCAGTCGTGCAAGCCCGGGGTCGATCCCAATAACAATCATTCCGCAGACACTCCTGAACAGGTATATGGAGCTCCTGTGTTATACGGCGAACGGTTAGCGGAGTGAAGGTGTCTGTGAATCCGGGATCCGCTTAACCACACCAAAAACATGGAACAAAAAAACAGTTAAAAAAATTACTTCATTAATCCAAACGACTTCAGCGTCACATCCGTGTTCACAGCACCGACATGATACACAGCACCCTCGGACAGTTCGTTGATGACAACCTCTGCGGGTGAAAAAAGGGCAGTATCGATCTTATAGAAGTCGTTCCCTGCTTCCTTGAAGATGTCATTGAATGGCTTGCCGTATCCCTTGGACTTGCTGCTCGGGATCTTCTCAAGGTAGTCCTTTATCTCGGGTGCATTCATCGTGAGATTGATCCTGCCATGATAGATGGTGGCGTCGTTGGTGACACCCATGGCGAGCTTTGGACCCCTGACCGGTGGGACGGGTGCAGTTCCCATGGCTGCGATGATCTTTCGGGTATCAAATCCGAGTTCGTTGAGCTTATAGATTGCAGTCTCAACACAGCGTCCTGAAACCTGGATTGAACCGACCATTGAAGATGTAGGAGCAACGACAGCACAGACATTTGCTACATCCACATTGCAGTCTTCTGCAATTTTCTTCATAACTTCTGCATTCGGAAGGTGATCGCTCTCCAGGCAGATAACAGCCCAGTCAAAATCATCCTCGTATTCAATCACTTCAAAAGTATGCTTTGGTTTGAGAGAGAGTGCCCGTGCTGGTCCGCTGCCCATCGCAAAATAGTTGCCGGTTTTGACCGTCCATCCTGCTTTCTGTGAACCAAGGCATGAGATGGAGGGAAAATCCGTCATAACTTCTATGAACGGCATGGGGAATTCCTTGATGTGCCCCATCCGGAAGTTGACCTCTCCCAGTCCGCCCATACAAATCTCGGTGAATGCGCGGCCAGCTGCATAACCCCCACGGGTGCTTACGCCGCAGTCTACAATGCGTGCCCCGGTATCCAGTTCATGGTAGGTACAGTTGAATTCCTCTGGTATTTCGGCTAAATTCTCAAATATCTCCAGTGCCAGTTCATTAACACTCAACATTTACAAAAACCCCTGCATCATAAGAGAGGGGTTGAGAACAGATAATATTTTTCAAACTGATCCGGCGTCATACAAGATATTCGAGGACCTTTGCCGGGTCGTACCGCAGGGTGATGATCCGGGTTCTGCCTTTACCGTCACGGTACTGCAGGTTTATCAGCCGCATCGCATCCATTTTTTTTATAATTTCGTAGAACCGGGTGTAGCCGATTGATAAGGATTCCCTGAGGGATTTGTATACATCACCTGCGTTCATCTCATGTTCTTTTGCGCTTCTTTCTGCAAACGATTTGAGAATCAGCCGCTCTTCATCTTTGAGCGTTTTTAAAGTGTAGGAAAGGTGAAGGTACTTTGAAACCTCATAAGCACCGCAGATATCCTCCCGCCCGATAGTGCGCCGGGCCGCACGTTCTGCACTGAGCGTCGCCCGTTTTAAAAGATCAATTCCCACCCGCAGATCCCCGCTCTTGAGGGTCTGTTCAACAACGAGGTGAAGCAGTTCTTCGCTCAAAACACCCTGGAAAAGACCCTGCATAACCCTTGCTTTCATTATTTCCTGGATTTCGGCATTATCGTAAGGGGGGAAATAGATCTCGGCAGGACGAAAGACCGAGGCGACACGGGCATCGACTGCACGGGTAAGATCCACATCAAGATCGCTGACGATCACAATTACACCGATCCGTGTTCCCTCGTAAGTTTCATGGGACCGGAGCAGGGTGTAGAGCACCTTGTTTATCTCATTTTCATAGAGGAGATAATTCGCGTCATCGAGCGCAACGAGCAGCACAATCTCATCTTTTATCAGGATGCGGGCAACGGCATCAAACACCTGCTTAAAGGATGTGCCGGATGACGGGGGGAGATGCCCGGCGAGCTTTTTGTAAATCTGTGATATGATTGCAAATTTGGTGTTATCGATCTGGCAGTTAATGTACACCGGCACAAGCTTTTTTGTCGTATCTTCGATTTCTGCAAAAAATTTCCGGATACTTGTGGTCTTTCCCGTCCCGGGCAGCCCCTTGCAGACAGTATTGAGCGGTCTTACCCCGCGAAGGCCGGGCCGTATCTGGAATGCCAGTTCGCGCATCTGGGCATCCCTGAATTCGAACTGCTCGGGAACATAATCAATCTCCAGTACCTCGGGATCACGGAAGAGTGTTTCATCCCACATCAGCAGGTTCTTTTTCATCTCACTACACCTCTACGCCATCGGTATTAACTGCATTGGATTATTTCCGGATTAAAAAATAGATTTTCCTGTTGGATCTCGTTACATGGACAAATCTATATCTTCATACAATGAAAAAAAGAACGAATCAGGTGCGGCAGATGATGAAAGTTACCCCCACTGAAATGCATGATGAAGCAGGGGTCTGATGCCGCACTCCTCATGAAAACAGGAAATCCAGGAAGTCCACGGCATTTTTTGTCCCCAGTCCCCCGGACCGGGCTGCCTGTTCAGAGTATCGTTCCGTCGCATCCTTTTCTTTTCCAACAACAACGAAGGGAACCGGATCCCTCGTATGAGTACGGACCCTGATCGGGGTCGGGTGGTCGGGAAGCACTGCAAGTACACCGTCTAACTCTTCAAGGATCATGCCAATAACACCATCTACCCGTTCGATCGCGCGAACCTTCTCCTCAACGTCCCCCAGATGTCCGGCTTCATCCGGCGCCTCGATGTGAAGATACAGGAAGTCAAGGTGTTTGATTGCTTCGAGAGCATAGTGTCCTTTCGCGTCATAGTCTGTGTCGAGGTAACCGGTTGCACCCGGGACGGTAATCACTTCCATACCGGCACACCTCGCGATGCCGTTTAAGAGGTCCACGGCTGATATCACTCCACCTTTCTTCCCGTACTTTTTCTCAAAGGAGGGAAATGCGGGTTTGTGCCCGCCACTCCATGGCCAGATCTGGGTCGCGGGGGGTTTACCGGATTGTTGCCGTGCATAATTCACCTTATGTTCGAAAAAGAGCTCCGTGCTTTTCTCCATGCAGTGCAGGAGCAGGCCGGCATCCCCGCCTTTCGGGAGATAATCGGCAATGTTTTTCCCCACGATATCATGGGGCGGTGTGGAGGTGGCTCCCTTTCCATCGTGCACAACGAGCAGGTTACGATAACTGACTCCCGGCCTGAACATCACCCCTGGGATCCTATTTCCAAGCGAGGATAAGAGCTCGGCACCCTCGGGACTGGAGATATGCCCCGCTGAGAAGTCTGCCATAATCCCGTTCTGCACGGTCACCAGATTGCAGCGGTATGCAACATCGGTTGCATCAAGATCGATCCCTATGCTCACCGCTTCGAGCGGCCCCCTGCCGGTGTAATACATCTCCGGGGCATAGCCGAGGATGGACATGTTGGCAATATCGCTTCCTGCCTCAAAGTCATCAGGAATTGTCCGGAGCATCCCGCATGCCCCGTTTTGCGCCATCCTGTCCATATTCGGTGTTTTTGCATATTCGAGGGGGGTTTTACCTCCCAGCTCCACGAGCGGTTCATCCGCCATGCCATCACCGAGAATGACCATATACTTCATAGGAATCACTGTTGTTGAGGTATCTTTGTTATTTTTGTGCACCGTCATTGTGGGTGCTGCCGTTCCGCGAGCATCGCCTTGACAGCGATCCTCACGCTCTCCCGTGAACCGATCTGCGGTTTCCAGCGCAACCCTTTGATCCTGTCGACCGCAAGCTGCATCTTCGGCACATCCCCGACCCACCCGCGTTCACCTCCCGTGAACCTGAACTTCGTTAAGGGGAGCTGCATCTCGTCTGTGACAATCTCTGCGATACTTTTCACATCGATACAGTCCTCTGAGCCGATATTAAACGTGTTGACCGTATCACGGGTATGGCCGACTGTAAAGAGCATCGCCGCTATACACTCGTGCACCTCGAGGTATGATTTGGTCTGTTTCCCATCGCCGAGGATCTCCAGTTCGGATGGATTCTCCTCCAGTTTCCGGATAAAATCGTTGATCACGCCATGGCCGCTCCGCGAGCCGATGATATTGGCAAACCGGAAGATCCAGGCTTTCATACCAAACGAGTGGCAGTACGCAGAGATCAGCGCTTCACAGGCAAGCTTGCTCGCTCCATAAACAGAAATAGGTTCAAGCGGAATATAGCTCTCCGGGGTCGGGATGACTGTCGCGTCGCCATAGACCGTTGACGTAGAGGTGAATACCAGTTCGGGAACATCGTGCAGGCGCATGGCTTCGAGGACACGGTAGGTCGCCATGATATTGTTCTGCATGGTCGGGTCAGGGTTCACAGCACTCTGGCGGACATCGGGATCCGCCGCAAGATGGAAAAGCCTGTCAGCTCCCTGTACGTACTCCTGCCACCCGTCACCCAGCAAATCTTTCTGTACGAACCGTACCTTACAGGAATCAATGTGCCGTGCAATCGTTTCCCTGCGCCCGGCACAGAGGGAATCAATCACCAGGACCTCGTTTCCCTGTGCAACGAGAGTATCAACAAGGTGCGAGCCGATGAACCCGGCTCCACCTGTCACGACATCAAACATCACTACATAATATGTCGTCCATGCTATAGGATTACTGTTATGTTCATTGGGATCGATCACGGCACAACTGCGATGCGTTTTGCCGGAGAACCGGGAATGTTCAAGATCTCACGGGAAGCGGCAAAAGAATTCGCTATACAGGATCTCTCGAGGTTATGTCCAATCGATGAAATTGAAGGAATTGCCCTCTGCTATTCGATGGGTGACAATATTTCCTCAATCACCACTATCAGCAAGATGAAAAACCGTGGACTCATCAGCCAGGATGGGGCAGGACAGCACATTGGGGGGGGGACAAGGGTTTTTGATGAGGTTGCAAAGAGCGGGATCCCTACGATTGTCATCCCCGGTCTCCACCGCGGGTCCCCCACAGATTCCCGTTTCAAGGTATATTCTCACCAGTCAAGTCCTGAAAAAATCGGGATTGCCTATGAAGTCAGCTGTGCTCTTGGTGATGATGTCGTTGTGTCTGATGTAAGCTCAAATACCGTCACCCTCCTTATCACATCAGGAAAACTGGTGGGAGCTTTTGATGCCTGTATCTTTGCACCGGGTAGTCTTCATGGTGCACTCGATGTGGACGCGATACGGCGGATAGATGCGGGGGAATGTACTGCAAATGAGGCTTTCCAGCATGCAGGAGTAAATTTCTCCCTTCCGGAAAAAGAGCGCATGCGGTCTGTTGCCATGTTTGCAGCGATGGAATGTGCCGCCCTCCTGTTGTTAAACACTACCGCTTCCGTGGCACTTGCCGGCAGCCTTGCACCAGTCATCGCACCTGAAGTAAAAGCACTTCTTGATCGTGATGTGGCAGTATTTGATGAATGGTGCGCGTCAAGGGGTCTGGTCAGGATCGCCCGCGATGTATTCTGCGGGAAAACAGAAATTCTCGGGCTTGATGTAGATCTGTAGATTTATATCGATTAATCATGTAAGATTATTGGGGATTTTTTCTTGAGAGAGTTACGTATCCACGGCAGGGGTGGACAGGGTTCCGTCACTGCTGCTGAACTAATTGCCATCGCTGCATTCGAAGGGGGCGTATTTGCCCAGGCCTTTCCGGCATTTGGTGTTGAGCGGCGGGGGGCACCAGTCCAGGCTTTTGTACGATTCGATGACAAAATCATCCGCAAACGAAGTCAGGTCTATGAACCGGATTATATCATTGTACAGGACAGTACCTTAATCAAAGACGTGAACGTGTTCCAGGGTGTAAAGAAGGGGGGTATTGTGATTGTGAACACGGAAAAAGTGCCTGACTATAAGGTTCCGGAAGGTGTCAAATTGATCACTATCGATGCAACAACCATTGCTTTGAAGGCAATCGGGCTCCCCATCACCAACACATCACTTATGGGGGCTTTCGCTGCTGCAACGGGAGAAATAAAATTTTCCGCACTGGAAAATGCTCTCAATCACCGTTTCCCGAAGGAACTTGCAATAAAAAATATCGAAGCTGCCCGCCAGGCGTATGACAAGGTAAAAGGAGCTGCATAATGGCACTTGCTGTAGGATGCAGGGGCCGGCCGGGAAAGTCCCGTGACAACAAAACCGGTTCGTGGCGTGTCTTCAAACCGGTCTTTGACAGGGAGAAGTGTACCAAATGCGGGTTGTGTATGACCCTTTGCCCAGAGGGATGCATCCATGAGACTGTTGAGGACTTCGTAGACCCTGATTACACGTACTGCAAGGGCTGTGGGATCTGCGCCGAAGAATGCCCGGGTGAAGCGATTGAGATGAAACAGGAGGAGAAGTAAATGATGGAGATAACCGAAGGGTCACATGCAGTGGCAGAAGCTGTCCGGCTCTGTCGTCCACAGGTGATCTCTGCATACCCGATCACACCGCAGACTCATGTTGTCGAGGCTCTCGCCGATATGGTTGCAAATTGTCAGCTTGATGCGGAATACATCACTGTCGAGAATGAATTATCTGCCCTCTCTGCCTGCATTGGTGCGAGCGCTGCAGGTTCCCGCACCTATTCTGCAACAACTTCACAGGGGCTTGCCCTTATGTTTGAGGTCTGCTTTAACGCTGCCGGCATGCGCCTCCCGATTGTGATGTCCATTGCCAACCGGGCACTGGGTGCACCCCTCTCGATATGGAACGATCAGCAGGATTCCATATCTCTCCGGGACTCAGGCTGGCTCCAGTTCTATGCCGAGGATAACCAGGAAGCAACCGACCTGCACTATATTGCCTACCGGGTTGCTGAAGACCATTCCGTCCTGCTCCCTGCATTTGTCTGCTTTGACGGCTTCATCCTTTCACACACTTATGAACCCATCGATATGCTATCGCAAGAGGATATTGATCGGTTCCTTCCGGAATTCACGCCCTACGAACGGCTTGATGCTGCGGACCCTATCAGTTTCGGGATGTATGCCACACCGGATTATTATCTTGAATTCAGGTATGAAATGGATCGTGCCCTCAAGGAATCAAAAGCGATCATCCAGAATACAGGAAAAGAATTCGCCCGGATGTTCGGGAGGGATTATAGTGCGATGGTCGAAGGGTATCGCCTTGAAGATGCTGACACGGCGATCGTTGCATTGGGCTCGATCTGCGGTACTACCAAGGACTCAATCGATGAGATGCGGGATGAAGGCAAAAAAGTCGGCCTGCTCAAGATCCGTGTCTTCCGCCCGTTTCCCACGGAAGATGTGGCAAAGGCTCTTGCCCATGTCAAGAGAGTTGCCGTGCTTGACAAGAACATTTCACTGGGTGCAAAAGGTGCAGTTGCCCTGGAGGTCAAGGATGCACTCTATAGTTCCGGCATCCCGGTCAAGGATTATATCATCGGTCTAGGCGGAAGAGACGTCAGAAAGAAAGACATCAAAGCGATTGTCGCACTCGTCGAGAAAGGGCAGGGCGATATGTTCTATGGACTGCGCACGGAGGTGCTGTGAGATGGTCGATAAAACCCTTGAATTATTTGATTGCGGACACCGGGCATGTGGCGGATGTGGTGCTGCTCTGGCGGCTAGACTGGTAACAAAAGCCGCAGGCACGGATACCATTGTTGTTTCTTCCACGGGCTGCATGGAAGTGTTCTCCACACCCTACCCGGAGACTGCCTGGAAGGTGCCGTGGATTCATTCTCTCTTTGAAAATGCAGCGGCAGTTGCATCCGGTATCGAAGCATCGCTCAAAAAACAAGGCAGGAAAGAGAAAGTGGTGATCATGGCAGGTGACGGGGCCACCTTCGATATCGGTATGATCTGTATCAGCGGTGCCTTCGAACGCGGTCATGACTTTACCTACATATGCTACGACAATGAAGCCTACATGAACACCGGCATCCAGCGTTCCGGTGCCACACCGTACGATGCCAGCACCACAACAAGCCCGGCAGGCAAATGCTCGTTTGGCAACAAACTTCCAAAAAAGGATATGCCGCAGATCCTGGCAGCACATGGTGCACCTTACGTTGCTACCGCTTCCATTGCCTATCCCGCTGATCTCATGCAGAAGATTGAGAAAGCGGTCAATACCAAAGGTCCGTGCTATGTCCAGGTTCATGCACCCTGTTGTACCGGCTGGGGCTTTGAAGGAGATCAGACCATCGCAGTTGCCAAGCTGGCAATCGAGACAGGACTCTGGGTCAATTATGAAATGGTCGACGGTAAGGTAGTAAAAGCAAAAAAGGTTGTCCGCAAACCGGTTGAAGAATATCTCAAGACCCAGAAACGTTTCCGCCATTTGTTCAAACCAAAACGGCAGGATGCCGAGATCGCCGCTATCCAGGCAATGGCAGACAGGAATGCAGAAAAATATGGCATCGATATCAAACTCAGGAAAGAATAACAAATTCGCCTTTTTTTTCTGTCATTTTTTCATTCTGCCATCCTGATACAGGTTCCCAGTATTATACATTATGCAGGATCAAGGGACGGCGTTTCAGAGGACATCAACAATGTTAATAGGGTGCAGGGAAACATTAGTAAGAGACCGGGCTCGTGGTCTAGTTGGTTATGACGTCGCCCTTACACGGCGGAGGTCGCCGGTTCGAATCCGGCCGGGCCCATGGTGTTTTGAGGGAAACCTGTTTTAAAAAAAAGATTTCAAAAAATAAGCTCTCTTTATTGCCAAGCTTTTTCGATGCGATTAAGAGGGAGCCCATATTTACCCGAGTTTTATAACTTTTAAGTAATTGTAAACATATTTGAATAATATCGTAATATTACTCTCAATTAATTTAGGTTAAGCGATGAATTATGGATTCGAATAGTCAATTCCCGTATAAACTTGACTCTAATATTGAGATTCTTAGAGAAATAGGTCGAGGGGGATGCGGAATTGTTTTTTTAGCCCGAAATAATAATTTTGGTACAATTTTTGCAATTAAAACATTTAAAGATCAATTTTTAAAAAATCTTCATATTAGAAAAAGGTTTGAAAAAGAGGCCCGGAATTGGATCAAACTTGAGCCCCATCCTTATATTATTCATCCATTTTTTGTCGAAAAAATTTCTGGAAGATTGTTTATCGGGATGCCATACATCCCAAAAAATTCCGATGGTTGTAATACATTAAGAGAATATCTAGAGAAACAACCTCCAAAACTCATACAAAGCTTAATTTGGGCGATTCAATTCTGTGTTGGAATGGATTATGTAAACAACCAAGGAATAATTTCTCATAGAGATATTAATCCTTCAAATATATTCATAGATACTAAAAAAAATGTCAGAATTGCCGATTTTGGTTTATCAAAAAGCATAGATGATTCCACGATCCCCTCATGCAAATCAATAGAAAATGAACAGGGCAATCATCAATTTACTAACCTGACAAGTCCTGGAGACCTGCTTGGCACTCAAAAATATATGTCCCCAGAACAATTCGATGATCCAATCAAATGTGATATCCGTAGTGATATTTACAGCTTCGGACTTGTATTATATGAATTGGCTTCTTTTGGGGGTTTCCCTTTTGATCCTATCGGGGAAGAGGGAGATTCGTATTGTGATCCAATGGTACCGTACGAGTGGAGAAAGTTACATGCAGAATCCCAAGTTCCCCAATTAGATAGTCCTTTGAATGACATTATTTAAAAATGCTTGAAAAAAAACCCAAACGAACGTTACCAAAAATTTCAAGATTTACAAAAAGATCTTGCAGTTGTATACCAGGCCATTGCAGGCAAAACATATTCCCCCCTGCATCCACGAGAGTTCAAAGTCGAGGCTTTAATATCCAGAGGTGCAAGTCTTGATAATCTTGGTCTTTATGAAGTGGCGCTCACTTGTTATGATTATGCTATTGAACTCGATCCATTTGAAATTAAAGCATTAATAAACAAAGCATACTGTTTGAATGCGTTGGGAAGATATGATGAGTCTATCCTTTATTCCGACAAAGCATTAAAAATTGACTTAAAATCCAGAGAGGCAACAGGAAATAAAGGTGTTAGTTTCTTCAAATTAAAAAGATACGAAGAGGCAATTCTTCTTTTTGATTCAGCTATTGAACTTGCGCCGTGGGATTCATCCATATGGATGAACAAGGGGACTTGTTTATTAAATTTGGGTCGGTATGAAGAAGCAATTGATTGTTTTAACACAGCTATTGATATTAATCCAAATTTTTCTGAAGCTTTCAAAGGAAACGGAAACGCTCTTTCAAAACTTGAGCTGTATGAAGAAGCTATTGAAAATTTTGACAAAGCCTTAAAAATTGATCCTTATGATAAAAGCGCATGGAATTCTCAAGCAATTGCATTTGCCCATTTAAAAGATTTTCAATCAGCGTTAGTATGTTCAGAAAGAGCACTTGAAATTGATAACAAATATTGCGATGCATATCTGACTAAAAGTACGACTTTATTAAGAATGGGCAGGAAAGAGGAGGCAATTGAACCTTTAAATCAATTATTAAAGATAGATCCTTTTTATCAAATAGCATGGAAACAAAAAGGAGTAATCCTTTACGAACTTGAAAAATTGACAGAATCCTTAGTATGTTTCGATAAAGCAACGGAAATTTTCCCCACCGATGTAATTAGTCTAAAAAATAAAGGAATGGTCTTGGAAAGATTGGGGTTTTATAATGAATCAATAGATTGTCTTAACAAAGTCCTTGAAATTGAACCAACAGATACAGTCAGTCTTGGACAAAAAGGAGTAATTTTAGGGAAATTGGGATTTTATGAAGACTCAATAAACTGTTTTAGTCCTTGAATATGACCCTGTAAACATCCATACCCTTAAAAGTAAGTTAATAAGTATCAAGGCATTAGGAAATCAATTTTCTAGCGATACTGCTCTGTGGAAACGTACGAGTGAGACTCAAGAAAAATAATAAGAATTTCGAAAAATATCTATAGCAATTTTATGACAATCCAAAGACGAGCGGATAAAGATCATCGTCGATGAACCGCTTCACTAAAAATATCCCAATTCAAGGCAAGTTGTTCCGGGCGCTGTTGAAAGCGTATACTGAAAAAATTGAGTCGAGAGAACAACTTGATTCATCCTTCTAATATTCCAAAACTCTTTTCCAGATTTTGTTGTGATAAAATATGGGTGTTTAAACCCGTTTCTATCTCTCGCCCCTACTCCAGGTCAATTGATCCGGAGATTTGCCTCCCAATAGGTGCTATTAGCGGTCATTTTCAGCTGCAATTTATCCCCCGACAGCCGAATGGGCAAAGAACTGAAGGATTCCCAAAACAATAGTGCTGGTTTTTCCTGAATTAGTGTCAAAAAGCCTTCCGGAACGAAAAAATGGAGCCTGAATTGGGGAGATCAGAGGGTATTTCCTGTGATACTCCAGATAGTGAAAAAAGGGGATGTCACGGCACCTTTACCAAAGCAGACCCCGGTTTCTTTTTATGTACCGCTCTTTGAGTCCGTATAACTTCTATGAATGAGTTCTTCAGAGGTGTCCCATCCTGGCAAATCTCCACGATACCGGCGTCCTCAATCCGGAAAAATCTCCAGATACCGTACCGGGAATAGACCCAGAGCTCTTTGATGATGGGGCCCGATGAAGGAAAGGACCGGAGCTGCATAACTGGTTCGCGGAACTCTCTCTCCATCTCCTCCCGGGTACCGCAGAGTCGCCGGGCTTTTCGGATCTGGACAAAGAAGAGTGTGCTATTACTCATGATCATAAAGTCGCAAAAACTCTCCTTGTTTTTCATAAAGCTCATGACCGTCCCCCGTGCCATAGCAACCAGGATCGCATCACCCAGCCCTTGCCGGGGCGGCCGTCCTCGGGTCATGTCGCACCTCCGGAGTCTCCATTGCGATGTATCTCATTATCGGGATCATCCGGGTTGTCTTTGCATGGCCGGAATAGCTCACTCTGAACCCTGAGTTCCCTCGGCAGCGATTTTGTCCTGACCGAAATGTTGTAGTGGTGCCAGTGTGTTCTCTTTACGCTGATACGCCATACCTCATCACCCTGTTTGTTGATCTGGCGGGCAATAACGTGCGGGATGAGATAGAGAAGGATCCCATCCTCAGTTGCTGACCGGCGTGCTGTCATGGTGACCGCTCCCGCTCTTCGAGAATAGCGAGCCGCTGTTCGATCCGTTCGATCTTCTTGTTCTGCCGTTCAGCGACACGATCCTGCCGGTCGGCAAGGAAGAGGACCATGTTCCCCCGCATCCCGGAATACATGGTGTTCGCATGTCCATTCCTGATTATATCTGACGCATCCTGGTCCGGTTCCGGTACCTCGGCCGGGATATTCTCAGATCTCCCTGGCTTTTTTGGTGTTGTTGATGGTGTGTTCTTTTTCATCTGGTTCACTTCAGAAATTTTTTGTTCAACTATCGTTCTTACCATGGAGAACTCCCGCTCTGCTTCGCACAATCTCAGGCGCCGGTCCGGCCAAAGCCTCGGTTGGAGTCGCAGCGACTAGACTTCCAGATTCCCTGAACTATGCAGACGGCAGGCTATCGTGTACTGCAGCATTCAAAGAATCAATACGCCGGACTTGCGGTCAATTACGACGTGTGCTAAAAAAGCCGGGTGAGATGGTACCAGTCCGGGCGCCCGCAGGAGTTTTCCCGGAACCGGTGATCAATTCATTCACTTCAAGAGAAGGAACAATGAGTGCTCCTGCCAGTCCGCACACTGACAGCATTGAAAGAAAGAAGAACCCGGCGAACCAGGTTGCACGCTTTGGTGCATACCCGAGCCGCCGGATTCTCCTCGCTGTCCGTGTGCAGAAATTCCATGTCATGGTAATAAATAAACAAGGATTTCCGATATATTAAGGAGATTGGTCGAAATGAGGAACAGCGGATATTTTGGGAATTTCAACGGAAACGGGGCGTGTAAAACGGTTCATTTGTCAGACAACCAGCGGGCGCGGCACGGTCGTGATCAAATGCCGGTTTTGCGGGGGATTTGGATGGGAAAAAGGGATTTGGGAAGGGAGGGTGCCGCATAAGAATGTTGTTCTTCTTCACCTCAGCATCGCTGTGAGTGTGAGGGAGCACAAAATGGCAGGAGAAAAATTCCTGGCGAGCGTTCAGGTTTTTATTCAACGTTTATCCCGAGCCCAAAAAAAATAGTTTTTTTTAGTTGATCCCTGCAAGCCTGATCGAAAAGGTCAGGTTCTGCCCCGCCAGTTCATGATTCGCATCCAGGGTGATCGTTGACTGAGTAACATTGATGATTTTTACCAGCCTTTCTGCTCCATCAGTAGCTCTCCTGACAGAATAGAACTGTCCCACAACCGGTGTCATGTTTGCAGGAAATGCGGATCTGTTCAGGGTTTGGACAAGTGAACTGTTATAAGATCCATACGCTTTTTCGGAGGGAATCCTTACGGTCTTTACATCGTTCACTGCCATGCCAACAACCGCCTCGTCAAAACCCGGAATAACCATCCCTTTTCCAACCGTAAAAGTCAACGGTGTTGTGGCGTTTACGTTTGTGTCAAAAACGCTACTATCGTCCAATGTCCCGGTGTAAAATACATTCACCGTATCACCCGTTTTTGCAACAAACGGGTTGAACAATACAAACCCGAGGATGGCAACAAGAATGATTCCCGCTGCCGCAATAATTCCATACTGGACCTGTTTTTTTTTGCGGACGGCAACTGCTTCTTTCCCCTTGATTTTTTCAGATTTCTTCATAACGCTCATGTACACAATAATCCTGTATGCCATATACAATTGACTCATCAGCAACACCGTAATAGAGCGTTAAGGTGGTTCCGATCAAATCCGAGTTCAGACTATCAGGAGCGATATACATCCCTGTTGGGCAAGTATGATCGCTTTTTTTTCAACGATGAAGCCGGTCATTTTTCACACAAAGGGGATTACAAGGGGATCTGGGGTAGAAATGGATCGCTCTATCACGATTGTACTTTATTTATACATTCACAACGCACGTAGTGATGTTGAATATGTCTGATGAAGTGAGAGTTGCAGATGTCGCTGGTAAGAAAGTCCAGTGGGACCCGGCGCAGATGCGCAAGATCCAGGAACACCCCTGTTTTTCCGAAAAGGCATGCCACACATTCGGGAGGTGTCATATTCCGGTTGCACCCAAATGCAATATCCAATGCAACTATTGTATTCGTGACTTTGACTGTGTGAACGAAAGCCGCCCGGGTGTCACAACAAGAGTACTCAATGCTGATGAATCCATGGACATGGTCAAAAAAGTTGTAGATAAGTATGATTATATCAAGGTCGTCGGGATCGCCGGGCCGGGGGAACCGCTTGCAAATGAAGAGACCTTCGAAACACTCCGCCGCCTTCACGAGCACTATCCCAATGTAATCAAGTGCATCAGTACAAACGGATTATTGCTCCCGGAGAAGATCGACCTGCTGCAGAAATATGATGTTGGTAATATCACGGTGACGCTTAACGCCATTGACCCGGAGATCGGCGCAAAGATCTACCAGTATATCGATTATCAGGGCAAGCGCTACACGGGGATCGAAGGGGCAAAAATTCTCCTCTCCCAGCAGTTAAAAGGCATTGAAGAGGCAGTGAAAAGGCATATGATTGTGAAAATCAACACGGTCTATATTCCGGGCATCAACGAAGATCATATTCCGGAGATTGCCAAAAAGGTTGGCGAGATGGGTGTGTATACATTCAACGTCATCCCTCTTATTGCACAATACAAGTTTGCCGATATTACGCCGCCAACACCGGAGATGAAACGTAAAATGCAGGATGAATGCGGGAAATACGTCAAACAGATGCGCCACTGCCAGCGGTGCCGGGCTGATGCGGTTGGAAAACTGGGGCACGATATTCAGTCGTGTCTGTACGAAAAAAAATAATTCGTTTTTTTTATTATTTATCAAGTGTACATTCCTCTCCACACCGTCATTACCTGACCCGGATGCCCTCCCCTTCAAGAATCAGCTGTCTTCACGCGGAGAAAACCATCCCGTGCGAATACCTGGTAAGCGAGGAATTCCATTTTATACAACCTTTTTTTCCGGAAGGGACAAGGACTGCATCTCTCGCTCAGGATGCATGAAATAAACATTTCCTGTGAAAATCATATTATTCAGATATAATGCGGAGATTGTTACCACTCCATCCATCTGTTACGATGAAAGTCGCCGCCCCCGACAGGGCTTCCTTTGCGGCGGATCGGTAACTAAGATGCCAAAAAAACTTCCTGCCCGCCGTGCCTCGGAGAGACCCTGATGCGGGGGTCCTTCGTATATTGTAGCGATTTTCTTAATTTGGGTGTGAACCGAATCGATTCACATCTGTTCCTATAGTCTGTTGGGCAAGGGCTGATGCGAGTCACACGACCTGCTGAATTCCGCATCTTTTTAAAAAAAACATGATCTGGAAAAATGGAGGTGTAAGGTCCGGGTTTTATAGGTCCTAAAAAAATGAAAGTGACTCCAATGAATCCAGCGAAGGGAAATGAGAAAAATTCCCGGACCTTTTTACAGGGGCATATCTGCAGCCAGGCCAGAGGTTTGTTTCATACTGGCGGTCATGGTCAGGATCCGGTTCAATTCATCGATAACCGGTTGCAGTGCAGGGGGTATCGCTGAGTCCTCGGCAATCACCGTCATGCTATGGTAACTAATGATGTATTTTATTAAATCGACACTGCCATGGTGTGCCGAATAATTCCCTTCAAGCAACGAGAACTGTGACTGATTTAAGAGAGTAACAATCCTGTCGATATCCGTCTTGTTTATCTCAATATCCTGATTGACAGTCTTGCTCGAAACCACAGCAACACCGTTATCGAAAATGACCAGACGGTCATTAAAGCCTGCAAAACCTCCAGTCCTGTAGTAATCAACCAGCACAGCGGGTGTGTGGGGGAGCGATACAGGGGGGGTTTTCGAGCCGAGACAACCAGATACCACTACGAGAGTAATAATCAGGACTACGCCTATCACCCACCATTTTTTTATAAAAATCCCTCCACTTTTTCTGGAAGTCAACGGTAATTGTCCTGGTTATATCTGGACAACATCGGTCTTTGAAGATTTTGCTGCTGCTTTCCGCTCCGGGAGAACCTCTTCAAGAGCCTTGATGAGACTATCAACTTTTTCATTCGTGAAAGTCGCCCTGAACGCGGCAAGTTCCATAGCATTCATAATCATAACACCTTTTTTCTTTATGGGAAGACCATGTTCACCGATCGGGTTGATGTCGATGGCAAGAGAGGCTGCCCGGTTCTTTGTCGCGGGGAGTCTGATGATGGAAACACCTTTTACTGAGGTATTTTTACGCTCCCAATCCTGTCCCTCTTCAATAAATGCTTTAAGCGTTTGCGTTAATTCCATGAGAAGAACTATTGATTTATATATTAAAAGGTTATTCGATATGATGCGAAAGTACCTTATTTTTCCCAGGTATGGTTCCCAGGCAAATATTCCACGCATACTCCGGATACGTTTCCTGCACCGCTGACCCTGAATTCCCCGATATACCATATATGGTTTGAACAATAGATCTTCTATCAACAGCGAGGAATATGCCAGATATAACTCTATCTCATAACCAGAAGTTTTCGCTCGATCAGACGCTTGGCTGTGGCCAGGTATTCCGATGGGATCGCACCGATGATGGATGGTGGTATGGTGTCGTTGGCGAGCGGGTTATCAGGTTACGGCAGGTTGGTATGCGGCTTACGTTTGAAGGCGCGCCGGCGTCTTTCATTACCCACTATTTTTCACTTGATGTGGATCTTCTCCCCATCCTGTCATCCATTGACCGCGATCCTTTCATCCATACCGCAATCAGTCAATGCACCGGTCTACGCTTGATCCGGCAACCCAAATGGGAGTGCCTTGTGTCCTATATCTGCTCGACCAATTCCAATATTCCCATGATACGACGCAGGATAGCAACCATTGCACGGCAGTTCGGGAAAGAAATTACCTTCGAAGACAAAATCTATTACACTTTTCCCGATCCTTTGACCATGTCAGGTTCCGGGGATCATATACTCACGGACTGCAAACTGGGTTACCGTACTCCCTATGTCCTTGATACTGCCGGTAAGATTACTGATGTCAGACAGTGGGAGGATACTATTACTGCACTGCCATTTGAGGATGCACGACGCGAACTGATGAAACTTAAGGGCGTAGGACCCAAGGCAGCTGACTGCATTCTTCTCTTTGCCTTCCAAAAATACGAGGCGTTCCCGGTCGATATCTGGATACGCCGGATTATGCAGCAGAACTATATAAAAACCCTGAGCATTACTTCCACACTTACGGGCTGGGAATATGACACAATACGCCGTTATGCAAAAAATCATTTCGGGGAATACTGCGGGTATGCGCAGGAGTACCTGTACGCGGCGAGGGAAGGGTGAGGTTCTGGATAATTCTGAAACTGCATTGACATTTTTTCTAAAATTTTTTCAAGTTCGGAATCATAAATGTGTATTGACACTTTTTGCTAAAACAGTGTCACATTACGATATGGGCTCGTGGGGATGGACAAGCATCCCCACTTCGCCAGATTCAGTTTAACATGAAAACGTAGAGAGAGAGATCAACCGACTAAGCCGCCGCGGGGGTGCCCCTTCGGGGGCGGCGGAACCCTCATAATCATTTCTCTTATAAAAAGATAAGAGACTTTACGTCCCGATGTCCCAGCTGCAGAGGTATTTCTTCTGCTTGTTTGTCATCTCATCAATGGCGAGCCCAAGTGATGAGAGTTTCAGGTTAGCAACCTGTTCATCGATCTCTGGAGGAACTTCGTAGACCCCGCCTTTAAGTTTCCTGCCGTTCTTTGCGATGTACCGGGTGCAGAGCGCCTGGAGGGCGAAGCTTAAGTCCATGACCTCGATCGGGTGCCCCATGCCTTTTGGAGTGGCGAGGTTGACAAGCCGGCCCTCGGCAAGGACATGGACCGCTTTTCCTTTGAGCATGAACGTCTCGATGCCGTCCCGCTGGATGACCTTATCGGCGTTCTTGTGGAGCCATTCGATGTCGATCTCGATATTGAAGTGGCCGGCATTCGAAAGGATGGCGCCATTTTTCAGTTTCCTGAAGTGTCTGGCGGCAATGACTGCAACATTGCCGGTTGTCGTGACGAAGATGTCACCAATGACTGCTGCCTCGTCCATGGACATGACCATGAATCCGTCCATGTGGGCCTCGAGAGCACGCCTTGGGTCAATTTCAGTGACTATGACTTTTGCGCCGAGCCCGTGGGCTTTCTTCGAAAGCCCCCGCCCGCAGAAGCCGTAACCGGCAACCACGAAGTATTTCCCGGCGATGAGGGTATTCGTCGTGATCATGATCGACGAGAGGGAACTCTCCCCGGTACCGTGGACGTTGTCGAAGAACCGCTTCATGGGGGTGTCGTTCACGGCGATGACCGGGAATTCGAGCTTGCCTTCCGCTGCCATCGACCGGAGCCGGTGGATACCGGTCGTGGTCTCTTCGCAGCCGCCGATCACCTTCCTGATGAGGTCTCGGCGCTTCGTGTGGATGTAATGGATGAGGTCCATTCCGTCATCGATGGTGATGACCGGCATGGCATCGAGAACCTGGTCGATGGCGGCATAGTACTCATTGACCGAGCATGCACGCTTCGCATAGCAGTGGACGTTCCTGATGTCATTGAGGGCTTCAGCTACGTCGTCCTGGGTGGAGAGCGGGTTGCAGCCGGTGATGTACACCTCGGCACCGCCCGCAGCGAGCGTTGAGACCAGGTTTGCGGTCTTGGCCTCGACATGGAGTGCCATGCCGATCGTTATGCCGGCAAACGGTTTTTCCTTAACAAACTGTTTTTTTATTGTGGCAAGCACCGGCATGTACTGCGCTGCCCATTCGATTTTCAGCTTTCCTGAGCTCATGAACATCCTCATAGGGTGGGGGCCAAAAACCAGCCGCCCGGATACTGACTACTCAATGAATAGGCATCGCAAGTTACATAAAAACTCCGTGAATGCCAGGCTGATGGGAAATATAGATAGTATCCGCCACCCAAGGTGTATCCAATGGTGCTGACGCGACGGATCATCCCTTGTCTCGATCTCAAGGATGGCAGGGTGGTAAAGGGTACTAACTTCCTCGGGCTCCGCGATGCCGGGGATCCTGTCGAGCTTGCCGAGCGGTATAACGAGCAGGGTGCAGACGAAGTGGTATTCCTCGATATCACCGCCTCCAAGGAGAAGCGGGGGATCATTGTCGAGCTCATCAAACGAGCCGCCGACCAGCTCTTCCTGCCGCTCACCGTCGGGGGAGGTCTCAGGTCCCTTGATGATATCCAGCAGATCCTTCGGGCTGGCGCCGATAAGGTGAGCGTCAACACGAGTGCCGTTCACGATCCCACTCTCATCACCCGGGGAGCCGGGGCGTTCGGCACGCAGTGCATCGTGGTCGCGATGGACGTGCGCCGGAATTTCACCCCGAACGAGGAGGCAATCCCCGTGTATCTTGACGATGGGCGGATGTGCTGGTACGAGGTGGTCATTTATGGTGGGAGTAAGCCGACTGGTATTGATGCCGTAGCATGGGCAAAGGAGGTGGAGGAGCGGGGCGCCGGTGAGATTCTCCTCACCAGCATGGAAACTGACGGAACGAAGAATGGATTCGATATTTCCATAACCTCAGCAATCTCCGATGCAGCGGGCATCCCGGTCATCGCGAGCGGCGGTGTCGGGACGCTCGGACATTTCTATGACGGTTTTACAAAAGGAAAAGCGGATGCGTGCCTCGCAGCAAGCGTTTTTCACTACGGTGAATTTACTGTCCGCGATGTAAAAGAGTATCTTAAATGTCGGGGTATCCCGGTACGGCTCTGATGTCGAGCTCAAACGCCGCTACCGGATGCTCCAACTCAAAGGCATTCAGCACGGCGGGGTTGATCTCCCCGAATGCACCAATCTTTTTTCCGCCGGCAATTATGTCCCCTCTTCGGCCACTTATGAATGCCGGGTCATCTGATTCTTTCACGGTATAGGTAATCGAGAGCTCGTGAAGAACTGCATCGGCAGATGCATAGGCTTCCGAAAAATCTGCATCCGGGTGGGTGCTGACACCGGCTGCCTGCTGATAGGTGAGACAGGAGTCCACTACGTCGCCTACCGTGAAAAGGCGCTGCGGGAGTTCGCGGTGGCGATTCAGGGTCAGGAATTCAAGGAGCAGGGGAAGAAGATCTGTCCTGACTACGGTATTATCGATACTGATCGGGTGCATCACACGGAGGACACCCTCCCGCCCGGGCCGCTGCATCTTTTTGTAGAGGATATCCTCGCTCGTAAGCGTGAACGGCATCACTTCGAGGTACCCAAGTCCGCAAAACGCCTCGCGGGCAAGAGCTGCATAGACCTGCACCGGGTGCGGTTTTCCTACAGTGAAGGTAGCCGGCGGGGGGTCCATGATTTTGTCATACCCATACGCAATCGCCACATCCTCGAAGATATCCCAGTCATGCATAACATCAGCCCGGTAGCAGGGCACCTGTACCTTTACCCGGGCAGCCCCTGCCGGCTCGGCACCGAACCGCATCCGTTTGAGCAACTCCGCCATCTGCGGTGCCGTCAGTTCTATACCAAGCAGCCGTGAGCACTCTTTCACGCTCACAGTCCGCTCTGCGGGAGCAAGGGTTGGGGTCTGAACCCCGCCAATTCCGACGCTTTCGATCTTCGCGCCTGCCTCTGCCATCGCAGTACAGATGATACTGACGGCAACACCCACCGCCCTAACATCCGTCCCGGTAGTGTCGAGCAGAATATTCCTGGTATCGATAGTCACCCTCGTTTGCTCACCGTTGATAATTGGGGGGAACGAGAGGACATTGTCATCATCGTCCACAATCAGCGGGAAGAGCGGGAAGTCCTTCACGATCTTCGCGTAATCCCTGCCCTTCGGGTGCTTCTCAAGGATCTCATCCATCGTCATCTCTTCAGTATAATCGAGCGGCACGAACTTCCTGCTCCGCGGCGAGGCGATGTACCGGAACGGCGGTTTGACGGCGTCGAGATCATGGATGCCTATCGCCACTTTGCTCCTGCCCCTGCCAACAGCCCAGTGGAGCGACTCCTGCAGTGACATGATGCTCTGGATGGATTCGTCATCGAACTCAACCCCGCGGATGATCGCTGCACCAAGCACGGGGCGGATATTTGCGAGGGCGGGATCCACGGTGAACGATATTCCCGAGGGCCTCACAGGGTACACGGGTAGCCCGGTCTCGATCCCGAGGAATCCCCGCATGGCCCGGGCTACGCCTTCGGGCGAAAAGAGGTCGGGGCGATCCGGGAAGAACTCCACATCCGCGTGATCTTCCTCAATTCGTTCCACGTCCGAGCCGATAAGGGCGACCTTGTCGAGAATCGTCTTTTTATCGGTGCGGGTGAGCCGCTCGAGATATTTGTAGGGAAGGGTGATGACGGCCATTTCAGACACCTCCCTTGGTGGAGCGAAGCGCAGGGGTCTCCCGCAGGAACGCCACATCACTCCGGTGCAGGTAGCGGAGATCTTTCAGGCCGAGGCGGAGCATAGCGATCCGGCTCACACCAAGGCCCCAGGCAAGGACGGGGTAGTTGATCCCGAGCGGCGCGGTGACCTCCTCGCGGAAGACGCCGGCGCCACCCATCTCGATCCAGCCAATGCCCTCGACGTACACTTCGGCATCGAGGCTAGGCTCGGTATACGGGTAGTAGGAGGGCTTGAACCGCACACCCTCAAAACCCATGCGGTGGTAGAACTCACGGAGGATCCCGAGCAGGTTCCCGAACGTGACACCCTCGTCCATCACGATCCCCTCGAGCTGCTCGAACTCGGCAAGATGGGTTGTGTCGATCGTTTCTCGCCGGTAGACCCTGCCGATGCAGAAAGCCTTGACAGGGGGGTTCGGGTGATTTGCCAGGTGCTGGATCGAGACGCTCGTGGTGTGGGTCCGGAGCACGCACTGCTCGGCCTTCTCCTCCTTCCAGACCCCGCCCCAGCCGGTCGAGGAGGTCTCGCCACCGCACTCATGCATAGCCTTCACCTTCTCGTATCCAGGCGGGAGCGGGAGGGTCTCGCGGAGGTAGAAAGTGTCCTGCATTTCCCGGGCAGGATGGTCCTGAGGCTGGAAGAGTGCATCGAAGTTCCAGAACGACTGCTGGACGATGCCCCCGTAGAGTTCCTCAAACCCCATCTCGAGGAGGATCTCCCGCATCTCGGCGATGATACGCTGGTAAGGGTGGATCTTGCCGGGATACGCCTTTTTCGGGAGCTTGGCCACGTCATACCTGCGAAGGTTTAACGTCTTCCATGCGCCGGAGAGGATCTGATCGCGGGTAAGCGTCCCGGTCTCTTCACGCATATCAAGACCCTGCTTTGCCAGCGCCAGCCCTTCGGGTTTTATTGAAACTATATTTCGGACTGATTCCGTTTCCTGCAGGATTCCGCGTTTGATGAGATCCTTTGTACGCTGCCCGCCAGCCGGCGGGGTTTTCAGTGCGGTTTCATCCTCGATGGTCGAAGCACCATCTGTCTTTGATACCACACCATTGTTAACGTTTATGAGCCCTTTTTTGCGCAGCTGCCCGAAACCTATCATGAATGCTGCATGTTTCTGGAGTTCGACCAGTGGGGTTTCGTTCCGGCAAAATTTCAGGAGTTGAGTCTCGGGAAGTCCATTGGTGAGATATTCTTTTCCTTCATCTGAATAATCGAAGGATTTATCTACAATCCGCTCGAGACTGACCAGTCCCTTGTCCTCTAAAAGGTGTGCCCACTGTACTACGGATTCAGGTGTTGTATCCAGCAGTGTGGCAAGATGCGGGGCATCTGCTTTGTGTTCTTTTACCAGCGTCGCAAGCAACCGTTTCTCGTTCTGTGTCAGTTCCGCCATCTTATACCTCGATCTTATCTGCCGCCGCGTCCATTTTCTCCTTGAAGTCTTTCAGGAACACAACTACACGTTCCGCCGTCTCCTTCTTGCAGGTGCCGCACATGATCTCGCCCGACACACATTTCCTGCGAATCTCAGCAAGCTCAGCATCCTCCGTCACCATATGGAAAAGGTTGAGCAGGTAAAGGGAACATCTGTCTGGTTCCCCACCACAACGCTTCTGCTCATCCATGGTCATTCTCCCACCGGTAATCCCGCTCATCACCTTTTTTCTTACTGTTGCTTCAGGCTCATAGAACGAGATGATGCTTTCAGGGATACTGCTGGACATCTTACCACCGGTAAGTCCCGGCATGAAAATATGGTAGGTAGACGAAGGTGTGTAGAAGGCAAAACCCCCATGCGCACGTTCTATCTGGCGGACCTTAGCACTGACATCAGCGCATGGTGCACCTTTGATATCCACATGCCCCTCGTACTTCTTTGCATTCGGGAACGCTGCTTTTACGGATTCAAGCGCCTGCTCCGGTGCATTCTTTGACCGGACGCTTATGTAGCCGTGCCGCTCTTCAACCGTGAACATGCGGAGTTTGTGGGTGACACCCCGTGTAAGCCGTATGTGCGGGTCCTGGTCAATACCAACAGGTACAACCGTGGGAGCCGGTTCGCGATCGATCTGGGGGTAGAGGATATCTGCAACCTGCATGATCACACTGTCGGCATGGGCGAGATCTGTCTCAGGAGAGAAACCATAAATTGCTGTCAGTTCAGAGAAATTCACTTTGGTCGCTGCCTCAAATGCGAGATCTTTCAACCGTTCATTTTTACTCTGGAAATAAGTCTGTCCCTCAAACCCGAGTGCATAAAGGCAGGCAAGGTACTCTTTTCCGTACTCCTTGCACTTTTCCCATGACATGTCCCGGACTGCATGCGCCTCACGGTCAGCAATGGTTATGTAGCCATTGCCGCCCTGCTGCACATGCCAGACCACCTCCTTCATGACCATCAGGTGACCGAGGTGCGGGTGACCGCTCGGCATGAACCCGGTGAGGATATGAAAGGGCGTGCAGTTACGGATAGCAGTCGCGATCGGGCGGTAATCCCGGTGCCCGACTACTATACCTCTCCGCATAAAATACGGGACGGTGGGGAGATCGGGGATTATCGGGGCGATGGGCTCGATGCCAAAATCGGAGAATAGTTTCTCAACATCGACGGACTGGTTGTTTGACCAGGGATTAATCTGCGGTTCTTGCATGGTGAGCGCTCATAGTTTGATTCGGGCAAATTCAACGAACTGAATTCCGGTAGTATGTACAGCGCCAAACAACATCTTCTTTTTGACACTGTGTGCCATCCGGACTGATCGTGAGATCACGCTCATAGGAAGTGACGCCTCTTTTTCGACTGCATGCACGAGCATGTCTGAATGTACATTTTTTCCACAATAGACCCGGAAATGGTGACCGAACTTGTAGCCCGTCCGTGGAATGAAATTGTACCCCCTGAGTTCAGTATATACCTTATCCTTCTCGGCAAGTTCTCCGTCAGTTTCCCGGGCAAGTGCAAAATACTCATCAGTCCTGACAAGGATATTTCCCTTTTTGAGGACAATTTTTTCTTTCCCCATAAGGTACAGTAGTTCAACAGGAGCGAGTATAAGACGTTCATCGTCAAGCCGTTTGCCAAATCCTGACTGTTCGAGATCTGAATGCGCCGGTGCCAGCACCATCGCAGATTTTCCCCCCAGTAACGCTTCATGAGCGGATACCTCCGGTGAATAATTACCAGGTTCTGCCAGTTTCTGGAGTTTGATCTCATAATAGGTCAGCTCTTCTTCGTCATCGACAACAGCGAGAACATACTGCTTACGCATATTTCTTGAGGCCACAACCTCCTCTATGAGTTTTGCAAACCGGATCGGATCGCGTTCGGAAAGGACCCGTACGAGGTAGAGCGACTCTCCCGTGCCGGGTTTTTCGCCGCGTTTGAAAACCCGGAAATCGTGCGGTCCGGCCTGCACGACATATCCCCGCTCTCGAAGGTCACGGTACACAAGAAAACTGCGCAGGAAATTGGCCTGGTCAGCAAACTCAGAAAACAGGGTGTTGAACGTGTACCCGACCACATCAATCTTCTGCCGGTGGAGGAGATACAGCGCCTCTTGGTTGGAGAGTTTCACTCCATCCCGATCCAGGCGTCCGTAGCCGCTTTGTTCATAGAGTGCACGCCCCTCTTTCCCCACACGCACTACGGTGCCGTCGAATATTGCCTTCACTGCCAGATCTATTGTGTGTAGAGGATAATAAGCGCACGGGAAAAAGTAACCCTGCATTTTTCGCTTGTAAAAAAAAGTCTTATAGATGCTCCACAAAAAAATGCGGCAAACCTGATGAGGACGTTATACCAGGGATTCCGCACGCTGGAATGCAATTCCCCTCAAATCTGGGGTCTGGAGATTTCCGTTTACTTTTGATATGAAATACAAAAAACCACTAATATAATGGAGAGGACAGTGCCTGACCCCTCATACCGCTCCTGCGCTTATCACGATAATGATGTAGTATCTTTTTGTGGAGTTGTCGCATTTTTGGGAGAAGCCGGAGCAGAGGGGGGGAAATCTCGTGAGCGTTAGCTAATTATTGAGCATTTCCTATGAAAATCGTAGTATTCAGCTATCATGCGGAGAGGGTACCTTTTTATTATCCAGGTACGATAAATGCCGCCGCCCTCGAAGGGACGCCCCCGCCGCGGATTGGTGACTAAAAATTAAAAAAAACTTCCTTGCCCCGCTGTGCCTCGGAGAGGCCCTGAGGCGGGTGTCCATCGTATTCTGGCGATTTTTTATGGGCCCGGTGTGAACGTTACAGATTCATGTCCGTTTCTACTAAACCCAGATCCTTAATTTATTTGCGCATTTGGCGGTAAACGGTCGCTCGCACGTATAATCAGGACCTAGAAAGATACCTTATCCTGCAAGCTCGCGCACTTTTGCAATATTCCCGACATCATTCCGTCGCTCATCTACCGGCGTTTCACAAATAAGCGGGAGAGCTGAAAGGACGGGATGGTGAAGAAGGTTCCGGAACCCTTTTTCACCGATGAATCCCATACCGATGTGTTCGTGCCGGTCAAGCCCGCTTCCCCGGTCACCTTTCGTATCATTCAGATGGATGATTTTGAGATTTCTGATGTCAATCTGGTCATCGAACTGTGCAAGGGTATCTGCGATGCCAGTTTCCGTTCGCAGCTCATATCCCGCAGCAAACGCGTGACAGGAGTCAAAACAGACACCGGTTCGGCGGTGATTTTCAATCCCGTCCAGGATTCCACGGATATGCTCGAAACTGCTGCCGACACTGTTCTTCTCTCCAGCAGTGTTTTCAAGAAGCAGCATAACTGTAGTGTCTGATTTACCAAGAGCTGTATTAATCGCACTGATGACCCGGGCCCTTCCTCCGGCAATCCCAGCGCCGAGGTGATGTCCAAGATGGGTAATGAGATACGGGATGCCAAGCCGTCCGCACCGTTCGAGTTCAGCAGTGAGGGCTGCGATCGACTTTTCGTAAATATCCGGTTTGGGTGATGCCAGGTTCGGGAGATAAGGCATGTGGTCAACGGGAATTATTCCGGTGGCCCGGATCTTCCCCCGGAAAGTATCACAATCTTCATCTGACAGCGGCTTGTATCCCCAGCCCCGGGGATTGCGCGAGAACATCTGGAACACGTCGCACCCGGTTTCCTTTGCACGATCCACGGCGAGATCCATCGAACCTGCGATTGAAACATGGACACCAACACGAACCATACCCTCACCATATTGTATGCATTGGGATTCGAAGCGGATCTATTTAGAAGGTCGCACTCTAACAGAAGCCTGGCGAATAAGGGAGACGATGCAAAACTTGAACGCTCACGGGGGTTTCACCCCCGCCACTTGGCTCCCCCCAATACGATACCA
>Ga0209777_10001173_pt1 | contig 39272 bp, 26 predicted proteins | sample FrelakmetHBP12HB_FD_187147 | JGI IMG/M metagenome (GOLD analysis project Ga0209777, IMG submission 187147) | Freshwater lake sediment microbial communities from the University of Notre Dame, USA, for methane emissions studies -HBP12 HB (SPAdes)... | ecosystem: Environmental > Aquatic >...
GACGAGAAAGAGCCCCAGGACATCTGAACTCCGCCCCGTTTCGGCAAGATCGTGATCCTGAAGCCGGTTTTGGAAGAACTGTATCCGACCGCAAGACCGTTTTGCGGAATCGCTGCGAGATCCAGCATCCACTCGACGCCGCGCGCGTTGGATGGTATGCTACTTGGTTGCGCTTCGATGGAAGGGCCGGAAGCCGTATGCCCTTCTGCCGAATGAATGTCACAGTCGTTGAAATGTCGGTCCGTCCTGCCAGGGCTCGGACCGCACAATCTCGCACATGGCTCTCGGGTCAACCCAGAGATGGAGGATATCATGATCGTCGTGAGGAACCTGTTCCAGATCAAGTTCGGCCAGGCGAAGCCCGCCGTCGAAAGGTTTAGAGAAGGCCGCGCTCTCATAAAGAATCTCGGCTTGAAGGCTGAGGGTCGCTTGCTCACGGACCTTGTCGGCACTTCCTACACAATCGTGCACGAGCTTCAATTCGACAACCTCTCATCGTTCGAGCAGGAAATGAAGAAGGTAAGTGGCTCGCCCGAATGGCGAGCGTGGTACGAAACGTTCATCCCGTACTGCGAATCGGGATCGCGCGAAATCTTCAACATCGTCGAGTGACGCGCCGGAATCCCGGCACTGCAATAGCGTGGGCGTTTACCAGTTGACGAACTCCCCAGGGGGCCACCCCTGGGGAGTTTCGTCCGGAAGCCGCCTGAGCCGGGTGAAACTGCTCTCCCGTTGGGGGTATCATTCGGCGTTGCACACATAGGCCGCGATGGATGTACCAAACAAGGCCGGGGGGGAGATATGGAATTCCGTAGTCGCGGGGTGAAGGCGCTGGTGGAGCTGCACGAACAGGAGCTTCGGCGCTTTCTCGAAACATGGGAGCGCTTCGAGGCGGCGAAGGCGCCATTGCCGGAATCTCAAGGGGACCCCAGCTATCAGGATCGCGAGCAACTGGTGGGTCATGTCCTCCTGTCCGCGCGAGGCTATCTGACCTGGATCGGGGAGTGTGTCGGGCGTCCCGTCACTGACATCGACGGTTCCAAGGACTTCCACGACATCGCGTCCCGGACCCGGGGCTTCATGGAGAACATCCTCGCCGCATGGAAGCGGAGCCTTGCAGACCTCACGGACGATGAGTGCGCCCCGAAGGTCTATACGAGCCGATGGGGCGAGCCGTACAACATCGAGCAGATGCTCGAGCACGCGGTGGTCCACCCGATGCGGCACCGGATCCAGCTGGAGAAGATCCTGGGCTGATCAAGGTCCCGTATCTTCTGTCCTCTGATGGTTCCTGGGAAGTGAGTCCATCGTGATGAGACCATCACACCGCGCGCGATCGACACATGCGCAGTCGCTTCGGGATTCCGGCTGAAGTACTCAGAGAGCGCGAAGAATCCTCCCGGTTCACACCCCTTCCTAGAGAATTTACAACTCCAATCGCTCCAGCGCATTAACCCGCATTTCCGGAAGCTCCATTGATTCGCCAATGATTCGCCCTTCCTACGTTTCGCCTGTCGGGTCGCACGGGAAACGCCCGGACGACCCGGCGGGAGGAAACGAGGAAATGCCTCGCAACCTCCGGTCAGTTCCGCTCGCGGGCACTGCCCGCAAACAAAGGAGGTTCAGATGTACACACCAACTCGGAACGAATCACCGCCCTCGTGCATCCGCAGGAGCAAGCGGCTGATTCTCAGGACGAAGCCCGTTTCGGGCATCACGGAACCCTTGTCGCAGTTCGAGGCGGCGGTGACGTCGTTCGAGAACCGCTACGACACGTGGGTCCAGGCCCGATACCGGGCATCCATCGCGCGGGGCGAGCAGTACGAGGCCGAGGCTGCTCTCGCTGAGCAGCTCCGTGGCGTCGGGCTGGCCATCCTGACGGCAGCCCGCGGCCGGCGTCGCTCCGAGGTCTACCACCGCTATTTCCCGGAGGGCTACGGGGCGACTCTGAAGCTGTCCGCACAGGAAGCTCTCGGAACCGCCGCGGGTCTGCTCTCTGCGATGAGCGACGAGACCATCCCCGACATCATCGCCCGTCGCGAACCGCTCACAACGGCTCAGACGGGGCTCGAGAACGCCATGGCGGCTCGCCAGGCTGCCGTGAACACACTGGGCGAGGCGAGATCGGCCCTGGAAGAGGAGAAGAGCGTCTGGAGGATCGCCTACACGTCCTTCTACTTCGCTCTGAGGACGATCTTCCCGGATCGCCGCCAGTGGGTCGAGTCGCTCTTCAAGGTGAACGGACGGCGTCAGTCGGACGAAGTCGTCCCTCCGGAGGGACAGAAGGCTGCGTCCGGTGATGCGGTCGCGGGCACGAACGAGACCAATGCAAAGGCCGCAGGCACGGGCGTGAGCGAGGCGCCGACGGTCCAGACCGGGGCACAGCCAGCGTCCGTGTCAACGCCAACGAACATCACTCCGATCTCGTCGTCGGCCGTGACGACGACGATGACCACGACGACGGCCGCGACGCCGACGACGGTGACGGCCACGGCGCCGGAGCCGGTCGGCTCGGTGCTGCAGACGGCCGAAGGAGATGCCGCAGCTTAGTTGGCTCTGAGGACTACTCGGAGCTGAACGGAAGGCCCTCCCCGGTCGCCAGGCGCCTGGGACCGGGGAGGGCGCCTCAACCAGGAAACAAAGGTCTGAAGGAAGAAGGAGGAAGCAAATGTCTATATCAATGTCCGGCGCGACGCTGGCCGCCGTCGCCGCGAGTCTCGCCCAGCGCGGGCTCGATCTGCTGAGCGGCATGCTTTGGAGTTCGGTGGGGAATGAGAATGCGGTTGAGCCTTTGGCGGCTGCGGTTCGGGGAAAGGTCGCGGCTCTCGTTGCGGAGAGCACCGGGATCGGCCTGGCCGAGATCGCGGAGAACAAGCTCACCGAGGAGCGGTGGATCAAGCTGAAGGAGTTCGAGCTCGCGCACGCAGAGGAGCTGCTGGCGTTTCGTGCGGAGATGGAAGCGGCAGGCCGGAGTGGGATAGGCGGCAGCGTGCGCGCGGCGGGCAGCGCGAGCCGCGCGGGGGGCGTGAACCGCGTGAGCGGTGCGGCCCCTGCGGCCGGCGCGGCCCCTGCCGCCAGCGCCGTCGCCGCAAATGAGGACGCCAATGCGAGCGTCCCGACCGACGACCGCCTGACGGACCCCGTGGTCCGTCGCTTCCCGTACCTCTACGCGTACCTGATCACAGGTCTCACGTTTGCGTTCGTCTTTGTCGCGATCCTCGGGCCCGCGTTTCTACCGAGAGAACTCCCCGATCGGTCGTGGCGTGTGATCGACACGGTCCTCGGTTTTCTGCTCGGCGTCGGGCTGTCCGCCATTCTTCAGTTCTTCTATGGATCGAGCCAGGGAAGCCGCAGCAAGGATGAGCATCTGACAGCTCTGGCTCGTTCTCAGCGCTCCGCCCCGACCGGTTCACTAGCAGCCGCTACCACAGATGGCGCGCCAGCGGGCGCTGGCAACGGGTCGCCGCCGCCAGATGCCGGCGCATGGCAAGCGTCCACCGTGACCAATCAGGCAGATGGAGGGTACTGACATGAGCCTCGTTCGCGATCAGAGCGTCTTCCTCGCTCACGTTGCGGAGCTGATCCGGAAGGCGCCTGAGTTCGGGCTGGTCATCACCGCGGGGGAGCTCTACCGCACCGCCGAGCAGCAGATCCTGTACGTCAAGCAGGGCCGCAGCCAGACAATGCATAGCCAGCATCTGAAGCGGCTCGCGATCGATCTCAACTTCTTCGAGAAGGCCGCGGACGGTTCCCTGCGACTCGTCTACGAATGCGATGCAGTGCGCCACCTCGGCGCCTACTGGGAGAGCCTGGATCCCGCCAACCGCTGGGGAGGCCACTGGTCGAGTTTCAAGGATGTGCCGCACTTCGAGCGGAGGGAGTCAACGGAGGGGGGCAAGTCATCATGAAGATCATTCCGGCGACTGGGACGTTGCACCTGTCCGCGGAGCTCGAAACGGGCTCACTCCGAGGTCCGCCCTGGACCCCTGCCCTAAGCAATTGACGCGCAGAGAGAGAACCATGGTGGGGTTGGGCTACCTGATCTCCCCGATCCGAAGGCCGACCCTGTCACGGTAGTGACGGTATCAACCTGGAGAGTCCTCCCCACGAGTGGGCCTTCGCATCCCCCACACCCGTGCGCAGAATGGACCCCGGAAGATCTCGCCACCACGGATTGTCTCGGCCAATCTCGCCACTCTAGATTCGCAGCTTCGGATTCTGGCTGCTCTAGTCCGATCGAGCAGTCAAGTTGCCGAGTCTTCTCCTCCTGTCGAGCCTCGTTGCCAGCAGCCCGGTCGCCCTACCGGAGGACCACCACGGGTCTGGCGACTCGCCCACTTCCACCATAGACGGCAACGCAGTGGTAGATACCCGACGGGACCTTCCGGCCAGCATTGTCCCGGCCATCCCAGACATGTTTGTGAACTCCGGCGCCCAGACGCCCGAGATCGATTCCCCTCACCTCGCGGCCGGCTACGTCGTGGACTGAGAATCGCACTTCCGCCGGTCTCATCAAGGTGAACACTACTGTCGCCCTACTCGTGACCGGGTTCGGTTCGACATGCATCGCAACGCTCTCAACAGCCGGCACATCGATCGGAATCGGTCCATATCGCCCGGCGGATTCGCGGTCACCGGACGGTGCGATCGCGTACTCATAGTGCGCGCCGGGGATCACGTCCGGATCACGGTACTCGAACCCCGCGTCGGATCCGGTGATCGCCTGTTCGTTAATCCTTCGCCATCCGTCTCCGTCGTCCCGATATACATCGAATGCAGGATGAATTACATCAGCGGGAACAAACCAGCGCAATACAACAACATCGTCAATCACACTCGCGTCAAGGGACTCGATCCAGATCGGCGTCGGATGATCATTGTACAACCGCGCAGCGACAGCGCGGTACACAATGTCCTGCTCCGCGCTCCGGGGCGGATCCACCGATGGCTCCCCTCCAAGCCAGGCGAATACGACGCTCAAAGTGTCATCCGCCGCCAGGGTATGGAACGGACCTAACGAAAGAAGGGTCACTGGATCGCCATCGGGGGCTTCGACGCCGCCGGTCCTGTCAACTTCCCCGTTCCGCATCATCTCATAGCGAAGGGAGTCGGTTGCAGGGCCGAGAGACCAGTCCCACCAATTGAATGAAATCGTCAAGGAGTCAACCGGCACGGGACGGGTTGCGAGAAGCATGAAGCCCCCCCAGGAAGGACAATTCCCATTGTCGAGGGTGTAGTGGTGCTCCGTCGCCAAATGGAGGCTGTCCACGAAGGCGATATCCTTACACCTGAACCAGCCGGTCGGCGGCCACTCCATGTGCCCGTTCTTCCATCCTGATGCGAGTTCCGCGTACATGCCGAGATAGACATCGCGAAGAGGCTCGTCCGGATTGGTGTTGACTATCTTGTAGGAAGCGAAGATGACCCCATCGAGAGGATGGATGCTGAAGAGGGTGGTTGTTTCGATCACCTTGATCCCTAACGGTCGATGATACGGACGATTCCCAACGATGGTGTCGGTGAACGCTGTGCAGAAATCCTGCTCACTTTCGGCTTGCGGGTCATAGTAGCGGCTGTTGGGCAGCGTCGACCGCTCGGTAATCACGTCCGCCTGTGTAAACTCGGAGATGGCGGACGGATCAAAGCTACCGACCATTCCATCGATCGCTCCCGTTGATACGAGCCTGTCCCCCGTTGGGCTAAGCGCGCCGACCCAGATGCCCGCACGAACCAGGTGCTCCATCCCGGTGCCGAGCGGGTATTCGAGCGAAGGAGATCGATTCGCGAGATTAGTCCCGAATGTCCCGATGTTCCAGACCCTCAATCCGACGTCGTTGCCGCTGGTCGTCCTATATTGAACGGGAACGTCCCCGGAAGACCGTGCTCCAAACGATCCCGTCGGCACAGGACAAAAGAGCGAAACGACCAGCATGATTCGGAAACAGCAACTCTTCAAATTGCCCTTGAATGCGGGGCGACGATTCATACAGCCCCCATCTCGCCGAGCCGAAACTACCCTCTCCGCTTCACCCGAAGCTGCGCCGCAACAAGTCGCTCGGGCGCATAGGCCTTCGGTGGAGAGAGCAAGGTCTCACTCCGAGCTCAGTAAGTATATATTGAATACACCATTTCCCCCACGATCGGCGAGGAATGCGATCCGCGAAGCCGCACCACACCAGGCCGGCTGCAAATCGTTGCAGGCGCCGTCTGTGAGCTGGATCGGCTCGCCACCTGTGGCGTCAACGACCCAGATGTGCGAATATATGGGACTGTGGGCCCCGAATATGATTCTACTTCCATCCAGTGACCAGCGCGGCTCGTACCCGTCTGCGATGCGGCTGGGATCCCCGCCAGCAGAGGAAACTTTCCAGATCGCTGAGGGCCCATCGAGCGCCGAGCCAAAGACAATCACGCTTCCGTCCGGCGACCACTGGGGCCCGTCAAAGAATACATGTCCAGTGAACCGCGCCACGCGCACTGCCTCGCCACCGCTTACTGGCGCGACCCAAATCGCCACGTCACCTTGCTCCTGCATCGCAACGAAGGCAAGCCGGTCCCCGTCGTGCGACCAACGAGGGGGGCTAAACACCCACAATCCCTGAGTCACTCGGCTGGCCTCTCCTCCGCTCCGCGACACCATCCAGACGTTTCGTTCAGGAAGATCCCAACCGAGGTACGCCAATCGTTCTCCATCGGGAGACCATGTCGGAAGCAGGCCAGCGCCGACCGCCCTTGCATTTCCGCCATCGGCTGATACTACGTACACGCTGTCACCAGCGTCGAAAGCAATCGTGGCTCCGTCGGGCGACCAGTCGGGATGCAGCCCCAACTCCGCCAGGCGAATCGAGGAGTCGCCCGACGAGGACATTACCCACAGGTCCACAAGGCTGAAAGCCACTCTTGCGCCGTCAGCAGAGCACTGGAAGTCCTGCACCCCGCTACCCCCGGACGAGTACTTGGTAACCTGGTAGAGCAGAGTACCCGCCGCAACCGAAGACATGGCAGACCACTGATCAGGAACTTCATCGCGGGCTTTCAGCGCAAATGTATATCTAGATCCATCATCGGGAAGACCCACGATCTCGAACACCTCCTGCATCCCTGCCGCTCTGGGGCTAGGGGGATGCAAGACACGTTGCGCAGCCGCCCAGGTTTCTGTCGTTATTGGCGTAGTGGAGTAACGAATGTCGTACTCGGATGCAACACCTTGTACATCGTCGTCGCCGGGTGCGGTCCAATACAGAGTGATGCTCGTCGTGGATGGGTAGCGTGTCTTCAGATCTGTCACTGTGTTCGGTGGTATCGTGTCCAGAATGGCTGGTGTTCCAGTAGAGCAGCACGCTGGATTCGAAGCAGTCGACCAGTTCGGGACTTCGTCAGAAGTCTTCAGACGGAAGCAGTATTGAGTTTGTGGTAGAAGCCCTGAAACGACTAATGACTCGGAGCCCCCAGCATTTCTAGGGCGGGGTAGATCCTCAACCTTGAACATAACATCCCAAGGTGTTTCCGCGACTGTGGAGTACCGGAGATCATAACCGGCTGCTCTCCCGACCGTTCCGTCATCCCCGGGGGCCGTCCACGTCAGCGTCAGCGAGGTTGGTGTTGGAGACGCGGCAGCAAGATCCGCGACGGCCTGGGGAGCAGTGGTGTCAGAGTCAGACGGCCCTGTGCTCTTCTGCTCGGAGCCGCAACCAGCGACGAGGAAGGGAATCGTTAAGCAGACAATCAAGCCGATTCTCATTCGAGACTCCTGTTCCTTCCTAGAATCCACTCCACATGTAGTGGACCTCTGGTTCCGGACCCCTGATCCCGGCGGTCATAACATTCCCGCGGCTTCATGTTCTGCATACCTTCACTTCGAACTCGACCGAGGGCAGGCAGCCCCTGGCAGAATGAAGCTGCTTCATATTGTGGATCCGATGGATATATACCGGGAGCAGACTCGTCGGGATAACCGCTTTGCTAACGACTCTCTCCCGGACCACCCGTTCCCATTCCCTCCCAACGACCAGTCGGCATCAGACCTCACCCTGAGGAGTCTCAGGGAATGAGAAGCACCTGCACGGCGCGCGACTCGCTCGCAACGCCTCTTAATCGCAGGAAGTACACTCCAGCCGCCAGGTTGAGTCCTGCCGTCCCTCGCGCACCCCAGGGCCGTACCAGATCAACAACTGGCTGAAGAAGAAACACCCCGTGGTCGTCACGAAGACCCGTCTGAATCTTCCTCCTCCTGGCGCGCCCGACGGGCATCCATGCCCTCGCGGCAATAGCGACGTGTTCATTGGTCACCTTCGTCTTGGTCGCGTCGAGTCGGTCTCTTGATAGTACTCACAAAGCGAAGCCCAGAGTTGCGGATGCGGATGAGCCTCCGGCCGCTCCAACCGGACCGCTCCGAGAGCCTCGGCAAGGGTCAAGCCTTCAGCCTCCTTCAAGGCTGCCACCGCAAAGGACACGGATCGGCTGAATCCTCCACTGCAGGTGATCAGAACCGATCCACCCTTCTCCTTCTCTCCAAGCACGAAATCTAGCCCGTCTCGAATGAGAGAACCTGGCAACCGCCTTCCGTCCTCAACCGGGAGGTGTTTTGAGAGAATGCCAGCGACCTCGACGGCTTCCGCCAGTTGAAGACTGGCGGTCACGCCACGGGCACTCAAAAGCCCCACGTTTCTAAGGTCATGGCGCGTTCCCACGATGAGCCACGGACGGATTGCATTCATTCCGGGTCCTTCAGGGAAGCTCGCCTCGCCGGCCTCCGCAATAATTGGTAGTTTCGTCTTTGCATAGCCTGCAAGACCTGTGACTCCGCTCCCGAAGCTGATCCACTAGGCACGCAGATTCTGGAGCCGGTTTCGATCCGGTTCAAAGATACTCCCGCGCTGGGAGGGAACGGGAGCATGGTTTTTCAGCATGGTCTATCAGGGCACCGTGCGGTCGATGGTGGCAGCAGAAGTCCGCTCAAGGACAATCGTGAGGGGGGAGCAGCACGCCCCCCCCGTCGTTCGCGATCAGAGTGTCTTCCTCGCTCACGTTGCGGAACTGATCCAGAAGGCCCCGGAGTTCGGGCTGGTCATGACTGCGGGAGAACTCTACCGCACCGCCGAGCAGCGCCTACTGGGAAAGCCTGGATCCCGCCAATCGCTGGGGCGGCCACTGGTCCAGCTTCAAGGATGTCCCCCACTTCGAGCGGCTGGAGTCTGCGGAGGGAATCCGATCGACAAGATCCTAATTTCCAACTGCCACCTGAGAGTGCGCGGAGCGCCCGGAGAAGGACCATCAAACATCGAGTCATCAAGGGCTCGAGTTTGGAGCATCCGCTAGGCTGCAGGGGGAGCCGAGATCACCCTAATGATCGCATGGGTCAGTGGCAGGCTCCACGGGAGAATCGGGGTGTCCGCTCAGACGGACCCAGGCGTCTCTCACGGAAGCGCGAGGACGATCCTCGCGCGATCCGACTCGGACGAAACGCGGTCCCATTCGCGGACCGTCGAGTACTCGGCGGCGGGCGTGTCGCGCCGGCCGATCTCCATCACCCGCGTGATCCGGATCTCACCGGGCGCTGAGACCTTCACCCTGCGTGAGTAGCGGCCGAAGGAGTTCTCGATCGACGCATCCTTCGGCGGATCGCGCGGATTCCATTCCTCCGGGTAAAACAAACGGACCTCCGTCTCGTACCGACGCGGGTAGCCGATCCGGATCGGGCGGCGGCGAGTCGGATCCGGGAAAAGGCGGGCGTTCATGCTCGAAATGAAATCAGGCTGGATCAGATAAAGGTCGCCGACGGATCGCCCCGGCTCCGGAATACTCGCGACACCTTCGATCGTGAGACTGTCCGAGACTGTGTCCGCGCCACGGACGACGCATGAGTCCAGGACAGCGCCGGCAAAGCCCCCGACAAGCGAGTGCTCCAGCCGGCGGCGCAGATCGTCCTGTGTCAGGTCGCGCAGGCCCGCGCGCCGGTCGTATGCAAGCTGCCCGGTGCTCCGGATCGTGAATCGCGCCTTTGAGACTAGACCGGGCCGGATCCACATCTCGATCTGGACGCGGCTTGAGTTCATGTTGGGCGATCCAGTCGGGAGGAAGATCAGACCGGTGTCTGCGCTCGATTCGATGACGAGCGCAGGCGCGCCGGCGTCCCCCTCGCTCAGCCGGCCGCAGGGAACCTCCTTTTCCGTCGGATCAATGAAGAGAAGGTCTGCGGGATCCGTCCCACGCTCCACGCCGACGATCACGTGGTCGAATGCGGTCGGCGTCGGGAATCCGGTCAGTGCGACGCGGCGGGTGCTGACGAGAACCGGATGCGAAGTGATCCCCACGCACGAGAGGAGCGCGATCTCGAGGTGAGCCATGTCCTTGCAGTCGCCGAAGCGATTCTCGTGGATCGCCTCGACCGGATGTGGTCGAATGCCGCCGTCCTGCAGGTAGATCTGGACGTAGCCGACGGACGTGCGTACGTAGTCCGAGATCCTCCGGACCTTCTCATCAAACGATGTCGCGCGGTCCACGAGTCGTTCGGCCGTCGCACAGACCTTGTCGCGGCCCTCGAGCGCGGACTGGCTGTACGGGAGATACCAGTTGGCGACGTCCGTCCAGCGCATCGGCGTCTTCCCGTCGCCGGCGCTCCACCGCAGCAGGAAGATCGGGTCGAGGGCTCCTTCGGCGGGCTGCATGGGCTCCGGCTTGCCGAACGAGTCGATTCGGCCGCGTTCCCAGGATCGCCCTTCGTCGTCGAACGTCGCGGGCACTGCGGTCGAGACCGAGTCGGTTGCGGGATCCACCCAGAATCCATCGCATTTGGTCTCCCGCGACGCCTGGAAGCGGTAGCGAAAGCGCAGGACTGGGCATCTTCCATTACGGACCAGGGCGAGATCGACGGGGAACGGGCGATCGGTCTCGGTCGTCCGGATCTCTGAGACGACCAGCGCGCCCGCTGCAATCCCCGGGATCGCGATGGTTCGCTCCTTCGAATCGGTGTAGAGCGCACCACCGCCGAACTGGGTCGTGACCGGGGAGTCGAAAAGCGAAACGCGCCCGCCAGCGTCCGATCTCCAGACCCGCATGGATTCGAGCCGCCGGAATGGAGATTCGACCATCTGGACAATCGCACGGTCGTCCCCGTCGCCCCGACGGACATAGGTGACTGTTTGCTCCGTGAGCTGCAACCGCGACGACCCGTCGGGTCGCACGTCGAAGGAACGGAGGAGATCGACTTCGTCCGCCTCGGGGAATGCCCGTTCGGCCTCTGTGACCCACGCGATGTCGACCCAATCGGGAAGCCGGAGATCGGCCGGCCGGGCGGGTGGGGATGTGAGAATCATCCATGCGATCGCCGCACAGGAGGCGAATGCGACCGGTCGGGGGCAGCTCACTCCCCCCGCTCCTTCAAGACGACTGGCTGCGCAGTCGACGCATACAGCTCCATGAAGAACGTACGAAAGGCGTCGGCGGCAGTCGACTTGTACATCGCATGGGGAATCAGGAGATCCCGCTCCAGGGTCAGGAAACCAGCGTCCGTCGACCAGCCGGTGCGGCACTCGGCGAAGGGCTGGACGCGTCGGAACGGTTCAGGGAGATCCGCAACGGCGAATCCGTCCGGAATCGCCAGGCTCACCCGGGAGGTCATTCGCCCTGGACACTGGAAATCGATCGGGAACTCCCGCGGCTTGTCGGGGAAGGAGTAGCCGTCACTTCGCAGTGATCCGAGGTCGCACAGCTTCATCCCGCCGGCGTCCTCGACGATCCCCTCGACGCGAATGCTGCATGAGTATGCGATGTTCATCCCGTCGATCCGCAGCGACTCGGCCTCGGCCTTCCATGGAACTCCCGACCGCAGGACCACCCCGCGTAGGATGCGGAGCGCCTCGGTACGGTCACGCGGCGCGAGATCGTGGATCCTCTGGACCAAGAACGGGTCGTTCGCACACCGGCAGATCGCTGTGAGACGACCGGCGGCGGCGCCATCCTCGGTGATGCGGAGGCGCACGTCGAGATCCCGTCCGTTGCTTTCCGGTTTCACCATGGGGATCTCGACCAGAGCCGGGAACGGCCCGTAGTGGTGCTCGTCGGTCGGGTCCTCCATAAACGCGGTCGTGCCGCCAAACTGCCACGGGACCGATCCCGCCTCGACGGCCGGAAGCGCCGGGAAGCACCAAATCACATCGCTCCCGCGCTTGACCGCAACCCCGGTCAGGGTGAACTGGCGGATGGTCTTCCATTCCCTGATGAAGGGACCGTCGGTGCAATCGCGCGCCCAGAACACGACCGCATCGTATCCGAGCTTCTCGAGCATGGCTGTCAGGAGCATGTTGATCGTGTTCGTATCACCGATTCGTTTCTCGATGAGATCGTCGACCGATTCGATTTTGGGAAGTTTCTCGGGGAGCTGATCGTCCTGGAGCAGGTCGGCGTTCCGGATATCACGGTGGATTAGGGCAAGACTTCCACTGAGGTCGCGGTCCGGATCCCGCGTGTCGGCGATCAGATCCTTCATCCATCCGGAGAGACGTTTGTTCCCACGATTCAGGAACTCGCGGGTCGTTGCTCCGAAGCCCTTCGCCACGCGGTCCCAGTACGGCCGCTTCGCCTCGAGACGGGGCCATTCGTAGAAGCCCGCGAAGAGGAAACCGGTCGCATTCGGATCCGGCGCGAAGGGTTCCTCCGGGAACGAGGGGATATTGTGGATCGCCTCGGAGACGCACTTCGGGTCCTCAGCGGTCGGCAGGATCTTCTCTTCCACGATGCTGGAGCCGCTGTTCATCATGATCCGCTGCGGTCCGAAGACTGCATGATCCAGCTGATCTGTTGTGAGATTTTGGAGAGCCAGCCCCTCGGGGCGGGGGCAGTACCACCACTTCAGGGATGCTTCGGTCTTGTAGTAGCGACTGCGGAACCGGGCGATGAGCGGGGTGATCTGGTCATACCGGGCGCTCCAGTAGTACTCGAGGATGTCCCCCGGCTCCACGCCCTTGAAGGCAAAGACTTTCTCCTTCATCCGGCGCTTGCCGATCTGCAGGAGGGTCTTCTCGTAAAAGTCCTTGCCGTCCAGCTCGAGAACGGATCCGTCCGCCTTGACCGTCCGAGCCTTCACGCGCAGGTCTCGCATCGAGGCCGGCTGCGGAAGGTGGATCGTGCGGAGATGCTCGATCCCCGTGGAATCGAAGACGCGGACCCGCGTGTACTCACTGATATAGGTGTTCTCGCCGTCGCGGTCATCGATGATCGTCCCGTCGTACAGGATCACGGCATGGTGGATGTTCATGACGGGATTCTCGACGGCGCCGCGGTCGACTTCGGTGATCGGGCGCCAGTCGTCGAAGCGCTCCACCGCGCGGGACGTACTGCAGCTGAAATCGATGAGACAGGCAGCGAGAAACAGAATCGGTCGATTGAGTCGCATCCGAACCCTCCATCACAGCGGGCCGGATCGACGGGTACGAAGAAACAATCACTGGACAAGCCGATGGCCGCTGAAGTTCAGCAGCTCAGCCTAGAGGGCGTATCCTGCAGGGTCAACATAGGAATTACATCGCGCGTCTCCATGCCCACCGCGGGTTCCGCCCGCGATGATGTGTCGCCACAAAGAAAGGTGTCCCCGTGGAAGAAGTCATCTCTTGTCCTCAGCCAGCCATCGCATCAGGTTGAGCGCGTACTGCTGGTTGTCGAGCCCAGGCTGATTCATGCCGAACTTGAAGGGTTCCTGCCCGGGCACGATGACGATCTGCGCCGAGAGCATCCCGGCTTCCCCCTGGACGACGACTCGCCCCCGACCGACCTGCAGCGCCACGGCCATCGAGCGCCCCTTCGCGGGGACCGCTTGCGCCATCATCGCCTTCGGATCGCCGGCCAGCTTGAGCGCCTCGGCTGGGATGTCGACCGCCGCGTCGGAGAGCTTCATCAGCGGCGTCGATCCCCCGGGCCCGAGCAGGGACTGCCCGGTGAACGCGACGACCCGACCGACCCGTTCCTTCTCGCTCCATCCGTTCATAATCGGGTGGTCGCCAAGCGTCCCCCGCGCGCGGGTGAACTCGATGATGGTGATGCCGCCAGGCCCCGCCGCCTGCAGGCTATCCGCCGTGTAACCCAGGCTCATGTTCACATCGAACCGCGCGCTCAGCGCCGCGGCGGCGGACCCGAAGGGGGCGTGATCGGCGATCAGGAGAAGTGCTCCGCCGTCGCCAACCCACCGATGCACAGCCTCGATCTCCTCCACCGTGAAGGCCGACTGGTTCGCGGTGGAATCGGACGCGGTTTCCGGGGTCTCCACCTCCGCGTTCGCGATCACGAGGACGTCGAAGCCCTTCAGGCTTTTCGCGGAGAACGGGTCGCGGTTGGGGGTCAGCTCGCATCCGTCCGCCTTCATCAGAGCCCCGAAGCCCTGATACCGCCCCTCCAGTGTGTGGAAGTTGTGGTGCGCCTCGTCGAAGAGGACCCGGGGATGGTGCTTCGTGAACGCGGGCGAGGTCACCGCAGGCACGAACGTTGAGTCCGCCACTTGCTGGACCTGTGCCGAAGGGGGTAATGATAGAATGCAGAGCATCACGGCAAGCAGCACCGCGATTCGGAGAATCGACGAAGTATGTGCCCTCCGCAACATGATTCCCCCTTTCATCCTTGCCGTCCCACGTGAGGGAGGCTCGTCCTCCGGAAGCGTGGTCCGTGGAGAGGCTCCGTATCACGTGCCCCGTCGCATCGAGGACGTACCGCGACTTCCTCCCGGAGGTTCCCCTACGGTTCCCTTCGGACTTCCGAGCCCTCAAGCCAGATTCGCCCCTTGCAGGGCTCGACTGTCCGCTCCACATCCGGAATCAGTCCCATCGTCCGAACAAGCGCGAACACTCGGACCGCCGACGATGGAAACGCATCTTTGACCAGGGTCGCAGCGGCCAGTAGCGTGGCCCCCTTGGTGACGAAATCATCCACCACCGTGATCGCCACTGGCGCCACCAGAAGCCTCTCGACCTCCATCGACTCCAGGTGTTCCTGTACGCCCGCTCGCTCACCTGGGGCAGCGAAGGCTGACTTGGCGACTTTCTTCGTCCTTGAGAGGCAAGGCAGAATCTCTTTGCCGAGACCACACTTCACAAGCTCTTCGCAGATTCTTAGTCCCGGCCAGAGGGCATCCTTCCCCACGAGGGGAGCACTTCTGGGAGCTGGAACCAAAGTCACCTGCGGCCCCAGGAACTCTTCGAGACCCGCCGAAGAAAGTACATCCTTCAACCGATCCACGGCCGTCTTGAGGAACCCTGGTTTGTCTTGCTTTACATTGTCACGGTTCTTGCGGGATTTCTTGGACGTCTCGGACTTACCACGTGGGGAGTAAACCAGGAACGTTCCGAACTCGACTTCAGAGAGCAAACGGGGAGGCTTCTTCACCGGTCCTCTCGGGAAGGAACTCGAAGACGAGATCGAGCGCCTTGAGCGAGACCACCTGAGCCCCGTACCGCTCCATTTCGAGCGGCCAGGTGAGACCTGAGTCTTTGATGATCGTCTCGAGGAGGAAGAGAGGACGCCCCAGCCGCAGCGCCTCCCAGCCCTGATGCAGAGAACCGCTCTTTTCCCCCGCCTCCACGATGATCGTCGCATCCGAGATGAGGGCCATGGTGCGATTTCGCATCGGGAAGTTTCCCCGCTGGGACGGGGCGCCTGACGGAAACTGGGAGATGCAAAGGTGCTTCTGCATGATGAGCGTTTGGAGGCCGCGGTTCTTCACCGGAAAGGCCTCGTCCAGTGGAGTTCCAAGGACCGCGATCGTGCGCCCTTTGGCCTCGATGGCCGCCTTGTGGGCCGAGGTATCTATGCCCTCGGCCAGGCCGCTCACGATGACGACTCCCCGCGACGCGAGTTGCTCGGACAGAGTCCACGCATCTTCGAGGCCCCTCTTCGAGGCTTTCCTCGACCCCACGATCGAGACGCGCGCCCCCGAGTCCAGTATCTCCGGGTGTCCGGCCACGTAAAGCCTGGCGGGTGCGTTCTTCTTCTCGACCTCGTTCAGAGGCCCGAGAAGATTCTCAACGCTGTACTCGATGAAATCCAAAAGCACCTCCCTCCATGGCTCACCGTCGGGCCAGGGGGCTCTTGCGGGGGGACAACCCCAAGACCTAGGGACTATACCTCAGCCCTATGCTTCGCGCAGCCTCCTGCCATCGCGCGCGGACTCTCAACCCTTTTCACCGCAAAGGGCTCCCTTCTTTGAAAGAACCTTTAGGATCGTTCACGGAAATTGAGGGATAAGGCCTCAACCTTAAGTTTGCGTAGAAGCGACGTCGCTACTCCCGCCCCTACTTCGGTTCCCTGCTACTCCGGTTCCTTCTTCCGCCGCCCGCGCCGTCCCGTGGTCAGGTTGCGGTCGGCGTACGCGGCGATCTCCGCAAGCTGCTCGAGCGGCTTCTCGAGCCGGGGATCCTGGTGGCTGCGCAGGACGATCTCCTTTGCGAAGAGCGTGGCGAGATAGCGCAGCTTGAGCGCCGGCCGGTCCGCGATTGCCCGAAAGTCCCGATGACCGGCGTTCACCTGCCAGCGCTCGTCGAGCATTCGTGAGCGCCACAACGAGCCGGGCTGGTCCACGAACTCGGGCTCGGGGATCCCCTCCGATGCGTTCCCCCGCAGGATCTCATCGAGGATCTCGACCGGCGCTTCGGCGATGGCGGACGCGCCACTCTCCCCGCGCGCAAGGACGGAGACCCGGCCTTCCGCGGGGTGCTCCGACGCCTGGATCGCGATCTCGGGTCCTCCTGCGGGAATATCCTCCGGCGTCTGAATCGTCCCGACTTCCGGCGTGAGGCTCCACTCGAAGGTCACGCTCTCCTCGACGGCCCGGCCGGACGAGTCGAAACAGCGGGCGTGAACGCGGCGCCGCGCGCTGCATTCGATCCGGATCTTCGCCGGAACGATCTCGACAGAGGCGACCGGTCCGGGAGGAAAGAGAGGCGCCGTCTCGAGGGCGGCGGTTCCGCCCAGGCGGGAGCGCTCTTCTGGCACCTCTACGGTCGCTTCTTCTCCTGCAACCTCGCCTCGAGACGCGCCCGCTGGTGCTTCTGGCTCCGCGGCACCACCGACCGCGCCTGGATCGCTCTCCCCTCCCACGCCACCCTCGCTATTTCCTCCTACGCCTCCCTCGCTGTTCCCTCCGCTCGCCACGGGGAGCATCGCAAAGCGCGGCCGCTGCCGATGGAAGTCCCGGAACGCCCGCTGCAGGTCGCGGATCAACGTGCGATCCATCTCGACCGCCCGCTCGCGCTCGAAGCGCTCGAGAATCGCACGCAGCACCGGCTCGGCGCCCGCGCTCAGCGCGCGCACGAATGCCGAGGCGGCTTCATCGACGGCGATCCCACGGCGGTTCCCCGGAGCCACATGGAACCCCGCGAAATCGACCATCCCCGTCAGGCGCGGATCAATCCATGGCTCACGGTCGAGGCCCAGTGCGGAAAGCTCATCGAAGCCTTCGGCGACCAAGGTCCCGGCCGCGTAGAGTCCAATCCCCCGGTGACCGCCCTCATCCGCAGCGGTATCCCCGGTCAGGTAGATCTCCATGCGGATCGGCGGGTGGTTCTCGACGGCGATGGTCCCGAGCTCCTGCAGCCGTTCGCCCAGGAATCGCGGAGGACGCACGAGGACGGACTTCGGCGCACGCCCGCGCGAGATGCGGTCCTCGACGGTGACCTCGACCTCGCGGGCGAGGAGCTGACCGCGCAGCTCGCTCGCCAGATAGTCCGCCGCGCGGCGCCCCCCGAGAACGGCCAAGGCCTCGCGATGAACACCGACCACGACGACCTCCGTCCAGAGCTCGTCGAGGGGGAGGCGACCATGGATGGGCGTGATGAGGAAGTCGGGGCGGTCCCGGTATAGAACGAGACGATGCGCCCCCTGCCCGGGGACGGAGGTGCGCATCTCGAGCTGCTGGCCGAGACTCCAGAATCCGAGGAGACCGATGCCGTATTGCCCCTGGGTCATGAGCGCGAGGCGCTCTTGCGGCGAGAGGGACCGCTTCCGGCTGTGACCGATGTGCGTGGCGATGTACCGCAGCGCCTCGGTGCGATCGAGATCCGGGATCACTCCCTCTCCATCGTCGTGGATCTTCAAGCAGATCTGGCCGCGCTCGCGCAGCCGCGTGATCCGGATCCGGCGGGCGCCGGCATCCAAGCTGTTCTGAACGAGTTCGGCAAGAGCCTTGCGGGGATCGGGCTGGCTCATCGCGAGCCAGCGGATCAGCTCGAACGGGTCGTGCGCCCGGACGCGACCGCGCACGGCGTCCGTCTGCCTTGCGCCGGCACGGGTCCGTCTCTTGGGCGCGGGTCCTGGCTGGGCTTTGGGCGGCCCTTTGGGCGAATCGGAATCCATCGGGGTTCATTCAACCGCATGGAAGGCGGGCCGTCCAGACTCGACATTCCAGATTCGACATTCCGCACTTGGCATCTCAGGCATCCGGCCGAGAGGTCTCTGCTCCTACCGAGCGCGGGGCGTCCCTGTCTTCAGGACACGTCTCAACATCGATGCCCACTCCGGGACCTCGTCTGACAGGGCCTCGACAAGACGCTTTGCCGTTCTCTTCTTGAATGGTCGCGGACACGCGCGGATGAGCTCTTCGGCAGCGTAGCAGGCCTCCTCGGCCGGGAAGTCCTCCGCCAACGCCAGGAAGTCATTTCCCGCGGTCTCATTCGCACGGTAGAGACCGACGATGATACCCCGACAGGTGAGTTCCGCCCCCTCCACGAGACCCAGGCTCGCCCTGCGCTTCATGTCCGTGACGAAGCTCTCGACCGTCTCCTCGAGCATCTGCCACGCGGCCTCCGAGGGTTCTACATAGCCCCAAGAGGTCCTCCCGGCTCGGCCGCTTGCGTCGTCCCAATCGAGTGCGGACACCGTCCTCTGGACTGCATCCGCCGTCAGGTCAGGGTCTGGTGTGGAAACTAGATCGTGCGCGATCTTCTCGGCTTCCTTGCGAAGCTCCCGGTGCCGGCTCAAGAGCGAGCGCAGGATTTCAATCGACTCCTCCGGGGTAATACTCCCGAGAATACCAACGGACCTGCGTGGGCCGCTTCCGGAGCGCTTCTTCGTCGTTTTCTTGCACGTTGTCTTCTTGCCCCTACCTGCTTCCTTCGCTCTCGTCATTGTAGTCCCTGTCTTCTAGTGAAGAGTCCTGCGTCGTGGCCTGAAGGACGCCTAGGTCTTGCGCCCGAAGAAAGCGGCGAAGGGAATCGCCACGGTGCGATCGTCGATCGGCACCGCCTCCGTTCCGCCATGCAGTACGATTCCGAATCGCCAGCGCTTCTTGAGAGCCTCTCGGCACGCGAAGAGCCCGGAGAGGTCGCGCCGGCGGTCCAGAGCCGCGCTCCACTTGATCTCGATTCCGACGATCTCGCCACCTCGTTCCAGCAACAGATCGACTTCCTCCCCCGTGCGCGTGCGCCAGTACCAGAGGTCGATTCCAGGCGATGCCAACCGGGCAAGCTTGCGGATCTCCGACACGGCCCACGTCTCGACCATCGCGCCGACGCGATCCTGCCGGACGAGCGTCTCCCAGCGGTCGACAGCGCAGAGGTGACAGGCAAGCCCCGTGTCGGCCAGATAGACTTTCGGCGTCTTCATGAGACGCTTGGCGAGGTTCGCCGCATAAGGATGCAACAGGAACACCTGAAAGGTCTGCCCGAGCAGCGCGAAATACCTTCGGATCGTCGTGACCGGAAGACCGATGTCTCGTGAGAGTTCGGATGCATTCAGCATTCGCCCGGTCCGCGATGCAACGGTCACGAGGAGCCTGTTGAAATCCGGCTGGTGGAAGATGCTCGCAACGTCGCGTACGTCCCTCTCGACGTACGTCTGCCGGTAGCTATCGAACCAGGTTTCCCTGGAACGGTCGGAGCGCATGAGGGATGGGGTCGGATAGCCGCCCGTCAGGATGAAGCGTTTGATTTCTTCGATGCGATTGCTCGATCGCGCCGTACGTGATGCTCCGAGGCGACGGAGCAGGTCCCCAGAGCTGCTGGCCTCGAAGAGAGCATCGAGCGTCTTGGGTGATGGATCCTCGTATCGCTCGGTCCAGGAGAAGGGATGAAGCTCGTGGACTGCCACCCTGCCGGCAAGAGTCTCCGAAACACTCGCAAGGGTCAGAACGTTGGCGGAGCCGGTCAGCAGAAAGCGACCCGGTCGCCGGTCACGGTCCACCAGGAGCTTCACGCTTCGAAGGAGATCCGGCGCTCGCTGCACCTCGTCGAGGATTACCGGACCGTCCATCTCGGCAAGGAAGCCGTCCGGGTTCAGGAGAGCCGCATCGAGGGTCGTTCGGTCATCAAGGGTGGCGTAGCGCGCCCGCCATCGGGGTCTCACCATTGCCTGAGCAAGGGTCGACTTCCCGACCTGGCGGGCACCCACAAGGAGGACGACTGGGAAATCGGCCAGCGATCCGGTCAGTACCGACGAGAGGTAGCGTGGGATCATGGCGGCAATTCGACCACTGAGTGGTCAGATTGTCAAGGACGGAACTGGCGGTGCGGAACTGGCGGAGAGGATTCGCACGGTTCCCTGCGACTCGTCTACGAGTGCGATGACGTGCGCCGATTCAGTGCCTACTGGGAGAGCCTGGATCCTGCCAACCGCTGGGGAGGGCACTGGTCCAGCTTCAAGGATGTCCCCCACTTCGAGCGGCGGGATGAAGCAAGATGACTATCGCCCCTTCACCCGCAGCGACCGGCGGATCGAGGACAACCGCGTCGCGATCTAGACACTGCCGAGTGGTCTGGCGCTCCCCCTGCGCTTCGCCTCTCGAGCTTCCGGCTGCATCCGAAATCCTTGGGCCCATGATGGCCAACATCTTGCTTCCGTTCACGCCAAGGGTTATCGTTTTATCCGGGTCGGGGGGAACGGTTGGACATCATCTTCAGGAACGACAAGCTGAGGTCACAGACTACCATGACTGATCCTGTCCGAAACGAATACGCTCCCGACTTCGTCTCGCCTCCCGGCGCGACTCTGGCCGAGATTCTCGGGGAGCGCGGGATGACGCAGGCAGATCTTGCCGAGCGGATGGGCCGCCCAAAGAAGACGATCAGTGAGATCGTGACTGGAAAGGCCGCGATTACTCCGGAAACCGCCCTCCAGCTTGAGCGCGTCCTGGGGATATCCGCAACCTTCTGGAATGCCCGGGAGAGCAACTATCGGGAGTCCCTCGCCCGTGCAGAGGAGAACGCACAGCTCGCCAAGTACACGCTCTGGGTTCGCTCCTTCCCGCTGGCATCGATGTCGAGAGTTTACGGCGTGCCCCAGAGTCGCGACCCGGTCGATCGAGTCCGGGAGGTCTTGGGGTTCTTCGGCGTTGCATCGGTCGAGCAGTGGAAGAACCTGGTCGATTCCCAGCAGGCACGTCTGCGCGCGCCAAATGGACTCCGGGCAAAGACACCTGCCCTAGCTGCCTGGCTCAGGCAGGGAGAGATCCTCGGCCAGCAGAAGTCGTGCGTTTCGTACAACCCGGAGGTCTTCCGAAGCGCGCTGACCGAAGCCCGCACCCAAACGCGCGAGGGGCCTGAGGTCTTCTGCCCTGTCGTACAGGATGTCTGTGCCAGGTCAGGGGTCGCCGTCGCGTTCGTGCCGGAGATCTCAGGTGTCCACGTGAGTGGTGCTGCGCGCTGGCTCAGTTCCACCAAGGCGCTGATCCAGCTGAGCCTTCGATACAGGACGGACGACCAACTCTGGTTCAGCTTCTTCCACGAAGCAGGCCATGTCCTCCTGCACGGAAAGCGGCAGTTGTTCGTGGACGTGGACTCGAGCGAAACACCGGAAGAGCGCGAGGCCGATCGTTTCGCCGCCGATCTGCTGATTCACCCGGAGCGTTACGCCGCATTCCGATCAGAGGCCAGCCTCACCAAGGCGTCCATCACCAGGTTTGCCAAGACGATTGGCGTCGCTCCAGGCATCGTCGTGGGCCGGCTGCAGCATGACCACCTGCTGCCCTTCTCCCACTGTAACGAGCTAAAGCGGCGGTTGGAGTGGACGGCGAAGGACAAGTCGTCCTGAAGCCGTCCTTGAGCATCGTAAGTCCTTCCCTTCATCCTTCCCTTCATTCTTGACGGATCCTCCTCGCACGCGTACAATCTTTCCCGTCGCATCCTGTACCTCGTGAGGAAAGGCCACCTACCATGAGAACGCTCATCCCTTCCCGCTGGATTCCCGTCGTCCCGTTCATGATCGCATCGCTCCTGACGATCCTCGGCATCGCAGCCGTCGCAGAGCGACCTGCCCTGGCGGGCGATCCCGCGCCCGCCGGTCCGGTCCAGCCGTCCGAGGGACCGAAGGGCCCGGAGGTGATCACCTCGGGGCCCGCATCGTCAGGCGGTCTCACCGCGCAGGAGCAGGAGAAGCTCGCCGGCGCCGCGGTGTCCGCAACCGTCGGAACGGGCGCTACCGAACCCAAGTTGCAGGAGACCACCACCGTCGGTGACGGCTTGCCGGGGATGACCGTTGCCGAAAGGGCGAAGCTCGCCGCGAATCCGCCCGTCGAGATCGGCTTGACGATCCAGCTTCCCCCAAAGGGCGCGGACCTCGAGACGGTCGGCAGCGCTCCCTGGACGATCACGCCCGCCGAGATGGTCAAGATGGAAGCGGAACGCGCCGCGCTGCGGGAGGCGCAGCCCGCAGCGGCCTCCACCGGCGAGTCTTCCGAGATCACCACGGTCGGTCCGCCCGATGCGCCGACCGGGCTGACCGATCAGGAAAGGGAGAAGATACACGAGACGTCCCAGCCGTCGGGTACGCCGAACGCGCAAGGCACACCGAACCCGCAACCCACGCCGAACGCGCAAGGCGCGCCGGGAGCCCAGCGGTGAGCCCCGCCCGCGGCATCGGCCGCCCCATCAGTCCGGTCTTTGCCCTGGTCTTGGCCCTCCTCACGCTCTCCGCGATCGCGCTCCCGGCGAATGCCGCATGGATCCCGCTCGCCGGAGGCGCGCCCGGCGCGCGTCCCCAGGTGACGGTGGTCGAATCGTCCGCGAGCCGGATCGTCCTCGACTACGTGATCCCGGGCTTCGATGCAGAGCCGGTCACCATCGACGGAAAGACCTTCTACCGGATCACGCTCCCCCACGAAGGAAACCGCCTCGCCAAGGGGATGCCCGATCTCCCCCACGTCTGCCGCAGCGTCATCATCCCCGACGCCGAGCGGATGCGCGTGCGCGTGACGCAGGCTGACACGCAGGACTTCCCGGGCATGCCGGTCGCTCCCTCGAAGGGGAACATCCTGCGCACCGTCGATCCCGCGACGGTCGCGTATACATTTGATCCGACCTTCTACGGCGCCTCCACCGTCTATCCCGCGTCCATGGGCGAGGGGGGCTCGCCCTACATCTTCCGCGACTACCGCGGGATGGTCGTCGAGGCGCTCCCCTTCCAAGCGCACGCCGCCGGCGGAACGCTCACGGTCGCGCGTCGCATCCGGATCGAGATCACGACCGAAGGGCCCGACGAGACCAACGCGATCCACCGCGCCGGGCCACCGGCCTCGGTGGTCGCGGATTTCGACGACATCTATCGCCTTCACTTCCTGAACTACGGGATGGACCGCTACACGCCGGTCCCCGAGATCGGGAGCATCCTGATCTTCTGCTATGCCCCCTTCCACGATGCGATGCAGCCGTACGTCCAGTGGAAGAACATGGAAGGGATCCCGACCGCGATGTACGACGTCGGCACGCAGATCCCGAACGATTCGGCCACGTTCCAGCAACTCATCTCGAACTACTACTACGCGGGGGGGCTCGCCCATGTCATCCTCGTCGGGGATGCCGAGCAGGTTGCGTCGATGCACGCCCTGGGCGGCGCCGCCGATCCTCGCTACAGCCTCATCGCAGGGTATGATCGCTACCCCGAGGTCATCGTGGGCCGCTTCTCCGCCGAGAACGTCCAGCAGCTCACGACACAGGTCGCCCGGACGGTCTCGTACGAGAAGACCCCGGCCGCGGGGGCCGCATGGTACGCGAAGGGGACCGGGATCGGTTCCGCGGGAGGCCCGGGGGACGACGGCGAATACGACTGGCAGCACGAGGACGTGATTCGGGGCAAGCTCCTGAACTACGGCTACACCTGGGTGGATCAGATCTACGACCCCGGCGCCACGGCCGCCCAGGTGACGGCCGCGCTGAACGACGGCCGCTCGATCGTCAACTACACGGGGCATGGAGGCGTCGATGGCTGGTCGACCTCGGGCTTCATCTCGAGCGATGTCGCGAACCTGAGCAATGACTCGATGCTCCCCTTCATCGTCAGCGTCGGCTGCCAGAACGGCAATTTCGAGGGACGGACGTGCTTCGGCGAAGCCTGGCTCCGCTCGACGCGCAACGGGAACCCGATCGGGGCGATCGGGACGTACATGTCGTCCATCGACCAGTCGTGGTCTCCGCCGATGAGCGCGCAGGATGCGGCGGTGGATCTTCTTGTCGTACACATCAGGCAGACATTCGGGGGGCTCTGCTACAACGGGTCCTGCCAGATGATGGACGAGTACGGGTACACGAACGGCGGCGACATGTTCATCACCTGGCACATCTTCGGAGACCCGTCGCTGATGGTCAGGACGAAACCCCCTGTGGCAATGTCCGTCCAGCACTCCGGCACCATGGACGTGGGGCAGAGCACGTATATGGTCGTGACCCTGCCGGGGGCGCGATGCGCCCTTTACGCCAACGGGACGCTCTACGGGGCGGCGTTCGCCAACGACATCGGTTACGCCACGATCCCGCTCAATCCCCCACCGACCGGACCGATGACGCTGACGCTCACCGTGACCGCCTTCGACCGGATCCCGGTCATCGCCCCGGTCGAGGTCGGCTACATGGCGGACGGTTCCTGCACGTCCAGTTACGGTCTTCCGCACAAGTACCGGTTCACGCAGCAGCACATCTACTGGTCGGTCGTCGGGGTGCTCCCGGGCGTCGGCGATGACAAGGACATCACGGTCTACAACGCAAACGGGGATCCGCTTGCGAGCTCCACCTACGGGACCGGGGCCGACTTCGTCGTCGGTGACTTCAACCACGACCCGCTGTCGACCTACTACCCCACCCTGAGCTACGGCAACACGACCACCCCGTACGTCGTCGAATGGGACGACGGCGCCGACATGATCTCACCCGGCGCGGACGTGTCGGGAACGGTCGGCGGCGGATCGGGTGACTGCGGCGCATTCCAGGTCTGGGACGTCAACCTCCAGGCCGGCAAGACCTACCGGATCGATCTCATGCGAACCTGGGGGACGGCGGATGTGCGGTTCGCCCTCTTACGCAATCCCGGCTCGTCCCCTTACTGGGCCGGCCGGTACTCCGCCGAAGTAGAACGCGGGACGGACAGCCCGTATGAGTACTCGCCGCCGTCAAACGACTTCTATGGCCTGGTCGTGTTCAACAACTCCCAGGACATGTCCAGCGCCGGCTACACGCTCCGCCTCCAGGAAGCGCCGGTTCCGCTCACCTCCGGGAGCTGCCAGAACTTGAGCGTCTCGCCCAAGATGTTCAGCTTCTCGCAGCAGACGATCTACTGGGCCGCCGTTGCCGTGAATCCCGCCATCTCGGACGACAAGGACATCGCCGTGTACGACAATCCCGACGGCGCCGGCAGCCCCCTCGCCTCGTCGACGCGAACGACCGGGACCGACTTCGTGGTCGGCGATTTCAACTCGACCCCGACAGGGACCTACTACCCGCGTGTCTCGTACGGCAACACGGGCGTCGCGTACACCGTGGAGTGGGAAGACGGGTCCGACATCATCTCGATCGGGGCGGACGTGCAGGGTTCCTTCGGCTCGGGCCCGGGCTGCGGCCTCGTGCGCGCGTACGACGTCTACCTCGAGCAAGGGCAGACCTACCGCATCGCCTTGCGCAGCGCGGGGAGCGCGACCGCTCGCGTCTGCCTCTTCCGAAACCCCGCTTCGGGGACGTACTGGGCAGGACGGAGCTCGGCCGTCATCGACACCGGCAACAACGATCCGAGAACCTACACGGCGCCGGCCGACGACTACTACGGCGTCGTCGTGTTCAACGATTCGCCCGCGTCGCCGTCTGGGAGCTTCACGCTCCGCATCACCCGGGATCCGATCCCTCTCGCCGACGCCGCGTGCCAGACGTCGTCTCGCCTCCCGCAGATCTATTCGTACGCCCAGGCGTCGTACTTCTGGTCCGCGGTCGCGGTGAACCCGAGCGGCAGCGACGACAAGGACATTGCCGTCTTCGACAACCCGGACGGCTTCGGCCCTGCGCTCGCCATTTCCGGCGGGACGAGCGGCACCGACTTCGTGATCGGGGACTTCAACAACACGCCGACTGGCACCTACTACGCGTGCGTCTACGACGGCGCCACGGGTTCCCCCTACGTCGTCGACTGGGAAGACGGCTCGGACCTCGTCTACCTCGGCACCGATGTCACCGGCACGATGGGCGGAGGATCGGGGGCGTGCGGGCTGGTCCGCGTCTGGGACGTCTATCTGACGGCGGGCAAGACGTACCGGTTCCTGCTGACCCGCACTTCGGGGAGCGCGGACATCCGCGTCGCGCTCTTCCGGAATCCGTCCCCCTCCTCGTACTTCGTGGGTCGCAGCGGCAGCGCCTTCGAGTCGGCGGCGGGATCATCGGTCGCGTACACCGCTCCCGCCTCGGACTACTACGGCCTGGTCGTCTTCAACGCGTCACCGGATTCCCCGAGCGCGCAGTACACGCTGCGCGCGATCGAGGACCCGCGGCCGCTGAGCTCCGGCGTGTGCGCGTCCACCGAGGGCTCTCCCCTCGGGTACCGGATCGCCCAGAATGCGGCGTACTGGACCGGCGTCGCGGTGAACCCGACCGGCGTGGATGACAAGAACATCGTGCTCTACGACAACCCGGACGGGATCGGCACGCCTCTCGGGACCTCCCGGTCGACCGCCGGGACCGACTTCGTCGTCGGCGACTTCAACCACAACGCGGTGGGGACGTACTATCCATGGGTCACCGACGGAAGCGGGGCGTCGTCCTACATTGTCGAGTGGGAGGACGGCACCGACCGCCTCGTGCTCGGGACGCCTGTCGCGGGATCGGTCGGCGGCAGCGGGGCGTCCTGCGGACTGATCCGGTTCTGGGACGTGAGCCTCCAAGGGAGCAAGACGTACCGGGTCACGCTGCAGAAGGCCGGGCAGGCGGACCTCCGCGTGTCGTTCTTCTACAACCCGCACAGCGCCCCGTACTGGACGGGCCGGTCGGGCGCCGTCTTCGAGAAGGGGGCGGACGAGACCCCCTATCAGTTCAACACGCGCGTCGACGACTGGTACGGCATCGCGGTCTTCAACAACTCGCCCGGGAACCCGGCCAGTGAATTCACATTGCTGCTCGAGGAGGTCGTTGCCGCGCGCCCCGACCTCATCGTGGCCGATATCGACATCGCCCCGTCGAGCCCCACCTCGGCGGATTCCGTGAGCGTGCGTGCGTTGGTCGTGAACCAGGGCGCGGGCGCGGCGCCCGCGAGCACCACGCGCTTCTGGCTCGACGGCAACGTGGCCGGCGATCTGGCGACGCAGGCGCTCGCTCCCGGCGGCCAGATCTGGACGGCATGGCTGCCGCTCGGATTGATCATCGCCGGGGACCACACGACGCAGGCGTGCGCCGACGCGCCGAATCTCATCGTGGAGGCGGACGAAACGAACAACTGCCGCACCGAGGGATTCCACGTCAATCAGGCGTCGGCGGTCGACGGCGTGAGTGGGCTGTCGGCGCCGGGCGTCTGGTTCCAGAATCCGTACCGGCCGGGCGGGCCGATCCTGCTCCGGTCCCGCGCCGACGGGCGACCGGCGGTGCTCTCGATCTACAACGTGCAGGGCCGTCTCCTGCGGACCCTCTTCAACGGATCCGTCGGGGGGAATGGAAGCATCGTGCGGTGGGATGGATCCTCAGATGCCGGCTCGGGGCTCGGGACGGGCATCTACTTCCTGTCCGGCCAGGTCTCCGGGGTGAAGGTGAAGAGGACGATCCTGCTGCTCCGCTGATTCTGTCGATCAGGTTGGCGCGGCCGCCGTGAATAAGACGCCCCTCGGGACACCGGTCCCGAGGGGCGCATTGCTCACAGCACAGAGCGCGCTATCGCGTGAGGATGACGACCTTCTGAGTCGTCGCGTCGTGGCGCCCTTCGACGCGGGCGACGTACACACCGTCGGCCAATCGCATGCCCGACGCGTTCCGGCCGTCCCAGGAGACCGAGTGCGCCCCCGCCGACACCGATCCATCGAGGAGGGTGCGGACCACACGGCCAGAGACGTCCAGGATCGTGATGCGCACGGGGCCGGACGACGCGCGATCGAAGGTGATGTTGCACGGACCGCGCGCGGGATTCGGGAGGACGTGCGGGGCGGAGACCATCCGGGGCGTGTCGGTCGAGACGTCCGCCGGGCTGCACGGATTGTTCAGGTTACCGAGGAGCCCGTCGATCAGGTTCACCGTCGGTGTCCCCCAGCCCGTGCAGAGATCGTAGCCCGCCACGCCGTAGTACTTCGTCTGGCTCTGGCTCCAGACGTTATCCCCCGTGGAGGTGTCGTGGAAGTAGCACATGGGATTGTCCCCGAGGCCGATGGCGTAGATCGCCGGGTTGATGAACCCCATTACGGGGTGCCCGTTCGCCACAGCCTGCTGGTTCACGAGCGCGGTGAATCCCGCCCACAGCGGCGTCGCGCAGCTCGTCCCGCCGAGGTTGGTGTTGCTGCCGTTTGCGTACCGGACGTAGATATTGTCCGCCGTCATGGCGATGTCCGGAACGTCGCGGTGGGTCGTCGAGCCCTGGTTGTGGGACATGTCCACCCCCTGCTGCCACGTGGGGAGGGTGTACCTGCCGATCCCGCCGCCGGTCCCCACGCCGTTCTGACCGCGGTGGGTCCAGTTCCAGACCGTCTCCGACGTATAGACGGCACCGCCGGTGGTCATCGACAGCGTCGTCCCGCCCACGGAGATGAGATAGGGATCGTCGCAGGGCGTCGGAATGGCGTTGCCGACGTAGGCGTCGCCGTCGCCGGCAGCGTTGTAGTAGGACTGCCCCTGGGCGGCCATCGCCCGCCAGATCTGGTTCGAGACGCCGTCGATCGGATAGGTCCAGGAAGCGCCGAACTGCTTGACCGACGTGTCCGCCAGCATCGCGTTCAGGATGTCGTCCGTGACGCTCCCTTCGTACACGCGGACCTCGTCGAGCCCCGGCGCGATGGCGATCGCCATTTCGATATCCAGGGAGCACTCGTTATTTCCGTTCCCGGGTCCGCCGTTGTAGCCGTCGATCAGCACCGCGGTGACCGGAACGTGGGGTAGGCCGGCCAGGTTCTCGTAGTAGGTGATGTCGCTCTGATAGAAACCGGAGTCGAACTCAAGGAGCCCGACCTTCTGGCCGGTCCCCGTGAGAGGGGTCCCCGGGACATACGCGTTCCGGAAGTCGCGTCCCATGTATCCCCCACCCGGTCCCGAGCCGGCCTGCGGCACGGCGGGGTCGCCCGATCCGATGCCCGGCCGGATCAGAGGGTGCGGGAGAACGAAGTTGTTCAGACCCGCGATGTCCAGAACGGGGGTGGCGAGATCGATCGACGGCTCGGTGTCCGACGCGTAGAACGTGCGCCCCTCGGTGGGGTGGTTGTACACGAGCATCTGCACGTGCAGAGCGTTCTCGATCGTGGCGACCGTCCCCTGGACGTCCAGGAGCATGCGGTTAGGATAGGTCCCCGTTACGGTGAGGCCGTTTGAGCGCGCGAATCCGATGAGAGACTGATAGTCCTGCTCGGTCGGACCGTACGCGTCGTTGAACTCCTGCGCCTTCAGATAATGGCGAAAGACCGGACTCGTCGGATTGGTGACGTCATCGTTGAATCGGTCGAGATCCTCCTGGTTGCGCAGGGGGAGCCCGATCGCCAGGGACATGATCTGGGAGCCGGGAAGTCGGCCGACGGGCTGTAGGCCGAGGGTCCGAATCTCCTCAGGCACTGAACCGCTGATTCGCTGCAGGCCTGCCGACCGGGCCGCGGCGACCCCTCCGAAGAGGAGGGATACTCCGAGCAATCCGGTTAGAGCGATACGGCTTTTCATTTCAGTGATCCTCAATTGGCGGAGTTTGTGGTCTTTCAGTTGGCCCATGCGGGTCAAGGCCGAACAGATGACAATACTGCTAACCATCAGAAGAAGCAATGCGAAACGTGGATTCGAGGGTCCAGACAGGAAGCTAGTCTTATCTTGTCCACATATAATGACTTAGCAAAACCATGGCGGTTCGGGGAACGATTTCCGCCCTGGGCCAGGTGTAGGAGCCCGTCGCCGGCGACGGAGACCGCACCCGCGAGCTGCTCCCCCCCCCCAGGGGGGATCCGAGAATCGGTGTTATAATTGATCCTGCCGAAGATCGCGTCCTGAACGCGCCCGCGATCCCAAAGGGGAACGCGCCATGAGAGTTTCTCAGGCCCTGCGAGCGACTGGGGCCGGCTCTCTCAAGCCGACTCCCATCCGTACTCTCGTTCATTCTCGCACCACCCCAACCCACTCACCCACCGCCCGACGGCGCATGGTCACACCGCCGGTCGCGAAAGGGGGATAAGCCGATGAAACGGAACATCCGGATCGTGAGCGGATGCTGTGTGGCGGCATCCCTGCTCCTGATCGTTGCATCGTGCGCGACGACGCCCCGGCGCGAGATCACGCTCGAGAGCGCGCGCAGATCTCTTCAGATCGACTACCCGCGCGTCCTAGAGTCGTTCGATCTGCACCAGGGGTACTTCATCGTGGACAAAGAGGCGTGGGACACCCTCCCCGCGCCGGACCGCATCGCCTTCCTGCAGCGGTGCTCGCAGTCGCGGCGGAACGTCGTCGGGCCGACGGCGGTGACCGTCCGCAGTGAGGACGGGCTCCTCGCGACATACGACGGGTACGCGCCGGTCTTCTATTCGGGACCGTACCTGATGGTCGGCACCTCGGAATCGATCGGTAACCCAGAGGAGGTCGGAAAGCCGCCGGCGACGGGAAGCCCGGTCGCGGTCGCGACTTCTCCCGCGGAGACGCTTTCCGGCGAGACTTCGTGGGGACCGACCCTCGTCGTCATCCCCCGTCCCGTGTACCCGAAAGCGGCCCTCGACGCCGGGATCGAGGGGACGGTTCTTGTGAAGGTCCTTGTCGGCGAGGACGGTCGAGTGAGGGACATGGTGGTTGTCGGCGACGGGATTCCCGCGCTGAACGGCGCGGCGGTCGCGGCCGCGAGCGAAGCCCGCTTCCAGCCGGCCGTCGAGGACGGGCACTCGATCGCAGCGTGGATCCAGATCCCGCTGCGGTTCTCGATCCTGGGGAACCGCGAGCGGACCCCCACGCAACGAAACGAGCCAAGAGCCGTCGGTCTCTCGGCGTCGGACCCGAAGCAGCCGCCCGAGATGCCGGTCATGCCGGGGACCGGGTACGCGAAGAACTGAGACGCGCGGACCGACGATCGTTCCAGAGGAGGCTATCGCGGAGGCTAGCGCAGCACGATCAGCTTCCGCTTCTCCGAGAATCCGGGCGCCTGCATCCGGACGAAATAGACCCCGGAGGAGACGGCCTGCCCGTCGTCACCTTCCGTCCTCCAGTTGATCGCATGCCTTCCGGGGGGCATCGGGGAGTCGACCAGCCTGCGCACCACGCGGCCGGTCACATCGAACACCTCGATCCTCACGGCGGCGTTCCGCGGGACGTCGTACCGCACCGCCACCCGTCCCCTCACCGGATTCGGCAGGACGGGACGCAGAGCCCATGATGCGGGCGGCGCCAGATCGTCGGATGCTCCGGAGACCCCGCCGATCGATGACGCCTTGCCCTTGTTGCCCGCGAAGTCCGTCGCTGTGACGTGGTAGAACGGGTGCGGATCGCCCGAGACATTCGCGGTCGTCCCGGTCGTGTAGGTGATGACCACCGCGGACGAATCCAGCGAGTCCACCGCCGAGCCGTACACGGTGAAGTAATCGAAGTCGTGGTCCGGGCACACATCCCACGCCAGCAGCCCCGGGGACTGGAACCGGAGATGCCCGGGGGGCGCGGGGGCCAGGTTGTCCTTCGAATACGCGCTGTCCGGAGGGCTCACGTACCAGATCAGCGGATTCGTGGTGTGGGCCGACACGCAGTACACCGAGTACGGGATCCCTTCCGGCGTCGAATCTCCGCGCGACGGCACCGCGGCGACATAGGTCTCCTGCTGCAACGCCGGGACGCTCCCCACGACTTCCCAGTTGCCGGGAGGGAAGCCACGCACTCCCCCGCCGTTCTGGACGACGAATGGCGGCCGGGCCGCCTCGTTCTGCGTGATGCGTCCACGCGCCCCCCAATCGTCGATTCGGCGCCAGATGTAGTACGTCGCCAGAGGCGGCGAGGCGTCCGCAAAGTCACAGCCGGAGCGCTGGAAGGTCATGCGAAGCCATCCACCTTGATCGTGAGGGATGTCCTGGATCCCTGTGATCAGGGCGGATCCGAAGAGCCACTCGACCTCGAGATGCGTGCAGGTCGGATTGACCCCTCGCTGGGTGATGCCGTGATGGCTCTGCCAGCGCAGATCCGCCCCGGGGGACGTCACGAGCTGCCACCCTCCGCCCGGCGTCACTTCCGTCCAGCTCGATCCGCCATTGAACGTCAGTTCCCAGCGAATCGAATCGCTCTGCGTCGTGCTCAAGCGCGTCCGCACCAGATCGAGTCCCGATGGGTTCAGATTGATCGAGCGTCCCCGATCCGCGCTCGCGTTCAGTAGGTGATCGTGGATCGCCACAGTCTCGAGGCCGTTCGAGACGGCCACGCAGGCGACTTCCCCGGAGAGCCGCAAGGATCCGGCAGTGGCGCCCGGAATAGCGACCCCATCCAGTAGGACCGGCGTGGTCGGATCTCCGATGCCAAGGACCTGCAGGCCTCCGGCGCCGTCTGCGACGTAGGCGCGGTCTCCCCAGATCCTGACGTCCTTGGCCGCGCCGGGCGTGTCACAATGATGGCGGTTGATGGGGTTCGCGGGGCTCGTGATGTCCACCGCATTGATTCCCGACGGATCGCATGCGACGTAGCAGTAGTTGCCCGCGATGGCAACCCTGCGTGCCCCCGCCGCCACCTGGCACTGACCAACCTGGTTGGGTGAGCTGGGATTCGTGATGTCGTACACGAAGAGCGTGCCCCCGCCGCTCGGGGCCGCGGCAACGAACGCGTAGTCCCCCGCAACCGCGACCCCCTTGGCCACGATGTAGGTGAAATCGCCCATCACAACCGGGGTCGTCGGATTCGTGATGTCGTACGGACGCACTGTCCCCCCCTCGACGAGATAGGCGACATCCCCTGCGATCGTGAGATCCTCGACCTGGTCATAGGCGTCGGCCGTCCCCACGTAAGCCGGGGCCGCCGGATTCGAGATGTCCACAACCTCCAAGGTATAGTCGGTCCCCACATAAGCGTAGTTGCCGTCCACGGCAATGACATAGGGGGTGCGGGGGAGGCTGCAGAATCCCACCGGATTTGGTTGTGCCGGATTGCTCATGTCGAGAACCATGAAGCCTGCGCCCGAGCCTCTCACTGTGTACGCGTATTTGCCGGAGATGGCGAGATCCCTGATCTCCGCGGGTCCGTAATGGCCCAGCCAGTACGGAGGGATCGGCACATCGATCTTGACGATGCTCAGGCCCGAGTAGTAGTCGGCGACATAGGCATACTCCCCCACGACCGTGAGACCGCGGGCGTCCCCCGGGGTCTCGCGATTCTGCAGGACGACCGGGCTGGCGGGATTCGTCACATCAATCATCATCACCCCACCCGCGTACTCCGCTACATAGAGGAGGGTCCCGACGGGGGCGACTTCATAGGCCAGGCCCGGTGTCGCTACCGTCGACACGAGCGTCGGGTGAGCCGGGTTGGAGACATTGATGATGGCGACCCCGCCGGTGTGGTCCGCCACGTAGGCGTACGGGCCGGCCACCGCGACGTCGACCGCGTTCCCTGCGGTGTCGTACGACCCCAGCAGAGTTGGGGCCGCCGGGTTCGTGACGTCGAGGATCACCAGGCCATCCGAGACGTCCGCGACATAGGCGCGATTCCCCGAGATCGCGACGGCATTCGCGGTCCCGGCCGTATCGTAGCCGCCGATCCGCGTCGGAGCGGAAGGTGTCGACACCCTGATCACGTGGAGGCCCGCCGTCCCCGCGGCGACGTAGGCGATGTTGCCGGCGACGGCGACACCGGTCGCCGAGCCGGACAGAGCGATCGTCCCGATTATCATCGGGGAAGCTGGGGTAGTGATGCGCAGGATCTTCAGGCCGGAGTAACCGCACGCCACGAATCCAAGGTCGCCGTCGACGGCGATGTCGTTCGCGGGCGCGGCTGTGCTGTTCGAGCCGACGAGCGCCGGCGCGGTTGGGTCGTGGACATCCAAGACCTTCACGCCGGTGCTGAAGTCCGCGACGTAGGCGTAGTCGCCGTCCACGGCCACCGCGAACGACTGGGCCAGGTCGCAGTTCCCCACGACGCTCATCACGAATGGCGGGAGCTTCAACTCCCCCGCCACAGTGTCCCACGCGGCCGTCGTCAGGGATCGATCGCAGTACTGGCGAGTGTGGAAGTCCTCGACGTACCGGTTGGTGATCGCTCCTGCTGTTCCAGGGAGCACGGCAAGGAAGAAGAGGACGTTAAGGGAGAAGAGCACGGCAAGGCTCGCAGGGATCGCGGGTCCAAGCCTCGTGTGAAGAGCGTTCATCGTACGATTCCTCTTTCCTCTCAAGGTCATGACGGAATGCGCGCGCAGTCAATTCTACAGGTTGAGAGGGAGGTTGTCGAGGGTGGCGGAGGGGCCTGCGGAGGGGCAGGCTTGCGGAGGGGCACCTCGGGCGCTACCGCCAATTGTCTTAGCCATGTGGTCGGAGTGAACCATACGGGGACGTCGGGCCCACGTGTCATCTCCACCAGGAACTACTTATCGAGGAACTCCAGGACCTTCGGATTCACGATCTCCCAGCGCTCGATCATGGCGCTGTGTGAGGCGTCGGGCACGATCCAAAGCTGAGCTCCCGGGATGGCCTGCGCTAGCTGCTCTGTGTGGTCGCGGCGGACCAGGTCATGGTCACCGGCACAGATCAGGCACTTTGCGCGGATCCTGTGCAAGTCATTCGGCGACCAACGCGGCAACGTGCGCCACATGGTGATGATCTTGTTCATCGCCTCCGCATAGTGATCCGGCTGCGGATTGAGCCGCGTCCAGCCCTCGCGCATGCCGGGACCGAAACTGTCCGCGGTGGCACTCATGTTCCACTTGATGTCCTGAGGGTTGAGCCCGTCAGGCTGGAAGTTGGCGCCGAACGTCACCAGGTGGTCAACCCGTTCAGGGTGATTCATCGCCAGGTCGAGCCCGATGTTCCCCCCGTCGCTCCATCCCATGACATCCGCCCGATCCACGTGCAGGTGGTCGAGCAGCGTGATCATGTCTTCGGCCATGCCATCGTAAGTAAGGGGCCCAGGCCGGTCGGTGGTGCGGCCCTGTGCACAGCAGTCCGGCACGATGCAGCGATGGCGTGATGAAAACGCGGGCAGTTGTTTCTGGAACTGCATGCCATTGCCCGCGCCGCCGTGGAGCAGGAGTAGTGGCGGGCCATTTCCGTGCACCTCGTAGTACATGCGGATGCCTCTGACCCTCACATACTGACCCGGCGCGCCGGTCCTGGAGCAGGCGGCGACAAGGACGAGCCCCATCACGGCGGCAACTGCGTAAGTGCTGAGGGCGCGGGTCATTCGAATGGACATCCGTTGCAACTTAGCATGGTTGTCAGGAGAATCGAAGGCTCTTGCGGGCGAGGCCGGCTTCGTCCCTTCTTTCGATTCGTTCCCAACTCCGCTAGGACTCAACTCGGCTCCGGTGCTACGCTCCGCCTGCTCATTTTCGAGCGCCTCGCAGCGCTCGGGGTTGCGGGTGGAGACGGAGCGGGCCGCAGCCGGCCCGGCGGATCCCCTGGTCGATCAAAGTCATGGAGGTGAGGCCCATGGGATCGTACGACGCGACATCCGATCGGGCCGAACGCGGATGGATGACCACTCTGGTCATTCTGGTGGGACTCGGCCTCTCAAGCCCCGCGTTCGCGGCGCCCTACAGGCACACCATTGCCATTGATGGGTTCAACGATTTCACTGCCCAAGAGGTCTTCCCTACGACGACCGCGTCCTACACTGTCTACGTGACCTGGGACGACGCGTACCTCTATCTGGGTTGCGTGGGACCTGACATCGTCTACGGCAACTCGACGACCTGGCTGCTCTTCTACATTGATCCGGACCCCGGCTCGGGCGTGGGGAGCAGCGACGGACTCCTCTACAACACTCAGCAGCCATCCTTCCCGGCCGGCTTCCTCCCCAAGTACCTCTATGCCTGGCGGGTCGATGAAGGTCGCGCGGACTTCTATCAGTTCGACGGCGTCTCCTGGGCGAGCATCGCAGATCCTGTGAACGAAGGAGCCAGCAGCACTCGTTACGTGGAGATGCAGGTCCCCTTGAGCGCCATCGACAACCCCGCGAAGGTAGGCATTGTCGCCTGTCTCGTGGACGCGGCATCAGGATCGGAGACGACCTTTGCCGGCATGCCGTCCAACGCTTTTGCGGACGGGTACGATCCCGATTTCGCTCACTTCTACATCGGTGACTTCAGCTCGTCCCGGCCGCCCAACGATCGTTTCACGCTGCGGGTCCCGGAGGATTTCCCGACGATACGCGCCGCAATCGACGCCAGCTACATGGGTGACAGCGTACTTATCGGACCCGGCACCTACACCGGTCCGGACAACCGAGATCTGGATCCTGGCACAAAGGAGATCGTGATTCGCGGCGTCCCCGGCGAGACGATCATCGACTGCGAGAACCTGGGCGATGGATTCCAGATTGTCGGGGAGCAGACCATGGGCCTGCATATCATGGATCTGACGATCACGCGTGCCGGTGAGGATGGCATCTACGTCGAGCACAGCTCCCCGTGGATCGAAGGGTGCGAGGTGACGCAATGCGCCCTGACGGGAATCTTCATGACTCACTCCGACGGGAAGGTCGATCACTGCCGCCTCGCCGGCAATTCGTATTCCGGAATTTATCTCGAAAATTCCACGAGCCGGATCGAATCCTGCGTGATCCAACAGAATGGAACATCTGCAGGCGGCGGCGGGATCCAATGCTTCTCGAGCGACGCTACCATCGAGGGATGCGAAATCGACGGCAATACGGCCGGCTCCGGGGCGGGGGTCAATATTGAGAGCGGAAGCCCGCTGGTCAAGGACTGCCGGATCACGGGGAATCGATCGCAATATACCGGAGGAGGGATCTATCTGTACCAGTGCACGCCGACCATTCAAGGCTGCACGATCTCCCGCAATTCCGCGGATCAAGGCGCCGGAGTCTTCACCGACGACGCGGACCCTCAGATCAGTACCTCGATTCTGTGGGGAAACTGCGCTTTGGTCGGCTCCGGCGATTTGTGGAACGACACCCTGGGGACCATCAGGATGTCCTGCTCGGACCTGGATCTGAATGGAATCGGACCCGCATCCTTCCCGATCGAGGATGGCGGCATTCCGAACATCTCGGTCGATCCTCTCTTCTGCGACATGGGCGGCTGCGGCGCGATCTCGGGTGACTTCCGGCTGGCGACGGCCTCGCCCTGCCTGGCGCAGGCCTGTTCCGGTCAGATCGGCGTCCTCGGCGTGGGGTGCTCTGTGACGCCGACTGTCCACGTCACGTGGGGCCGGCTGAAGGGCATGTATCATTAGCGGCGGGTTCCCAACGCCCGATCGACACGGCGGCCAGCATGAAGGCCCCCGGCGTCAAGCGCCGGGGGCCCATTCGAATGATCGAGTATCTCGAGCAGAACAGTGACCGTTTCGTGCTCGAAGCGCTAAGCGCTCCAATGTAGACGGAGTGTTCAGGATGAACTGGATTCGATGACGTGCCAAACCTTTTGCGTTTAGCCGATCAAGCGGACCGACGTAGCCCAGCTGGTCGATACGCAAGAATGCCAATGCGGATGGGGTTGATGGGAGGGTCAGCTACCTGATCAGCACGACCCTGCTTGTTGCCGCCCCCTCCGCCGACCTGATCCGGGTCAGGTACACGCCCGTTGGCAGCTCGCGCCCCGCATCATCTCGACCGTCCCACCCGACGGAGTAGTGCCCCGCCGGACGAGACCTTTCCGAGAAACGACGTATGAGGGCACCGGATGCTGTGAAGACCTCCAGAGTGACCGCCGAGGGATTGGGCAACTGGTAACGGAACACAACCTGCCCTGTGGCTGGATTCGGTGCCGCATCAAGCTCCAGCCTGGACAGGATTCGGGATGCGCCATCAACCGATGTAGTCGGGCAGGGGTCCGGAATGCAGGAAGTCCGGTCTCCGTGGTACGACCCGCCTTGGGCCGTGCAGCCCCCGGAGGTGTAGATCGCACAGGTACCGTCGGGAAGGCAGCACGCTCCGTTCGACGTCGTCTGCACATACAGATTATCCAATGCGAGCGCCTGGTAATCCGGGGGCTCGCTGTTTGCAATAGTGCACTTTACGAGCAGTTGATCAAAACCGGCCGTGTCGTAAAACCCCAAAACCGTTCCCATTTCCAGGATCGGTGACACCCCGATCGTGCCGGACGACACCATGGCCCCGTACTTCCATGACTGCCACTCCACTGTAGCGGCATTGTTTCCCCAAGGATATTGCCCGTAAGGATCACCCGTGGTCCAACCATTGCCATACAGGAATTCAAGCGCGAAGATCAGCCTATTGTCAGTCGTCAGGATGGTTACCCAGCCCGGGCTTCCGCCGAACGGGAAATAGAAGGGTCCATAGGGAAGGCCTGGTATGTGGAAGGGATCGAAGACCGTGGGGTAACCGTCGCCGATCCAGCTATCGCCATCTACGCCGATAAACAGCCCACCCTCCGTGTAATCGCTCAACGGAATCCCGTTGACGGCTAGGGCGTCAAAGACTGCGGATCGATCGATCGATGTCACCGCCGATCCTGCCCCGATCGTCTGGATGGTCTCGGCGTATGCAAGATTGCCGCACGCAACGCACGCTCCCACGATGATGATAGGAATGAATACGATCTTCATATCGGTCGTGCTCCTCTCTCGCGCATTCGATCATACGCCATCAGGACCTGGAATACAAGGAGTCGCTGGCCAATCCAGCGATTCCGCAAAACGGTCTTGCGGTCGGATACAGTTCTTCCAAAACCGGCTTCAGGATCACGATCTTGCCGAAACGGGGCGGAGTTCAGATGTCCTGGGGCTCTTTCTCGTCGTGGAAGAGGGG